>Ga0335072_10001032_pt1 | contig 47823 bp, 36 predicted proteins | sample Lox_Sample_21_FD_206725 | JGI IMG/M metagenome (GOLD analysis project Ga0335072, IMG submission 206725) | Soil microbial communities from Loxahatchee National Wildlife Refuge, Florida, United States - Lox_Sample_2.1 | ecosystem: Environmental > Terrestrial > Soil > Wetlands | place: USA...
CGACTCCCAGCGCCTTTTCGCTTCCTTCCAGTGCTCGCCGATGCATCTCCTCCGCCGTCTCGTACTTCCCCTGGTATCGAAGCACCGAGGCCAGATTATTGATGCTGGCCAGTGTGTGTGGATGCTCGACTCCCATCGCCTTCTCTCTTCCTTTCAGCGCTCGCCGATGCATCTCCTCCGCCGTCTCGTACTTCCCTTGGCCTTGAAGCACCTCTGCCAGACTATTGACGCTGGTCAGTGTGTCTGGATGCTCGACTCCCAGCGCCTTCTCCCTTCCTTCCAGCGCTCGCCGAATCATCTCTTCCGCCGCCTCATATCGACCTTGGATGCTAAAAAACTTAGCAAACTCGGAAGCCGCGTCTAGTAGATTCCTTTTCTCAAGGCGATCTTCTTGATTCAAATACACCTTGTCGTTTTGAAGCGCTGTTTCTAAGTGAGAGAGTGTCGTTTGTTTCGCATCGAAAGTCATTACGTGGATATCCTGCATCTCCAGGAAGGCAGAAAGCACAAGTATGGCTTCGACTGTGAAAGCCCGCCGGGCGTCTGAGCTGACTCGTAACTTTACCCAATCTTGAATCAGGGGATGTAGTGAGAATGAGGTCTCAAATTTTCCAATATGAAGGCTTTGAAATAATGAGAGATCCCGCAACTCTTTTACAATGTCCTGAAACTCATACTCATTCCAGACGCCATTCTTGACGCACGAAGTCATCCAGCCACTGTTTCCAGAGCCATAGGGTCTGAAGAGCTGATCGGATATCTTTTTACCGTCAAAAAAAGCCACGAGGGTAAGGAGATGCTGTTTGTCCTTTCGTATCCTAGGGTCTCCTGTGATCAGGTCGAAAGATAGTTCCCAGGTCGTAAATACAGTCAGCTTCGTTTCGATCTCTGGATTGTTCTTCAATTTTCTTCTATAGTCCCATAATTCAGGCGTTTCGTTGAGCACCGTCTCTCTGCGATTGTTGTAGTGCATCAACCAGCTCTGAGATGCCTCTGATGCCACCACCATCTGAACGAAGTTAGCGGGAGCTCGCAAGTGTGATTTTAGGTCTAGATGCTAAGTACCTAAGGATAGAAGCCGCAAAGCAGGGAGTGATGCCTGTCTTCCCGCGGTTGCTTCCATGTTCTTCGGAGCCTTGTGCTGGGACCTGAAGATTGCATGAACTGATGAGATATCGTCCTTTGAAGTTATCAAGAACACATGGCATCGATGGTTCAGCTCTGCGATGAGAGAATGTAACTGTTGAAGATTTTGATTGTGGAAGCTGAAGGGGTCCGCTTGCGGAGGATGCTTCGTTCAGCCGCATAGGCGAAGCACCTTCAATTCGTGGCCCATCTTGCACCAATAGATTGACGCGTGAGCCGCTGTCGGAATCAACATACAGGAAACCTGCCGGCAAAGTCAAGTTCCAGCGGAGGGCGGCCACCTAGATCGCTCAAAACCGATCATATGAACCAGGTTTCAACCTAAATATGTACTCCCGTAATGCAATCTGTGACTTTTACGGCGATTTTGTGGCCCGTGCCTTTTCCGCTCCCAATTGTCGGCACGCGCGCCAAGGGGGGGGAAGCCAAGCCTCCTCAAATAAGTCGAGACAAGCAAGCTTTGTTCGATGCATACAGGACCAACTCCATCCTTAAATTGGCGAACGTAGGCTGGTGTGATGCTTGGACGGTACGCTTGGAGCTGTCGAGAGCTTCTGGATAGAAGAGTTAGAGGGACGCGTGGATGGTCCTCGCAACGAAGAGTGGGTAGCCCCAGCTCGAGTCCAAGTGTGGACTCGATACGAATCCCAAACTGGCTCCCACTGCTGTCTCTTCTGTGGGTCTCTCTCCTATCACCGTCCTTCTCCCGCTGCCATTCCCTTCGTACCACTTCTTTTTCTCTCGCGGCACCAGTTCTTTCGGCAGAGATAGTCAATATGATCAAGAGTAATCAACGTGATTACGCTTGCGGAGCTGGTTTTGTTGTTTTAAGAGGAAGGCGAAGCTTCCCTAAATGTCAACGAGTTGAGTAGCCAACTTCCAGTCTCTATCCGGGCTTACGCTCACTACTTGTCTCTCATGCTACATAGTGCAGCCAACTGAGGAATTTACTATACCGGTTTCAGGCCCGCAATGAATTCAGATTTATCCGCGTAACTTGAGGCCTTTCTGGATCTAAAGGGCACATGATAACTTAACTGACTTCACTATAACCACTGTAACCCGTACAATAGATTCACAAAGATCTACCGGGATGGTATGAAGTGGCTTTGTGACCTAGACTTTACCCTCGTGGTCAACGACCTGAAGGGAAAAATTCCTTCGGTTTCTCCGCCAAACATTGTCGTAGGAGTACGCTGTTGGGCTTTTTGTCCATCGTCTCACCGCTGGAGGTATTTACAGATCGCTTTGAACCCTCATTCCACCATTCCTACTTGCCCAATGCATGCAATATCAACCTCTTGTATCCCTCCACCGCCTCTTCTAGGTCTCCCACCGTCAAACCTTCATGGTCCGAATGTGCTACCAATATACTTCCCGGCCCGTAGAGATACCTCTTAACTCCGTCCTTGACCTTCAGATTGGGCACATCCGTTCCGTAATTGACTGTAATGACCCCGAAACCCTCCACATCCGCATCCAGCCCCACCGGCCCATACCCCTGACTGAAATCCACCTCCAATCCCATCCCCTGAACCGCCCTGCTCACCACCTCCTTGGCCTCTTCAATCGTCCCACCCGCCAACCTGATCAAAACACTCGCCTCCGCATGCTCCGCCACCACGTTTGCCGCCACACCGCCCCGGATCAAGCCGATATTCACAGTGCTGTTGCCGTACTTCTCGCTCCGCGCCAGCCCACCTTCCTCCGGCGCCAGGTCACCCAGCTTATCCAGCACCATGAGCGCGGGGATGAGCATCGAGTTTGCCGAGCGCCCGAGCCACGGGTAGCCCGAGTGGGCAGCTTTGCCGCGCGCGGTGAGGTCGACGCGCATGATGCCCTTATGGCCAGAAGCGAGCTTGAGTTCGGTCGGCTCGCCGAAGATGACGGTTGAGTAGCCTAGGTCGCGGTTGAGCGCCGAGGCAGAGAAGTGCAGCATGCCGTCGCCGGTCGTTTCTTCGCCGACGACGAAGAGGAGGGCGAGGTCGGTGGGGTGGATGCCGGAGCTGGATTGGGGGTGGAGGAGGGCCTGGGCGGCGTGGATTTGGGTCGCGACACAGGCTTTGTCATCGACGGTGCCACGGCCGGAGATGAGTAGCTCGGAGCGGTTGAGGTGGGCGGTAGTGGTGGAGGAGGAGAAGTCTGGGTTGGTGCTTGCACGATTGGAGACCTTGTACGGTAGGAAGGGCGGAACGGTGTCGATGTGTGATGTTAGGAGAACGCGGGGGCTCGACGTTCGGGTCCCTTCATCTTTGGTAGCGAAAGGCTTGGGGCGGGCGAAGCTACATGTGTCATAGAGTTAGCGATCATCTCGCACACGAGGTTGGATTTGTCAGAGCAATTAGAAAGCGAGTTTGTGAGGAACATCGATCTTTCAAGGAATCTGTATAAAGCGCACTGATTACGTGTCGCCTGGGGAACTCACATGTTGTAGCGCGGTTTCTTGATCTTAGATGAAGCTGGCTGAGGTACTTCTTGCGTCGTGACATCAAAGTTGTGCGACTCGAGGTATGAGACGAGGAGCTTTCCGACGGCATTTTCATTGTTGCTGATGGACTCGACTTCGCAGAGTGCGCGGTGCAAGGCTAGGAGTGGGGATGCAGCGATGATATCGGAGAGGTTCTTAGAGAGAGGCTCTAGGATTGAATGAGCTAACGAGGACAAGACAGCCGTGTTGTGGCCGGGCTGCTGCTGCTGCCAGGAGAGGAAACGAAAGGCGCGAGTATGAAAGGGTGCTCTGCAATACAAGACGATATTGATGGTCTAGGAGCCAAATTTCAAAACTTCGACAGAACTGGGTTTGGGAGAGGCTGGGCTACTGACCTGGTTCGTTTGGGGACAGTGGATATTGGTTTAATGGGGTGGGATTGACGCCGGAAATGGCAGAACCTAGGGAAAGCAAGGCGAGAACTTGAAGTAAGATGCGCAACGGCATGCTGGATGGAATTCCTGAGATCGGTGGCCGATATATCTACGTCGAATATCAGACCTCCGAGGATCATTGGGGTGCTGCTACTCCAAACGAATCACAAAGCGGAGGTTAAGAAGGGATTAGTGAAAGTTGTGACGTCCTCTGTATCCACACATCTCCGATGATCTACTCCAATTCTAGCCATTGAATGCAAGAAGAATCTCGCTTGAGGCATGCATGCGCTAACAGAGTCTAAATTACGAATCTTAATCTCGAAGCCGTCAGTGCGTGTGAGAATCCTGTCAGCTTGCCATGATGTTTGACCGCCAGACTTGGGTCTAGAATGTTTAGCAGTAGAAACTACATGATCACCTGGTCAACGGCTATTTCTGATCACTGCGTAATGCTCTCTGGACGCTTTCAATTGCGAGGTTGACTAAAGGCCTAGGATCGGCTGGAGAGACGCTGATGATGGAAGATAGGTCGCAGAGCTACGGGGTTCGTCCTAGTGGGAGCATCTAACACAATCACGAAGTCAAGTTCTCCATTTCTTAACTAGTGTAGAGCAGGAGCGGGTGTGGGCTAATGCCCATACTGTGAACCGCTCTTTCATTGCATTGCGGAGAATCTCTAGTGCTATTGAACTCCGTGGGCCCCACCCTCATCATAGAAGTCACTGTCGCAGGGTCTTAAGCCAACTTGAGCCCCGGTTAGGTTGACTGAATTGAGGCCCATGCCAGTAGTAGTGGAACATTTCGTCATATGAGGCCTGCAATTTTACTTCTCTTGGGCATCTGTACTTGCTAGGATCTTTTTCTTTTCAGCATCAAGACCGTGTATCTCATCGATGTCGATAGGGTAACGCTCGGTCAGCCGGACGTGGCCTTCATCACCTGGGCGTAAGACAACCTATGTTACATCATTCCGGAGAGTCTCATTGTAGAAATCGGTTTCTCCGTCCTCCGTCCAGAACAGGAACTGAGTCGCACTGAGAGTGGTGCCCGGGTGCGAAGCCTCCAAAGATCGGTGGCAATCGACCAGCTAGAGTCAAGTCTTGCAACCCCAGGTCATTGTGCGGCATTACCCAAGAGGAAGTTGATGCCATTACTGGGTTATTCAATTCCAGATCGTGGGAAGAATAATTGTAGTGGAAACTGACCTCCGTTTCATGGTTGGGGTAATCGTTGTCAAGGTGATACTGGATACACATGCGGTTCGAGGGCGTCGCAAAGACGCTGCAGAAGTGGAGCTACTCCGGTGCCTGCCACAGCGGAACTGCAGGGCTTAATCCCAAGTTAAGGCGAATATCACGGATATTTTCGCGCTGGTTGTCGCTCAGTAGCATGCTGAGGCCATGAGGTCTTGTAGACTGGCAAACTGAAGCGCCGCATGTGAGTTGAATGTCTCAATAAGATCAGAAGTTTCAAAGTATGCTGTTCGACACGTCAGCGGAAAGGAATGTGCTGGTTCTTCTCTGATCTTGTCGCAGTCAACATGATCACAATAGCCAGGCGGACAGGCGGATACTGATTTGAAGGACTTGGTAGTGGCGCAATGATACATCGTAAATAGGCCGGAAGATGATACGCCTGTGCCTAGATCCAGTACTCGAGAGTCAGGCATGCTTGAGTGAACTATGTCTTGTCCAGATTGCATCGACCGTTCGAGGTGAGAAAGGGTTTTCTTCTCAGCATCTGACAGGTGTTCAAGCGCAGGAAATACTCTAACGTGTGGCTTGTTGATTATGAATGGATAGATAACTTCTACATGGAGAATTGTTTTGGTGAAGAGGCAGGAGTAGATTTCCATCCGAACTTCGAGAGGAGCTTGAATAGCAAAGAATGTGTGGACTGATTAACAGCTGCTGTTCTGGTATTTGCCGAGGTCGAAGGCGAGCTAGCTGTTGCTTGCATTGCGACAGAGTCCTCTGACTGATGGGACTGCTCGACTGAAAATGATTGTAAGTAGAATCTACACTTCCGTGTATTGAAGAGACGGCTGGTCAATCTTGTCAGGCTACCTTGACTTGACAAATTTCTTCCTACCTCATGGACTCAACCTCAAGAGTTCTACCTCAGGAGCTCTACACAAGGCTACGTGAACAGAATTGGGAAAGCTCGAAGCCATCGTAGAAATCATGAGCTTTGGCTTCTGAAGTCTAATAGATAGGGTTTAATCTGCTAAAGCCCTGGATCACCAAAAGAGGTTAGCGTAATTCTGCCGAATCTTGGCTAGAATTCCAACCTGCGCATTGCATTTTGCTGGATTGACGAGAAATCGACAACTCCAAACAATTTCCTATCGACGGAACCGCCACGATGTCGAAGGAGCCTAAGGAGCGAAGCGGTCTCATCCGCGGTCTGAACAAAGGCCATGTGAGTCGTACCTACCCCGCACCGCCAATAGCAGCTGCCAAAATTCTGCGATTTCCTCGAACTCCAAGCACGAACTGACCGCTGCGACGGACAAACTATATTGAACGCTTTGGAGCCATCAAGTCAAGTTCAGGACATACTAACAGTCTTCCCTTCACTAGAAAACAACCCTCATCGAGCGCAAACCACGCGTCTCCCGCACTAAGGGCCATCTCGCTAAGCGCACTCAGTTCGTCCGCGAGATCGTCAAGGAAGTTGCTGGTCTAGCACCATATGAGAGACGAGTCATCGAATTGCTGAGGAACAGCAAGGATAAGAGGGCGAGAAAGTTGGCGAAGAAGAGGGTATGTCTACACCACTTTCTTTATCGTCCATAATTTGGCCTGGCTGTCTTTGAGGGAACGACTGAGTCAGTTGGAGCGGGCGGATTTGTCAACTGCTGCTGGCTTCATGCATATTAAAAGGGCCAGCAATGGCTGTCGGCTTTGTGATGTCTCCAGTGGAGTAGTGGATTGTTTGCGCTTCTACATAGCAATAACAAGGGTTTGGGATGTGGCTGACACCTTATCTTTACAGCTCGGTACTTTCGGACGGGCAAAGAGAAAGGTCGACGAATTGCAGCGAGTTATTGCCGAGTCGAGACGGGCAGGTGGTCACTGAGTGTAGATGGTGGACGGTTGATGGTCAAGAAACTTAAAGCAACAGATCAGGTCTACGACTGTCTCCTCGGCAGCTTTGTCTGTAGAAGGCGCTTGAAATCTGCAAAGGCAAGAAGAGCATGCCGAAAGCCTCATAAATGGACGATTCAAAGAGCGAATTGAGCAAAACCTGAAAATCTGTTTCTATCACACCAACGCTATGCTTGATTCTAGCATACATGCAACGAATGGATCGCCTGGGTGAAATATGCGACTTATCGTCTTCCCTTCGCTCTGTCCTATCATACCAAGTCAGTAGGTTTCCTGCGTTTCACTTCTTGCTCAATCCTTTCAGCCACTTCGGCATTCCGCCTCTCCTCTTTCCCTTATCCTCTTCTCTCGACTCCTCCGCACTCTCCTTCAGTGTGCTCACACGAATCCCCCGATCTTCATCATCATCTGCTCCATTAATTTCCTGCACCTCGATCGGCCTCGCCTGCTGCCTCAAACTTGCCTTCAAAACTCTCTTTTCGCTTCGCGCCTCGATACTCGCACTCTTGTCGTCCCATCCAAATATTACCAACACCCGACCTTTTAGGCCGAGGCCCTGGATTAATTTCTTCTCATCATCTGGCACAACCTCACCCTTCCCTCTTATCCCCGGTTGCCTCAGTATAAAGGGCTCATTCACCCACTTCTGGTCCAGACACTCACGAACAGACTTGTAGAGCGACGCACCAGTATCGGCCTGGCTGAAGCGAGCACTGATGGCGCTCTCATCCGGAAAGCGTATCTTAATTTCCACGTCCTTGACAGCCGCTAATCTTTCTTGCTCGGAGGCTGCTTTGGCGGCTATCTCTGCTTCGCTCGGGAGGCGGATGTTGCGACTCGATTCGGAAAGTAGGCGTTGGTGCTTTTGCGCATGTTCTATTGTCGGTGTATAATCTGCAGGGTTGTGGGATGCCAGGGCGGCCGAGGGAGTGGTTGAGGTAGGTGGGGCGAAGACCTGAAGGGTTCTGCCAGATGAGGATAGTATTGGTGCTTCAGTAGCTGCAGGACGCTCATCAACAGACGCAGACGTCGCTGAGTCTTTATCTGATATTTGTGCTGCATTCGATGATTCAGCAGGCGCAGACTCTGACTGGGTAGCTTCCACGTCTGATGGTTCTGGGTCTGGTTTTGGGTTATCTGTCGTGGTCTCCTTGGATATTGCATGAGACTTAAATGGCTCATTATTGGGTGTTTCAGTCGCTTTGAAGTACTCTTCGATCTGACCCATGGCTTCTTCTAGAGGTGTTTCTGAGATCCGGAAAGTCAATTTGAGCAACACACTTCCACTGTTGAAGCCTAGTTGACCCAGTGTCTTTTGCAGATCTGCAAATGATGATAGCTCTCGACCCATGACTTGTAGGACTGGTGTCTCGTAGTATAACCGTCCTTGACCGGAGCTTCCCTCATTCGTCCTTGGTGCCCCTCGCGCAGTCAAGTTGCGCTGTGTGCCTCCCGCTCCTGCAACTCCGGCTTCGAACTTCCGTAATAACAGCCATAGAGTAGTTGTGCTTGGGAATTTGTCTGTGAGTCTTGCATTTGGAATGCCCCGTGCCTCTCCTTCGGGAAGTTGCAATGCCACGGACACCACGGTGGGTGACCGTGATGATTGTACAAGCTCGAGTTTAGCACCGGAGGTTAAACCAGATAGACGAATAGTCCTTGACAAGTCGATCTGCTTATTTTGGTTTCTGAACCTCTAGTCAGCAAGCCGTAGAGGAGCTTTCGAATGTAGAAGACGCACTCACTTCAATCCGTACAGGCTTGCGTCTAAGCCGAGTTTGACGCAAGCTTCGTCAAGGACATCACTGAGATATTTGCTAGGTGTTGTCTTGACGGTAACCCGACGTGCCGTAGTGTCGATGACTACCACGTGCGAAGCCATTGTTCTAGTATTTGTAGTGAGGCTCTGCAGCCTGGGAAGTCGAAGGATTACGAAGGTGCGGTGTGATGGGGGGACGTGTCTAAGAGCTATGTGGACGAACTTGGAGAAACAAATGACCAAAACCTCTTAAAGGACAACTTGCCCATTTACCTTGTTGACTTGGTTTCGTAATGCAGATGTTTGCCTCCTTCGTCAAGCTTCTGCGACTTCCGCCGCGGGGGAGCTTCCAGGCAGGCCCCCGAATTTTAAGGTTTGCCGCATATGAACGCGTTGCGCTTTTCCGCCTGCAAACTTCTGGGAGAGCTTTGGAGCTTCATTGAAGAGCGTTATCACCATTCTGAAAACCCCTCTAGCGAGAGAAGATCTGATCTGAGAAACACACACATATATCAGCCACCTCTAGCCGACATTGTTCTTCGATAGGCAGTCTTTTACTTCTGTTTGAGCCATGGTAAGTCTAAATTCTGTCCACCTCGTACCGCTACTCTAACATGGATTGTAGAGCTCACCCTTCGACATAAGTGCCACACCATGTTCCCTTACTCTCTCGGATTGTACTAATCTCTCTAGATGGCGGCGCCTGCGTCGCAATGGTCGGCAAAGACTGCGTAGCCATAGCCTGCGATCTCCGCTTGGGCCTACAATCCCTGACCGTCTCAAACAACTTCCCCAAGATCTTCAACTACGCACCCTCTTGCTATCTGGGGCTCACTGGCCTCGCGACAGACGTGAGCACCGTCTCCGATCTCTTCCGCTACAAAGTCAACATGTACCGTCTCCGCGAGGAACGACAGATCGCACCCCAGACCCTCGCCAATTTGGTCTCCAGCAGTCTGTATGAGAGAAGATTTGGGCCGTTCTTTGTTAGTCCAGTGCTGGCGGGAATCAACCATACAACGGGGAAGCCGTTCATCTGCGGATTTGATAGCATTGGATGTATTGATTTCGCGAAGGATTTCATCGTGGCGGGCACGGCGAGTGATCAACTGTTTGGGACTTGTGAAGGCCTGTGGGAGCCGGATTTGGTAACCTAACCTTCAAACATCCCTGGCATATTCGCAGGTTGCTGACAATGTTTATAGGAACCAGAGGATCTGTTCGAGACGATCTCACAAGCACTGCTCAACGCGGTAGATCGAGATGCGTTATCAGGCTGGGGTGCACATGTCTACATAATAGAAAAGGACAAGGTCACAAAGCGGTTGTTGAAAGGCAGACAGGACTAGACGTAGTGTACTACATGAGTGGTTGGCATCTTTCCTGTGCATGGCGGGCACTCCGGAGGGTTTGGCCAAAGACTTCTACTTTACTAGCATGGAACAAGTACATGGCGTTGGCAATGTCTACTCTAAACTTTGCTTGCTCAGGCCTACGGCATCACCCACGACCTTGCACTTGCCAGTGACAAAAACCAACTGAGTTTTGCGGGACGCTGCGCTGTTATCCAGGTTTGGAGGCGGCTTCGTGACCATGTTTACATCCAACACGAACAACGGGATGGCCCTCTATGTATCCTCCATCATTTTGCCTTGACTTTGACTGCTAAGATCCCATCTAGTGCATCCTCCCAACTCTCCTTCATGTCTCCACAAAGCACCTCGAAGCTCGTCGCATCCGCTAACCCTTCTAGCACTTTACCCACAGGACTTGGTTCATCTTGCTCCTTATCTCGGCCCAGTCCAATATCCATCAATTTCCCTAGTATCCCAGGTGCATTCAGCTCGCTTTTGAGGTTGCGCGCACTATCATGTACACTTTTCTCAACTTCTTCGACCAGTTTTTGCATCTCAGCAATCTTGTCTTTAGATATGGGCCCCGTCTGACCTTTAGACTTGTTCGGTTTCGCTTTTGATTTTGTGTTCAAGGCCGCAAGGATAAGTGAAATGCCTTGCAAGGTTTCGAGGAGGGAAAACGCCCAATGGAGGTAGGTCCAGGATGGTGCGTGGACCATTATGGATGGGCCAAGGTGTAAAGTGTAACTTTCGTTTTTTGACTCGGCATCGCCCCCGGGTGTATTTTCCGCGCTGCCAGATTCTTCCCGTAGCCAGTTCTCGATATCGGTGATGTGCTCATTCAGTTTAACGCTCTCCGATTCGGTAGGGTGTTTCATTGCCACGGCTGCGTTAGCGAGGGAAATGTGGACCTTCAGGTTGTCCAATTCTACGTCTGTCAGCTCCTTGACGTGAGTGTCGGTTGACGCTGCGAGGGCAGTTTGAAAAAGCTCTATCTCATTGGTGCTCGGTGCGCGATGACCATACAGTTGACCCTTCAGGAAGCGTATCGTCTGATTGTAGAGAGTCATTGCCGCAAGCCACCCCTCTCTAGGTGTTGGGCCAGGGCAGAGGTACTGTCCGAAAGCTGGAGCTTCCTCACCCTCGTAGCTGGGAAGATAGGAAAAGTCTCGATTGTCCGCTAGATGGGAAGGTCGAAGTGGAATGTCTTCCACATCAGGCACCGAAAGCAACTGTTTGATGCGAGCTTCTTCCTGAATGACAATATGTTTGTTGAGGCTGTTCTGCAGGTTCGACCTCATGTCAACACTTTCAATAACGTTCACATAGCTCCCATTCTTCAAGCCAGATCGGATCTGCGCAGACAAAGACTCGCCAGAGTTCTCCGACATAAACAACGAGGCGGTAAGGGCCTGAAGTGGCTCAATACCTGCGTCTTCGGACGGCGCTATAGATCCAACCGCTCTTGGATGGCTTGTAGATATACGCGTCAGCAGGAGATGGCCAGTAGTCTCCCATTGTATATTCTTGATATTCAGGCCTTTGAAATCTTTCATGGCGAGAGATAGGAGACCGAGAAGCGACTTGATCTGAAGAAGGAGTAAGGAATATGGATAGTATTCCTTGATCCGCGTCCGGCATGCTTCGAGGATGAATACTGCCTGGAGGAGGTACTGATCATATCGAGGAGCTGACTTGGCCTCAGCAAGGCCAGTAAATGCCAGTCTAACCAATGCCATTGCAGCCAGTAGAGCAGCCTCAGGACATTGAGAGGTGCCATCCAGCGACGTGCGATACAGTCGAAGAGCATCGCAAGCGAAGTTCTCGAGTAGCTCCTCGGATACTCCCACCGGTAATGAGAAGCAGTATCTGAGTTTGAGTAGGTTCAAGGCTGGTGTGGTACTGTCCGAAGCACCATTGGTACCAGGCGCCTCGTGTTCCGGTTCCTCTGAGGATAATTTTTCGAGGAACTTTTTCTGCCCTTCCTGGCCGAGTACTGACAGTGAACTTCTCATATCCTCGAAGCAATATGCTTTCCTACGAAACCTCTGCCAGTAATTTTCACAGGCTCGATAAAGCTCATCATGTTTGTCATTTGAAGATTCTTGGGCTTGAATTATCGCCAGCAGTGCTTGATGCGCTGTGCGGAGATTCTTGCGCATTTCCAAAGTATTTGTGATAAGGACTTTACCTTTTTGTAAGCGCCTTAAAGTGCAAGTTAGCGTAGCACCAAGCCCAGGTGGAATGGTTACTCTTACTCGGGATCTCCTGCACCTTTGGCAGCTCGGACAAGGAGCATCCACAGTTTCCCGTCATCCGGTGCGCCAGGCTCCTCATGCTGGTGCTGTAACAGGATGTTTTCACAATGAGCAAAAGCTTCTGGCCATGCTTCCGCAGCTTCGAAAGCTTCAAGAAGAAGAGCACTAATGAGCTGGGGGTCTTGCTCCGCAAACCGTGATTTCAAGCCAAAGGTATCGCTTTGTAGTAGCTCCACTGTTTCGCGAGCGTGGTCTGTCCCAAGGTAGATCTTCACCAGTAGATAGAGCTCTTCCGGTGTTTGAATAGCCTTTCCACTGCTAAGCAGCTGATCCTGGAATCAATGTTAGCTAGGGAGTATGGATTCAGCACAAAGAAATATTCACCTTGTCAATCGGGACAGCTTCAGCGGCTTTGGAGATCAATCGATAAGCTAATGTGCCCAACAGCATTCTCTCCTTTTCTGGTCGTGATGGATCCTTGTGTGTCAGGTAGCACATGAGGACATTCCAGAAATCGTAGTTCCGTTCTTTCGGGAAGCCTTTGCGAAGTGCCATGGCGGCCTGTTGCACGGCCCCATGTCAGCCCTTCTCTTGCCATTGTCTAAGATTGGCGGTGCTTCAGCACACCTTTTGAGCACCCGGCCAATTGTTTTCTACTATCGACCGGTTCAGCCATGTCATTGCGAGATCCTTGTCTCCCGGCTTCGCAGCCACAGCCCGGTCCCATAGCTTTGTCCCTTCTTCAGCTGACAAGGAAAGATCTTTCAGAGAGTCTTGTATCCGGTGAAGGGCAGCGAGGTCTGTAATGGCTGGGTCACGACGACAGAGCGAAATTGTCTCCTCGATCCCACGTTGACGTGTTGCAGCATCTTGCTGCTTGCCTAGGACGAAAGCTTTGACAGCCTTGGAGGTGTCTCAGTACCCAATTTGGGCAGCACGTGGAGAGGGTCCTGACCTGGAAATGATCCGACTTCTCGCCTTTCTTCTGCCATTTCTCGCAGACCTGGAGAGCCTGCTTCCAGTTCTCTCCATCAATAGCGTCGTGAATGAGTTTTATTCTCCTCTCACTAACTGAGAGCTCCGACATATTAACAGTCTAAAAGGACTGAGGAGCTTCATTCTTTTGTGGTCGACGTCATAGTATCAGACATCCACTATGCACTGTACACAAGGTACATAGGTGCACAACAGTGGAGTTCATGCAATAGACAGCTGTGGTTGACAAGGCTACCCATTGTGCGGCAAGCCGTTCTGCTGGGGTCGGGTCGAAAGATCGTGTGGCTTGGCGGACCCGCACAGTTTGTCCTCGAAGCCCTCGCAGAACAAATGATACCACCGAGACTGTCGCCATTCGATAACAGCAACTTTGGGGAACTAAGTTGATGGATGAATATCGAGGTTCTAGAACGCGACAGGCATTCAGCACGCGCACGCTCGCGTAATAAATAGCTTCTTTTGGGTAAAATGTACAGTACAGAAATGCTCGAGTCTTAACAAGCCGCTTCAGATGTCCTTATCACCGAAAATGCATGAGGTGCGATTGCGCCGAACATTGATGCTACCAAATTCTATTATCCGAACCAAGAACCGCCGGCGGCCTTTTTAGCTTCCTTTCGTCGCAGTGTCTGGAAATCTTCAGTCAGCGTTTTTTCAGGCTTGGCTTATAAGGGGTTTGGAAATCTTTGGTGGACATACCCATTCTTTCTTACAGTCCCGATACGCCCTTTTGAGAAGAAAATGGTCAGTCAGTGCTAATCCGGATCTGAAGAAGCGGATGCTTATGACGTGAGGCATGAAAGCAGGCTTGGCTTGTACATTGTATTTTGGCGGAGGGTCTGAGGGTAGATTCGTACTTGAAGTAGTCTTGACACATTTCCTTGTCGTTATTATTCCGACGCATACATTTGATGCTCGCATTGGCAAAATCTTGACAAGGATCGAAGTATTCTGAGCTGCGCTTCCTGTTGATCGATTAGTCTTCCTGCGCTTTGGTAAGGAGGGTGCTTCGCGTCCATACGTGGTGAACTGCTGCTCAGCTTTCTTCCATACGTCTTTCTCTGCCTCAGTTGTTTGGTCTTTCGCGCTTTCCGCGCTGGCCATGGTCGAAGTAGCAGGAATTGGAGGAGCTGCGGGCTTGGTTTGAGGCTCTGCTTGACGTTTTTCGTACTAGTTGATCTTGGCATGTTTGGGGTAAGTGTGATAAGAAAAAATCGCCGATCAACCCCTCAATACCTTGCATCACACATCAGAAAGGTCGTCATACAAAGACTCTTAACGGAGTCATTACTCAGTGAATAAGGCCTACGTAGCGAAAACTAGATATAGCATTCAGTTGGAACAGATTTTTGGTTTGTCGGAACGGACCGCGAATAACAGTGTGCCAGATGTACAGTGACACAACTTGAAAAAGTGCGGGGGAATGTGAATCCCCAGGTTACCAGCAACGGAGAGTGGGATGTTGGTAGGGGGAAATTCCCAAAGAGCACGGCAGTACAGGACAGTATAACCGGGTAGCGCGGCCCCTACTAATATTGCGTATGCACGGGTAGAACCCCGTGTTCACAGCTGCACCCTGGCACGAAGAAATAATTTATGCAAGATGCAAATGTGTTGAATGATATAGCTTAGGAGTTCAAACGCCGCTCCCTATGAATAGACACATATTTACGATCTAGAAGGAATTTGACATTGACAAGCCGGGGAGCGACCCGTTGCCGACCTGAACAAAAGCTCATGGTCCCAACAAGGAGGGAGCTCTTGACGCGCAAGCAGAGCCAATCGGAAACCGACAAGCCTCGCTGCATCCGAATTGAGACAAAATTTCCATCGATCAGCGCCGTTCCAGTGGGGAATCCATGCTTGTTTCACCGCCCTTGTTACACAAATCTCGAAGCATGGGAACGACGGAACTATGACACATTTGTATAACAGCCCTGCAGATTCGTTGATGCATCATGTAGGCATCGAACAGGCGTATCAAGCTGCAGAAAAGATGACACAACCTTTGCCAAAATATTGCAATAAGAACACGGACTTTTGTAGGATGTTGCTTGCTGTCAGAGAAAAGCACCTCACAATGGTGGCGGCTCTAGAAATGGTCACACAGTGCTGTGCTTGCGTCATGTCAAATTGATGCAATAGAACGTGGCCGAATATGACGAGCGCGGGGAAGATGGAAGCTGGTGCGCGAGCATGTGAGGTGATGAGTCTCGGCGTAAGAAGTGAAGAAACATCGAGCAATCCCAAACCAAACACAGGAACAATTTCCATTCAGATCCGTTACTTACCAGGAAGGCTCCACAAAGTTTCCAGTATCCTGTCGCAGCATGTCAATGCTTGTCAACGGCGAGCAGCCGTTGGTTGTTGGGGCTGGTCCGCTCCGCTCTGAGCGCTTGGTAAGGTCAAACGGGCGATAAGGATAAGCTCGGAGCCAGCCAAATCCCTTGTACTCTCAAGTCCGCGACCCCTCCACACCCTTCTCTAGAATCATCTGAGAATGACTGAGATGCTTCGATTTGGGGCCTCATGTGAAGCGCTACTAATAGCACTGGACATGAATGGTTATGCGTAGTGATGCTCGTAACTGGAGACAGCGCAAGCCAGTTCCCCATCCATTCAGCTCCTTGTTTAATGTTCAAGCTTGCATGAGGTCAGAAAGAATCCACTCACCTTTCATGGTAGACTTTTGCCACAAGCAAGCAAGCAAGCAGCAGTGGCAGTAGCAAAAGAGATATAAGAAACCTCTTGACTGACCTTTGCTACTTTCACGACAACAATCGTATAGGACTATCCCAACTTAACCTCCTCAATCTTAGCCATTCCATTCAGCCTAGAGAATAGTTCTCCCTCTTACCATATTGTCCCTCACACGCACTCCTCTTCGCTGCTGACGAGCTTTTGCCAAAACTCAGTTATGGCTTCAGCGGATGTCCTTTCCATGCCGACGAACTTCTCTACCTTCACACCGCTTGACACCACAACACCAAGCAAGAGGAAACGTCAAGCAGAGATCAACATACCTCAAGGACTTGAAAACATGATCAGCAAAGAACCGCCTCCGAAGCTCAGCTTCAATCCCGAAATCCATCTCAATTTCAAGCCGCCCCCAAAGATCTTCACGATGGAAGAGATTGGCCTTCAACACGTGGGAGTATCGCCCAATGCAGTGTCTGAGCCTTTTCAACTCTTCACCCCTGATGCCATCAGACAAATGCGTGCAGAGACACTCCGTCCGGAGGTCTTTGAGAATTGTCAATACAGCAGCAACCTTGCTAAGGGGCAGCTCAGGGGCTATGCCTCAGCGTGAGCCTATTGTCATTCCTGCTCATCACTTTCAGCATCTGACTTGCTTCAGATATGCGCCATTCGTCTACGATGCATGGCGCAGCCCCGAAGTCCTTGCCATCGTCTCTCAAATCGCCGGTGTTGAGCTTGTTCCTCAGATGGACTTCGAGATTGCCCACATGAATGTGTCAGTCCAAACCGAAGAAGAGAAGCAGGCGGCTCTTGCAGCTCTCACAGAGAAAGCTTCTCGCGATGCTGACGAAGGAGTCTCTGGTTGTCCATGGGAAGATGATCGACCTATCGTGGACTGGCATACCGACAGCTATCCGTTCGTTTGTGTCCTCATGCTTAGCGACTGCACACACATGATTGGTGGAGAGACAGCTCTGCGTTGCGGCAATGGCGAGATCATGAAGGTCCGTGGGCCAGGCATGGTGAGGCCTTTCCTGACTTCCGATATTTGGTAATAAGCTAAGGGTTTGTCGACAGGGATGTGCTGTTGTCCTTCAAGGTCGATATATCGAGCACCAAGCCCTTCGTGCTCTTGGGACCAACGAGCGAATCACCATGGTCACCTCTTTCCGGCCCAAGTCTGCCTTCGTCAAAGACGACACAGTCTTGACTACCGTCCGTGCAATCTCTGACCTATCCGAGCTCTATTCTCAATACACCGAATACCGCCTCGAGATACTTGAGGAGCGAGTTCGGGCTCACTTGAAGGAGATTCGCGACCGCAAGCGTGCTAATCGCCGTTTCAACACAGCGGCAACTAAGCAATTCATTGCTGAGCAGCAGACTTTCTTGGCAGCCATCAATCGTGAGGTGGTTGACGAAGACAAAGTTATCAAGGGTTTCACAGATGCGGATGCTCATCTTCTCTCAGCTGACCTGAAGTTGCTGTCGAAGAAGAAGCTTCGCAGCAGTGACCTTTTTGGTGATGAGTCTCTTTGAAAGGACATATCGTCCTCAGGGCTAATGTTTGACACGAATCTTCTTTCAGCAGTGGCAAGTGGTTATGATGTTTCGACTCACAGTGGAGCTAGGGGCTGAAGACTGGCAAAGCATTGACCCACTTCAGTGTTTCGGTGCAAAGTGACAGGAGAAGGGTGCCGATATGAAGTTTGCTGATGGCATGCGACAACCTCTGAATGATCAATCTGACATGATTGTCATCCATCGCGTTCAATCGCTTTTTACACTATGACATAGCCACACTGTCGATGCAAGGTCATTGTGTTACTGGTAGCTTCCACGAGCTTCTGGCTCTGGTGACTGCAGTATCGTTATAAGCCTGGTTTTGGATTTTAGCTTTTCCTTCGCATGGACTTTTGTTTTCACCAGATAGGGGTTTGTCAATACGTGCATTTGATGGCAACATTTTTCATCCACCTTCGGTATTGCAGGGGTAGCTTTCTTCCTAGAGTGACATTACAATGTTGTCGATATTTAGGATTTGAGGCCAGCTGCATTGGCAGATTTGAAGTGGCATTTGGTACGTCGCGTCTGACTGCTTTGGACCAAAGTGCCTAATTCTGGTACTGGAATGGCTGGTCAAGACACGATCGATCCTGATCCACATGCAAAACTCAACTAACAGGTTTACAAAGCGTTCAATTATATCTGGAATGCTGTAGGACGAGATACAAAGAAGAGCTGATTAAGGGAATGAAGCAACTGCAAGGCCCTGAGGGGGATCACGACCTTTAAGGGATGCTTCGGTCAAGTGGCACGAATTAGGAGGGTTGCAGGAAGCTAAAGGTCCTTGCATCATCGGACGCCAGCTGTCACAGCTCCACCACGCTCTGGGGGTGGAGTGGAAAACTTCACGTGTGAAAACAAATCACAGTTGCGGAAAGTCTGGTCAATAGAAGACTAGATTTGAAAATTCTCCATGGTAAAAGCGATCTCGTGAAGCAAGTCTCTATCATAGATAGTGACGCTTGACTGGGAGTCCTTGACAGGTAGGCCAGCCTTGCAAGACCTGTGCGGCCTTGGCGGTCTGAATCGCGTACATAGATCCTGGGCACAGCGCGACAGTTGGCGAAGCCTCTCCTCGTTTACGCTCTGCGTTGACCTACCAACAACTGCTTAAACCCATCCCGTTTTTCCTCTGAACCTTGACCGTCTCCTAATTTGCCTCCTTCACACCACCTGCCTAGCGGCGAGCCGTTTGAAGATGGCCGCCGCCGATTCTCGACAAAAGGCATCTACCCCAACCACGCCTCTCCTCTCAACGTTCCAGAAGCACATTGAAGATATGCGAAACCTCGTGTTATGCAAAGTTTGCATCAAGCCTCTCTACGAGCCATACAACCTGGGCTGTGGTCACACCTATTGCTACACGTGTCTGACCAGCTGGTTCGGAGGTATCAATAAGCGCAAGAGAAAGACTTGCCCAGACTGTCGAGCCCAAGTGACGGCTCAGCCTTCACCCAATTATTTGGTACTAGACCTCTTCCCAAAATGACCTGCTCTTGCTGACGGTGACGTGCTAGCTACGAGATTTAGTCCACATGTTCATCAGCCGAATAGAGTTGCTTCCAGAAGACGAAACTACGAACGAGCACGACGAGGCAAAAGTTGCTGAAGCGCAACAAATCGACGCAGACAAAGCACCTGGAGGAGAAGGATTATTCAAGGGGGTTTTTAAGAATGCACATCTTAATCCCTGGCAAAATGCGCTGCCTCGGGCTATTCGAGACTATGAAGACGGTGTTGATCGATGCCCAGTCTGCGCTTGGGAATTAGAAGAAGGTGCCTGCGAGCATTGCGGGTATAATTATAGCGATGAAGACGACTCTGACGAGAGTGACGACACGAGAGCACTCCCAACACCGAGCATTGTCAGCATAAATACGGATCTAGATGGAGACCTTGATGAAGATGATCATGATCTGGAAGATGAGTACGATGAGGATGATGGATTCGTGCATGCAGACCGCCGACACGACATCACTCATCCTCCCAGGCTAGACGTACCTGCTCCCTATCGCCAGAGTCTTCCTTCGCAAAGGGTTCGCTACCGGGAGTCAATGGTTTCAGACGACGACGACGACGACGAAGAAGAAGAAGACAACGAAGAGGAAGCAGGCCGTTTATATCCCTACTTCCGCGAAATGGATGATGGAGAAAGCGATGAGCAGTCAGACGGGGGTCACACAGCGGTTCCAGACGAGCTCACTGACGAAACTGGGACGAACGATGACGACGATATTATGGAATCAAGCGAAGAAGAATCAGACGAGGAAAGTGAGATCATCATCGGAGCCAGAAGACACCGTCGCGAACGTATACGACCATTCGAAAGAGACGAAACTCCATCGGTAGCAGAGCCCGAATCTCCGGGAAGCTTCTACGCGGACGCACTAGCCGCTGGTGACCCTGGATATGGATTTTCGCCAACGAGATCTACTAGCTCCACCGCTTCTGACCTTGGCCCCTTGAGAGCCCCCTCACCTAACACAGAGTCAGATGAGGAAGTACAAGCAAGAAGACGAAGGCGAGCTGCAGCTACAAGCCCCATCCCCCGCCGGCCGCCACGTGTAGTCATTTCTTCGGACGAAGAGTCTGATAGGAGTACACCAACACCGCCGCGGCCTGTTGCCGAACGCAGAGCTCACCTCCGGAATCAAAGAGCACGGAGAGGTGGTAGGGGGAGAGGTGGCGCTGCTTACGGTCCGTATAGTAGTTGGAATGACGCACGGCAGCAATTTAGGGAGCAAGTGAGAAGATAACATTGGGGGCGTCTGATACTTTCGGCACTTAGCATCACAAAAAGAACGACGGGGGAGCGATAGATGGGGCGGAGTCTCCACGGAACCAGTTGGATTGGGTCGTGTAAAGATTCGAGCTAGCATTGATACGCCTCGCTATGCAATGTCATGAAAGACCCAGCACTCTCCTAGCAGATTGTAGAGCCGCTGCCATGGTCTGGACCAACCCTGAGTCAGGAGGAATCGGCGGCCTGAGGTACGGAAATGCTGGCCTTATTCCCAGCTGTCCATTTTTGGACCCGCTCTAGACTTCTAGCAAAAGCTTAAGCAAGTCTTTTCACGATACAATTATGCACTTAGAACCTGCTTGCTCATATCGTAGTCGATTTCTTCAATGCCATCTTTCCGCACAACCTTAACCACCATTCCCTTGAAGTCAATCGGTAACCGTCTCTGTAGCTCGTCTGTACACATTCTTAGGATCTTCATGCCTTGCTCAAAATTGATGTCTGGGTGGTGGTGCTTGTCGAGGATGGAGAGGCAGTAATATCTAAGAAAGTTCATTTGTGTCAACGCTCCGAGCTTTCCCATCCAAACATATTACTCACACGGGCGTGAGTTAGCGAACAGACAGTGGTTAAACTTACTGAGCATACCCATGGGCCGCATATGGCACCTTCGCACAACTCGCCAAATAATCCAACCAATATAGCGTTGGGCTCTTCGTGATCGGATCCATGCCACCCAGGAGCAAGTTCACAGTGTACGGCTTCCGTGACCTCAGGCTCTTGGCCAATTCACCTCTCACAAACGACGCTACAGCCGAAGGTCCCAGATCGGTCTCATTGCGCATCGTGTACAAAGCGATATTTGCCTGGATGAATTCAGCGAATTGCACTGTGTCACCTGCCTCGCCGCTAAAGGCCATGATGGTGCTGGGGGAGAGCTGGCGCGTCTTATCGTCGGAGGACTTGAGGATCGTGGCACCGCGCATGGCGGCTTTGGAGGCGGCGATTATGGTGAAGTCGGAGCCGGTGAGGCCCAGGAGGACTTCCCTTGGGGAAGGTTAGCGCGTATCGCGAGCGGCGGAGGTTGGGTTTGCAGTGTTATAGACTTACATGGTAGGCCAAAGTTGAGAGCAAAGGTTTGAAGATGTAATAGAGATCCGAGGCGGAAGCAGAAGATTCTCTAATTGAGCGCCGGTTTATTGTTGAAATTGGGGAGCATTCACATAGATCTTGCTTTGACGCGAAGCTCGAAATGGTGCCTGAGCCTTGACGGCAAGTCCAGGCGAAACAAAAACTTTTGGGCTTGAACGGAACAGAAAGTTTTCCCGAATTTCAATAGCCTTCCGAAGTTTTTACTCCAAACGCCCATTCATGGACTTCTGAGTGCATCGAGGCACCGGCCTTGTTGCATATTGAAGTTGACAAAATTCGCCCAACATGCCTTCTTTCTTTACTTTGCCTGCGTCGCAGCGGAAACGAAAGCGGACAGACGACCGGCCCAATCACCCTGCGAAGAGAAGAGGCGTGCAGAACGAAGGTAGTGGTGGTGCAGCCGTCAATGGGAAGCCTTCGAGGCCACGGAATACAGGAAGAGATGACTCGATCTCCGGCAGCGAATCTGAGGAAGAGGAAATACAACCAGAGCCTGCAGAAGAGTCAGACGATACATCAGAGGAAGAAGAGACGGCGGCTGATCGACGAATACGGCTTGCGCAACGCTACCTCGACAACATCCGAGAAGAGGTTGACGAGACTGGCTTCGATGCGGCAGAGATAGACAAGGACTTGATTGCGCAACGGCTAAAAGAGGATGTCGACGAAGCGAAAGGGCGGCAATATCGGTTGGTTGCCACAACACTTGACTGCGCGGCGGCGACACAAGCTATTTTCCGCATGAACACGCAATCTACTACAGCAGTTGCAGTCTGTGCACCGTATGCATATACTGTGAGCAAAGATAGAACGTTAATAAAATGGGAGCTTGCGACACCAACACCGAGTTCCCCTGTCGTCCCCGAGACGCACGGAAAGCCGCCGACTTTACGGCCAAGACCGAATCAGCTGGCATTCGTCAAGGGCATTAAAATCGACGCTGACGCATCAACACAGCATGGTCACACCGGCGAGATAATCTCACTAGCTGCATCCCCAGACGGCAAATACGTGGCGACTGGAGGACAGGACAAACGACTCATTATCTGGTCTGCCGAAGACTTAACACCGCTGAAGACATTCTCCTCCCATCGAGGTGCTGTCACGAGTCTATCCTTTGCGCCGTCTACATCACAACCAGGCGTTGGTTCACAGCTCTTTAGTGCTAGCATGGATCGATGCCTTAAGACCTATAGCTTGAACAGTAACGACAGTCTATCATATGTGGAGACTCTATTCGGGCATCAAGATCACGTCGTTGCGGTTGCAGCGATGGGTATGGATCAGTGTGTTTCGGTGGGTGCAAGAGACCGTACTGCACGAATGTGGAAAGTGGTGGACGAGACGCAGCTTATTTTTCGCGCAGACAGTTCAAAGCATGATGTCTACACTACTGGAAGTGTAGACTGTGTGGCTGCCCTGCCACCGGCTAACTTCGTTACCGGCTCTGACTCTGGCGCGATAGGCCTTTGGAGCATGTACAAGAAGAAGCCGCTTTTCACTCTTCAGCTGGCGCACGGTGCCGACGAACCCGAGCCACTCGAATTGGTGAGCTCAGAGACTGATCCAGAAGTGCTGACGAGGTTAAAGAAGGATGATAAGAGAAAACCGATACCGAGGGGTATAACGGCTCTCGCTACTGTACCAGGCACGGACATTGTGCTGTCTGGAAGTTGGGATGGTTGGGTTCGAGTCTGGAAAGTCTCGGACGACAAGCGTACGCTTTCCCCACAAGGCGTGCTTGGGAGTTCCGCAGACCCAAACAAGTCTTCCCCCGAGACCAATGGTCATCCCAATGGCACTGGCGACCAGCGGCTTCTTACGAGGCAGGATGCTGGGCCCATCAAGGGGGTGATCAATTCAATAGCCGTATTCGAAAGGAGAAAAGAGACCCAGAACGAATTTGGTGCCAAGAAGGAGGGCGAATCATTAGGGCTTTGTGTCGTGGTTGGCACAGGCAAAGAAATGAGGTTAGGTCGGTGGAAGAGAGTTACAAGTGGGAGGAACGGCGCTCTTGTGCTTGAAGTCCCAATCCGCCCAAAGGATACATGAAGCTAAATACCCCATGTTACGATTAGTTTTCAGGCCAATCATTTCCCCGCATATCAAGATGCTGATTGTCACATCTAAATGTCGATCACTGGTCCTGGGCACGTCGGTCCACTACAATGTGTCGATCCCGCCTCCAGATGAGAGGAACGCCAAGGATGTCCGCCCATCTCAATGACGTACTGGCGTGGTGGAAGGCCAGTCCAAAACAAGATTCCGACCTCCCTGCCACGAATCACAGTCAGGTCCTTTCGCTAAAACCGGGGTGCGTCAGAGGCACAATGGACACCGATGTAGTATAAAGGTCGCTAGCTTCCAAGATAAGTAATGTATCTCCAACATACCGAGAAACCCTACCTCTAGGAAAACTTATCCAGAACCGTACAAAACAAGACAACCACTGATCCAATATGGACTCCATCAAGTAAATTCATTCCCGCCTGAAAGGCTCCCTCGATTGTTAACATCCCTCCAGGCACGCCGGGAAGTATCTCAACTCGAAGGCCAAGGGCAGAGCTGACGCGGCCTCGAAGAAAGCCAACAAAAGGTACCGCCAGCCATGTCTCGCTTGCCGACCACCCTGCGCTCTTCTTTTTGATTCACTATACGGGATTTACGTACTGACATGAGGGTTACAACAGCGTCGCAAAGGATCGCAATGTCAGATTCAGCACTCGTATTCGTGCTGCCAAGAACGCAGCCGCGGACAAATTGAGCGAATCGAAGAACAAGCGGGAGGCTGAGGCGCACAAGCGTGCGGCCAAGCACAACTACTAAAGCCCCTGGTTCTGTATGGAGGAGAGTCACTATACATGACATTGTATGTTAACGACGCGGATGATGTACGAGGGGTCCTCGAGCGTGTTTGCCAGAAAAGATACCCCATTGAGAAATAGAATGTCAATTCTTCGTTTGGCCTGCGATGTTGCCTGCACTGGCATCTTTTTCTTACTTCATGTATGCCTTCTTATTTGTTGGAATTCAGCCGTATCTAATACTCCTTCCCATCTCTTCCACCATTCCACTTATTGTATACGTTACGTCTGCCGACCTAAGTAGCCCTTCAGCGACCTACTCAGAACTTTGGCACACCTAGTCCAGATAGACCCGTCTCCCAACACACGTCTGGCTTTCTTCCTGATTAACGGCACGCCACGAATCTTCGGGTACTCATCACTTATATGCCCTCGACGTCCATCGAAGAGTGATCATCAGCTGCTTAGGTGTCCCCGCTTAGTGCACAGATACGACAAAGAATCATGACAGGCGGCTGGAAGAACGGGAAAAGAGGTCTTAAAATGACAAGACATGAGAGGCCTTCTAGCGAAGAGCTAGATCGGCAGCGGGAGCAGAGTTAGGTAGTTGATACAAAGCGCCCGGATAGAGTGGTATTCTATCAAGCAAGTCCTTACGACTAAAACTTATCCGTCCCGTTGTTCCCCCTTCTCGACTTGCCTGTTCCGCTCATATCATAATCCCCCATCTCCGTTTCCATCAAACCTACCCTTGTGCTTTGACTTTGCAGGCATTTTCCTCCTCTCCCAAACCATCAAATAGCCCTCCCTGGTAAACAAAGTTTCGGCCTCCGCCCTCTGCACCCACAGGTCTTGGATCTCCAACCATTCGGGTAGCCCGGTTGCCGTGGGATCCGCTGCAGCAGCCTTATCTCTAACTTGTACTTTCCACGCGACTTTCTCCCCTTCACCGCCTACGGCTTTGTTTGCAGCATCTGCCGCATTTGAGTCTTCGCCACCACGTCCGCTGCCTAGGCTTGCGTCGAGAATCACATTTGCAACCATCTCGTAATATATTGGCTCTCCTGGAGGGTGGATTGCGGGGTTGGGCTCGACGAACGGACTCATATCTAGCCCACGTGGAGATGGGAAGGTAACAATCGTTGGGTTACGTTCCGAGACGAACTTATTCACACTGAATCTTTTGATGTGGAAGAGCAAAAACGGAGGCAATGGATGAAGAAGTCGGTGGCGGATGCGGTGAGCTTGTTTCTCTGAAGCGTGCAGGCCGGAGTACTTTTGTAACAATGTTGTGAGAGGAACCTGCGGGATGATGTTCTTGGCTTCGATGGCGTCACGGAAGAGAGGCGTGGGTGGTAGATCGAGGGTAAGGATTAGGTAAGGTGTTATATTGCTGGTAATTGTAGAGGATTCTTCAAAGCGAAGACGTTCTCCTGCCGTGTCAGACCTGGCGGTGATGGCTTGCGACTCCATGCGCAGTTTGCCTTGGAATGTCTTTTGGATGATAGATGAGAAGGGTTTTGTCTTGGAGCCGCCAAGCGTGAGATGCAGATTGTTTAAGAACCATGAGAGAAACTCGACTGGATCAGATTGGTTGGTAAGGGTAAAGCGTTTTGAAGAGCGAAGAGCGATCTCTTGGAGGAGCTCGTGGGGGGAGACATGATTGCGAAAGGCTTTCGGATTCCATATCTTGCGCACAAGCGTGCTGAAGCGAATGGGTAGCTGTGGCGAAGTGGACTCGAAAGCGTGTAGGAGGAAGAAGTTTCGAATTGGCGCAACGTGAGCGAGCGTTTGAACAACAACGTTGAGATAGTCATTCGCTTTGATATTGTTCATTCCAATATAACCCGGGCGGTATCTCTTATTCGAGAGGTCTGTTGACTCTTTTGCGACCTTGTCGAGCTTCTTGACATCCTCTTCATTGAACTTCGGATCAACCACATATTTGATGTCTTCTAAGCTCTTATTATGAACCTCGTACCCTTCTGGTAAAACGTAGACCTTCTTTGTTTCCATGTTAACGTAGACGTGATGCCCCACCTCCAGCGCATGGAAATAAGCATGGGATTTCGGACCCCTGCCTTGAAAATACCTGCCACAGACCAAACACGCGTATACATTAATGTTTGACAGTGATACCGAGCACAGCTTCTCGAAGTCGAAGTCGAGGATTGATCTGTTGATTGTGTCAAGGTACAGATCGCCGTAGCCTTCTGTGGGCGCATTCTGTCTTAACGGGGCGACTGGACCTCGGTCTTCCTCGTCCTCAGAGCCAGAACCCTGTGTATAGATGCCAGCCTCCTCAAGCTCCTCTTGCTTTTGATCTGCAGCCGCCAGGATATCGTTCCCGTTGCGCTCATCATGCTCCATTTGTTCAGGATCGAAATGTCGCAGCCCGTTTGCCTGAGAATGTTCTTCTGATATGTCTTCAACACGCGCTTTCTTGCTCGCAGGAGAATTCAAGCTCGCTAAATCCTCCAGCGGCTCTTCAGACTTGCGCTTCGCCATTGCTGCAGAGCCTGAGACTAGGACCGTAGCCCAGACACTGCGAATGGGAGAGGATGGGATCTTTGATGTCTTTTCAGTTTTGCTTATGTCATAAGCTTCTCCAGACCTAACTTGCGCTCTCCAGCGGCTGTGAGCCCACCCTGTCTTAGCGAACCTGTGGTTGTCACCGGTGGTTAAACGGCGTTATGGAACGTCCCTGCAATTGATACGTTCAATAGTTGGCCTTGAAAAATGTTTGATGCAAACGAAGCAAACATGCGGTTCTGGGCGTGGGGGAGCCTATTGCCGCCTGGAAAGTTTCGAGAGCATACCGACCTGATCGGCGTAACTTTTACTACTCAACACCCACCTATAGGGCTATTGTAGCACTCCTTCAGCTACGCATCATAGTCGCCGCCATGTCCAAGCCCATCTCAATATCCTTTGGCAAACCGAAAGCCTCCCTTTCCGGCACAAACACGCCGGCTCCTCCCACTCACAAACCGAGACCAGCCCCGCAGATCGCCTCCACGAATCCGAAGTTGCTGGGCCATGACTCAGATGATGAAGATGAACTGAAGCAGCCCGTTCATGAGGCAGTCACTGAATTCACTGCTAATGGGGCGATTCTTGGTGAACGAGTGCCAGAGAAAGAGCAGGTTGTGATTAAGAATGCAGGTAACAGCGACTGGCGCAAGAGAAGACGTGCAGGGAAGAACTTATTGCCCCACGAAGTTCAAGCGCCGATTGGGAATACTCCGATAGTAGAGAAGGACGAAGTGAGCAAAGCGAGTGGACTTCAGCTTGCCGAGAAGGACGCAAGGACCACCACCGCTGAAAGCGAACCCGCTGGAAGAATAAAACCTAATGGGGCAGACCCCCAAGAGCCTACTCGGGATCGGACCGAGGATGAGATTGCTCTACAAGCTCTACTTCAGGACAGTGAGCGTGGGTCTTACTCGAATGCCGTCATAGTGCAGAAGGCGAATGCGAATCTAGTCAGAGCAGAGCCCGTTGACGAACTCGGAGACTACCGAGCAGATGTCGCTTCGCGGCCTGACTCAGCTACACTGGAAGATTATGCTGCAATGCCTGTTGAGGAGTTTGGTCTAGCTCTAATAAGAGGCATGGGCACTAAACGGAAAGCACGCGGGGAGATCGCAAACCCTGGCCATGTGAACGACGCAGCACCAAAGGCTCGCGAGCCAAGACCTGGATATCTAGGTATTGGGGCCAAGGCGGCACCAGGTGCTGAAGTAGAATTGGGAGCGTGGGGCAAGACAGCAATGAGGAAGGGCATGAACAGCAAGACCGGAGATGGCCTGTACACTCCAGTCATGTTGAAGGATAAGCGTACCGGAGAGATACTGACCGAAGAAGAATTGCAGGCGAGGAAGAAAGAGGCAAAGGACAGGCTGAACGGAAAGGAGGAAGATTGGAAGGAGAGAAGGGATAGGAATTTGGAGCAAAGGGGAAGGGAGAGAAATGGCGAGGAGAAGAGGCTGATGGATAAAGATGACGAATATCGAAATCAGATGAATGATTTTTCGAGAAATAGTGCTTCACACAGGGATGAGAGAAACGGCTCGTCTCGGAGTGATAGAAGTCGTTCGAGAGATCGTAGGCGGAGAGGTGATGATGGTCGAGACGAGAAGTATCGAGACCGAAGTCGGGATAGAGACAGGGAAAGGAGGCGAGACAAGTATCGTGATGATGATCGCTATGATTCCAGCTCTTCGAGAAAGAGTAACCTCAGGGATGGAGAAAGGGGTGGTTACGATAGGGATGACAGGCGGCGAAAAGAGCGATACTGAGTCAGATGTTTGCTCAATCCACATCTGATATTCACTAAACCAAACATTGGTTTCCCCCCAAACAATGCGCGAAGCAGATTCATATCAATGGATTACCGACAGTGTTCTTTGGAAAGCCGCGAAATCGGAACGAAGGAGATGTACACGAGCTGATCACGATGATCCACGGGTTCTATCTCAACCAATTCCACTATGCTTCACGTTCAGCAGCCCCCAAGTATGTTGCAGTTATCGACGAGCAGCAGAAGAACTTGAAAATGTCCAATCAAAATGAAGCTAACGCCTCAAACCATACCTCTAGAAACTGAACCTCAACACCTCAGCGACAAAATTCAGCACCAGGGCGTGCACCACAGATGTTCATAGAATTCCAACACGTTTCAGATCGATTATCCTTCCTCAATATACCTCAAAGAGAAACTAGTCAAGTTCGGGAGCTATGAGTTGAAGAGTATGTATCTTAGGAACCCGTTTTGCATCGGAAATGGGCTTTTCCTAGTACTCAGAACGCCGCGTTTCAGCACCGGAAAGACAACATCACAGAGGCATCCGCAGAAGAACTTCATGACCAATTAGCTATCACAAAGCTAGAAATCGAGTCACTCCAAAGGTGGTTGGCAGATGCACATGTCGGTCAGGAAAATACCACAGCGAACAATCTGGGCGGCTATCAGCTTGATGACACGCTGCCATTTCAGATCTCACAGGTGTTGAAGGTCTTGAATGGTTATGACCGCTACAAGAAACGAAGAGAGGATATACAGGAGGATCTTGCGGACGCAGAAGATCAAATAGCCCGCGAACAAACACACATTGTCGCCCCGGCAGTCGCCCTGATCTCAGACCACCCAGATTTCATCACCGAAAACGAGCTCCACAAGTATTTGGCCTCATCGGTTGGTCTTCTACCAGGTGAGATAGCCGCGCTGGGCGACAATGCAGAGTACGCTCTAGCCATTAGTCGAGTATTTAGATAGTAGAGATCGCAAGGCTCAACGAGATAGGCGATCAGTGGCGGCCTCTAGACACATTTGTAGCTGAGTCAATGTGTACCTGCTTCTTGTCTGCCATTCCTTCGTATCCTTGTGCAGTCATTCAGTGGCTAATCAATGCCAACTGATAGCTTGACGGGCATTGTCGATTTTACCCCTAAAGTCTCATGGACGTTCTGGCAGCAGGTTAATTTTGAAGACGACCACCGATACTGCTGCCTCCGGCGAAACAGCTGATGGGCCATGCTGTGGGTGGTGTCGCTGATAGAGAATTTCCCCAACGAAGGCGCGAGTTTCAAAACCGTTATGGGCGATCGCTCGCTCGTATCTTTTCCGAGCTTTTTCTAAAGATCAGCATTGCTGGCAGATCCACATCACATCGAATATTCGAAAACACGAGTACGCGATGGTTGAAGGTAGCGAGATACCTTTTGGAACTCTCGCCTTCATCAGTTTCATCGGCAGGATGATGTTACCAGCGTGGATCAATGTACAGGCTCTTTCCACAGATCACACCATAATCATATCCTCCTGGCCATCTCCCTCCGCATGCCCATTCGTTATTCCAACCACCCTACCACCACCAATCTCATCCATCTCCCGCAACGTGTACTCGACCAAAAAGCTCTCGTCAACCAGTTCATCTATTCGCCGAAAGTGTCGCTCCGTGTACACTTCCAGCGCTCGTAGCATGTCTTTCATTCCACTGCCACCGATTCTCCGTTCCTTCGCCATCTGCGTCCACGTGCTTGTTGGATAGCTTCTTAGCAAGCAATTCAGAATCCGTTGGGCAACTGGTGCTGTTCGGGCATTGCTGTTCCAATCTCGAATTCGTTGAAGGAGCAGCCACAGTTGGCTGTGGGAGAGCTCGCGCAGGACTTGGTCGACGGCAGAAGAGCCGGTTATGCTGCCTTCTTCTCGCTCTGACTCTGGAAGGTTGACTATGACGTCCTCGAAGAGTTTGAGTAACCGACCTGGGTGGTTCAGCTGTAAGGCCAAAGTAATGCTCTCGCGATAGTTCTTGGCGCGAATGTGGTTCTGCAATTCTTGGTCTTGTGCGATGCGAGCGGAGGTCTTTTGGAGAGCGGCAGTGTGGGTGGAAGCAGTGGTGTCAAGCCAGGCGGTGAGGGTGCCGGAGGCGTCCCCGGAGAGAAGGGGATATGGAGCTGATGGATGAGAGGCAAGGGACCAGATGCGTGAGGAATGGTGGGAGAGAGTCGTCAGGAGATTGTCAGAGTCTTGTGTATCGGAGGCCAAGGATGATGAGGGTTGAGAAGCGGAGGCGTAAGGGGACCAGAGCTTAATGAGAGTGTCGGATGAGGCAGAAGCAAGAATTGGTTGGGCCTGTTTGACATGATTTTTGGAGCTGCTGGAGTATTCGTCTTCGTTGTCGGGTGAGGCTTTTGGTGGGGAAAGCCAGACTACTTTTAGAACACTATTGCTATGGCCTTCAAACGTGAGGAGGCAGGTATACGTCGATAAAGACCAGATCTTAATGGTTCGATCGCCGGAGCCGCTGGCCAGGAGTCCGCGAGAACTGCTTGTGCCGCCATCGCTGAGATTGATAAGTGGCGTATTTGCTGGCGCAAAGCGGATCGACCAAACGCCACGTTTGTGGCCCCGGAGAATGCCCACGACGGAGCCATCGTCAAGGGACCAGATCTTGATAGTGCGGTCCTGAGAGGCGGATGCAAAGATTGGGGAGGTTGGGGAGACGTCAATGGCGTTGATATCCTTCTCATGGGCCACTCGTGTGTAGACCGCTTTTAACCCAGTTTGTGGCTTACTTGGCGAGGATGAGCCAGCCAATTTTGAGGTGTCCCAGCGCTTGATGGTCCGATCTTGGGAACCTGTAAGCAGGAATTCAGGAGCATAACTGAGAGGATCTTTCAAAGCTGGCGAATTTATGGCAGGAGGTGTCCGTGGTAGTGCGACTGCGCCGATGGACTCTGCGTGGCCAACAAAGACACCTGCACAGGTGTATGATGAGTTCACTGGATCAAGCCGCCATAATCGAGCACTATTGTCTTTTGCGCCTGTAGCAAGCCAGTGGCCTGACCAGTCGACATCCAGGCAAATGATGATGTCTTCGTGGCCTTCGAGAATGGCAATGTCGCTCCCAAAATGTTGCTGAGCTGGTCCAAACTTGACAGGGCTGGAAATGCCTGAGACAATTCGGATACTTTCTGTGTTCGTAGCCAGAGCCAGCAATGACCTATCTGGTCCCACAGAAGCAAGATCGATAATCTCGTCAAGATTGCCTGAGATGCGACGCACGATTTTAAGTGGCTCAACAAGTACGTCGGGTAAAATATCATTCAAGGTCTTCAGCGAGTGCACTCGCAGCGTTTGATCCTGATGGATAGATAGCAAAAAGCCCTGTTTTATTGGATGTTCAATCGCGACAATTGCGTCCGTTTCCAGCCTAGGGTCCTGCGCTTTCGTGACCTCTCTGCCAGTGCTTGTGTTCCATATTCGTACGATGCCGTTTTCGCCACCACTGTAGCAAAGGCGTCCTTCGGACACGAACCCTGCCGACTCAACCACTTCCAAGACGGGGATCACTATACGACTCTTCCAAGACTTGACGTCCCACAAGATGATAGTCCTGTCACGACTGGCAGAGAGAAGGGCGCTCTGTTTGTGAGAGTAATCTAGACTTCTTACCACGGAGACATGCGATTGTAGTACAGCGATTGACTTCCTCTTGTTGAGATTCCAGACTCTAATTTTGCCATCTTCTGCACCAGAAGCCAAGAATATAGGACTCCCCGAATCATCTGTCATTTCCTCGTCCTCTTCAATCGTACTTTTTCGATTGCCTTTTCGCTTCGGCCTTGAATCGCTAGGACTGTCGGCAATCGAGTCCGTTTGGAACAGACATAAAGCAGACACAACACCCCCATGTCCATGGAAAGTGTGAGTGACATAGCCGCCTCTAATGTCCCAAACCTTGACCGTACCATCAGCTCCGCCCGTGGCAAGCAAATAGCCTGTATCGTCAATGGTAGATGTGACGACTGGGGACTGGTGTGGCTTGAGTGTCCGTTGAAGAGTACTTTTGATTGTGGATGTGCCATCGGATTGAGACAAGGCATAGATTCTCATTGAGAGAGAGCGGGAACAGATTACCAGATGAGAAGCAGAGGGCGAAAGACAGAGACTGGTTACGGGCTCTCCATCACCTTCAATGCGCGCTACCGGCACCCCAGTCTCGATATCGACAATCAGTACATCTTCTTCAACATAGGTAGCAAGCAGTCGTCCAGACTCATCCAGAGAGACATCGCCACCCGTGTAAATAGGTTCAATAGTCTTGGCAGCTTCGAAGGTTGTCCTGATGGCGACTTTGGTAGCCATGGAGATCTGCCAGTAAGTTGTGATGTTCTCTGAGAGAGAAAGGCCCAAGACTAGTGAACGAAACGACGACTTTCATTCAAGGCCAAGCCATAATATCTGGTCGAAAATGTCAAGTTACGCTGAGAAAAAATTGCAAAATGCTTGGCCACAATTTTTCATCCCAAAGCATCAAGCCTCGGGCTTGGGAATAGCCGCCCCACGCCCCGCAGCTTGAACATTAGGGCTTCTTAGGCAGGGGAAGAGCCGTAGGGCTGATAAACTCTCCCCATCCTCTACCAGTAACATCCATGCGAGCGCTGTTCCGTCACAGTGTCATGGCAAGCATCTCACTCTGCTCGAAGCAAACTTTCTGCAATCTTAACGTGTCTCGGGCAAGACAAGTGACCGATCTGGTTTCTGCAGCTTCCAGAGAGAGTGGTTGAAGGCGCAAACGACGGGCTATCGGTCACGTTGTCGCCGCCAAATTTGATTCTTCTCGCTACTTATCTTTCAGATGTCATGCATCGCATATTAATCAGTCCCCTTCATCAACCTACCACTCAATGTGACCGGAAGTGTTTTGGCCGGAACGAATTAAACAGCAATGGGCCGTCAAGCGTACCTAGCACGCCTTGGACTGGTAAGCGAATTTAATGGAGCTCTTTCAAACTCTGCTACTTCTGTGCTTGCATTCTCCCAATGTCCTCGGACCGTCCACTCAGATGAAGTCTCCACCTCCTTTATCGTGGCTCAAAAATCATAACACTCTATGCCAATTCCAAACCTAGGAAGCTTTCGACTTGAGTTTTTGAAATGCCTATTCATTCAATATTGAAAGCATTGGCTGGAACCGTACGGTGCACTGAACGTCTGTAATCATCACTGACAACGTGCATTAGGGCCGCTCGCCATTCGAAAAGCCAGAGCTGACGGAATCCGGCGAATTTATCCTCGGCTCACATGCTCATGACCTTGACAATCAAAGAGATGGTTATGTACAGCAATTTAACGACAAGGGCCACCCCGAAAATAGAGCGGCAAAGGCCGCCGCGAAAGAATTCGAACATGCCAAGAATGATGTCCTCGAGACAATAGGAGTTGTAGTCAAAAAGGAGAAGCAGGAAAGCAAGCGACGGCAGAGCACGGAGGAGAAGGAGGTGGCCGCTTTACTTCGAGAGAACTCATACGGGCCGTGGCTCAGGGCAGCGGACTTTGGAATAACATATCTCTCGCTCTGGTGGCTCGTGTCGTTACGATGCCGATTTCAGGTATGCTTGAGAAGTGAACTGTTGGAAATTGATGCTCACAGGAACCAGACATTTAGATCCTTCTCGAGTTTGCCGCTTTTGGAGATAATCAAATCGGAAATACGACTCCTTGGCCCCTTGACGTTCTTCTCCAGCGGGCTACTCGCACGGCTTGTCACAATTCCGATTAGCCTCTGCAGGCAAAGCCTGATTGAAATCACGGCAGATAGCATCCTGCGGGAGGCCACAACCCCGGCAGACGATACAATCGATCTTAAACGCTATGCCACTCACATGAATGTTCTGTGTCAAATGTGGGCTCTCCCTGCCCGATTTTTCTCCCGCCGGAACTGATCGTATTCTAGACTTGATTTCACCCTTTTCGCCATCGCTACACCAACACTAATGTTCTCCGATCTACAAATACTGCAGCTCATACCACCGTCAGCGAAGCCTAGCCTAAGCTCCCTAATTCCTTTTGCACGCGGCTCGCCCATCCGTCCTCCCCGTCTTTCCGGGCCGTTATCTATGACCACAGTACTGCGGACCGGACTTGATATTATCGAATCGCCAATTATGAGCTTTTGGCTGTATGATTGTGCGCGGCATGCAGTCGAAGCGTTCAGTTATCGCATCGTTCGCGCAACCGTTCCCAGGCCTGATCTGCCAGACAAACTATCCAAGATTGCGGCCCACAAATCTGACGAAGATGAGGACACAATACCTGGGCTTTGGCTCCATGATGGACCGACTCTGCTCCAACATATTCAGCATGAAGCCCGACATATCCTCGGCTGGTTTCGAAGTTGGAAGAACTGGGGAAAAGAGGATCCGACAATGCAAACGACCGAGGAAGCCATACGACAGCGAAGTCTGGCCATAGAACGCGACATCCTCATGGGGCCTACAACGGCACATAGGACCCGCCCAAGTGAATCCATGGCACTTGAGATCAGGCGACATGCTGCGCGGCTAGCCTGGGAGTCACAAAGGCAAACTCCGCCCGAAGACATCGATGCATGGATTGGCATTCCACCGACTCAGCAAACAAATTCAACGAATACACCTAACCCTGAAGAGCTATTCACAACTGCTGAAGCTTTTGTTGGCGCTGAGATGGTCAACGATCGTTTGCAGCCTCGTGAGCTGTTGGTGGATCTAACGCCTCTAGAACCCCAACAACCCGACGACCAATCTGGAAGATTACCCGTGGGACCCAGCCTGGAGGAGACTCCTAACAGCGATGAGCCGGCTCATATCCCGACCCGCCATGTCCCACGTGACGCTACTTTCCCAGTAGAGAACAGTGATGCCTTTTGGGAGTTCTTCCTCCGTAATTACACTACCCGTGTCCATACATCATCGGACGGTCGCGCGCTAATGTGGGAGAATGCAGACTCGGATGCAACACCACCTCCCGTTCGACGCGCACGCCAGCTGACTAACGAGGATGATTTCAGCCGAAGTTTTAGCAGAAGCCACAGCCGCAACCGTGAACGGTTGGACAGTGGTGGCAGGACACGAGAGCTTACGCGACACCGCGTGACATCGCTTTCCAACTACCCAGCCGATGCATTTGCCAATCATACGAGGATGGTCCTCACAACATTAATGATGTTCCCGCTTGAGAGTCTGTATTTGCGGGCGCTCGCGCGGGGTTTTCTGCAGAATCCGGCGACGAGAACAGGGGCCGTAGCTGCGGCTGTTGGGATTGGAGCAGATGTGAGGAGATTAGGCGCATGGTTTGGAGGAGAGGGCGGATTAGTGGGGAGGTTGAGGTATGCAGGTGTGATGGCGTTGATTTGGGGAATTCAAGCGGTAGTCAGTGCGGGTATTTGGGGTGTGGGAACGACCGCTGCGGTCTGGATTGGAAGGAGTGCTTTTGGCTGGGGGAGGAATTGAGAGCGGGAGCTGGCCATGAGAGTCGGCCGGGCATGCTTGAGGGGACGATGTTGAAGTCGAAACGCAGCACTACGGCGGGAAAAGAAGTGTCCAACGGATGTGTATGATCAGGACCTGTTAACGTACTACTAGCATGTCGCTGAAGGCACGGATTTATTTGGCCACCTGCCAAGACCCTTAGAATCTCTTCCTATTTGCGCAAACAGCTTCTGCATCAAAAAAAGTTGCCGGACGCTAGGATTCACCACCCATAATCATCGTCAGGTTTTCTCAAGTCTAAAATTCCACAACACAATGCCCGCCATCGCCGAACTCCTCCGCTTCACCCTCCCCCACTCCTCTACGCGCGTATCAGCCTTTCACGCGCTACGCGAGCGTGTTTCCTCGAAAGCATTAGTCGAAATGCAGTATTTCGGCTACGTCATTCCTAACGAAGGATTCCCCGTCCCGAAACCAGACGATGAAATGTGCTGGTTTATACGTACCCCCTCCCTCTCCTCGTCTCCATGTCGTTCGTTCCCATCATATATCACATTTGCTGATCGTGCCAATGCTGATCGTGCAATCGTCGGAACACAGAATGGCCCCAGAATTCGAGCCTTCGAGACAGCAAGGAGTTCAAGGCAGACCTGGCGAACGTAGCAGATGGTAGTGTTCGATCACTGCTGTTCGAATTCCAGGAGACAAAGGATGGTGAGCTGAAAAAGGGGCTCGATGCCCCGGTCTGTCAATTTGTATGTCCGGCCCCATCTCCCTGGACCCTTCTGTTCCCGCTTCCAGCAAAGGGCTCGCCCAGATGAATGCGTTCATCTCATACATTTGAATTAATCTGTGTAAAAGGCAATAATCAATCTCGTCCTGGACGCGCCGCGCTCCAGGCCCGACTTCGAGCGCTCCATGCACAAGACCTTCACGGACTGCTACTCCGCACCGGGCTTCACAGGTGGTGGCTGGGCCTACGCGCTGAACAGCAACGATGCCGGCGGGGAAGTCATCGGTGCCGCCAAGAACGATGTACCGACGGCGCTGGGTGAAAATGAAAGGCGGTTGGCATATTACTGTATTGGCTGGGAAACCGTCGAGGTGAGTGGTGGGGCTGCCGTGGTGATGCTGATAGTGGAAGTTGGTTAAAAGTGCTAACGGATTTGTGGACAGCTGCATCATGCGTTTGCGAGGACGGCATTGTTTGATGAGGAAATTGATAAGTTAAAGGGTTGGTTTGGATCGGGGTCAGGGGCTTTTTATGTCAATTTTGAAAGGCATACTTAAGCCGTCGAGAATTACTTCATACTATGATCACTAACTCCTGACACTCCTCTCAAAGAGAACCAACTGGATCCTCTCCTTAGCGATTGACTTTCGGCTGGACTCATACGTCCGCGCCCACCTGACACCTCAAAGTGTCCAGAGCAAGAAAGTCCGCCCCATCCTGGATTATATTCTGCGACCCCGGTTTGCAAAAGAGCGATTAACCGTTTACGTTGGCATCCAGTTGCCGGACTCGGCACTCCTTAACGCCATCTTAGGACTTGGTGCCAACCCAAACCAAAAATACCAAGGCATCTCAATCTGGGCACTTTTTTGGTGCTTTAGAGCTGATCACTTCCAAGCAGAAACACCGGATGGGCACATTCATTGAAGAGGCAATGTATTTTGAGGCTCTGAAGATTATGATACAGAACGGCGCCGATGTTCTGCTGCCTAGAAACTGGCTTTCGGACGCGGCTTACTTTAACGCATTCAACGCCTTCGGTGGAGACAGTTGGCTCGATGAGGTCTCCGATGAGCGTTTGTGGCGGCGATTTCCCAACACAACACCCGCAATACGAGGAAACACGAGGAGCGATACTTTCTACGCCGTCAGCGATCTTCTTGAGCGCTTCCGCGATCGTTTCGGGTTGTCGTTGGACACGCTGAAAACTTTAGTGCTGCAGCGGGAAGCTCAGAGCTTGGCTTCTGCGCCCTCCAGCGAGGCTGCGAGCTCTAATACGCACGGAGTGAGGTTCCTGCGAATAACTTTGCAGCGGGGTGGGATGACAACAAATGTCATGCCTCGACACATGTCTTGGCATAGGGCTCGGCGGTGTGGCCTTGGCACTTGGCGCACACAGTGCTGTTTCTTTTTTACTTAATGGCTTGCTTCCTCTCTTCTTTAGATTTGTTGTCCTAGTTTAATGACGCCTCTACGATTCGCTCTAGACTGGCCTCCTAACGAAATGGCAAAGGTGGAGTTTGCCATACTTATTTGGTACAGCAATCCCTCCACGGAGGAGAGCGAGCTGCGCGTGCACAGAAAAGAAGAGAACTTGATTGCCGTCTGTCCGGACAGAACTGTGCTGGCCACTTAAATGGTCTCCTTGACGCCACCACACTAGTCCGCTCTACACCACCACAATGTGATGCTTCGCGCAGCTGGGTTTCTACGGCATCCTGGAAGATAAGGAAGAGCGCTATACCATGAAATCTATCCCTTCGCCAGCCACGCTACGCTAATTAGTGTCTTGGCTTAGACAAGCTTAAATGCTTTACCTGGAAGTTCGAGTATTTATGAGTACGACACCAGAAAGATGCGCAGAACGAAGGACGCTAATTAGCGTTACCCGTGGCCGGCGAAGGGATACAGCCTAGTATTCGGGAAGCGACGGTGAGATCACATAGGTACGTTGTCAATGATGGCCAGATGGTAGGATTGGAACATAATTTTGTTAGGCGCATGAGCCCGAAGTCTTTACTTGTGTGCGCTTGCCGCCAATAAGCGAGTTTGTGTAACTTAACCACTCCAATAAGGTGTTAGTTTGTGTAACCCCGATACAAACCGCGGGTGCACAGAATATATTCTGTACGCCGCTCTCTCTACCTAGATAGGTTATTTACAACTAACATTGCTCATAACACAAGGCCTCAGGTGTGAATACATCGACGAAAGACGACATGTCGCGTGACAGCTCCGTCTTTCTATTTTTCAGGCCCTCACCAATCAGGCGAGCCAAGGATGACTCTACTGGTGCGCATCTCCACCTCGACCGCAGGCCGCCTGGGAGAGAGGCTAGTGGGCGTTGATGCGGCAAGCCGTATCACCCTCGAGGCTAGTCATCAAGCCCGACCATTGGACTGGTATGGACAACTCATCATCGTTCAGCGCCCGGACTACATCTATCACCCGGTCGCAATACATGCTCCGGCATGTTCGAGCTGCAAAGCAACGCTTCACTGGCTGTGGAAAAGGAAGTGATGCGTACTAAACCCGGCAAATGTGCGACGTGGCAGCGTCAAGATTGGGATTTGGGCTGCCTACGGTAGCTCGCCAGGGCTCGGGCCAAGGCCATCGAGGACGGCCCCATGCGTCAGAGCCTGAAAGCCACAGGCCTTAGCGCATCCGACTGCAAGCGTCGGATAGCTAGAGGCCGAAAACAGCGAATGGTGATCTGTTATTTTGCCCTTTGATTAATACTTGAATTGGCGTGGCGTTAACGGAGTTCACCTGGCACTGGAATGTGTGCCAAGGCCCTCTTGATGCCGAGCTAGCCCCCTTGTCTCGAAATTTTCTTTTGCAGCTTCGATGAGACTGAAGCAGCTAGACCACAGCACTTCGAGGTCTTTCCATGCAGGTACATCGGATTCCAAGCCGATTGGTGTATTTCTAACCCAATCATGATTAGAGAGCCACGTCTCAGTCGATTACCGGGGATTTTGCACCCGCCAGAGCAGCATGGTCAGTTGATAGGGCTGTCAGACCGCCCCGATCTTTAGGGGGTAGAAGCCCCATCTTGGGCCGATATTAACAAGCTCGATTTGCTGACGAATATTCTTGGATAGCCACCCTCGAAGAGCAAGCGGCCAATCTTCATCTGGTCTTGCGTAAGACCCTTCTGACTCCTCTCATCGTGCCGAATCTAATCGCTTGGAAACAGTGCCGTTGCGGACAAACCCCAATAAGCATAAAGACTCACACTTGCCCCAATTGCCAGCAGACACGCTGCCCAAACTGCAAAACGGAAAAGGTGGTCAAGTGATGGGAGTTGGGATATGGAGCCTCACTGCCCTGTTGTAATGCAGGCGTGTACATTGCTGTACAATAATTTGTACGTTCAGGAGGAGGTTTGGTCTGTGGTTGCTCTACAATAATTTGCGCCTTCAAAAGTCAGGGTTGGTCTGTGGTTGCTCTACAACAATTTGTACATTCAAAAGCCAGTTTAGTCTGTCATTGCTATATTTTTGTGGGACGTTCTGGTTGAGAGCGTTGTTGATGTCAAGGCATCATTAATAGACGTACTACATCTACTTCCCTTGATGTGGTCGTTCCTGACGCCCTTGTCACTGTCCGCATCATCTTCCTTCCTGTTCCAGCTGTTCTTTTCCTGAGTACGTGTTGAGCCATAGCGGACATCATGAATCTAATCCCCTCCTGTGAATGGAACCTCGAGTTCGCGACGCGCCGAGATCTTAACTACAGCATCGAAAACAAGCCCTATATCGAAGCTCGAGCGGAGCTTGGGGTGGAGGACGAGAGTGTCATCCGAGCCTTTATGCGAGGCCCTGATGAATCTGACGTTTGTCTCCCCCAGGCGGACAAGGTCGCGGCATTTTGCTTCGGCGCGAACCTGGAATTTCTTCGGGCGGAAAAACGGAAAGTTAGCGAACCCCTCGTTGCTTGGCTGGATGAAAGAAGCTTCGCGGGGGAGGGATGTTCAAGAACCTACCGGGGACCCTTGACAGCGCATGACCTTTATCGGGAGTTGAAGAAACCAGTAAGATGTCTGACCCTAACCCCATCAAAAGGCAATAGAACCTCATGTGATTTTACACTAGCGCTTCCGACACGGCGGATCCAACCATTCGATTGGTAATACTAGTGGCCGGAGTGGGGCAACCGTTGGAAATTCGGCAAATTCCGATTTCGATGACAGTCAGCTCAAGGAACCTGATGGAAGTCACCACGAAGAACCGGATGGAAGTCACCACGAAGAACCGGATGGAAGTCACCACGAAGAACCGGATGGAAGTCACCACGAAGAACCGGATGAAAGTCAGCGCGAGGAGACGGATGAAAGCCAGCACCAGGAACCAGATGCTGAACGACGATTGATGTGCGTAAACACGGGCCTCATCGATTCTGTGGTGGTCTATAACGCTGACAGAGTCGCAGATTCATCACTGATTTAGATCGGTGGAGTATTTATGCACTCGTCGGTACGGCATCGTATTACCAAGCCTTCGCCCTCCGCGATGCCCTTTACAAATACCTTGCCTTTGAGAACTTCATTGGCGTGACATTCCCAGTAAGCATGTCGAGTCTTCTGAAGCATTGTTCGAAGTCGATTGCCGGATGCTAACAAGGTCACCATGTAGCCAGAAGGGTTGGCCATGTTTCAGCTGGCTTTCCATCTGCCGCACTACGTGTGGAGGGAATCTCGAAAGGCATGCGAGGACCACCGTCGAGATGCGAATGCAAGCCCCTTGAGGCAATCCCAAGACGTCTCTTTCCTTAACTGGAAGAGCTCTGGGTCTCCTGGTTTCCTCTACGAAGCGCAAATCTCTTGTGTGGTGGCCGGATCGGACGAGTGGAGATGGGTCGCGTATTGCTTCGTCGACACCTACTTTGATGCTGCTGAGGAAGCGAAAGAAACCGTATTGTCATACCACGAAGACAGCCTAGCTCCCGAGGGCATGCGCGCGGATCCTTTAACGTTTGGCGTAGCCAACGCGGACGACCCAATACAGAAGCCCAGAGAATATTTTCTGATGGTCTTCCAAATTCGCCTTAATCAAGTCAAGCGCGAGTGGCAGCAAGTCGTTGCGAAGGTGGAGCAAAGTGTTCGCGAATATGTGCAGGTGCGTTCCCCTTTCTTCTTAACCTCGGTGCGGGAGGCTCGAGCGCTATGAATGCACCTTGAGCTTCAGTCGACAAGAAGGTGGGCATCGCGACGTTGAAGAGGCGATAGTTGAGAATATCACAGCACCGACGGTACTTAAGATGTATTTAGTATCTTCGTGGCTTTCTCGTCCATTAACATGTCGAACAGACGCACCCCTACTCGTTATCCGTATCGAGAGAGCGCTCCTCTTCCAAAGAAGCCGAGGATCACGATGAAAACGTTCGGAAGTCTCATAACTGGGTCGTACGGGTCAGAAGGCTCTCAAAACAACTATCACAAGACCTGTCTAAAACAGTCGACACCTGCGAGAGATTTTGCCTTAAACATGCCACCTATTTCCGGAATCTTTCTAAATCAGCCGATGGACATGGGCCGCTTTCCGCCATACAAACAGCCTTTGACGAACTAGAATCGCTAAAGAAGACCCTCGAGTCCTTGGCGGAACGCTGCGACGATTTCGCCCGAGAAGTGAGTTTAGATCATCCAAGTACTTCTTAAGGCACCCGTCACTGACAAATCCATCTGCGTATACAGCTTAAACTTCATCTCATTCTCGAAAGCACCAAAGTAAGCAATCGTCAGCACGAGATAGCCAAGGACAACAAAGGGCTGTCAGTGATTATGATGGTAAGCTCATAATTATCGAGCGGAGTGAAAGAAACAAATTGCTAACAACTTCCCCAACATCGCAGTTATTCATCTCTCCCATAGCACTGACAGCGGGAATCTTCTCTATGAACAAGGATGTCATTCCCTTCATACCCGCAAGTTTTGGATCATTTGTGGGTTTGATTTTTGCGTTCAACGTTCTGGGAATTGTCATTTATATCGTCCAACTATACTACCAAACTTGGTGTTGCCAAGCCGTCATGGCTTTGGCTGGGCAAATGCCCTGGGATAGGAAGATAAGGGGACCGCGACTCGAGATGTTACGATTCCGCAAGGATTCTTTTCTCGATCAACCAACAAGCCAAACCCAGCGAGACGTTGAGGATGAGGCGGGTTGACCCTCCTCGTTGAGGAGCCTTGATTCCGGACAGCGCCATCCATCAAATTCTTCACTTCGGACTTGAACTACTCGCTGCCTTGGGAGGATCACGCACCGACGCCCGATTTGTAATGCGGCTCTTACTCATTGGATTCGAAGCACTTAGTCATAATCGAGCAGACCTCATACCTGCTGCAGTAGTGACTCAGAATGTGTTGTTCGGCACAGCCTGTGAGGGTTTGTGGCTGGTTTGTACGCGGTGCACAAGTCTGTATTGCTAACTACTGTTGCGAGTTGACTGGAAAGTGATTATGGAAGCACTGCTTAATTGCTCTTTCTACCTAGGGAGAAGAGTAGATACTTATGGACAGTAGTCCGCGTAAATGGGCCGTGGGCTCGAGCTCATGGGTCGGGTTGGGCAGGCTATTTCCTCAAGCCCGGCCCCAAAGCCTATGTGGCTTGCGCCTAGGCTAAGTATGGTGTAGATGAAGCTGCGGTCGCTTCCCATAAGGGTCACCGAGGCTCCTTTCTTCACGTCCTCACTCTTTCTATCCATTCTTCTAGGTGTAGCCTAATATGCCTTCAGATATCGAAATGAGTGACTCTGAGTCGTCCATCTTAGACTCTGAGATGATTCTTGAGCCTGAAAATTGTTGCCAATATCAAGCCTACGCCGAAGCAAGTGGTACGTAGATGTAAGAGTGTCTTCGGCATTCCGGGGTTGCCGCCGCCTAGGCGCCTTTGGTAGCGGGTGGTGTCGAAGACGTGAATGTGTGAGCATTGTCAGGCGCCCGTCGAGATCCTGCCTCATTAGGAGTGCAGGGAGGTGAATGGTATGACGTGCCAAGGACTGCCCCGACGGAGGATCTCATGGTTGGGAATTCCATGAATTACAATCTATGAAAGCTGTCTAACCAAAAGGGTGTGTCCCTATGCCGCCGTTGTTCTCCACTTGTCGCCTAGGCTATTCCGCAGGATGATAATCCCGACGACAGCGAGCTGGAAGATGAGGACCGTTCCGACCTATATCCAGCCCCGGTGAGGTTGTTGAGAAGGAGAGAAGTTCTATACTCTATGCACCTATTTCTACGTACAATATACTAACGTTAGACTCCAGGAGTTCTCCTCTTTCACAACTACCGCATTTGGCGATGGGCATATCCAGGCCCATGGAGAAAGCCCAGGCCTGAGCCGGCTTTTTGCAGAGGCTCATCAAAGCCCAAGCTCAAGGACCGCTGCTTGTAGACACAATGAGATACAATCGACAGATTGCCTTACCAATTCCGCCTGTTCAGCTAGCCCTGCCTAGCTGAACCGTCCCTATACAAAGTCCCTATACGGCTGGACTGTACGAACGTACGGGCGTACGAGCGTGCGAACCTACGAATAGCAACCGAAGCGCGGCCAATTCGCAACAACTACAAGAGGGTTCCATTGAGGGAGGGAGGAAAGGAAACTACATAGGTCCTACTCGACCAGATATACCACCTCTCCGCAAAGACGATTGCCATAGGCAACTATTGAAGTTCTCATAACAGTCGCTGGAGGACCTCCAAGACTCATTGTGGATGTAATCCAATGACAGAGCCCAACATCTTAGATGAACAGCTCGACATCATGCAACGATTCGGCACTGATCAGGCACAGAAAACCTTCAGAACGCGTCTAGTTCTTTCATCGACAGCATGAGGTATCCCACAGGTTGCCAGTGGGAATCTACAGTTGCCAAACCAGACGCCGGGCATTGTCTGACAGTTCATAGTCATCGCGGGTATCTAAGAGAAGCTGATCGTCGAAGCTCAGGACGTGGTTGTCAGTAAATCGAAGAACATGAATTATGGGACTTGAAAAATATGGGTTTTGCACCAGGAGCACGTATCGAGTTTGAAGCGTGCAGCTGCGCCTGGAAAATAGACTGATACTTGATATCACCTGCTTTGGAACGCAGCGGAACTCTGACAGCCTGTCTTCCTATTTTCCCTGTAGGATTCAGAATGCCATCCTAACGACCACCAGCGGATACTTGAAGAACGGGTTTCGACTTCACTAAGAAGTGGGTACCATCGATATTCCAGGAGAATGGATGGGATTGCGCTAAAACGGTGGAGTTAACTAAGTGGACGCGGATTCTGACCAAACACTCTGCAAAGCTCCTCATTCTCTCCCGCCACATATCCCGCCACATATCCCCCATGACCTAACTCTGACCTATCTGCTTCGCTTTCTTCTTCTTCGTCTTCGATTTCTTCTTCGACTCCGGCGGCCCCCCAACGACAGTCCCACCCACACACCCCCCGGGTCCAACGGCCAATGCTCCCACCGCCACGGACCCCTCTACTCCATCAACCACTGTGTCCGTCGCCACGACATCACCTTCTGCAGACACTGATTCTGTCGCCATGACATCAGCCTCTGCTTCCACTGCTTCTGTCGTCACGCTAGCAACCCCTGCTTCCGTCGCCTCGCCATTAATCACTGCTTCTGTCGTCACGCCATCAACCCCTCCTCCCTTCGCCTCGCCATTAACCACTGCTTCTGTCGTCACGCCAGCAACCCCTGCTTCCGTCGCCTCGCCATTAACCTCTGCTCCTGTCGTCATGCCATCAACCCCTGCTTCCGCCGCCTCGCTATTAACCTCTGCTTCTGTCGCCACGCCATCAACCTCTGCTTCCGCCGCCACGCCGTTAACCTCTGCTTCTGTCGCCACGCCATCAACCCCTGCTTCCGTCACCACGCCATTAACCACTGCTTCCGTTGCCAGCGGCTCCTTGGCTTCATCGACAACTCCTTCGATGCTCAACTCCCCCTCCTCCCTTTCTTCATCCGCCTCGCATCTCTCCTGCTCCCCATCCCTCTCCTGGACCACCGCTCTCCACTCTTTCCCATCCACTTCGTCCTCCCGGCCCTTCACGCTCTCCTCCTCCCAACTCGGGAAACACTCCTCTCGAGCGTACATGCACTGGTTCTCGAACACAGATAACTCCTCTTGATGGGACACCCCTTGGTGCTCGTGAAAACGACACGCACCCGACAAATAATCCAGGGGCGTCCACCCCGACCCTCCAACCTCGTAGTAGTCCAAACCGAGCTCCGCGTGTTTTAAAAACGTCGCTCTCCATTCTTCTCGGGCGCGGCCCTCACTCTCCACGCTCGGGCGCGGCAACGTTCCTAACGCCGCCCGAACCACCTTTCGTAGCGGACTCTCCGTCGGTACCGCCTCGTAAATTTCATCCACCATCGAAGCTTCTAACTGCCAATGATCATTCGCCAGGTTGCTTCGAATCATGTTTGTCACCTGATTGCTTAAAGCGGAGATCTGGTATCGCGCCGCGAAGATTCCAAGCCTCGCCACCTCGCTGAACGTCGCCTGCTCATTAATCTGTGGCTGGGGTGAGAGCGTCCACATAAAAAAAGCTTCCACCGTCTCGACCGGCGTGTCGGGGAGCTCGATGACCTTTGACGACTCTCTCGCCTGCTGCTCCAGTAAGTCGCGAAACGCCCGTGATCGTCGGAGGAGGAGCTCTCGAGGTAACAGGAATTTTTTGGTTGGACCGATGGGCCCCCCGGCCGATAATTCTACCCGCTCACTCTGGCTCCACCTATTGACCCGTTAGCGAACAAGGTAAAATCAAGAGCGACGAGGCACACTGACTCGATATAGAGTTTACATTGTTGAATGTCCATTGCTAACCGCCAATCTTCTCGACCAGAGCGTAGAAGGTTACTATTGTATGGGATGTTAAAAGGGAGAAGGGGGAGGACAGCCAACTTACGTTGCTGAAACCCCCAATGTGTAGTGACACAAATACTATCACCGCCTGCGGAGCCCGCCAGGACTATATCGCAAACGCATCGTTCAAGAAAGCACGGCCGAGTGTGTAAGTGCCGACGCGTGGCGACACGTGAGTGGTCGAAAGCGCAGTGAGGCTTCTACCTTGTCAGCTGAGAGGTTCTTGCCCATCCTTGCACTAGATCAAATTTCTAATGAAATCTCCGTTAGCAGCCTCAAAAAGCCCCAAGCCTTGCATATGTTTCTACAGGAATGGCTGACTATGGTTGAATCAGCGATAAGCTGGGCTGTGGGGTGCATCGAAGGTTGCGCTTCGTTGGCCTGTAGGCGCTTCATTTTTTGCCCGGCTTCTCCTACTCGTCCACGGATTTCTTTCGGTGAGTGTTTCTAGTTTGAGAGTTGTCTCAAAAATTCGATCCCGATCTTCCACGCAGTTGCTAGAATATTCATCGAGCACAATGAAGTTTTGCGAGGATGGCCAGAGTCTGGGGCAGCGCGCCAGCCCCTGATCGGGCGTGGCGTGGCCCTAACGACTGGGTGGCCACGTGTAGGGCTTGGCACCAGGGAGAAGTCGGTTACCAACGCACAGAACCGCATGTAACAAAGTACTGTCGCCCAACCATGTTTTCCGCACCCTGGTAAAATCATCATTTTTCATTGATTTCCGCCTACAACTTGCCACAAATTACTTTCACAGACTAACACCCTATATGCATCGATAGCCCTCGCTCATGCGATCATTTTCATACAAATTTTGTCAATTTTTCCGCACTGCAACACGAGGTGGATCCATTATTGTGGCTTAAGAATGGGTCTTGGCGGTTCCGGATTTTGACACACCTATTCGGTCGCCTAAAACCGTCCATGCATCTGAATCGGACTGTTCCAGGCGCATCTTATAGGCTTTCCCCAGTTAAAGCTCTTGACTTGATTC
>Ga0335072_10001033_pt1 | contig 47805 bp, 39 predicted proteins | sample Lox_Sample_21_FD_206725 | JGI IMG/M metagenome (GOLD analysis project Ga0335072, IMG submission 206725) | Soil microbial communities from Loxahatchee National Wildlife Refuge, Florida, United States - Lox_Sample_2.1 | ecosystem: Environmental > Terrestrial > Soil > Wetlands | place: USA...
CGCCGGCACGGACGCATTTCTGCGCCGTCACCGCCCGCGAATAAGGGCGCTTTTCGAGACCGGTGAAGACGTTCTTGAACTGCACCATGCCGGCATTGGTGAACATCAAGGTCGGGTCATTGCGCGGCACGAGCGGCGACGAGGGCACGACCTCGTGCCCCTCGTCGGCGAAAAACTTGAGGAAAGTCGACCTGATGTCGTTGACGCCTGTCATCTCTTGATCTCGAGCCGGAATGGGCCTTCTTAACCGGAGCATCGTATCCGAAAACCGGTTCCCACTTTTCGGGATCATGCTCTAGCCAGCCCATTCGCGCCTGTCCAGGAAACCGCAGAATCACCGGCGGAATTGATGTATAGCCTTAAACCATATATGCGCTGTTTTGGCGGCGCGCTGCCGCGAAACTGAGCATGGAATGAACGACCACAGCGGCAGTCGCCCCCTCCCCCCGACATTGCAAGACCGGCTTCGTCAGGATGGCCCCCACCGCCGCTTCGTCATGACGGCGGAAATCGCGCCGCCGGTGGCGTTCGACGGCCAGGAACTTTCGCGCAAGGCCGTGGCGCTCAAGGGCCTGGCGGATGCGGTGAACGTCACCGACGGCGCCGGCGCCCGCGCCCATATGGCGGCGCTGGCCGCGGCGAGCCTGCTTCTTAACATCGGCGTCGAGCCGGTGCTCCAGCTCACCTGCCGCGACAAGAACCGCATCGCGCTGCAGAGCGAGCTGATGGGCGCCGCCGCGCTCGGCATCAAGAACCTGCTCATTCTCACCGGCGACGACCCGAAGGCCGGCGACCAGCCCGACACCAAGCCGGTCTTCGACATCGATTCGAAGACGCTGATGGAAACGGCGCGGCGCCTGCGCGACGATGGAACGCTGCCCACCGGACGCAAGGTCGAAGGCCACGCGGACTTCTTCATCGGCGCCGCCGACATGCCGATCGACCCGCCGGCGGGCTGGCAGCCGTCGGGCCTCCTCGCCAAGGTCCAAGCCGGCGCGCAATTCGCCCAGACCCAGTTCTGCATGGATGCCGCGATCGTGCGCCGCTATGTCGGCGTGCTCGAAGCCGCCGGCATCACCAAACGGCTGGCCATTCTCATCGGCGTCAATCCGCTGCGCTCGGCCAAGTCGGCAGCCTGGATGAAGAGCCACCTGTTCGGCACCATCATTCCCGACGCCTATATCGAGCGCCTGGAAAAAGCCGCTGACCCGTCACGCGAAGGGATCGCGATCTGCGTCGAGCTGATCGAAGAGCTCTCGACCATTTCCGGCGTCGCCGGCGTCCACATCATGGCGCCCGGCAACGACGCGGCGATCCCCGAAGCGATCAAGCAGGCAAGGGCGCGGGTGAAGAGTGTAGCCTAGCCGGGCGGCGCTTCCACGCTCTTGATCTCCACCTCCGACTCCAGCGTGCGGTGCACCGGGCATTTGTCGGCGATCTCCATCAGCCGCTTGTGCTGCTCGGCATCGAGCTCGCCCTCGAAGCTGATGACGCGATCGATGTGGTCGATCATGCCTTCCTTGGTTTCGCACTCGGCGCAATCCTTGGCGTAGATGCGGCCGTGCTTGAGTTTCACGGTGGTGCGCTTGAGCGGCCATTGCTTGCGGTCGGCATAGAGCCGCACCGTCATCGAGGTGCAGGCGCCGAGCGCGGCAAGCAAAAGATCGTAAGGCCCAGGCCCGGTATCCATGCCGCCGACGCTCACCGGCTCGTCGGCCAGAAAGTGATGGCGGCCGGCGATGACCTCCTGCTGCAGATTGGCGGCGCGTGTTTCGCGCACGATGATCTCGCCGGGCTCGCCGGCGTCAGGGTCAACCTCCGCCCCCATCTCCAGGTAGCGCTCGGCCCAGGCGGCGATGACATGGGCCACATAGCGGGCGTCGCGCGGCAGGCGCAAGAGATGATCGGCGCCCGCAAGCGATATGAAGCTTTTAGGATGCTTGGCGGCGAGAAAAATCTTGCTGGCATTGTCGATGCCGACGGTGTCGTCGGTCGGCGAATGAAATACCAGCAGCGCCTTGTGCAGAGCGGCGATGCGGGTCGTGAGATTTTGCTCGGCGATGTCGTCGAGCAGCGTGCGGCGGATACGGAACGGCCGGCCGACCAAGGTCACCTCGATCTCGCCTTTTTCTTTGATCTCATCGACATGATCGCCGAGGAGGCCCGCGACATGTGCGGGATCGAAGGGCGCCGCGATCGTCACCACCGCGCGCGCATCGGGGACGCGATGCGCGGCGGCGAGCACCGCGGCGCCGCCAAGTGAGTGGCCGATCAGGATCGCCGGCGCGCCGACATTCTTGCGCAGGTGATCGGCGGCGGCGACCAGGTCGTCGACATTTGATGAGAAAGTCGTGTTGGCGAACTCGCCCTCGCTGGCCCCAAGACCGGTGAAGTCGAAACGCAGCACCGCGATGCCGCGCAGCTTCAGGCCTTCGGCAATGAAGCGCGCCGCCTTGTTGTCCTTGCCGCAGGTAAAGCAATGCGCGAACAGCGCCACCGCGCGGATGGGCCCGTCCGGCCGGTCGAGCAGCGCGGCCAGCGTCTGGCCCTGCGGATTGGGAAAATCAAAGCGTTCGGCCGGCATCGGGGGCTCCTGTGCGCTGGTGTCCGCCATCTTTATAGGACGGCCTTTGTGACGACGCATGTGGCGAAGTCCATGACAGCGCAATTGTGATCGCACCAACCGTCCGCCACCGCCAGGCCGACAAAAGGTGTTATCTTCGGCGGCCGCGCCACACATTATAAACCGTCCTGGACGATGATCGGCCGCCGCGAGATCTCAACCTCCCACGCGCGATAGCGAGAGGACCCTATGACTTGTCGTGATGATCATGCCTCGCACCACGCAACTGCGGAACTGAATCGCCGCGCCGTTGTCGCCGCGCTTGCATCCGCAGCGACATTGTCTTTCACCCAATTGTCTACGCCGGACGCGCGCGCCGAAGCCGGCGCGGGCACGGCGAGCGCCGAGGACGTCCGCTTCATGAAGATCGCCCTGAACGAAGCCCGGCGCGGCGATTATCCGTTCGGCGCGGTGATCGTGAAGGACGGCAAGGTCATCGCCCGCGGCCGCAATCTCGGGCGCAGCCACGATGATCCGACCGCGCATGGCGAGATGGTTGCGATCCGCCGCTGCCTTGCCGCCCATGGTTCGTCCGCGCTCAAGGGCTCTACCCTTTATACGTCCGGCGAACCGTGCGTGATGTGCATGGGCGCGATCATCTGGTGCGGCGTCGGCAGGCTGGTCTATGCCGCCTCGGTCGCCCAGATCGGGGAAAAGATGAACCAGATCATGATCACGAGCGCCGAGGTCGCTGCGAAGGCGTCGTGGGATCCGATCAAAATCACCGGCGGTGTCCTCGCCAGCGAGGCCGTGCCGATCTTGGCGCGGTAGGCTACGCACCAACGTCTTTCCCGTGCACGCTATTCCAAAAATGCGAAACTTTTGTCGGTGCCGTGCGCGCGTTCGTGCCGAACAATAAATCATATATGGCATGAAATGTTTTTATGGTCTCGTCTCGTACATCGGGACGAGCGCGGCGCAGAGGACGCGGGGAACGCGGCTTTACCTGCTCAGTTCGCGCATCGCCGCATCGAGGCCTTCAATGGTCAGCGGATACATGCGTCCGCCGAGGATCTGCCGCATCAGGCGGATCGAGCCCGTCGTCTCCCATTCACCTTCCGGCACCGGGTTGAGCCAGACGCAAGACGAATAGGTCGTGACGATGCGCTGCATCCAGGCCTGCCCGGTCTCTTCGTTGAAATGCTCGACCGAGCCGCCCGGCGCCACGATCTCGTACGGCGACATCGAAGCGTCGCCGACGAAGATGACTTTGTAATCGTGCGGATAGGTGTGCAGCACGTCCCAGGTCGGCGTGGTCTCGGTCCAGCGCCGCGCGTTCTGCCGCCACACTTTCTCATAGAGACAATTGTGGAAATAAAGGTGTACCAGATGCTTGAACTCGGTCTTGGCGGCGGAGAATAGTTCCTCGGTCGCCTTGACGTGCCAATCCATCGAGCCGCCGACATCGAGGAACAACAGGACCTTGATCGTATTGTGCCGCTCCGGCCGCATCAGGATATCGAGATAGCCCTTGTGCGCGGTGCCCTTGATGGTGCCGTCGAGATCGAGCTCGTCAGGCGCGCCGGTGCGGGCGAATTTGCGCAAGCGCCGCAGCGCGACCTTGATGTTGCGGGTGCCAATCTCGACATCGCCGTCGAGATCCCGGAACTCGCGCTTGTCCCAGACCTTCACCGCGCGGAAATTGCGGTTCTTGTCCTGGCCGATGCGCACGCCCTCGGGATTGTAGCCGTAAGCGCCGAACGGCGAGGTGCCGCCGGTGCCGATCCATTTGCTGCCGCCCTGATGGCGGCCTTTCTGTTCGGCGAGGCGCTTGCGCAACGTCTCGAGCAGCTTGTCGAGGCCGCCCATGGCCTCGATCTGCTTCTTCTCTTCCTCGGTGAGGTATTTCTCGGTGAGCTTCTTGAGCCACTCGGCCGGGATTTCGGCGGTCAGCGCCTGTTCGATCAGATCGAGCCCCTTGAAGACATGGCCGAAGACGCGATCGAACTTGTCGAGATTGCGCTCGTCCTTCACCAGAGCCGCACGCGACAGATAATAGAAATCCTCGACACGGCGGCCGGCAAGATCCTTCTCCATCGCCTCCATCAGCGACAGGTATTCGCGCAAAGTCACCGGCACGCCCGCGGCTTTCAGCTCGTGGAAGAAGGTCGTGAACATCGCTGGCCCATCTTGTCTGCGGCAAATCTAGTGCGCGAATGGAGTGCCGTCGAGAACCGGCTCCCGTGCGTCTTGGCGCGTCACCGCGGCTTGTGCAGCCAGAGCTCGAATCCGATTGCGTCCATGCGCAGATCGCCATGACGAAATTGCGATTGCGATGCCAGTTGCGCAATCGCTTCCTGGGTGTAGGCGCGTTTCTTCAACATGGTGTTGAAGATGAATTTGATCAGCGCGGCATTGACCGCACCCTTGCCCTGAAGGTAACCGCTGAGATCCTGTGCGGAGAAATCCTTGCGCAGATCGATGATCACCGCATCGCAGCCCGGCTTGAGCACGCGATGGATCTCGTTCAGGGCAGCGAGCGGCTGGCTGAAGTTCTTGAACGCCGCCCTGCAGAAGATGAAATCGAAGGCGTTCATCGGATACTGCAAGGCGGCGGCGTCACCCTCCTCAAAAGCGATATCGAGGCCGGCCTTTTCGCCATTCTCGTTGGCGATGCGCACGAAGGTCCGGCTGATATCGGCGCCGACCATGCGGCAGCGGACCAGCTTGGCGACCTCGATGGCGAGATAGCCGGGACCCGGCGCAATCTCCAGCACGCAGGAGCCGGGCTTGATGTGCGAGGCAAGACGCTGCGCGGTGTTCTTGAACTCGACCAGGTCCTTTGCGGTCTGCCGCGCGTACCATCGAGCGACGGCACCTTCCATGCCGAGGCCCTTGTAGCCCTTCGGGGCGACGGATCGGTTCTCTACGTCTGCAATCATGCTCTCCTCCATTGCAACAGCAGAATGACCGCGTCGCGGTTCGACGCGGCTGTCGTCGCGGAGCAGAGGCTGGTAAGTTGGGCATGCGGACCTTAAGACCAGCGCGCTCCGCGTGTTCGGGCTTGGGTTCAAGGCCCCGGCGATGTTCCAGCATCGTCGGGGCTGCCGTGATCAGGTCATCGGCGCGCCTCCAAATTCCTTGTAGAGCTTGGCCAGCGTGGCCTCACGGTCTTCGTGAACACCGCGCCACAGATCGAGCGGACCCCAGCCGCTCGCGATGCGCTTGATCAGGTCGGCGACGAAATGCTGTTCGGCCCTGAGCAGCGCGAGGTGGTATTCGCTTTCGACAAGAAACAGCGGCGGCAGGCTTTTCAGCGCGGGCGCATTGAAATGCGCCTCGAGCCCGGCCACCTTGGCTTCGAGCCGCGTCAGCCTCCGACGCAGCACGGCCAAGGCTTCATCAGGCGGCAAGACCGGCAACAGGCACAGTGCGGCTTCGAACCGCGGATATTCCTTGACCGGCTCGCCGATGAGATCGGTCATCCAGGCGTGCAACTCATCGCGTCCGGCAGCGGTGATCTCGTAGATCGTTCGCTCCGGCCGCTTGCCGTCCCGCTCCGTCTCGCGCGCGGCAATGAAGCGGCGCCGCAGCAGAAGATCGATCACGGTGTAGAGCGAGCCGTAACGCAGCTTGATGCTCTCCTCCTTGTGCCGCTGCCGCAGGACCACGCCCATCTCGTAGGGATGCATCGGCCGCTCGAACAGCAGCGCCAGCACCGCCAGCGCCAATGGATTGGAAGGATGCGATCGCTCGGTCACAGCTTTATCCTCAGCCGATTATCCGTATACGGATATACGTCTACGTCTATATGGTCAAGACCGCTTGGCAATTTCTAAGATATATCTTGCGTTATAGCATGCTATGATCTATCTAACGATATATCTTTCAAATGGAGAATACAAATAATGCATAGACATCATGGACATCGTGGCTACGGCGAGCGTGACGAACGCGGCGAATGTGGCTCACGTGGCGAGCAATGGGGCGCCGGACGCCATCGCCGCGGCCGTTTCGGCGGCTTTGGTTTCGGCGGACGCCATGGCGAATTTCGCGGTGGCCCCGACGGCATGGGGGGCGACGAGATGATGCGGGCGCGCCGCATGCTGGCGCAGGGTGACCTGCGGCTTCTGGCGCTCGCGCTCATCGCGCAAGCGCCGCGGCACGGCTACGAGATCATCAAGCTGGTCGAGGAAAAGACCGGCGATTGGTATTCGCCGAGCCCCGGCATCGTCTATCCGACGCTGACCTATCTCGAAGAGGCCGGTTACGTCACCGCCGCGGCTGAAGGCTCAAAAAAGCTCTACACCATCACCGACGAAGGCAAAGCCTATCTCGAGGCCAATCGCGACATCATCAAAGTCGTGCTCGCCCGGCTCGAGGCGATCGGCGAGCGGGTCGGCCGCTGGCGGCGCGCAGCACGCAGTGAACGCGAGGCCCCATTGCCGCCGCTGGTCGAAGCCGCCATCAGCCATCTGCGCGAGACGGTCGCCAAGCGGCTTGAAAGCGATGCGGATGCCGAAGCGCGGCTGGTCGAAATCCTCGCCCGCACCGCGGCCGATCTGCAGCAGCGGAGTTGACGTTTCTCTCTCATGACGCCGTCGGTGCGGCTTCCGGCGTTCGGATATGCTCCGGCCGGACGCCGAGCCCGAGCAGGCGCGCCGGGATTCGCCGCAGAATCGGGAATAGATCCATCAGCTTGAACAGGAGCGGCGGCTTCGGTCGCGTCGTGCCCTGCAGGGCCGGACCGATAATGCGGTTCTGCATCGTCAGTTGAATCCGCTGCGTCATCTGAGCCGGAAACGCGCGGCGGCGCTGGATCGCTTCCAGATCGGCGTCGGTCGCTTTGCCGGCCTTGAGCGGCGCGGCCAGACGATTGGCGGCGGCCACGGCGTCCTGCACGGCGATATTGACGCCGACACCGCCGATCGGCGACATCGCATGCGCGGCGTCGCCGATGCAGATCAGGCCCGGCCGCCACCACTGGCGCAGACGATCGACCGCCACGGTCAGAAGCTTCACGTCATCGAAGCTTTTGATCTCGCCGATACGGTCGGCAAGAAACGGCGAGAATTCCACGACGCGCTTGCGGAAAGCCTCGATACCGGTCGCCTGCACCTTGTCGATGCCGCCCTTGGGGATCACATACGCGCACTGCCAATAGTCGGTGCGATCGAGCATCACCAGCAAGGCGCCGGATTCGATATGACCGAAGGTTTCGGGATCGTCCGTCGCCTTGCGCGTGATGCGAAACCACAAGACATCCATCGGCGCTCCGAAATCGTCGCTCTGCAAGCCGGCTTTGGCCCGCACCGTCGAATGCCGTCCGTCGCAGCCCACGACGAGATCAGCGCGAATATCCAATTCCCCTTCCGGCGCCTTGGCGCGGATGCCGACGACGCGCCCGCCCTCTTCGACCAGATCCGTGGCTTCCGCGCACATGCGCAGATCGAAGGTCTTGTAGCGCTTGCCGTGGGCCGCCAGGAAATTGAGAAAATCCCATTGCGGCATCAGCGCGATGTATTTGCACTGGGTCGGCAGATGCGTCAGGTCGATCACGCGCAGGTGCTCGTCGCCGATCTGCATGGTCAGCCGCGCCACTTGCGAATGCGGCAGCTTGAGGAATTCATCGAGCAGGCCCAGTTCGTACATTAGTTGCAGCGTCGAGGGATGCACCGTATCGCCGCGAAAATCGCGGAAGAAATCCTGGTGCTTTTCCAGCACCGCGACGTCCACACCGGCGCGGGCCAGGAGAAAACCGAGCATCATTCCGGCCGGTCCGCCGCCGACGACACAACATTGCTTCCTGAGCGGCGTATTGGTCATGGCTCTTGCCTATTCATGTCCGTTACATGTTAATGTTCGCGGGCTTAACGTGCGCGGGCTTTCGGCAAGCCGGACCAAAGTGTCACGCCGCTCGCCCGTTGATAGTGCCGCCCTCACATTTCCGCCGCAACCGGGGTGCTAGAAGGTCGGAACAGGTTCCCGTCTTTTCCGGTCATGCGCACTTTCCTTATCCTCGCATTCGGTCTCTTCATCGTCCTTGGCTTGGCGCCCCGCGACTCGGCTTTTGCCCAACTTGCGGGCACCGGCGATTTTCATATCCAGTGGGAGGTGAAGAACCGGTTCCGCCTGTTCCGCAACGAGGCCGATTTCCTGCGCCTGGCCAAGGAAAGCCGCGGCGACGGCATCCTCGCGCAGGAGCGGCGATTGGAGACGGCGAGCGACGGTCTCGGCTGGGCCAAGGATGTCGTCGGCAATCTGTGCCTCGACGGCTACGGCGAACTGCTCGACACCTGCACACGCGACGGCGAGCGCGAGAGCTATCTCAATCCCAAGGACCATCCGGTCGGCGTAAGCCTCACCGGACCGCTGCCGCAGGACGCGACCTGCGTCTGGAATTTCGATGACGGCGACGGTCCCGTGCGCACCATGAATGCGCCGTGCAATCAGGAAGTCAGGTTGCGGGTGCGTTCCGGCAAGACCACGGTCGCCACTGTCGACGTGCCGCTCGGCGACGGCACCGCGCAGCGCGTCGCCACCGAGATCGCGGTGCGCGATGTCCTCATCGCCGGGCTTGGCGATTCCATCGCTGCCGGCGAAGGCAATCCGGATGTCGCGGTCGAACTGGACGGCGGCTTCTGCTTTCGGCGCTTCTTTCGCGGCAATGGCAGCCAGTATTACCGGCCGAGCCGCGCCGGCTATCGCGACGACCGGTCCTGCGAGATCAGTTCATCGAATCCGACGGCGGCGCGCGACTGGGCGCAGCACGGCGCGCGCTGGATGAACCCGGCCTGCCACCGCTCGCTGTACAGCTATCAGGTCCGCGCCACGCTGGCGCTCGCGATCGAACAGCCGCACATTGCAGTGACGCTGATCCCGCTGGCCTGCACCGGCGCCACGATCGCGAACGGCATGTTCTCGAGCCAGCGCGCCGACGATTGCCCCTGGGTCACCGGGATCGAAACCTGCTCGGGCACCGCGCCTGCGCAATTCGGCGAGCTCAAGAACATCATGGCGGCGGTGCACAAACAGCAGCCGAACCGCAATCTCGATCTGATCCTGCTGACGGTCGGCGCCAATGACGTGAACTTTGCCGGCCTCGTCGCCAACGTCATCGTCGACTCGCTGACCGAGCGCCTCCTGCTCAAGCAGGGCGGCTCGATCGCGAGCGTCGCCGACTCGCAAGCCGCGCTCGACGAGGATCTGCCCGGCGAATTCTCGCAATTGCGCACCGCGCTGAAACCTTACGTCGGCGGCAATCTCGATCGCGTCGTTTACGTCTCTTACGGCAATCCGGCAATGCAGAGCGAGAACACGCCCTGCCCCGGCGGCCGCGATGGGCTCGACGTGCATCCGGCGTTCGGCGCCGATGCCGAGCGGCTGCGCGCCGCGGCGCAATTCGTCGAAAACAAGTTCCTGCCCAAGCTGCGCATGCTCGCGACGTGCGACGGCAACAAGATCTGCAAGGATCCGAACACCGAGCGCATGACCTTTGTCGACGGCCATCAGGCGGCCTTCGAGCGCCACGGCATGTGCGTGCGCGCCGACACCGATCCCGAATTCGACCGCAATTGCTTCTCCAAAACCGGCAACAGCTTTTCCGACGATCCGAACACCGCGCCGGACAATCCGATGGCCTGCGGCGAGCCGCCGAGCAATTATCAGCCATACATGCCGCGCGGACGCTGGATCAGGACGGCGAACGACAGCTATTTCGTCGCCATGACCTATCCCGAAGGCATGCCGGCGGTGCTCAAGCCGAGCGACATCCACGACGCGCTTTGGGGCGTGCTCTCCGCCGTCTATGGCGGCGCGGTGCATCCGAGCGCCGAAGGTTATGCGGCGATGGCCGATGCGGCGCTGCCGGCGATCCGCGGCGAGCTTGGTCTGCCGCCACCGCCGAGCTTCAGCGCTGAATCGCTGCCGCCGCCGACGATCGCCCCGTCGCCCGCGCCTGCGACGCCGATCCCTGCCGCGCCCGTGCCCGCCGCCGGCGCGCCAGTGCCGCGGACGCCGTAAGCGGAATCAAGTTCGAAGTGTTGCTCGCCCTTTAAAGCGAACCAAAAAATCAGCTTCGAAAGCCGCGCGCAAATGTCAACCTCGCAGCGCGGCGTCGCCTCGCAGCAGCCGCGTGCCCCATCACTCAGATTCCGCTTCGCATCCGAAGCGCGCGACATCATCTCGAAGCGAAATGTCGCCGGCCTCACCAAACAAAGTTCGAAGTCGGCACGAGCGGACGATTGACATACGCCAAATACCGGACGCGGTGACCTTCCGCGCACGGCTGCGCTCGAAGTACTTCCATGCAAAGCCGGAAGGTTCTTGGCGTTGAGCGTCAAGAAGCCGCAGGCTGGATTTTATCGCAACAACCAGTCTATCTTTCTGTGCCGGCGATGGAGAAGCTGTCATTGACTGGGGGTAATCGCGGATGTCTGTTGGCGGTCAAGATCAGTCGGCGCGCCGATTAACGTCGCCGCAGAAGATATTGCGCGGCCAGGGACGCAGCTTAGCAAACTTCTTGTCGGGCAATCCGGTCACGGGCGTGATCTCGCGCGGACGCGCGGTATTGTTCGCGCTCGGCGCAGGCTGCCTCTTCATCCTGATCCTGACGCTGATCTTTCCCAAAGACAGCTTTGGCGCGACTTTGCTGCTGGAGCACAGCCGAGAATCGCCGTTTCCGTATCCTTTTACCATCCAGAACTTGATGCACCTGCTGTTTTGCGTCGGGCTCGGCGAGCTTTTCGTTCGGTCACGCGTCGGGTCATGGGAAAACGCCCAGATCGACGCTCATTTCCTGCCGGAAGACGACGCAACAGTGCTGCGGATCGAGGACTTCGGGGCGATCCGGCGAAAGGTCGCAAACCGCTTTGACGGCGACAACGGCTTCCTCGCTTCGCTCATCAACATGGCCGTGCTGCAACTGCAATCGACCCGCTCCATCGATCAGGCTGTGAACGTGCTTTCGACCTCTCTGGGCTTGCTCGAAAGCAAGGTCGAGCAGCGCTATGCCATGGTGCGCTATCTGGCCTGGGTCATTCCGACCTTGGGATTTGTCGGCACGGTATCCCATCTCGGCAACGCGCTGCGTCTCGTCGATCCTAATCACATGAACATCGGTGACGTCACCACCGCGCTCGCAATCGCCTTCAACACGACGCTCGTGGCGCTGATCGAAAGCGCGATATTGGTGCTGATCCAACACATCGTGGAGACTCGTGAGGACGCCGCGGTCGGCCGCGCCGGCGAATACTGTCTCAAGAACCTGATCAACCGGCTCTACATGGCGTGACACGAGCGGGCAGGCTGCTCCAATGGCTCGGCGCAATCGCGAGATCAACATCTTCAATATCGCCTTCCTCGACGTCATCACCGGCGCCATGGGAGCATTCGTTGTGCTGGTGCTGTTGTTGGCGCCCTATTATACCGGCGCCAGCGTCAACACATTGAAGAACCAGCAGGCTGCGCAGGCCGCCGTCGATCGCGCGCAGACGAGCCTGCAACAGGCCCGGCAAAGCGGCAGCGACGCTGAAGCGAAACAAGCGCTGGAGAAGGCGCAAGCCGCGCTCGACGACGCGCGCCAGCGGCTTGACGCGCTGAAGCACCAGCTCGATCAGCTGTCCGCGCAAAACAATCGGCTAACCGCCCTCGACGATCAGCAGCAACGGCAGATCGCGGAGCTGCAGCAGCAGGCCGCGCAAACAACCAAGCAGGCGCTCGATCGTGCCGAACAGACTTTGGCGGCGGCGGATAAGGCGGTCCAAACCGGCGACATCGAAACATTGAAACGCCTCCTTGCGCAAGCGCGCGCCGATCTCGCCGAAGCGCGCAAGCAACTGGACGCGCTGCAGCGGCAACTCAACGAAACCCAGACGGCCCTGCGCCAGGCGCGGGATCAGGTCGCGGCGCTGCAGCGCCGGCTTGACGAAGCACAGGCCGCATTGGCGCAGGCACACGACCGGATCGCCGATCTCGAGGCCAAGCTGGCCGAGGCGCAGGCAGCGGAGCAAGAAGCTGAACGGGAGCGTGACCAGGCGCGGCAGGAACGCAATGACGCGCGCGCCAGAGCCGACGCGGAAAAGCAGACGCTTGCCGAAGCAGCAGCGCTGCCGACGAGTTGGCTGCTGCTGGACTTCAAAGCCGCGCCGGGTTGCGCCGCCGAGTTCCAGCTGCGCACCGACGACACGATCGAGACCGCCCCACAATATTCAGGGTTCGATTCCGCACAGGACCGGTCGGCCTTTTTGGACCGCTCGGTGCAGCAAGTGACATTTGCTCCGCTTGGCACTCCGGCTGGTTTCAATCCGGCGCAGCCTTACCGTGCGCTCTACATGATTCCGGTCGTTCAGGGAGTGCGATTTCTGATCGGGCTAACGCCGATAAAGTTGCCGCCCGAGCGGCCTTCGGACAAAAACAGTTCGGCTCCGATTCAACAATTTTTCAGCAGCCTCGCGGCGGGTCGAACGGAGGGCGGCTGCGCCATTGCGTTTGGCTTTTCCTGGACCCAGAAGCTTCCCAACGGAGCGTCAAAGGCGCTGTGGACATCCCGCACTTCGCCGGTCGAGATTTCGGGGACGCATCCCGTCCTGTTCCTCTCGTTTCCGCCGCGCGACATGCAGCATCCTTACGCCCTCGCACCGGAGGAAGTCGCGCAGTGGAAAAAAGCGACGGGTGATGGCGTCGGCCCGACAGATGCGGCGATCCAGCCGTCCACGCAACCGCAGCCGCCGGCGGCGCGAGCGCCCTTCGGACCCCCCGTGGAGAGCCACGGGACGACCGGACAGGAGAAGCATTGATGTCACGCCTCGTCCGCTGCATCGACGGTCACGTCTTCGACGCTGAAACAACGAATCAATGTCCCGTCTGCGGCGCTTTGGTTGAACTTCCGCCGGCGCCCAAAGCGGTCGAACCGAAAGCCGCACCGTCCTTTGCGCCGACGGCCGATCCGGCGTCAGCCCCCGTTTCTTCGCCCTCATCGGGGCGGCGATCATGGTTGATCGTCGGAGGCGGTTTCGCCGTCGGCATAGGCGCCGCCGCTCTGGCATTCGCCTGGCTGTCCTTTTCGCACTCGGCCTCCTCCTCCGGCGGCCCGACAGCTCCATTGACCAACCAAACCGGCCCAGGGCCGGTATCGCCGAGCCCTCAGGCGCCGCAGAACAAACAGCCGACGGATCGCGCCTCAATCGCGCCGCCGACGCAGTCCGGCAGGATCGCCGACCGCGAGCCAAACCAGCAACCAGCCGCGCCAGCGGCAGCCAAGCTCGGCGAGCCACTGCAATCGGCTCTCGCGGTCGCCCAAATGAACGCCGCTATCGGTCGTGATGAGTATGCCGAGGCGCAAAAGATGGCGGACAAGCTCGCCGCGAAGGGAAATGCAGCGGCGATTTTCGAGCAGGGAATTCTGCTGCAATTCGGACCGGAAAAAGATCTGACGCGCGCGCGCGAGCGCTTCCGCACATCGTACAAGCTCGGCAATCCGCTATCGGCTTTCGCGCTCGGACGCTTGCTGGAAGAAGGCCTCGGCGGTCCGCCCGATATAGAACAGGCCAAGCGGCTCTATATTTTTGCCGCCGCAAGCGGAGTGCCGGTCGCCCAGCAAGCCCTGCAACGGCTCCATATCGAAAACGAGCTCGGCACGACAGCTACTCAGGACTATGAGAAGATCCGCACAGGCAACGGCAACGCCGCCGATTTTGCGCGTCTGCAAAGCCTGGTCGAAGCGCCGAGCACGTCAGCCATGTGCCTCATGGGCTGGCTATATCTGGACGGCAAGTCTGTCCCGGTGGACTATGCCAAGGCTCAGCAATTGCTTCAGCCCGGCGCGGCCGAAGACAATGCATTGTGCGAATGGGGCATGGGCTTGATTGCCACCATCGGGACGCCGGGCTTTCCGCGCAACGATGAGGAAGCCGACGGCCTTCTCCGCCTGTCGGTGCGTAACGCGACGTCCGGCTCGTTCCCCGACCAGGTTCGGCGTCAAATTGCGACGGTCGAAGAGCGCATGAACGGGGCGCAAAAATCGCAGGTCGTAAAACTGCTGCAGGACGCTTTGCAGCCGAGTGCGACGGCAACGAACGATGCCGGCACTTTCTCCTTGCAGGCCTGGCAGGCGGCGCCACGGCCCTCCGGCGAGTGGTCGCGCCTTGATCTCGCCCGTCGGTTCCTGAAAGCCACCAGGCTTGAAGGCTCGGAGCGCGGCCAGGTCCTCACGCTGCTCGGCGAGCCGGGCTATTCGGGCGTGGAATACGATTCTCTCGGCGCCGGACCGATCGGCGGCAGCGACTTCTACCGCTTGACCGATAAAAACGACTGGGTCCTCGGCGTCGTCTACGACGCCGCAAACAAAGTCACTCGGGCAATGATCGATAACAGCTCGTGCGACTGCTACGTTTGCGACAAGCAGGCGCCGACCGTGCCGAACGATGTGGTCAACGACGTTGTCGCGAAGAAGGACAATACGAAGCAGACCGGGAACAGTTTCACTGGATTCCACCAGGCAAACCCAAGCATGTCGATTGCCGGATTCGAAAGCCTGATTGGACGAGGCGGAAAGCGCCTGCTTCATTATGATCCGGGATCGAACACCGATCCGCGACTCCCGAGCAACGCCCGCAGCGATTATGACGATGTCTGGCGCATTGACGGCGGCGGCCCCCACCGCTTTCTCGATGCCTCCGGCACGAGGCTCGGCGGCCTGCTTGACAAAAATCTCCTCGGCGAGCGGACCGTCAACAGCTACACGATCATCAAGATGTATCCGGAGTGTCTTCCTCCGTGACGGCTAGCGCCGATCGCAGAAACTTCGCGTTGAGACGTGATTTTTCGGAAAACCGGTATCCGCATTTCCGGGTCGTGCTCTAACGTCGACCTCGAGAGACGCGAGATGTACCGTCCGCGGGGATCACGCCGGCTGCTTTTCCGCGGCGACGCCGAGCTTCTTCTGCAGGCTCGTCGAAGACGTGGTGTATTGAAACACCAGCCGCTTGTCCGGATAGACATAACGGTGCGCCTTCTGCGCCATCAGCGCGCCTTCGTGGAAGCCGGACAGGATGAGCTTGAGCTTGCCGGGATACCAGTTGATGTCGCCGACGGCGAAAATGCCCGGCACGCTGGTTTCGAAGCTCGCGGTCTCGACCGGGATGAATTCGTTGTCCTTGAGCTCGAAGCCCCAATTGGCGACCGGACCGAGCTTCATGGTCAGGCCGAAGAACGGCAATATGGCATCGCAGGCGATCTCGAAGGTTGAGCCGTCGTTCGATTTGCCGATCGCCTTTTGCACCTGGCCGTCATTGCCGACCAGCGAAGCCACCTGGCCCTGCACGAAATCGATCTTGCCCTCGCCGACCAGCGCCAGCATCTTGTTGACGCTGTCGGGCGCGGCGCGGAATTCGGCGCGCCGGTGCAGCAACGTCAGGTGCTTGGCGAGCGGCGCCAGATTGAGCGTCCAGTCGAGCGCGCTGTCGCCGCCGCCGACGATGAGAATGCGCTTGTCGCGGAACGCCTCCATCTTGCGTACCGAATAGAACACCGACTTGCCTTCATAGGCTTCGATGCCCTGGATCGGCGGGCGCTTGGGCTGGAACGAGCCACCGCCGGCGGCGATGACGACGATCTTGGCCTCGAAGACCTTGCCCTGATCGGTCGTCACGCGGAACAGCGGCTCGCCGATCTTCTCGACATTCTCCACCATCTCGTTGAGATGGAATTGCGGATTGAACGGCTTGATCTGCTCCATCAGCGAATCGACGAGACCATGCGCGCTGGTCACCGGAATGCCGGGAATGTCATAGATCGGCTTCTCTGGATAAAGCTCGGCGCACTGGCCCCCGATCTTGTCGAGAATGTCGATCAGATGGCACTTCATGTCGAGCAGGCCGAGCTCGAATACCGCGAACAGGCCGACCGGCCCTGCGCCAATAATGACAACGTCGGTTTTGATCGGTTCGCTCATATCGTATCCACGCTCGGTTCAGCTTCAGCAAATTGTCGGGGAAGGCGATTGTGTAGCGCGCCGCACCCGGCATTGAAAGAGGCGGCAAAGGGCCGGCAATGCACCCGACTCATGGCCACTAAGTCAAGCGCCGGTGCTGGAGCCCGCGGTTCCGGTCAGGCTTTACCGGTCAGGCTTTACCGGTCAGGCTTGGCGGCTTGGCGTCGTGACCACGAGGCCGTCGAGTTCCTCGGTGACCTTGATCTGGCAGGACAACCGCGAATTCGGCTTCACTTCGAAGGCGAAGTCGAGCATGTCCGCCTCCATCGGCGACGGCTCGCCGACCTTCTCGCGCCAAGCCTCGTCGACATAAAGATGGCATGTCGAACAGGCGCAAGCCCCGCCGCACTCGGCCTCGATCTCGGGCACGCCGTTTTTGATCGCCGTCTCCATGACGGTGGAGCCGACTTCCCCCTCCACCGTGCGGGCAGTGCCGGTGGAATCAATAAAAGTGATTTTCGCCATGATGCGGATTTTGCGGTTTTGGGCTGATTGAACCGGTGAAAATGGCGAGCCGAGCGCCCGCGAACCGGCTTCTTCTATCCGCTCACGGCGGGCAGCGCCAGTATCAGCAATCGTTAGGTTCTCGTTTTGCGCATGTCGTTGCCGGAAACCATGTCGTTGCCGGAAAACTGGCATCCGCTTTTCCAGGACACATCAAGGAAGAAAGATTTTGCCACGACGGCTGATGGCCCCGGAGCGGACATTTCGACCGGAGGTCGACCGCCAGACGGCCGGCTGAGCTAACGCGTCCGCGCCAGTTCGGCCACCAGGCCGCTCAGGCGCGTGCCGATCGCGGCTGAAGCTTCAAGGCTTGCGGCCTTGAGCTCGGTGACCGCCTCTTCCATTGCAGAGGCGTCGCCCTCGCCGCTTGCGGCACTCTCGACCAGTTCGGCTGCGCGCGCCACCCGCCATGCGCCGACGCCGCGAGCCGAACCTTTCAGCGTGTGCGCGGCGGCTGCAGCGAGCGCCTGGTCCGGACCGACGATGCGGCCGAGCATGATGGTTGTCTGACGGACGAACAATTCGAGCACTTCGCGTTCGAGCCGCCGGTCGCCGAGTGTCATGCGCTCGAGATGGGTCTCGTCGATGATGGTCGTCTTTCGGTCGCGGTCGGTGGCTGTAGCCCGCACGCTCGATACCCTCACGCAAGCCCTCCCCGCCGCTTGTGCACGATGTGCACAGCTTTGCGCAAAGCCCGAAAGAAATTGGGCGATTTCCTGCTGATGGTTTCACGGCAATGGTAAGCAAATCCTTATCGAAACCGTGTGCGAGGCACGAACGTGCAGCCAGGCGCCAAATCGCACGGGGATCGTGCAAATTATGTGTTCAAAACACGGCTTTTTGTTCGCCGCGATAGGGTCGGCCGCAAGCCGGCCGCATTGTTGACCGCAGATTGACGGTAACATTTGCCGGAACTTGGCGAACAAGCGAAAACACGGTGAATAACTCGTTAACGATGATTAAAGGACTGTTACCAATCCGGTTTTATTCGATCTGCCAGAACGATAGGATAGTCCGTAGCAGCGGGACTTGAGGGCATAATTGGGGCAGGCCCTCACCCAGTGAGTAGTGAGTAATGTGACGATGACGCGCTCGTGGCGCGGCTTTGAGCGCTCCGGGATGTCAGGCGGACATTCGGAGCCGTTCTCAAGCCGACCTAGTCAGGCGTAACACGCGAGGCGACGACCGAGATGGCCAATTACCCGAAAAAGATGATGGACCCGACGGAAGCGGCGCTGTCGGCAATCCAGGAAGCTCTGAACATCCCGGACGACGAAGCGACTGCAACGCCGCAAGCCGAGCCTGAGGACGGCCCTGAAGACTGGCCGGAAGGCAGACCAGAAGGCAGACCAGAAGGCATGGCCGATCTGTTTGCCGGCGACACGCGCTCGCGCCGCCAACCCAACCAGACTGCCGCGCCAGCGCCTGGTCAGGCCGCCGCTCAACCGGCCTTTCCGGAGCCGAACGACGATACCAGTGCGATCGGCACGCGCGATCTTTCGGCGCGGTCTGGCCGCGTCGCCAATGACGACCAGCAATCCATCGGCCAGGTCCTGCAGGCGCTGCAGCGCCGTCCGGCGCGCTCGTCCTATTTTGTCGCCACCGCTTTTTCTACCGCCTGGCTCATCGGCTGTCTGTTCTTGTCCTGGGCCTTCCTACCCGACCTCACCGCCGCTCTGGGACCGAGCCGGTCGCCAGCGGCGCTGATGATCGGCCTGTTCGCCGCCGCGCTGTTGCCGGTGATCTTCTTCTTCGGCGTCGCCCATATGGCTTGGCGCGCGCAGGAACTGCGCCTGATCGCGCAGTCCATGGCGCGGGTCGCCGTGCGGCTTGCCGAACCCGAGGGCATGGCGCGCGACTCCATCGTCACGGTCGGCCAGGCGATCCGCCGCGAGGTGGCAGCCATGGGCGATGGCGTCGAGCGGGCGCTGGCGCGCGCCAGCGAGCTCGAAGCTCTGGTGCAAAGCGAGGTCGCCGCTCTCGAACGCACCTATAGCGACAACGAAGTGCGCATTCGCGGGCTCCTGCAAGAACTCGCAAGTCAGCGCGACACCCTGGTCGGCCAGGCCGAGCAGGTGCGTTCGGCGCTCAACAACGTGCAGGTCGACCTGACCCAGGATCTGTCCACGATCAGCGAGCTCGTCGGCCAGCAGGTCAATGAAGCGGCCATGCGGATCACCCATTCGCTTGCCGAGCGCGGCGAGAACATCACCGAGCAGCTCAGCCAGATCGGCGACAATATGATCGGCCAGCTGGGCGAACGCGGCGGCGAATTGCTCGACCGCCTCGAGGCGGCGAGCGATGAGACCGTGCGTGCGATCGCGGCCGCCAGCGACCGCCTCTCCGCGAACCTGAATTTCAAGACCAATCATATCGGCGAGGAGTTCGCCGAAATCGCGACCGGCATCGAAGACATGATGATCGAGCGGCTCGACCGCGTCACCGAAGGCTTCTCCGAGAAATCGCTCGCCGTCGTCGACCTGATGATCGGCCGATCGCAGGAACTGACCGACGCCATCATCGACACGTCGAGCCAGTTGGCCGAAACGATCGCGACCCGCGCCGACGAGGTCAATTCGACGCTGAAATCGTCGGGCGAGTCGCTTCTGCTCGACCTCGATCTGCGCGGCGGCGAAGTGGCCACGAAGATGAAAGAGGCCGCCGACAGCGTTGCTGAATCGCTCGCGGCGCGCAGCGAGGGCATGACCGACTCGATGCGCGAGACCGCCGAACATGTCGCCGGCGTGCTCTCGACCCGCAGCGACGCGGTAAAGGAAATGCTCGCCACCCGCCTCACCGCGTTCGAGGAAATGTTCAACCATACCGGCGCCGAGCTTGGCGAGCGGATCTCGCGCGACTCCTCGACGCTGGGCAATCTCATCACCCGGCATCTCGCCGAATTCGACCGCACGGTGAAAACCTATGGCGCGGAGCTCGTCGAACGGCTTGGCGCGCGCACGCAGGACGTCTCCGAGTCGATGCGCAGCTATGTCGACAATTTCGACAACCGCGTCACCTCGAAGGCCAATGAGGTCACGACCGTCCTCGACCAGCGCCTGAGCCGGTTCCAGGAAGCGATCGACAGCCGCTCGCAGACGCTGACCGACGCGCTGTCCGCCCGCCTTGTCGACATCTCCAAGACGATCAGCGAGAGCGGTAAGGACGTCGTTGCCTCGCTGGACAAGCGCATCAACGACGCCACCACGGTCATCGACGCGCGCGCGGTCAAGCTCTCCGACACGATCAGCGACCGCATCGCCAATATCGACGTCACGCTCGGCAAAAGCGCGCTCGAAGTCGCCAATACGCTCGATTCTCGCGTCGGGCACCTGGAACATCTCTTCGGCAACCGTGCCGAAGCGGCCGTGGGACAGATGGAAGCGCGCAGCCGCGCCGCCGCCGAGCAGCTCGGCGCGCGCTTCGAGCAGATCGCCGAGAGCATCAAGTCCAATTCCGCGGGCGCCGAACGCGCCCTCACCGAGCTCGCCGGCAATACCACCGACGCCCTCAGCAAGACCGCGGCGGCCAGCACCGCGGCTGCGGAGGCGCTCAACCGCAGTGCCGCCGAAGCCACCGTGTCGCTCAATCGCAGCGCCGGCACGCTCAGCAATGTCATCACCAAGAGCGCCGCCGCCGCCGGCGAAGCGATCGCCAAATCGACCGCAGGCGCCGCCGACCTGATCGGCAAGAGCACGCAGAGCGCGACCGACTCCATCACCCGCAGCACCGCCGAGGCCGAACGCAAGCTCGTCGGCATGAGCAGCGAGGTGACGCGCAACGTGATCGGCAAGACCACCGAGATCAATGCCGCGCTCGGCCAGCGGGTCGACGAGATGACGCGCATCCTCGACGAGAAGTCGAACACGCTGATCTCGGCGCTGAACAGCAAGGGCCAGGGCCTTGCCAACGAGGTCGGACGCATCACCGATCAAACCGTCAAGGCGATCGAAGGCAAGGGCTTGGTCTTCACCCAGACCATGATGGACAAGAGCGAGGAAATCGCCCGCCTGATCAACGACGCGAGTCTGAATGCGACCACCACGATGACCCGCTCGCTCGGCCAGATGCAGGAAGGCGCCCATGGCATCACCGAGGGCGCCAAGCTGACGCTGACGCGCACCATCGAGGACCTGAACCAGGCTACCCGTACCGCGATCGAACAATCCAAGCAGTCGGCGACGGCGACGATTTCGGAGATGATGGAGACGCACACCATGCTGCGCTCCGACTCCACCGCCCTGTTCGAGCGCCTGCGCGAAGCCAATATCCTGCTGCAGGAAGTGCTGAGCGGCGCGCATGAGAACATGAGCTCGATCGAGCACACCATGGCGGCGCGCATTTCGGAATTCGTCTCCGCCATGAACGAGCTCACCGCCAAGAGCGGCGCCACGACGGGCAAGATCGAGCAGCATCTCGGCAGCTTCAACAATGTGACGTCGCGGGTGCTGGGCGATCTCGCCGATCTCGCCGACCAGTTCACCACGCACGGCCGCACACTCACCGATGCGGTCGAGCTGCTCGAGGCCAGCAACCGCCGCACCGATGAATCGGTCACCGCCCGTCAGGCGACAATCGATACGCTGGTGACGGCGCTCGACACGCGGACCGAGGATTTCGGCCAGCGGCTGGAGCGCTTCTCGACCTTGCTTGACGAATCGCTCGACGCCGCGACGACCCGGGCGCGCGAGATCGCCGGCGTCATCGCCCAGACCAGCAACGAAAGCCTGCAGACGCTCGAGCAGCAATACAACCTCGTGCGCAAGAGCTCCGAGGAGGAACGCAAGCGCACCAGTGAGGCGCTCAATGCCGTCTACGACGAAGCGGTCACCGAAGTGCAAAGCATGCTGAGCCAGTCGACCGAGCGCTTCACCGAAGTCGTGCAGGGCATGAAGCAGATGGCCACGGAAATGCAGCGCGAGCTCGAGACCACCCGCTCCGAAATGCGCCGCGGCATTCTCGAATTGCCGCAGGAGACCGCCGAGAGCGCTGCACAAATGCGCCGTGTCATCGTCGACCAGATCGAGGCGCTTGCCGAGCTCAATCGCATCGTCGCCCGCCACGGCCGATCACTCGATGCCGCCGAACCGGGGCGGCGCGACGCCGAGCCGCTCTATGCCGCGGGCGGCGGACGCGGCGCGCAGACCCGGCCGGTTCGCCCCGACGCCGCGCCGCAAATGGGACCGCAGGCGGCGCCGCCGACGGTGCCGTATGCGCCCGCGCCGCGCGATATTACCGGCATGCCGCGCCGCGCCAGCCCGCCCAATCTCAGCCCGGTTCCGGGCGGCAAGGACGAGAGCAACGGCCGCAGCGGCGGCGGTTGGCTGTCCGATCTGCTGACCCGCGCGTCGCGCGATGAAAGTCCGCAGAGCGGCGCGTCACGCGAGACGGGGCGCGACATGCGCGAGGCCCCTCCCCGCGATGAACGCGCGGCGCGCGAGACCGTCGATACGATCGATTCGCTTTCGCTCGACATCGCGCGGATGATCGACCACGACGCGGCTGCGGAGTTGTGGGACCGCTACAAGCGCGGCGAGCGCGGCGCGTTCAGCCGACGCCTCTATACGCCGCAAGGCGCCAAGGCGTTCGACGAGATCCGCGCCAAATATCGCGCCGATCCGGAGTTCCGGCAGACCGTGGAACACTACATCCACGAATTCGAGCGGCTGCTCGATGACGTTTCGCGCGGTGACCGCGGTCCCGCGGTGGCGCGGAACTACCTCACCTCCGATACCGGCAAGGTCTACACCATGCTGGCGCATGCGGCGGGACGGTTCGACTGACCACGCGATGTTTCCGGACGCGATGCAGCGCGCACCAGCGCGTTCACGCGCGTCTTTGACCCGCTGTGGGTGCATCGCCGATCCGGGATCGTCCCGAACTCCGGCGTCTTTTAAGATCCCGGGTCAGCAGCGCATTCCTTCGTACCGCGCTGCGCCCTGAAAACGAAATCTTCGTGTTGGCGGCATGCCGCAAAGCCCTTGCTTGTGACGCAATCACGGCGCTACCGTCGGGCTATGGACGCCCCGGTTGAATTGCCTACCGCCGCGGATGTCGATGCGGCAGCGCGCCGCCTCGCCGGCGTCGCCCTGCATACGCCGCTTCTGACCTCCATCGTGCTCGACGGCATGGCCGGCGGCCGGGTTTTTCTCAAAGCCGAGACGCTGCAGCGCACCGGCTCGTTCAAATTCCGCGGCGCCTACAATAAGCTCGCCTCGCTGCCGCCGGAGCAGCGCACGGGTGGCGTCGTCGCCTATTCCTCCGGCAATCACGCCCAGGGCGTGGCCGCCGCGGCGCGGCTTCTGGGCATGCCCTGCGTCATCGTGATGCCGCGCGACGCGCCGCGCGCCAAGCGTGAACGCACCATCGCCCATGGCGCCGAAGTCGTCCTCTACGATCGCGCTCGCGACGATCGCGAAGCCATTGCCAAGGAGATCGCCGAGCGGCGCGGCTCCGTCCTGGTGCCGCCCTATGACGACGCGCTCATCATCGCCGGCCAAGGCACCGCAGGCCGCGAGATCGTGGAAGATCTCGGCGCGCTCGGGCTCACGCCCGACGTGGTGGTGGTCACCGCCTCCGGCGGCGGGCTTGCGGCCGGCATCGCGCTCGCGGTGAAATCGCGCGCGCCGAAAGCGGCCATGTATACGGCGGAACCGCAAGGCTTCGACGACCATGCGCGTTCGTTCAAGAGCGGCCAGCGCGAAGAGAACGCCGCCCTGACCGGCACGATTTGCGACGCGCTGATGGCGCGCACACCGGGCAAGCTTACCTTCGCCATCAACCGTTCGCTGATCGGCGCCGGCGCCGTGGTCAGCGATGCGGAGGTCGCCGCCGCCGTCGCCTTTGCCTTCACCGAATTGAAGCTTGTCGTCGAGCCGGGCGGCGCCGTGGCGCTCGCCGCCGTGATGACCGGCAAGATCGACGTCAAAGACAAAGTCGCCGTCGTCGTCCTGTCCGGCGGCAATGTCGACCCGGATCTGTTTTCGCGATTGGTCGCCTAGGCTTTGCTCGAAATTCAAGAAACCGGATTAAGATCAGATTTTTGGTCGGGAGGACCCCCGTCCGACCCTGCTTTGGCGCGATTTTTCGCCCTCTCGGTCAGCCGAATAGCGCGATCACCTCATCCTCGCTCAAAGCATCTGTCACGGTGAGCGAGCCATAGCGCGGCGGGCGCTGGTTCTGCACTGCCTCGCGCGCGCCGCGCAGTTGCGGACGCGCCATCTCGGTGAGCGGGACGATCTCCAAGGCCGCTGATGCGTTGGCTGCGGATGCGACGGCCTCCGATGAGGTGGGCGTCGGCGCGGCCTCTTCCACCGCAACAGGCGCCGGTGCGTCGAACACCGTTTCAGCGGATAAAACCGGCTGCGGCTCTTCAGCCGCGGCGGACCGCGCCTCGACCGGCTCCGCGATGATTTGCGTACTTCCAATCTCCGCGCTCATGATTTCAGCGCCGAGAAGCTGCGACTGCATTTGCGCGGTCTCGCGCTGCGGCTGGGCGCCGGCCATCACCTCGTCCGGATCGGCGCCGAAGACAAAGTCCGGCGATTCGATGTGCCAGCGCGGCGAATTGTCTTGCGGCACCCGCGTTTGACGAATTGCCTCTGCGGCGGGCTTGACGATCTCGGCCGCGACGGGAATGGCTTGCGGCTCCAGCGTCTCGGCCACGGCCTCCTCGACCGCACTTTTGGCTGATTCCTCGAGCCGCGTCGTCAGCGACGCCGCAATCGCCGCCACAGCATCAGAATAGTCCTGGTCGCTCAGCGCATTCGCGTCGCCGCCCTCCTGATCCGCGCCTGCCGGCGATGGATTCGGCGCAACGACGCGTGCTGTCCCCTCGTCCACACTTGGCTCATCGCGTCCTCCCGTGGGCGCGGGCGCAACCTCGACGGCTGCAGCAGCCGTGGCCAAAGTCGTAACCAAGGCCTCGCGCTGCAAAGCCGCCGGTGGCGCGGCGCCGGCGCGAACGGCCGCGTCGATCCGCGCGATTGCGGCCAGGATCACATCGGTATCGGCTTTGCGGTTGCGATTGGCAAATTCGGCGAGGAACCAGCGGCCGCGCTCGGTCGCGGTCACTGCGGCGTAGACGGCATTGTACTCCGCCTCACCGGGCGGCGCGTCAGCTTGGCCGGACTGCGCGTAGGTTTCTTTGGACATCGCGATGACCCGTTGAATCGCCATCACACCTGACCCGCAGAGGCTGCGCAATCGCATTGGCCCCGAGTCAGACCGAGATATTCACAGGTTCTTCACTTTCGGATCGCCGCCGGTTGCAAAAATCACCCGCGACCGTTGCGGCATCCTACACCATTTATCCCCAAAGCGCTGCTTCCGGCGGATAGGCCAAGCTGCCGACATAGCGCAAGCCGTCCGGCCGGTCCTTGGCCAGGAGCAACGGCCCGTCGAGATCGACCACACGCGCCTGTTGCGCGAGCAACATGGCCGGCGCCGTGGCGAGCGAAGTCGCCACCATGCAGCCGACCATGATGGCAAAGCCGTGTTTCTCGGCCGCCACGACCAACGCCAATGCCTCGGTCAGGCCGCCGGTCTTGTCGAGCTTGACGTTGACGGCGTCGTACTTGCCGGCGAGTGCGGCAAGCGAGGCGCGGTCGTGCACGCTCTCGTCGGCGCAGACCGGGATCGGCCGTTTGATCTGCGCCAGCGCGCCGTCGCGGCCCTCGGGCAACGGCTGTTCAATCAGCGTGACGCCGGCGTCGGCGCAAGCCGCGAGGTTTTGCACAAGATTATCGTCGGCCCACCCCTCATTGGCGTCGACGATGAGCTCGGCGCGCGGCGCCGCGCGGCGCACGGCGGCGATTCGTTCGCCGTCATTGCCGGAGCCGAGCTTCACTTTCAGGAGCGGCCGATCGGCGACGCGCGCTGCGGCTTCCGCCATCGCCGCGGCGGGACCGAGCGAAATTGTGAAGGCCGTGGTCAGCGGCTTGGGGGCCGCGGTCCCGGCAAGCTCGTGGGCGCGGCGGCCGCTGCTCTTGGCTTCGAAATCCCAAAACGCGCAGTCGAGCGCATTGCGGGCCGCGCCGGCCGGCATGGCGCTTTGCAGCGCGGCGCGGTCGAGACCGCGCGCCAGCAGGGGCCGCATCGCTTCGATGGCCGCGACGACGCCGTCCGGCGTCTCGCCATAGCGGGCATAGGGCACGCATTCGCCGCGCCCCCGATGCGTGCCATCGTTCAGTTCGGCCGTCACCACGACGGCTTCGGTCTTGCTGCCGCGGCTGATGGTGAAAGCACTGGCCAGCGGCCAGCGCTCGATCCGCACCGAGAGATTCATCGCGCGAGAACTCATTGCGCCAGTATGACTGGCGACGGCGGCCGCTCAAGACCCGCCCGCCTGTTCGAATTTCTGCAGCGGATGGATTTAAGCCGCGATTCCGGCGCGCTCGCGGGCCGGCTGCGGCGCGACCTCTTCCTCGTCGCCCGGAAGCGGCGGCATCGACTCGGCGCGGTCGATCCAGCGGATGATCTCGAACGTGCCGTCCGGATGCTCGGCGAGCGCGGTGCAGCTCTCCACCCAGTCGCCGCAATTCATGTAGCGAATGCCGAAATTGTCGTGGATGACGGCATGATGGATGTGGCCGCAGATGACGCCGTCGACATTGTGCCGGTGCGCCTCCTCCGCCAAGGTCTGCTCGAAGGCGCCGATATAGTTCACCGCGTTCTTGACCTTGTGCTTGGCCCATTGCGACAGCGACCAGTAGCGGAAGCCGAGCCGGCGGCGGATCGCATTGAAGTAGCGGTTGACGAAAATGGCGAAGTCGTAAGCCGTGTCGCCAAGGAGCGCGAGCCAGCGCGCATGCTTGACCACCATGTCGAACACGTCGCCGTGCACGACGAGGTAGCGGCGGCCGTCGGCGGCTTGGTGAATGATCGTCTCGACGACTTCGATGCCGCCGAAATGCGTACCGTAATAATCGCGCAGAAATTCGTCGTGATTGCCGGGCAGATAGACCATGCGCGCACCCTTGCGCGCCTTGCGCAAGAGCTTCTGCACCACGTCGTTGTGATCCTGCGGCCAGTACCAGCCCGAGCGCAATTGCCAGCCGTCAACAATGTCGCCGACGAGATAAATCGTGTCCGCGTCATGGTAGCGCAGAAAGCTGATGAGCTGATCGGCCTGGCAGCCGCGCGCCCCGAGATGCACATCGGAAATAAAGAGAGTACGGAACTTGGTCGTACCGTGCTCGACAGCCACCGACATGATTCTCGTGACTTTGTTGCCCCGCGAATCCGCTTCTACGTGCGTTGCATTGCAGAACCATGACAATGCAACACGCCGATGGTTAATGCGCACTCCGCGATGAGACAGCCCGATCGATCTGACGTGGAAACGGACAAACGCCCGTCTTGAATCGCCCGCACCTTTCATCATCGGTCACAGGCCTGTCATGGCGTGGAACTAAGTCTCGCCTGATGACAGGGACGATTCTCGCGGCAGCGGTTTTTTGCGCCGTTGTCAGCTTCATCCACATCGCAAGCATCACAATCGCGATCGTCCGGTTCCGCAGGCCCGTGCGTGAGCCCTTTGGCGAACCGCAGCAGCATTCCCAAACGCAGCCGTCCGTCAGCATTGTCCGCCCGCTTTGCGGCATCGACAATTATGCCGACGACACGCTGCGCTCGACCTTCGAGCTTGAATATCCGCACTACGAGATCCTGTTCTGCGTCGCATCCGCCGTGGATCCGGTTCTGCCGCTGGTGCGCGGCTTGATGGCAGCGCATCCCGCCGTGGCCGCGAAGCTCCTGATCGGCGACGATCGCATCAGCACCAATCCCAAGCTCAACAACGTCATCAAAGGCTGGCGCGCCGCGGCACATGATTGGATCGTCATTGCCGACAGCAACGTGTTGATGCCGCGCGATTACGTGCAGCAGTTGTTCGCAAGCTGGCGCGACGACACCGGACTTGTCGCCTCGCCGCCGGTCGGCGCACTGCCGCAAGGCTTTTGGGCCGAGATCGAATGCGCCTTTCTCAACACCTATCAGGCGCGCTGGCAGTATCTGATCGACACGCTCGGCTGCGGCTTCGCGCAGGGCAAAACCATGCTGTGGCGTCGCGCCGATCTCGAAGCGGCCGGCGGCATCGACGCGCTTGGCAAGGAAGTCGCCGAAGACGCCGCCGCCACCAAGATCGTGCGCGCGGCCGGCCGCAAGGTGCGGCTGATCGATCGGCCATTGGCGCAGCCGCTGGGCCATCGGACCGCTTCCGAAGTATGGAACCGCCAATTGCGCTGGGCGCGTCTGCGCCGCGCCAGTTTTTTCCTCTACTTTCTTCCGGAGATTTTTTCCGGCGGCGCGCTGCCGATCATCGCCGTTGCCATGCTCGCCTATCGCTTCGACTGGCCGGTTGCGCCGTCGGCCGTCGCATTCGCCGCGTTCTGGTATGGCGCGGAAATGCTCCTTGCCGCCGTCGCCGATTGGCACGCCCCGGTGCTCTATCCGCTCTACGGATTGAGCCGCGACCTGTTGCTGCCGGCGCTGTTCGCCGCCGCGCTCAAGGGCAATGACTTCGTCTGGCGCGGCAACGAGATGCAGGTCGAACGCATGCAGGCGCAACGCCGCCGCGCGCTGGCGCGCGTTCGTCCCGGTGTCCGCAGGGTTGCAGCCAACGGCCGGCGCCGCCTGCGCTCGCTGCGCGAGCGGCTGTCGGAACGCTGATCGCCGTCAACAGCCTAAGATCATCAGCCCAAGATCATTTTTGTTGGCCGTAATTCGGATCTTGCCATTGGAAGGGGCCGCATTTCGCTTGGGTCCCGAAACGCTGGTCGAAATCGACCGTGCCGCCGCCTACCGGAATGCGCGTCGGCGGCAAGCCCCGCGTAACCTGATCGACGATGACCGTCTTGCCGCTCGCCGCCATTGAAACCTTGACCGGCTCGAGCGATTTGCCTTTGTTGGCATTCGTTAGATCAAGCGTGTAGTAGCTGTTCACCGGCGAGGCCAGCGCGCGTGCGATTGGCACTTTGCCGAGCACGATGGATTGCGGCAGATAGACCTCCATCTTCGCGTCCTCACCTTCGCAAGCCAGTACGCGGATCATCCAGCCGCCCGCATCCAGATCTTTGGCAGGCGCCGGAACGCCGACAAGGGCTGCGAGCACGAACCCGAGCACGAACCCAAGTGTTGCACCACGCATCATTGTCAAATGCTCCCTCCTGACGGGGATCGCGGACGTCGGTAGACAAAGCGCCCGCAAGCCTAATGAGCCTCGACCTCGCGTGCGGCGCGCTCGGCAAGCGCATCGAGCGCGGCGCGGTCCGCGGGGAAATTCGCTTCGATCCATAATTCTTCGCCAAGGCGGAGCGCAGCGCCCAATTGCGGTCCCGCGGCAAGGCCGCGGCTCATCAGATCGGCGGCCTTGATCGGGAAGACCGGCGCCGTCCAGCGCTGCGGCAGGCCCGCAAGCTCATGCCAAGGGCGATCCGCCGCGCCGGCGCGAGAGCGCGACCAGGCAATGAGCACGCGGTCGACAAAGGATTCCGGCCCGAGATGATAAAGCAGCGCGCGCGCAGCGTGGTCGCCTTGCGTGGTTCCAGCCGCGGGCGACACGCGCCACCATCGGTCAAGCGCCTTGAGCCGCTCGGCTTCCACATTCGACAGGCGCAGCCGCTCCGCGAGCCGGTCCGCGTCCTCGCTGACGAAAACGCCGAGCGCGCCAAGCCGCCGCACCGCATCGGCCGCAAGCGCCATCGCGGCTTCAGCCTTCACCATGTTCTCGTAGCTCGCCAGCAGCGGCACGCCGCCCAGCACCGTGACGAGAAGACCGCTCTCCGCCATGACCGCGAGCGCGGGCGTCGCATGCGGAGCCAGCATCAGCTTGAGCAGCTCCATGCGCACCCGTTCGCGCGACAGCGTCGCAAGCCCGTCCCGCGCCGCGATACAGGCGTGCAGGCCGGTAGGGTCCGGCGCGCCGACGCCGTACCAGGCGTGAAAACGGAAGAAGCGCAGGATGCGCAGATAGTCTTCGGCAATGCGCTTGGCCGGGTCGCCGATGAAGCGCACGCGGCGCGCGTCGATATCGGCAAGGCCGCCGACATAGTCGTAGACCGTGCCGTCCGCCGTTGCCGAGAGCGCGTTGACGGTGAAGTCGCGGCGCTGCGCATCCGCCGTCCAGTCGCGGCCGAACACGACCTTGGCTTTGCGGCCATAGGTTTCGACGTCCTGGCGCAAGGTCGTGACCTCAAACGGCGTGCCGCCGATCACGACGGTGACGGTGCCGTGCTCGATGCCGGTCGGCACCACTTTCCAGCCCGCGGCCTCGACACGGCGCACGACCTCGTCTGGGACCGCCGTCGTCGCCACGTCGACCTCGTTGACGGCAAGATGCAGCAATGCATTGCGCACCGCGCCGCCCACCACGCGCGCTTCTTCGCCGTCGCGATCAAGCCGTGCCAGCAGCTCCTTGACCGCGCCGTCTTTGAGCCAAGCCGCATTCGCAAGGCGCGCATTCGCCGTCACTTGGTCGTCCCCGGAATGAGCTTGCCGTTTTCCAGATGCGCCGGCACGTAGACCGAATTGGGCGGCGCACCGGAGAAATTCGCCAACACAACGAAGCTGCCGATCACCAAGGCGAGCGCGAAAATGAACAGCGCCGATACGCGATGGACCGTCCAGGCCGAAGGGTGCAGCACGCCGACGCTGGTCGCATAAAGAAAGCCGGCATAGAGCACGAAGGGCGCAAGAAACAGCGCGAATTCGGTCGAGATGGATCTGATCATCCGGCGTAGACCCGCTCGTAGAGATTTCGAAGAATACCCGCGGTAATGCCCCAAATGTAGCGGCCTCCGAACGGAATTTCGTAATAGTCGCGCGGGATGCCGTTCCAGTCGCGCGTCTTGCGGCGGTGATTGGCCGGTGTCATCAGATAGTGCAGCGGCACTTCGAAGGTCTCGGCCACCTCGCCGGGATTGAGCGTCAGCGTGAAACCGGGCTTCACCCGCGCGACCGTCGGCAGGATGCGAAAACCGGAAAACGTCAGATAGAGATCGAGATAGCCGAGCGGCTCGACGAGCTTTGGCGCAAGCCCGGTTTCTTCCCTGGCTTCGCGCAAGGCCGCGGCTGCCGGAGTCTTGTCGGCCTGCTCGATCTTGCCGCCGGGAAACGCGATCTGGCCGGCATGGGTGGTCAGATCCGGCGTGCGCTGCGTCAGCAGCACCGTTGGCTCGTCACGATCGATCACCGGGATGAGAACGGCCGCCGGCCGGATCGCTTTCACGCCGGCCTTGATCCAGCTTTCGGGATTGAGATCGAGATCGCCGCGCGCGCCTTTGGCATTCGGATCGGTCAGCGCCGGCGGCACATCGAGCGTCAGCCGCTCGCGCGCGCGATCGAAGAAGTTCTCCACGGCTTGGCGCTCAAAAGTGGCACGGCTCTCGCTCACATGAATTCCTTTAATTGATCGGCTGGCGCCATTGGAAAGAATACGCCCGTGGATGAAATACCGAACATCGCCACGCCGTCGATCTCGCGCTCCTCACCGAGTTCGACAAGGTCGAAGAACAGCGCGCGCGTCACCTTGGCCCAAAGGTCGCGGCGGACGTGAAGGTAGGGCTTGAGGCCTCCGGTATCCCGCTCCGGCTCGAAGCGCAACGGATGCTCCGGTCCACAGGCGACCCAATCGTCGACATTGGTCCTGAAATTCAAGACGCGGCCGGATGCGCCGCCTTGCGCGCCAGTTTGCGCACCCAGTCGGGCGCCAGATCGGGATTCAGGTCGAGCGTCAGGCCCGGCGCTAGATCCAGCATTATGTTGGGCGCCCTCCTCGATCGTCATTTCGACGGCGAGAAACGGCGCGTCATCGACCCGGATGCCGCACTTTTCCACCGGCGTAACCAGGAAATAACTGTCCCCTTCGCGCTTGAGCACGGAAGCGAAAAGTTTAACGAGTGCCGGCCGGCCGACCGGAGTCTTCATGTAGAACCAGGTTCCGTCGGCGGCGATGCGCATGTCGATATCCCCGCAAAACGGCGGGTTCCACAGCTCGACCGGGGGGAGGCCTTGCAGCCCTTTTGCCGCGCGACTTAGCGCGCCTGTGATCGCCTCAAGGCCCGATTGCCCTTCCTTCGCCATGGTTTGCCTTGAATCTGAGCCTCGGCCGCGGTCCCGGGGGCACAGCTAGTCGCGAGTTTGATTTTGTCACTTTGCATCGCGCTGTCCCCACCACCAAGCTGTGTTTCCCTCTTGGCGAAGAATCAGCGCAAAATCAGCTATCACAGGGCTGGCGCATATATTGCATGTTGTGTGCCTAATAGCAGTGCAGATGCGCTGCCGGTGATTCGGGCATATGACGCGAATCTGATCCGATGTGATTGCTACCTAACCACAAGGAGTTAGCCATGCCCGGTGCTGCCGGAGAAGGGCTCGAAAAACTTGAAGACATGATCGTGCGCTCGGCCGAGACGACCGCCGAACATGTTCGCGCGGCCAAAGCGGCGATCGGCACAGTCATCTTCGGCCAGGACAAAGTGGTCGAACAGGCGCTCATTACTATTCTCTCCGGCGGCCACGCCCTTCTGCTCGGCGTACCTGGTCTCGCCAAGACCAAGCTTGTGGACACGATGGGCACCGTGCTCGGCCTCGATGCGCGGCGCATCCAGTTCACGCCGGACCTGATGCCGTCCGACATTCTCGGCACCGAAGTCCTGGAAGAGAGCCAAGCCGGCAAGCGCAGCTTCCGCTTCATTTCCGGGCCGGTCTTCGCCCAGCTGTTGATGGCCGACGAAATCAACCGCGCCTCGCCGCGCACGCAGTCCGCACTGCTGCAGGCCATGCAGGAACAGCACGTCACCGTGGCCGGCACCCGTTACGATCTGCCGAAACCGTTTCATGTGCTGGCGACACAGAACCCGCTCGAGCAGGAAGGCACCTATCCGTTGCCCGAGGCGCAGCTTGACCGCTTCCTGATGGAGATCGACGTCACTTATCCGGATCGCGCCGCGGAGCGGCGCATTCTGTTCGAGACGACCGGCTCCGAAGAGATCAAGCCCAAGGCGGCGATGAGCGCCGACGACCTGATGGCGGCGCAGCGCCTGGTGCGCCGGCTGCCGGTCGGTGAGTCCGTCGTCGACGCCATTCTCGCGCTGGTACGCTCGGCGCGTCCGGGACCGGAAGGCGGCGATGACGCGAAGGTGATCGCCTGGGGGCCGAGCCCGCGCGCCAGCCAGGCGTTGATGCTGGCGGTGCGCGCCCGCGCGCTGCTCGACGGCCGTCTTGCCCCCTCGATCGACGACGTCATCGCGCTTGCCGAACCGGTGCTCAAGCATCGCATGGCGCTGACTTTCTCCGCGCGCGCCGAAGGCGAAAGCATCGAGGGCGTGATCGCGCGATTGAAGGCCAAGCTGGGATAGGGTCGGATAACGAATGGCCGCCGAGCCCAGATCCACACAGTATCGCAGCTACCACGACGGCCCTGCAGTTGCGCGCGCGGTCGGCGCCGGCCGGAACCTCGCGGCCGGCATGCCGCGCCTCATTCTCGAAGCGCGTCGCGTGGCGGCCACCGTGATCCACGGCCTGCATGGCCGCCGCCGCGCCGGACCGGGCGAGAATTTTTGGCAATATCGCCGCTTCGTCTCCGGCGAACCGGCATCGCGCATCGATTGGCGGCGCTCGGCGCGCGACGATCATCTTTATGTGCGCGAGCGCGAGTGGGAGGCGGCGCACACGGTCTGGATCTGGCCCGACCGCTCGCCGTCGATGCATTTTGCCTCGCCGCTGGTTCGCGACACCAAGCTTTATCGCACGCTGGTCATCGCGCTGGCACTGGCTGAAGTTCTGGTCGAGGGCGGCGAGCGCGTCGGCATTCCCGGCCTCACCCGCCCGACCGGCAGCCGCAATGTCGTCGAGCTGATCGCCCAAGCGATCCTGCATGATCGCGACGAGCGCTCAAGCCTGCCGCCGAATTTCGTGCCCTCGCCGCTCGCCGAGGTCGTTCTGCTCTCCGATTTGTGGAGCGATATCGGCGAAGTCCGCCGCAAGATCACCCAGCTTGCCGGCCGCGGTACGCGCGGCCACGTCGTGCAGATCGTCGATCCGGCCGAAGAGACTTTTCCCTATTGGGGTCGTATTGAGTTCGTCGAGCCTGAAGGCGCGGGCAGCGTCACCGCCGGCCGCGCCGAAGCCTGGCGCACCGGCTACACCGACCGCGTCGCCCGCCACCGCGCCGAGATCCGCAGCGAGACCGACCGGCTGGGTTGGAGCTTCACCATCCATCGCACCGACCGGCCGCCGAGCGAATTGCTGTTGGCGCTGCACGCGCGCATCGCGTCGGGGATCAGCGATGTCGTCATCCGGGCGCCGGCTGCGACCGAAGCAAGCACAACCTCTGAAACCGCAATCGAGGGGGCGGCATGATCGGGTCGCTGCCGCTCGGATTTGCCCAACCGCTCGTTCTCACCGCGCTTTTGACGCTTCCCGCAATATGGTGGCTGCTGCGGTTCATCCCGCCGCGCCCGCGGCGTGTCGATTTTCCGCCGACGCGGTTGCTGCTCGAGATCATCCCCCGCGAAGAGACGCCGGCGCGCACACCGTGGTGGTTGACGCTGATCCGGCTGACGCTTGCGGCGCTCATGATCTTCGCCGCCGCCGGTCCGCTCTGGCATCCGCCGCTGCAGACGGCGAAGTCGAATGCACCGATCGCGCTGATCGTAGATGACGGCTGGGCGGCGGCCGCCACCTGGGACGCACGCATGCGCACCGCCGACGACATCATCTCGCGGGCGGACGACGACCGGCGCGCCGTGGCGCTTATTCCTCTGTCGGAGGGGCCGCACGACATTTCGCTCGAGCCGGCCAGTTCGGCACGGGTGCGATTGCAACAGCTCAAGCCGGTGCCGCAGACGGTCGACCGCAGCGACTCGCTGTCATCGCTCACGCGTTTCCTGTCCAGCGTACCCAATGCCGAGCTGATCTGGCTGTCGGACGGAGTCGATGTCGGTCACGGCGCCGATTTCGTCAAAGCCTTGGCTCAGGCGCTCGGCCAGCGTCCGATCACGGTCGTGACCGGCGGCATCGCCGGCCCCCGCGCGCTGACCGCCGCCGACAATGCCGCCGGCGCCTTGACGGTCAAAGTCCTGCGCGCGGCAAACGACACCGCCGACACCGGCACCGTCCGTGCGCTCGACCTCAAGGGCCTCCCGCTCGGTGAAGCGCCCTTTACGTTCAAATCCGGCAGCCGCGAGGCCGAAGCGCGCTTCGAATTGCCGGTGGAAATCCGCAACGACATCGCCCGCGTCGAAATTGCCGGCGAGCGCTCCGCGGGCGCCGTGCAATTGCTCGACAAGCGCTGGCGGCGCCGCACCGTCGGCATCGTGTCCGGCGCCAATGCCGATGTGGCACAACCGCTCTTGTCGTCGAGCTATTACATCGAGCGCGCGCTGTCTCCCTTCGCCGACATACGCGTGGCGCAGGGCGAGTCGCCTGCCGAAGCCGTCACGCATTTTCTCGATCAGCGATTGCCGATGTTGATCCTGACCGACGTCGGCAATGTCGGCGATGCGCATGATCAGCTCGCCCAGTGGGTCGAAGACGGCGGTGTGCTGGTGCGCTTTGCCGGACCGCGGCTGGCGGCCTCGGACGACGATCTCGTCCCGGTGCGTCTGCGGCGCGGCGGGCGTATCCTCGGCGGCAGCTTGAGCTGGGACAAGCCGCAGCCGCTGGCGGCGTTTTCGCGCGAGGGCCCGTTTTACGGCCTGCCGGTGCCGACCGACGTGACCGTCACCCGCCAGGTGCTGGCCGAGCCCGATGCGACATTGAGCGACAACACCTGGGCAACGCTGGCCGACGGTACGCCGCTCGTCACTGCGGCGCGGCGCGGCAAGGGGCTGATCGTGCTGTTTCACGTCACCGGCGACACGCGGTGGTCCGATCTGCCGCTGTCGGGAAGTTTTGTCGACATGCTCAAGCGGATCGTGGCGCTGGCGGGCACCTCGCCGGCCAACGACAAGGCCGACGCGCAAAACCGCAATGCGCACGAACTCATTCCGGCGTCGCATGTGCTCGACGGTTTCGGGACGTTCATCGCACCACCACCCACGGCGCGGCCGGTTCCGGTCGATTATTCCGGCAGCGCAACGGCGGAACATCCGCCAGGCTTCTATGGGCCACCCGAAGGCCTTCTCGCCGTGAACACGCTTGCGGCAAACGACCGGCTTGCGCCGCTCGACTTCGCGCCGCTGGCCACGGCCACGCGTCAAATCTACCGCACTGTCGAGCCGCAAGATTTGCGCGGACCGATTTTCCTCGCGGCGCTGTTGCTGTTGCTGCTCGATTCACTCGTCGTTCTGTTCTTGGGCGGCGGCATATGGCGGCTGTTGCCGCGCCTGGGACGCGCCACAGCGGCAAGCGTGATCGCCGCTGTCCTGCTTGCGCTGACGCTTGGTCACGCCAGTGCGCAGCGCGTGGGCAAATCCGACGTGCCGCAATCGGCGCTGGAAACCAAGCTCGCCTATGTCATTACCGGCAATGCCGATGTCGATTCGATCAGCAAGGCCGGGCTCGCGGGGCTTACGCTGTTCCTGGCGCAGCGCACCGCGCTGGAGCCCGGCGACCCGATCGGCCTCGACATCGCCCACGACGAACTCGCCTTCTATCCGCTGATCTATTGGCCGGTCGTACCGGGCGCCGCGCGTCCGAGCGACGCCGCGCTCAAGCGCATCGACACTTATATGAAAGACGGCGGCACCGTCCTGTTCGATACCCGCGACGCCGTCGTCGCGCCGCCAGGCCCCGGCGGCGAGACCAAGAGTCCGGGAATGCTGGAACTGCGCAAAATCCTGTCGTCGCTCGACATTCCCGAGCTCGAACCGGTGCCGCGCGATCACGTCTTGACCAAGACCTTCTATTTGCTGCGCGACTTTCCCGGACGCTTCAACACCGGCCAGCTCTGGGTCGAAGCGCTGCCGTCGTCGGATACCGACGATGAAGCGGCCGGCCGGCCGGCGCGCGGCGGCGACGGTGTGTCGTCGATCATCATCACCTCGAACGATTTTGCCGGCGCCTGGGCGACGCGCGGCGACGGCCAGCCGATGCTGCCGATGGTCGACGGCCAGCCGCGCCAGCGCGAAATGGCTTTCCGCGCCGGCGTCAACATCGTGATGTACACGCTGACCGGCAATTACAAAGCCGATCAGGTGCACGTGCCGGCGCTGCTCGAGCGGCTCGGGCAATAACTGGCCGAGCGGAAGGAAGAGAGATTTGAATCTCGGTGTTGCGTTTGCCCCCTTGATCGGCGCTCCCCTGCTGTGGGCGGCAATCGCCGTGGCATGCCTGTTTTCGCTCCTGCTCTTTGTGACGCGAAGCCGCGGCGCACTGATCCGCACGCTGGCGCTTGCTCTGGTGGTGCTTGCGCTGGCCAATCCGTCGCTGACGCGCGAGGATCGCGATCCCTTGAGCTCGGTCGCGGTCGTCATCGTCGACAAGAGCCCGAGCCAGAATTTCGGCGACCGCATGAAGCAGACCGAAGCCGCGCGCGCGGCCGTGGTCGAGCGGCTGCACCATATTCCCGGTCTTGACGTGCGCGTGGTCGAAGCCGGCCAGGCCGACGGCGAAACCGACGGCACACGGCTGTTCAGCGCATTGACGTCGGCGCTCGCCGACGTGCCGTCCAACCGCGTCGCGGGCGTCATCATGATCACCGACGGCCGCGTGCACGATGTGCCGGCCGACACGTCGGGCCTCGGCTTTGCCGCCCCCATTCACGCGCTGATCACCGGAACCAAGAACGAGCGCGACCGCCGCGTCGCGCTGATCGCAGCGCCGCGTTTCGGCATTGTCGGCCAGCCGCAGACCGTGACTTACCGCGTCGAGGACCAGGGCGCGAGCGAAACCAGCGCCGAAGTCACGGTGCGGCGCGACGGCGATGTCGTCGAACAGAAAGTCGTTCCGGTCGGCACGCCGCAAAATGTCGAAATCCCGATCCCGCACGGCGGCCCGAACATCGTCGAAATAGAAGCCGCTCCGCTGGCCGAAGGCGAACTGACGCAAGTCAACAATCGCGCCGTGGTCGCGATCGACGGCGTGCGCGACAAGCTGCGGGTGCTGCTCGTTTCCGGCGAGCCGCACGCCGGCGAGCGCACCTGGCGCAATCTGCTCAAATCCGATCCGTCGGTCGATCTGGTGCATTTCACCATTCTGCGGCCGCCGGAGAAGCAGGACGGCACGCCGATCAACGAATTGTCGCTGATCGCCTTCCCGACCCGAGAACTGTTCCAGCAGAAGATCGACGAGTTTCAGCTCATCATCTTCGACCGCTACGCGCGGCAAGGCGTGCTGCCGGTCATCTATTTTGACAATATCACGCGCTATGTGCGCAACGGCGGCGCGGTTCTGGTCGCCGCCGGACCGGATTATGCGAGCCCGACCAGCCTCTGGCGCACGCCGCTCGAGTCCATTCTGCCGGCAGAGCCTGACGGCGACGTCACCGAACAGGCCTTCCACCCCAGGCTGACCGAGCAAGGTGAACGTCATCCGGTGACGCGCGGGCTTGACGGCTCCGACAGTAACCCGCCGAAGTGGAGTCAGTGGTTCCGCATCGTCGACACCAGAACCACGGGCGGCACGACGGTGATGCACGGTCCCGACGACAAGCCGCTGCTCGTCCTCTCGCGGGAGGGCGAAGGCCGCGTGGCGATGCTGCTGTCCGATCACATCTGGCTGTGGGCGCGCGGCTTCCAGGGCGGCGGCCCGCATCTCGATCTGCTGCGCCGGCTGTCGCACTGGCTGATGAAGGAGCCGGATCTCGACGAGGAAGCGCTGCGGCTGACAATGAGCGGGCATAATCTCATCGTGCAGCGGCAGACGATGGCCGATTCGGTGGCCGACGTTACACTGACCTCGCCGTCGGGACAGACGCAAACGCTCAAACTCGACGCCAAGGAGCCGGGCGTCTGGGAATCGTCGGTGCCGGCGGACGAACTCGGCCTGTGGCGGGCGACCGACGGCAAGCTCAATGCATTGGTCAATATCGGCCCGGCCAATCCGCGCGAATACGCCGAAGTGACATCGACCACCGACGTGCTGGCGCCGCTGACGTCGGCGACTGGCGGCGATTCGCGCCGCCTCGACGACGGCAACGGCCTCAACGTACCGCGCGTTATCGGCGTGCGCGCCGGCGATACCTACAAAGGCGACGACTGGATCGGCATGAAGATGCGCGACGCCAGTGTGGTGCGCGGCATCGGCGTGCTGCCGGTTTTTACCGGACTGCTCGGCCTGCTCCTTCTGCTCGGCAGCCTCGCCGGCACGTGGGCGCGCGAGGGACGCTGACTGCGCGCCGCTAGTCCTGGAAGTCGGGCTTGATCGGCCCCGAAACGCCCTCGAAAGCGCCTTCGTTCAGTTCGGCGACCAAAAGCCTCGCCGGATCGACCGGGCCCGGCATGGTGATGCGGCCGGACGGCACCGGCTTGAATCCAGCTTTGCCGTAATAGGGTTCGTCGCCGACAAGCAATACGAGCACATGTCCATTCGCGGCCGCCTCCTTCAAGGCGCGCTCGATCAAGGCCTGGCCGACGCCGCGCTCGCGAAAAGCCGGCTCGACGGTGAGCGGGCCGAGCAGCAGCGCCTTGGTCGCGCCGACGCGGATCGGCGACAGCCGCACCGAGCCGACCAGCAGCGTTCCGGTGCGCGCGGTGAACGAAAGGCCGGGCAAATGCGGCACCTGCTCCCGCAGCCGGTAGGCCGTCTTGGCATAGCGGCCGGGGCCGAATGTACGCTCGTGCAGCCGCTCGATCGCGGTCGCGTCGCCCGGCGTTTCGGCGACAATGGTCAGCGCAATATCGGTCATCGTGTCGTTCATGACGCCGCCGCGTAGCATTGCGATGGGGGCGAAGTCCAGCCTGCCGGAATCCAGCCAAGCCCCATGCAAAACCCCGCCTATCGCAATGTTTCGGAATGACTACATTACGCAGCGAAAAATACCGGAGAGAACCATGGGCATGCTGGTCGAAGGCAAGTGGCAAGAGGACGGCTCGCGCACCAAAGACGGGCGCTTCATCCGCCCGTCGACGACCTTCCGCAATTTCGTCACCGCCGACGGCGCGCCTGGCCCGACCGGCAAAGGCGGCTTCAAAGCCGAAGCCGGCCGCTATCATCTCTACATTTCGCTCGCCTGCCCCTGGGCGCATCGCACCTTGATCTTCCGCGCGCTCAAGAAGCTCGGCAATGTGCTCTCTTATACCAATACCGAACCGCTCTACGGTCCGACCGGCTGGGAATTCGGCACCGCGCAGGGCGGCATGGACGACGAGGTCAATCACAAGAAGACGCTCGCCGAAATCTACCTGATGGCCGATCCGCATTATACCGGCCGCGTTTCAGTGCCGGTGCTGTGGGACAAGAAACAAAAGACCATCGTCAACAACGAATCCTCCGAAATCATCCGCATGCTCAATTCCGCCTTCGACGCATTCACCAATATGCGCGCCGACTACTATCCGGCCGAGCTGCGCGCGGAGATCGACCGCGTCAACGACATCGTCTATCCGACCGTCAATAACGGCGTTTATCGCGCCGGTTTTGCCACCACGCAGGACGCTTACGAAGAAGCCGCCCGCGGCATTTTCCAGACCCTGGACATGCTGGAAGAGCGGCTCGCCAAGCAACGCTATCTGGTCGGCCACCAGCTCACCGAAGCGGACTGGCGGCTGTTCACGACGCTCATCCGTTTCGACAGCGTCTATTACAGCCACTTCAAGTGCAACCTGCGCCGCGTCGCCGATTATCCAAATCTGTGGAACTATCTGCGCGACCTCTACCAGGTCCCGAACGTGGCGGAGACCGTGAGCATCGATCAGATCAAGCGGCACTATTACGGCAGCCAGCGTCACGTGAACCCGACCGGCATCGTGCCGATCGGGCCGCTGCTCGACTTCACCGCGCCACACGACCGCGCGCGGCTGAACTGAAAAATCCGATCGCGCCGCGTATCGGTCAAGCGCGGCGCGATCTCAGCTCATCACCAAACCCAATTATAGCTGTAACCATCGTTGGAATAGCAGTTGTAGCCGTACGGGTTATAAGTCCACGGCGCATTGGGATCGTAGTAGCAGGTCGGCCCGGCATAGTCGTAGACCCCGCCGTAAAAGCCGGGGAAGAATGCAAAGCGCCGGTGATGGAAACGATCGTAACGATGGTCGCCGCGCCAGGCATAAGCGCCACGTCCGGCATGGTGCCTGAAGGCGAATGTGTTCGGCGCGGTCGGCACCGCACCGCGATTGCCCGCGGCAAAATTATTCGGCGCTGCTGCCATGTTCGGGCGTGCCGCCATCGCGCCGGGCGCGGCGCCGCCGATCCGCGGCCCGCCCATTGCGCCCAGATGCGGACCGCCGCCGACATGGCCCGACATGCCACCGCCGATATGACCCGCCATTCCGCCGCCGCCATGGCCCGCCATTCCGCCGCCGACATGACCGCCCATTCCGCCTCCGCCATGACCGCCATGAATTTGCGCCATCGCCGCCGTCGTGCCGCCGCCAAGACCGGCGCCGAGGCCCAGCACGATGATGCTTGCGGCCGCAAGGACTGTCTTACGCATACGTATCTCTCCGTCTTCTAACCAACGTCCTGGGTGGCAACGTCACGCACGGGAGATGGTTGCAGCGATGGCGGCTTGAAAGAGACGACGCGACGCGCCGCCGCGGCAGATCACGCGACGGCGCGCACGCGCAAGATTTTCACCATAATTCCGCCGGCGGGCGGCCGCTGAGAACTTCGGCGATCCGCTCGCGCGTCGCTCGCGAGGTGTCAGCCGGCAACTCGTTCACCGCGAAGAAGCCGTGGTCGATGATCTCACGGTTCGGCTTCGGCAGCGCGATCTGGCGGAACTCGCGCACGATGTAGAGCGCGACATGGTCGCGCCGCGAGACGCGCTTGTTGAAATAGATCGCATGCAGCACCGGCGGCGCGCTGACTTCGATATTGCCCTCCTCGCGCAAGTCGCGCTCGAGCGCGGTCAACAGCGTCTCGCCCTTTTCGACGCCGCCACCCGGCATGTGCCAGCCCGGCATCCAGGAGTGCTTGACCAGGAACACCCGGCCGTCGCCGTCGAAGACGAGCGCACGCGCGCCGAACGTCATGCCGCGCGAAAAATACCAGTAGCGGTGCAGGCACCAGCGCACGATCGGCTCAAGGAACCGGCGAAGAAGGTCGACACCCATTGGCAATCCCGGGCTGGTCACATATTTAGAATGGTTCTAATATAGAATTCTTACCGACATTCTCTCACCGTGCCGCGACATCGGATCGCGTGGAAAGAGGCCCCCCGTGAAGAACTTCGGCGATCTCAACGAGCAGGAAGTCCTCGCGCTCGCCATCTCCAACGAAGACGAGGATAACCGCATCTATCGCTCCTTCGCCGACGGCTTGCGCGCGTCCTATCCGGACACCGCCGAAATGTATGACAAAATGGCAGAAGAGGAGATCGGGCATCGCGACATGCTGCTCGAACTTCATCGCAAGAAATTCGGCGACTTTTTGCCGCTGATCCGCCGCCAGGACGTCAAGGGCTTCGTGCCGCGACGGGCGATCTGGCTCAACCGTCCGCTCGCCATTGACGCCACGCGCAAATTCGCCGAGGAGATGGAATACGAGACCGCGCGCTTCTATCGCCGCGCCGCCGCGACCGCCAAGGACGATTCGGTGCGCGACCTCTTGAAAAGGCTTGCCGCGGCCGAGGACAAGCACGAAGAGCTGGCGCAGGAGCTCGGCAAGCGGCTCACGCCGGAAAAGCGCGCGACCGAGGACGACACCGCACGCCGCATGTTCGTGCTGCAATATGTGCAGCCGGGGCTGGCCGGGCTGATGGACGGCTCGGTGTCGACGCTGGCGCCGTTGTTCGCCGCCGCTTTCGCGACGCACGACACTTGGTCGACGTTTCTGGTCGGGCTTGCGGCGGCCATCGGCGCCGGCATTTCCATGGGCTTTGCCGAAGCCCTGTCCGACGACGGCTCGCTGACCGGGCGCGGCGCGCCGGTGGTGCGCGGCATCGTCTGCGGCGCGATGACCGCGATCGGCGGGCTCGGTCACGCCCTGCCCTATCTCATCCCGCACTTCTATGCGGCGACGACGGTCGCCTTTGTGGTCGTGGCGATCGAGCTCGCCGCGATCTCCTGGATCCGCACCCGCTACATGGACACGCCGTTCCTGCAGGCCGCGTTCCAGGTCGTGGTCGGCGGCGTGCTGGTTTTTGCCGCGGGCATCTTGATCGGCAGTTCGTGAAGCGCCAGTTCGTGATTTGTTATGCGGCATCTGCGATGCTGCGCCGACCACGCCTGAACAGCCGAGTTCCGCAGCACGCCAATGTTCGTTCTCGCCCATATTTCCGATCTGCATATGGCGTTGACGCCGCGGCCTGCGGAGCTTCTGAGCAAGCGCGGGCTCGGCTTCATCAATTGGCACCGCAAGCGCAAATACATCCATCGCCGCGACATTCTCGACGCGATCACGCTCGACCTCAAAGCGCAGGCCAAAGACCACATCGCGGTGACCGGCGACCTCGTCAATCTGTCGCTGCCGGTCGAATATCAGCGCGCCCGCGCGTGGCTGCACGGCATCGGCGGCCCCGAAGACGTCACCGTCATTCCCGGCAATCACGACGTCTATGTGCAGCAGATGACGGACGCGCCGGCGACCTATTGGGGCGACTACATGACCGGCGACGACGGCGTGCAGCGGCTGCCGTTCCTGCGCCGGCGCGACGGCGTCGCGCTCATCGCGCTGTCGTCGGGTGTCGCCACCGGGCCGTTCATGGCGACCGGCAAGCTCGGCGCGCCGCAGCTCGAGCGTCTCGCCGACCTCCTCGAGCGGACGCGCGATGCGTTTCGCGTCGTGCTCATTCATCATCCGCCGCTGTCGCCGCCGCAGCGGCATTTGCGCCGGCTGATCGACGGAGCGGATTTCCGCGGCGTGCTGGCGGCAAAAGGCGCCGAGCTTTTGCTGCACGGTCACGATCATCAGCGCGCCCTCCTCTGGCTCGACGGACCCGGCACGAAGATTCCCGCCATCGGCGTGCCGTCGGCGTCGGCAAGGGCGCCGCACGGCGACGAAGACGGCGCCGGTTATCATCTGTTCAATATCGACGGCACGGCGGGGAACTGGCGCTGCGACATGATCGCGCGGCAGCGCAACGCGGACGGCACGATCAGCCAAGGCGAACGGCTGACGATTTGTTAGATCGAGCATGATCCGGAAAAGCGGACGGCGGTTTTCCGAACAAGATCATGCGCCATCAAAATCACGGGCCGATCCGATCGGGATCAGCCCTGAGCGGCAAACACCAGAGCCAACCCGATCAGCACAACGACGCCGATGAAAAATCCAAGCGCGATCCAGCCGAAGGCGCGCCAGCGCCGCGGCACGCGATCGCGCTCGGTTTCCTGCGGCCTGGCGCGGGCGAGCAATCCCGGATCTTCGTCGAGCGCGCGCTGCCGCTCGACCAGGCGGCGCGCCACGTAAGCCGTCGCCGCCTGGACGATGTCGGGAATATCGTGCGACTCGGCGAGCACATGACGGCCGAAGCGGCTGTCGTGCAGGAAGCGATAGCTGCGCTTGTCGCGGCCCATCGCGACATGGGCGACGGCATCGATCCACAGCCGCGGCGTCTCGCCCCGGCTGATGCCGCGATCGAACAGATCGGCCTCGGACGGAATTTCGGCAAACAGCGGATCGAGCGCCTCGTTGAGCAGTTCGAGCCGCGCCATTTCGGCATCGCGCAGATCGACGACGAGGCCGGTGCGTTCGGCGGCCTCGACGCGCGCCTGATGCATCGCCGCCTTCAGCGGCGACAGCGCGGCCTCCGGTGCGGCCGGGCCCGGCGCCGGCGCGCTCTTGTCTTTACGTCCCCACATCTTTGGTCCGTCCCTTCGGACTCGACAATACTCCAAAGAACAGATGCGCAAAAAGATGCTCAATCGCGCATTTCCCCTCCCCCCAAGGGCCCCAAAAGGGCCCCAAGGGAGAGGAAGTCCGGCCTAGACCGTCCGGCCGCCGTCGACCTCCACGATATTGCCGGTGACGAATTGCGCGTCGGCGGAGGCCAGGAACAGCGCCGCGTTGGCGATGTCCTGCGGCTGCGCCAGCCGGCCGAGCGGCACGGTGGAGATGAATTTCTCGCGCTGGCCCGGCGCCGGGCCGAGGAACGACGGCAACAGCGGCGTATCGGTCGCGACCGGCGCGATGGCGCAGACGCGGATGTGATCGGGCGCGAGTTCGACCGCCAACGTCTTGGTCAAAATATGCACCGCGCCCTTGGTGGCGTTATAGGCCGACAGCCCCGGCCGCGGCCGCAAGCCCGCGGTCGAGCCGATATTGATGATGACGCCGCCGCCGCGCAGGCGAAACAGCGGCACCACGGCCTGGCAGCCGAAGAAGACGCCCTTGACATTGACGGCATAGACGCGGTCGAACTCGTCCTCGCCGATCTCGAGCATCGGCTTGTTGACATGCGTGGCGCCGGCATTGTTGACCAGGATGTCGAGCCCGCCGAGCGCCGCAACGGTTTCCTCGACCACGCCGGCGAACTCCTCCTTGCTGGTGACGTCGCAGCGCAGCGCAATGGCGCTGTTGCCGATGCCGCGCGCCACCTCCTTGGCGGCGTCGCCATTGACATCGACCACGGCGACGCGGGCGCCCTCGCGCGCATAGGTCTCGGCGATGCATTTGCCGATGCCGGAGCCCGCGCCCGTCACCAGAGCCGTCTTGCCTTCGAGACGCATGTCCACTCCCCCTTGGCCCGTTCGCGTTGTCGGTTTCTTCAATGCGCTTTCGGCACGATGCCGTAAGGCCGCGCCCAGCCGAGCCCGTCTTCGGTGCGCGTCTTCGGCTTGTATTCGCAGCCGATCCAGCCTGTGTAGCCGAGCCGGTCGATCGCCTCGAACACGAGCGGGAAATTCACTTCGCCGGTATCGGGCTCGTGGCGCGAGGGAACGGCCGCGATCTGCACATGGCCGATCAGCGGCAGATATTTCTCGAAACGCGCGAGCAGGTCGCCGCCGGTGATCTGCAGATGATAGAAATCGAACTGGATGCGCACGTTCGGCGCGCCGATCTTGCCGACGAGATCGGCGGCGTGTTCGAGATGGCTGAGGAAATAACCCGGCCGGTCGCGCTGATTGATCGGCTCGATCAGGAGCGTGATGTTGTTCGCCGCCGCCTCTTCGGCGGCGCGCGCGATATTGCCGATGAAGACTTTCTCCGCCGCCGGCCGCGCGTTCACGTCGACCACGCCGGTCATGCAATGAATGCCGGTGCCGCCGATCGCGGTGACGTAATCGAGCGCGCGCTTGAACGCGGCCGCGAAATCGCGCTCGCGGCCGGGAATGGCGGCAAGGCCGGATTCCGGGCCCTGCGGCGTGTTCACGGCAAGCTGGGTGAGATTGTGCTTCCTCAATTCGGCGACGACGGCGGCGGTCGGCACGTCATAGGGAAATTGCAATTCGACCGCGGGAAAGCCCGCGGCCGCGGCGGCGCCGAAGCGCTCGATCAGCGGACGTTCGGTGAACAGATGGCCGAGATTGGCGGCAAAGCGGGGCATTTCCGGTCCTTGGTGTTTCCTGCGATTTCGCGAAGCGTAATGCACTCTCCGGCGTGACGGAAGGCAGCGCGAATGATCCTTCCCCGCAACGGCGGGGAGGTGCCGCGCCCGGCGCGGCGGAGGGGGGCTGTGACGCGGATGTCGTCAGATCCCTCAAGGCAACATGCGTTTTTATCGGCGCCTGCTCCGCCACGCCCCCTCCGGCTCGCGCCGCTCGCCGCCTCCCCCGCCGTTGCGGGGGAGGATCAAAGGCGCATGTCTGCGCACGCGCTCCACAGCCATGCGCGCGTTTGACGTCGACGCCACGGTGTGAAGCGCGAAGAGAGAGCGAAAAAGAAAAGAAGGGGTGGCGCCTTCGTTTCGTTCTGCGCGGTCTCGCTTCGCGACGACGAAGCAAAAAGGAAAGCGGAACGCCGACAGACGCGTATTCGACCGTCCGCGCATTTTGGCGCGGCAGCGCATCCTGCGGGATGCGCTCGCCTGTCGGCGTTCCACCGCGGCTCTTCCCGGAGATGTCGGAACATCTCCGTCCAGCTTCAGGCCAGGCTTCCTGGGACGCGGCCGCTTGCGCATGATCCGGAAAAGTGGAAGCCGGTTTTCCGATCAGATCATGCGCCACTAAGATCCGGCACCGCTAAGCGGGCGTTACCCGCCCCTGCCTGTCCCAGTCCAGTGAGCACCTCACGGCCGGTCAGGCTTGCCGGCGGCTGATGCCCAAAGCCGCCCGGGAGCGATGTGCGAGATCGCCCGCGGGTACCGCCCTCGCTCCCAACCGCAGCACGCCGCTGTGGGTGGTCCTTGGTGAGCGAGAATCACGAACTGACATGTAACTTAAACGGAGACAAACGTCAAGATGTCGTCTCTGATAAAGAGACAGGCTATTCTACGAAAGCAAGCATCGCGGCGAAGGACCGTCACGATTTGTTTTCGGGCTTCGGTGCCATTGCCACTAAGCCTTCGCAGTAAATCGCGAGCAACATGTCATCCGTCTGCTTGTCGAGTTCTCCGGGCTTAAAGTATGGGCCCATTCGGATCATCAGTTGTGCGCGCGTAAGCGATCGGTTCGCGTCCATGAAAAACTCGAAAAGCTCATATTCATTTTTGATTTTTCGCGACACCGGCCGAATCTCACCGAAGTAGGCCTCCGGATGAGCTTTGTAGTCTGCGAGTGCGTCGTCAGTCATATCCTCACTCAGGATATAAGATTTGCCATCGGAA
>Ga0335072_10001034_pt1 | contig 47799 bp, 37 predicted proteins | sample Lox_Sample_21_FD_206725 | JGI IMG/M metagenome (GOLD analysis project Ga0335072, IMG submission 206725) | Soil microbial communities from Loxahatchee National Wildlife Refuge, Florida, United States - Lox_Sample_2.1 | ecosystem: Environmental > Terrestrial > Soil > Wetlands | place: USA...
ACTCTAGTATGTACTCAAACATACAATACCTGGACAGTGGAATGATTTTTACTATCTCTTTGTAAGAGGGGAAACTGATTTCGCTAGTGACTGTACCGTGCCGTCAGGACTTTAGCTCATGGCAGAGATAGATGGTTAGAGCACCACAGGGTCGGGGGCCATCCGAGTGAGACATGGCCTCGATCCGCCATTTGACTAAGTAGCTGGGGATCACGCCCACAAAGGTGGCTCGCATTGGCTTCCCGGTTTCGAGATTTTCCGAATTATAGACGTCAAGCTGGGCAAAATGTGATTTTGTTGCGCTGCAAACAGGTGTACATAGGATGGTCGGAAGCAACTCTCTTATCTGTCTACTTACCTGAGGCTAAGAGGACATCGATATATGTACGTTCGACCTTCCTTGCTTCCTTGCTGCCTTGCTACCTGGGGCTTGCCCAACTAAACCCTTCGGCTACCCCTGTGTTTCTATCACCGGAATGGATCTCACACGCGAGATGCGGCGCACTCACCCTGCACTCAGCCGTCGCTCACCATCGCTTACCAGCCAGAGCGGCGGGAGGTGGGGCAGATTTTAAGAACGTGCCTGTCTGCCTGATCAAGCCGCCAAGTAATGTCTGGTCAGCTGGCCGATGTCGATGCACTCCTCGATGTACATCGACGGAACATTGTTTGAATTGTCCACGTCCCCTGCACTTGTTTAATGACCGTGATTGGAGCAGCTTGCCCGGTGTGCGACGGGATCAGCCGCTAGTATTTTCAGCTTTCCCCAGGAGCTGAGCTGGATATGACGAGGCGTAGCTGACAACAAGGCTGCAGGGTTTGACAATGCATCTAATACGTAGAGTTTCTAGGCCCACGTGGGGCATGTGAACAAGATGTGTAGGGTAGGGTATAAGAGGCGCAAGGCCTCCAAAAGTTATGTCGAGTCCGTCATACAGTGTCAACTATCCGCAAGAGCCCTAATCACCTACCCCAGCAGCTACTTATTTGGTCTTTCTCGATGGCTTCGACAATACCTCCAGCCCCGCTTGCGTCTCCTCCTGATGGAGGGTATACGGAAAGTGTGCCACCGTTCGTTCTGGAGTATGGTCAGTTTTTGCCCCTCCATGTCTCTAAAACCTTCTCACTGACGTGATCGCTTCAGCTCCCATAGTCTGGCTCAACTCAAAAGAAGAATACCTGCCATCGGATTTTGCAGCCCAACTAGCCCACACCCACCCCGAAAGAGACGGTGATTCCAACGTCCCCCACGCTTCGCCATTGACACTGGAAAACCTCGACACTTTGAACGACGGCCTCAAACAGAATGTGTACCTCACCGCTAACGATGACTACACCAAGAATCCACCATGGCTGAAAGGAGTCTGCCCAGACGCGAACGGCAAGACTAATGGCGCAGTATCCTGCTGCATCGTCGTTAACGACAAGGGCGCTGGCATCGTCGACGCCTTCTACTTCTACTTCTATGCTTACAATAAGGGCCAAACCATCTTCGGAAAAGAACTCGGTGATCATCTCGGTGACATGTAAATGCCCCGCCCTCAACCCCTCTTCCCCCCCTCCATCCTAGCCTCCACTAACCCCCATCGCGCCCGCTAGAGAACACAACATGATCCGCTTCAAGAACGGCAAGCCCACCGCACTCTGGTATTCGCAGCACGCCTCAGGCGAAGCCCTCACCTATGCCATCGTCGAGAAGCATAACCATGGACCCCGCCCCATCTCCTACTCCGCGTTCGGTACCCACGCCAACTACGCCACCGCCGGGACGCACTCCCACGCGATCCCGAACTGGAACCTGCCCGTGGGCGTGCTCATGGACCGCTGCGACCGCGGCACGCTCTGGGACCCCACGCTCAACGCGTACTTCTACAAGTTCAGATACGACCCCTCTGCGACCGACCAGCCGGGCCACGGCTACTTTACCGCGTACGACAGGAACTCTCCGATCGGGTTGGTGCGGTTCATGGGCCACTGGGGCAATGACCGTTTGCCCGAGTCAAATCCGAGTCAGAAGGGGCACAATATTGGGAATAATTGGAAGTATGAGGCCGGGCCGACAGGGCCCTGCGACAAGGAGTTGGAGAGGAAAGATATTTGGCCAAGTGGGGCGCATGGAGCGCATATTTGGAGACTGATGCCTTGGGCTTGATTCGGCGGAAATTTATTGGACATAGACAACGCTGGTCTTCGAGGGATCTTGTGAGTGGTGATGCTAGCACGAGTTTTATCGGCCTACGGGAAAAGGCACCGATCAGATGTCAAGTCAGCCCCTGGGGCGTTCGTTTTGAGAAGGTTGGCGCTATTGGGCTCGCTTTTCGAGTCCAATACTATTTCCTTGAAATTGCGTATCCTGTCCTTTTTGAATCCAAAGCCGCGGGCCTACTATGAAATTGCACTGTTCCTCCCCTTCCGGTTTCCGACTCATGTCACTCAAGCAACTCAGTACAACAGGGCACGCTAAGAATGATCATCATGATGAAAACCTTTGACAACGCCATAAATTCATGCACTCAATTCCCGTCTTTCACTGTACGGCAAAAGCTAGGAAGACGCCTGATCTATAGACCTCCGCATGCAGTAGCACGCCCTGGATGATCGGATCGAGTGGATTCGCGAATGTAGTTCCTGTTGCTCCTTGGCAAGTATGCTATTGAAGCAGAGTGGTAGTGTTAAGGTGAACATAACCTTAGTCCCTCAGATCGATGGAGCTCTGCTTTGAGCAGCTGAACTGCCGGATCCAGTCAGCGCAGTCAGCGCTTGGTTGTTTCGTTGCTGATTGTAGAGCTAAGGGAAAGCTCGAAACTAATTGTTGGCACGCTTGACGCGAGAGGCAGGCTCTTGGAGCGGCCGTCTTTTCGGCAGATAATAAAGCATAGGTGCTGTGGGTGGGATTTGGGCGATTGTCATGGTAGGATAGAATATGTGAGACAATGGCATATCAAGACCATTAGAACCCATGATAGCGCTGCGTTCGATTATATGCCCATCTCTCTGGCTAACCGCAAAAAGGCCAAAGACAGGTAAAGCTTACCAACTCATATGATTTTGACAAAGCCACGTGTAAGGGCTGCGAGGGTCACAATAATGTGGCTCGGAGAAGGGTGCGCAAAGGTGAGCTGATAAATTTGGTGGAGATGCTTCCGCACGGAGTGGATTTAACTATGTGTGCATCTACGTAGCTGCGAGACAGAAGCTATCTGACTCACCCACAAGAAATATTTACCATCCGTTCTTACCCCAACTTAGAATAGTTGATCTTTGGATACTCTTTCGGGGCTCTCATAATCTTTCGCATGCTTCAAGAGCTCCTCGGACTGCCCGTTGGCACTGGCTCTCTCGTAAGCGACTCTTTGGCAGTATCGCGTTTGCCGCTGCCAAACAGCGCAAACAGAAGTTGGAACACAGAATTTGTCGCATGCCGAAACTTTACAAGGTGGGCGGCACGTTGGCATACGTTTCTCGTATCGGTCCACAACCTTGATCGACATCGCGTGCTGCTGGAAATGCGGGCGGTCGCCAGCAGTCAGCACAGCGGGCCTCCATACCGAGCATTTGCTCACTTCCGAGTCCGTATGCATTATTGTCGGCCACACTGGCGTTGTCCGCTCCCTTTGCATTCTCGCATCCCTGACTCATAGGATGCGCAAGCCGTTGCCGGAGAAGGAACGGTGAATATCCTAACTCCCGATCCCAGAATCTCCAGAAGCTCGCGTTCTGACACCGTCTCTGATTCTACAAGTCAACAGGAAGTAATCATAATCAGCAGGGTTGAATGGTATGTTTGTATGTTCGATTTGGGCTGCAAGTTTCGAAATGACGTTAAAGCAACCGGCGCAGCAGTACCACAGGGACCGAAAGGAGCCGCCGCATCTTGAGCATGAAAGTGTCTGGGTTTTATTGCGGCGCTGACTGTTTAGTTGCAACAAGAATGAACTGGAGAACGGCGTGATTGAGTTGATGGTATCACCAAAGGCCGGTACTATTTCAGGCTTTTTGATGACAGCTGGCTGAAGTCCCGATACTTTGATGGCCAGTCCTGGTGGCCACAAAGTATACTTGATGCCACAAGTGATGCAGAAACGCTTGCAGGCCTGTGAACGAGCCAGGGATCGCTTACCGGTTCGCTGTCCATGTGCCAAACATAATACGAGCAGCCAGAGGGTACACTCGTAGCAGGGTAAATAAAGTGGTCGAATGATATCTTTCGATGTTGCTAGAAGGTGTTGGGATCCGTTCTCAGATGGAAGATTACTTGGCCTCATCGTTGTTGGCGAAGGCTGGAAGGGATCGCCGGTATGTTCAAAGAAGCTGGGTTGAGCAAATGCCTTGCAAGCGCTTGCATGTCGGGCAAGGAGCTCGTCTTCCCACATCCGATGAAAAGCAACGCATATAGCATATGAACGGAGTGGTAGCTCAAAAGAATAGAAGTAGTGGTTGACATGGCGAATAGACAAGAGAGTGTATTCGTCCAGGTAATAAGAGAGAATGAGATGGTGGATGTCCGGAGGCAGGTCCAGGAAACAGGAGGCCCTGGGAGATGATGGGCACAGACTACCAGGATGTATCATTGTAACGATGCGGAGATTCAGATAGAGGTACGACCTGTCACATATATCAAGGAGCAAAACAGGCCGCGCGGCGGCAGTTGGCTGCGTCTGAATCGATGATGAAATAGAGAATGATTGATTTCGTATAATGCTTGGGTGCGAAGAGATTCCAAGAAGTGAAAACACGCCAAGCCTCTTGGCTGGTTTGGCTGGTTTTCAACAATCGAAAGCGCAAAGACGGAGAAAAGGAGCAATAAAAGGCAGAAGTTTGAAGAAATATAGATGGCTCTTTCCTAAACGGAGAGGAATTATCTACTACAGATTTGACTTATTCTCCCTCAGATTCTGTGACTCTGAGGCAAGGCCGATGATAGGTCAAGTGAATGGCTGTGTCTGATTGCTTGGGAGGGATATTTCCCTTACCAATGGCGTCATTGGGCTGCGGTATGTTTCTCAAAACTTTCGAGTGTTGTCCAATCTCACTTGTCGTAAAGCAACTTAACAACTTATTGCATAACAGACGAGAGAGGATCAAACTGTGAAAGGCGCCTACCAACCCTTTGACCTGCAAAGATGTCAGGCGAAACTTTAACAACTATTTCCCCCTCAACCAACCAGCCGATTGTCACCCGGAAAGCTGCCTCGCCAGAAGAGATTGCAAAACTCCCGTCGATCGCCCAAAAGGCCGTCATTGCATACCACAAATCTTACCCGACCCTCAGCAGCAGGCAGAAAATTATCGCCAAGGCACTGCAGCTACTCGACGAGAAACAAGATGAATTGGCAAAAGAGCTTACGGAGCAGATGGGAAGGCCAATCGCATATACAGCCAAAGAGATCACTACAGCCGTCAAAAGAGGTGAATATTTGAACAGCATAGCAGGTGACGTCCTTGGTCAGGATGTGCCAGGCAAGGAAGAGACTGGCTTCCGCCGCTTCATCCGACGAGAGCCAGTGGGAGTGGTGTTGGTGCTCTTTGCATGGAACGTACGTCTTAAAACTGCAAACATTTCACTTCAACAGGGTGGTGGAATGCTTGGACTAACACTTATCTCCCTAGTACCCATATTTAATCCTCGTCAACTCACTAATACCTGCCCTTCTGGCTGGCAACGCCGTCATCCTCAAGCCCTCTCCTCAGACCCCCACAATTGTCGAACATATCTCACAAATCTTTGCTCAGGCAGGTCTTCCACAAAAAGTGATCCAATTCTTCCATTGCGGATCGATTAAGCAGCTCGAGCCGATAATTCGTAATCCTCTGGTCAACCACATTTGCTTTACTGGCTCCGTAGCAGGTGGTCTTGCGGTACAAGAGGTTGCATCTTCAAGAGTGGTGAATGTCGGCCTTGAGCTTGGTGGTAAGGATCCTGCCTATGTCCGAGACGACGTTGATCCAAAATGGGCTGCCGAAGAGGTTGTCGATGGTGCCATTTTCAATTCGGGCCAGTCATGTTGCGCTATCGAACGAGTATATGTTGCGGCACCTATCTATGATGCTTTCATCTCCGCGGCCAAAGAGATCCTATGCGGGTATAAAGTTGGTGACCCTATGGACAAGTCCACAAACATTGGACCCGTCATTTCGAGGCGAGCTCAGCAAACAATCGCAGCACAAATTGATTATGCACTGAATATGGGGGCCAAAGATGAGACTCCAGTGAACGTGAGCTTCCAGAACATGCCATCTGATGGCAATTATGTTAGGCCTACTCTGCTCACGAACGTCACGCATGAAATGGCGATCATGCGAGATGAAACCTTTGGACCCGTCATCCCCGTTATGAAGGTCTCGAGCGATGAAGAAGCCATAAACCTCATGAATGATAGCGAGTTCGGCCTTACAGCCTCAATCTGGACCAAGGATATGGCTAAAGGTGAGACAATTGCCCAAAAGGTACAGGCTGGAACAGTCTTCGTGAACAGAGCAGACTTCCCATCACCGGATCTGGCTTGGACAGGGTGGAAGAACTCTGGAAAGGGTGTCACTCTGAGCAGATTTGGATTTGAACAATTCGTCAAGTTGAAGAGCTTTCACCTGAAAGACTATCCCAATTGAAACCTCCAAAATTGAGCAGAGACATGGCTGCGAGGTGTTGCAACTGAGCCACAACATTATCGAATCAGGTCCCTTAGGCAGCTGCAGACCGAGATTACGAGCATTCAAGAGAATGGCGCACAGAGCCTCTGCATGGTTCCCTACCAATTGCCAAGGATCAAAGCTTCGTGTGCGAGTTGAGACGGTACCTGCCCTTCTCAGAAGCTATCTGTCGCCTCCCTTGCTCGATTGATTCTGGAAAACGAGCCCTTACTGCGGACTCAAAGGCTATACATTTGTGCGAAGCTCATTTCATGATCTACCTGGCTTACGAGTCTCCACATTCCGATGCAAGGGGGCCTAAACCGAGAAGGTTCAAATGAAAAGTATTTTCTGGAAGCCTCGTAATCCTACAAGGAAGTCTGCATTTTGTAGCTTTAGATGAGCCTTGATGGAGATGAAAGAGGCGAATAGATGTGTTGCAGAGTAGACCTGGGTTCTCAATTCTAGAATCTCCCGTTCCGAGTTTGCCTAGCCATTGTCTACGGAGATTGCCCTGACGAACAAGTCTCTCCCTCGAGTGCGAAACATTATCTGACACTTCGTAATTTCTCGAAGATTGGCACAGTGATATGAACTTAGACCCCTAGCTCGTAGATCAGCTCATAGCTCGATGCTCGCATCTCGGAGCGCGGTTGCCCCTGACATTTACACTATATGTACAGAACAACCTCTCTTCCTTCCGCTCTATTCTGATCCAAGGCGTACGCCCAAACGCTAGATTACTCATGAAGTGAACTAGACGGTTGGCCATCGTTCGTCATATTCATTTGTTTGTCATTAGCGTGCTATTGTCCTATTGACTCTTTTTGATTGTTGTTGTCGTTGGCCCCATCACAGGCAATACCCAAAAGCAAAGCAAAGCGAGCAAGCGTTGGTTTGTCGATTTTGCGTTTCAAACTCCAATAAATTCTTCATTGAGCCCATCTGGCAGCGATTCCGCCGATGCTTTACCTACCTGGTTTCGACTCTCCGACTTCACCAGTCGCCGGATGAAAGACATACTCTCTACTTCGCCTACTGATACACGCCTCACCTTAGCGCTCTCTAACACTATACCCCTAGTGAGATCGAATACTGTACTATCGAAACAGACTCTCAGGAACATACCCTCGTTACCATCAAGTCTACCTACTTTATTCGATGGGCTCCACACGAAGCTGCAACGGCTGTGTCATGGCCGCTATCAGGAGGCTCAAAGCCTTCCTCTTTCGCCGCAGACCTTCTTCGTCTACTGCCTCATCACTGCGTGACCTCGATGGTAAAGCCGTTTCAATCGTCTGTACTCCCTCTCTTCCATATCCACGAGAGATCTTCCCAGGCGGGTGTGACGTGACTGACCATCTCTTAAAGGGTTCGCCTACCAATTTTCGTCGAGAGGACATCACGCTTGGCACGGATGTTGATGGGTGCGTTCTCTCTCTCATTTCTCTCTGCCTCCTAGATCTTCAGAGGTCTGCAAGAAGCTATACATTCTCATGACACCTGGTACAGGAACGCAATATTGGTCGAGCAAGCTCGCGAAGACGCAATGGAAATCCACAAAGCATCGAAGATTGAGGGGCTGAGGAAGCACGCAAGAAAGGTATCAGCAAAGTTTGGAGGTAGTGGCAAACAATTGTTCGAGAGTGATTTGCACTAAGAGCATAAGTCGAGCACAGAGTGGCCTGTGTATGGCCGTGCTATGATAGGGAGCTCATACATTGCAGCTAAGATCGGAGACTAGCTGGACAATGGAATCTTTGGATGAAGAGCAAGGTGATGTCCAAAGATTGGTCTAACCAGTTGTATTCAAGAACATACTTCCATGCCAATCCATGAACAAGTCGTGGTTATCCCCACAATTCGTGGCAATCATACAAGAAATGTTGGAATCTCACTAATCCGTGATTTCTTGTCCTTCTCTTTCGTGCTGTTACCTTTGGCACGAGTCTTGCTCGTGCTGCTGAAGATGCTTCTGGAGTTTACCGAGAGATCTTCCAAGTCATCATCACGAATATCGTCAAAGTCATCAATTGTTCTGCGGGTCGAGCTGGCCGAATATTTGGAGGCTGTTTGGGAGGTGGTGGAGCCGACTTTGCTTTTCGTCGAAATTCCGGAGCGGGAATCGGGCGGTGATGTCGAGTTGGTTGACTTGCTCGAAGGCTGCGCCGGATGGATGCGGTCCAACAACCTGGGCTTGCCATTCGTTACAACAGGCTTTATTCTTGACCGCGTATCCAGATTGTCGTCTTCCTCCTTGGTAGAAGCTTCAATTGGCGGCCGAGGGGAGGGTGACGTGGCCCTCCATTTACTGCCCTTGCCTCCGAATATTTCCAGGATACTTCTATCCTCCTCGCGCTTCGTTCGACTTTCGGCTTCTCCTCGGCCAAATCCTCTAGCGGCTCTGGTACTACTCGGTATCTGTGCCAGTCCCACTAATGCCGTTCTAGATTGAGTGCCATCCTTGGACATCAAACCGGCCAAGCTTGTGCCCTGCCATGGGTCGTTTGTCTTTTCCTCTTCCTCTTCTTCCGGACTAGCAAGACCACTGACACCGATCATGTCTTTTATAGCCCTATTTTGTCTGCTGCTCAGATCCTTCGCCTCGAGCTTGTTCCTCGTCTCGGCCCGCATGCCGTTGAGTAGTATGGTAGAAGTTGGGGGAGGAGCCGTTCGTGCTTTCTTCTTCATACGGACGTATTCGGCGTGGTGCAGGTGGTGGGTGAACGATTGAGCCACAGTCTGGAATTCATCCTCAACAATCATGAAGATGTCGTCTGCATCATAGCCCTCGTGCATAAGTCTGTTATAGTGTAAAAGGGCTTAGCGAGGGTATATACTTGCTCGGGAAAAGTACATACTCTGTAGCGGGTGGTGCTGGTGGTGGAGATGTCGAAGGCGTACGTGCTGGAGCAGCCTTGTCAGCACATTAAATGCAACAGTGAAATCCGTTCTTACATGTTTCTCGTTTCCTAAGCAGCGCTTGTGAGGATGTCTTCACGTTTGATGGGCTCTGATGTGGTTTAGCTGTCCTAGCAGAATCGTCATCCGAGGAGACACGCGGCTCATGTCGCACTCGCTGCACTGGAGTGCGCTTCCGCTTTGCGTCGCCGGGAGAATCCGCATCTGTAGCCCATGGCAGCCTACGCGCCATCTCTTACTTTTCGGCGAGTCCTCTTTGGCGTGTCTTGCAGGCAGGTTCCGTAATGTTCAAGGGGGGATGAAATAACGCGGAATAGTAGAGCCGGACAAAGGCCTAAACATGGCTGATAGTGGACAACAGTAACTTTGCAAGTTTCGAGACGGAACTCATCGGCTCTGGATAGAACACTACCAGCAATGGTTGATCTAATCCAAAAGACTAGCCATCGAGACTGATGCCTTTACCGCAAACTATTACTAGTTGCTAGCTTATCAAGGGGTCTATCAGCACGTGATGCGCGGGGCAACAGCATCGTCGTCTTTCGCTGGAACTTAGCAAGTCTTGTGTACTGCGTCGTTACTTAATGTTTGGAAGATAACTTCATGGCGATAAAGAGAGGGATGCCTGGCCTCCCAGGCGACAATAGTCCAAGCTTACCAACAACCAAGCGACCTCGCCAGGACACACCGAGAACCTCTCTAACGCCCGGGCGATTGGAGCAACTACCCACAGAGATTCTGCAACAAATCTTCTTTGCCAGTCTAAATGGTAACCTCCTCGAAGCATCACTGAGAATAGCAGCAAAGCTGTCAGGGAGCCAGAACATCTACAGAACAGCATTCTTCATCTCCTTCTATCACCACAAAATCCTTGAGCTCCGCGATGAGTTCCGCTTTGAATATCTACTTCCAGAGATCGAGTTTCCTGTGCCTTTTTGGGAGCTCAGGTCCATGGCAAAGGCTGTCCTTGACAGTCGTTGGTGTACGTGGTCGTGGGTGCAAAACCTACTCCTCGATCGGTTAAAGGAAGCTACGGCCTACTTTAAGCGAGAGTTTGCGTCCAAGACACGATGGGGCTACATGGAAGAGCTCCTGACTTCCGTTGGGGAGGAGTTCATGTTTAATAGTCTCAGATTTTGTCTTACTACGAAACACACCTACTACGGCACTGGAAAACGCGGCGCCGAAAATGAATTGCAAATGAACTTATTCTGCATGGCCATTACATCTTGCCCGACCGGCAGCAGGTCTAGGGATTATGACGAAGAGGGGTACCCCTGGGAAGTAACAGAGCATTGGCGACTGGAGTTTCATCCCTTTGGGGATATATCTTTCGAAACGAGCAAACTTGATGATTCATATCCAGAATGGACACCGTTCCGAGATCTGGTCCATCGATCGTTCGGCATATGTGGTATCAGCGTCCGCCAAAGCGCGCTCGGTATGTGGCAGCGTCTAGAGGGACGCCTGTATGATGCGATCGCAGTCGGAGACACGACAAGGCTCAGACACTTACTGCAAATGGACTACTTCTTACGGCCTGAAGACCTTCCATACAAGATACCAACACAACTATACCGCGCAGCCGCCCAAAGCGACTACAATCGGCTGCGGGATGGCGCTGAGATCCTCCAGCTACTACTACATGTGCTGTTCTCGATTGACCCCTACTCCCTGCCACGGGGGGCAGCTGAAATCCGTCGGTGGGCAATTTTAGCTCAGAATCGAGTACGGGCGTACGCCCAAGATCGACACCTTGCCCGCGTGGATCTGAAATGGGAACAAAGGGAGGATGACCTCACGGAACGAGCCAAAAAGGAAGCTAGAAATGACATGCGTGAGAAAGACTACGTGCAGAAAATGGACATGGAGATCCTGCGCTTCCTCGGAACGGGTGAGCTCGCCAGAAAGCCGAACATGATCTCGCCAAGTTTTGCACCACCTGTCTTATGGTTGCCCAACGAACCAGTTGATGAGAAAGAGATAATTGCCGAGGACGACGAGGAGCTCGCGGTGGTTAGACAGATGACCAGCGAAGAGTTGCAGTCACTGGTCGGCGGATTCGTCACGCTAGACGTTTGGAGTTTCTGAGGTCGCCATGACACCGGAAGGGCTTTAATTCGGATGTGGTCTCAGAAGTCTCTGTAACACAAACGAACAAAGCTCGGTTTTCCTCAATCGTAGATGTTTGCCGCACAGCACAGAACCCATGTATAAATCTTCACTGCCCACCTGGCAACGATAATGCGCTCACTTTTTACTCTCGGCTTTTTGACTTTCCACAATAATTTTCTTGACCAACAACGTCCGGCCCAGCACAACATCAACGCAATCATGTGCGTTGTCCCAATCAGCTATAGCTGTGGCGCCATCTCTCACCGCCCGCTCCGGGATCATGAAGCTGGATTCCTGAGCCGACCAAGACTGGAAGTTTGCGATTGCGACCGCATCATGGACGTTCCGACTTCGATGATGGCCCGATGCCCCGTCTGTGCGAGGCAAGCAGCAAAGCAATACAGGGAACAAGGTCAGGCTGCAGGAGATTACAGTGGCGAGGATCAGCAAGAGGAGCCACTCATATATGAAGCTGGAGCTGGTGAAGTTGAAGTTAGTGGAGGACATGATAGGGTCGAGCTTCCGATCCGTGAAGCTCGCCGAGGTGAGATGGGGAAATAAGTCTCAAATTCGCGACTAAGCATCTGAAACAAAAGAACCAGTATGGCCGGGGCCGTGGTTGGATACCGACGCGTTCAAGGATGATGTATATCCTTTTTAGATCTTCCAGGAAGACGCTGTAGGTTGGATAATCCATGAGATGCTGTTCAAAATGTCATGGAAGTGCACTCTCCCCAGAAGACCTATAACTCTAGCATCTTGAAGGGGTTGGGAGGCTGCCCGCGTTCCTCTATACTGCTACTGGGAGGGCCCAGCTTGCTCAGTGGACGATGGAGAGGTAGAAGTTATGGTGAAAGCATTGGACCTGATCCTCGGATGGTTTACGGTCATGATCAAGAAGATCTGTATGCAAATAGAGTAAAATAGGTTCTGATATCAGCGTCCGCTGAAGAATTTCAAGAGCAAGTCCCATGAGGGATTGCGAGGTTGGAGAAATGTGTAGAAAGAAAGACGGGAGCGGTCATTGTCACCTCATTTTAGGTTAGGAAGAGTCGTGTGTGAACGACCTTGCGATAACTGTATTTTGTCCGTCAGATCAGAACCATGGTTTTGGTTCACGCCAGCAGATAGGTCCTGTGAGAACAGGTCATGACAAAGTCTAAAGGCCACCAAATCCCACTGCCCTCCTCGGCGGAAAGCTGACGAGGCTATCTAGAAAAGCGGCCTCCGGAGTGTATGTTCATCGCCCTGTTCATGACCTTCAAATCTCGAGCTTTTTGCTCAATACCCGTACGCAGTGGACTATAGGCCCGGCCGCCTTCATCATTGATGATTTACCCCATACACAATAGGGCAAGATATAGTGCACCAGATATTACTTGCCTTTATCGTCGCTGCTGCTTTTATCAAGCTTGTTCCGGCGAACATCCCCATCGTGAGGATTTCCTTTTACAGCCTCCTGGGCGCATAGAAAGCTGCTAGTAATGAGATGGTGCATAAAGTCAAGGCTAAGCGCTGGCGGCCTTATTCACTTCTTGGCCCTTCTCTTCCTGCCTCTCTCGATCAACATTCTGTTCGCTGCGCGGAAAAACCATCTTGCAATCATATTTCTCATCAGCAGAATCGTAAGCACGAAAACGAACGGAATGGCGATTATCCAGAAGAAGCCGTCGCTATTATTGTGCGCACCTGTGAATCGTACAAAGTTCATGCCAAAGTATCCAGTTAAGAAACTAAGGGGCAGGAATATGCAGGTCACAAGTGAAAGCTGCATCATGCTTTGATTCTGGCTAGCGCCAATGGTGTTGAAGATCAAATCAACAAGGTTGTCGGCATTGCGACGCATCTGGTCATAGGAGTCTTTGATCATGATGCAGTGGTCCTCAACATCTCCCAGGTAGGTTATGGTTAGTGGGCTGATAGTGACACCCGAGGCGAAGGTTGATTGGTGGCGCTGAGTGGGAGGTTTGCCAGAGATTCCAGGAGTCATTACCGCAGCTGGTGCCGCATCCGGCTTATGATCCTTGAGAGCGCCGACAAGCTGACCAATAGGCGCAATGGCGTTGCGCAGGACAGCAATCTCGGAAGTAAGTATGTAAAGCGCCGTTGACTGATGGAGGTCAGGATCAGTAAGGACCCTCAGTTCAAGGTCACCAATCGCATCCTGATACGCGGTTGTGACAGGAAAGGCGAGGTCGATGATAGCATCGATAATAGCTTGCATCAGCATGCTGGCGTCACAACACTGTCGAAGGATTGTTTCAGGGGATTGCAGTCGCCGAAGTATCGGAGCTTCGACGTCCTGGGCAGACGATTCGAAGAAGGATATCAACGTGTTATCTCTAGTCAGGAAGAGCGACACTTGCTCCATCGCTACACCAAGACCCTTGCTAGAAAGAGAAGCATGACGCTCCATGAACTCAATGCGATCCTCATTCGGACCAGAATGATACCTCTGAAGGGTTCTGACAGGGTGCGGTGCCCATGGCGCTGTGACTGAGGAAGCATGCTTGAACCCTGTGGCCGAGTTTAGACCATGAGGCCTGGCCACGTTTTTCTTAGGCGAGAAGATATCCGATAGCAGGGCAGCCATGGCACCCTTCTTCTTGGACCGTCGATGGGAATGCTTGTGGATTTCCTGTTGTGCCTCATTTGTGCGCTTCTTCTTCCACCCGACCTTCTCGTCCTCGCTATCGTCATCACTTTCACAGTTTTCCGCAGACTGTAACCTAACAAGTTTCTGGAAGGCCAGTACAATGAACGTGTGATCGTTGTACCAATCAGCCTTCGTCCTGTTTCGCGTATTCATTAAATCTTCCACGGCAAGTCGATGTAGGCCTTTATGGTTCCCAAGCACCCTGATAACGTCCCACGACAGGCCGTTGACATTGATCCAGCGAACGACCGACCATTCCTGAGATGGCTGTTTCAGGAACTCTTCCAGATTACCATTGTCAAGCATGTAACTCTTCATATCATCTGAACTGTAATCGACAACGGTGATCTCGCAAGGCTGGTTGAGTTCACCGGGATCGCCAGTGTCCGAGCACTCAGAGCTTCCATGATTGTATGGCGCCGCTGGATCAGACGTATCTAGTCCTGGCTCTTGCCCAGGGGTCCAGCCACTGGTTCTGCCCATAGCCCCGTGATCATATAACGTATTCACCGTGTTGGTCCGGCCACGCCGCCGCATAGAGCTTGTGGAAAGGCGGGACATGGTGGTGTCCGCACGTTTGGGATTCTTGAGTTCGATAGACTCGCTTGACTGATCTTTCGTATTCTCCTCATGGAGATCAGGGAAGGCCTGGGCCTCGACGTCAAAATGAGTGGTGCGCGAACGATCGGTGTCGTGAGCAACCTCGTCCGAGGCAGAAAAGTGTGATCCTATAGAATGGGGCATATTGGAATGGGCGAAATGGGCCATAGTGACAGGTCGGGAATAGTAGAGAGTGTAGAGGTCGCAGTCAAAAATTCGGTAGTTCGTGTCGACTTTGTAAAGATCGAACCGAGATCGAGTGGTCAACAAAATCGCAATGAGAGACGCGAAGAATGGGTAAGGACAGCGCACAACTTGTTTTGACCATTCAGGAAAGGATTGAATGCTTCCATGTTTTTTGGTCATTGGCGATCTAGGCCTTACCAAGCTTATTCGTCGGGAAAATTGCCCGTCCCCCCCCCCTTTTTTGATCATCTGCGAGAACTCCTCAACTACGGCATTGCTAAAACCTGTGTGCGAAGCCAAAGCTTTAACTCGAAGGGAATTGCGAATAGTAAGCTACTTTTGGATTAGATGGTTTAATACGTCAAATAATGCATGCGTTGCGACTAATATTGATGCTCTAAGCATCCATGGTATTGCGGCGACTCTTACTCAAGATTACAGCGTCCCCTTTCCTCCCCAGTATAGTCTCAATGGCTCCAGCGAGTGCCTGTTCATCATATCTCATGTGCTTTCCCACCTTCCGTCCATACAATTTGAGCGCGTCGATGCCAAATTCTCGAAGTCTTCCTCGGTCAACAAATGGCGTACCCTCGCCTACTAAGTATATCAAATGAGTAACATATCTCTTGTAAATCTCTGATTTGCTCTCGGGCTTCCCCAGAGGTGGACTTGAGTCCTCTGCTGCTCTGACGATGGCATCGACAAAGTCGACCGCTGTATAAGGATCTGGTCCGACTTCTCTATCCAGCGAACCATTGAGGATCAAGATCTTGTGGCGAGCTGGAGCCGTGCCGATTGCCTCGCCTACTCCACGCAAGACTATGGACGGTATTATCGACGTATAAAGTGAGCCGATAGAGTAGATAATAGCCTGGCTGTCCCGTATGGCTTCTATGACTCGCGCGTTGGCTGGCGGCAGAATTTCTTGTCCGTAAGGGTTGATGTACCAGATTCGAGCGATTCTAGCTGGCAGAGGTTCATCCTCATCTTTCGAGAATGCAATATTTTGCTTCCGCAGGCTGGGCAGGCTCCCTGGAAGGTTAGCGTCTTCCACATTCGACGGAAATCCGATGCTATAGCGACTTCTAGCGCTGGTAGGGGAGTTTTCAGGTGGTTCCAAAGCAGTAGAAATGGATGGATGTGAAATGCTATTTTGCCCAACGATGATCTCACCATTTTCTAGACCCGCAGAGATGTGGTGTGAAAAGTTTGAATTAATTGCCGGAATGACATGAATGTCGTCAGGAATGCCGCATATGCTTCCAAGTAGGTAGATGGCAGATTCGAAACTGCCGCTGAACAGTCGAGCACCGGTTAGGAACAAGTTGCCAACGCTCGCTGAGGTGAAATCGAAAGTCGACGTGGGTGGCCGTGAGCGCTTCAGAATCTCCAAATTCAACAAGTTGAAGAACGCGCGGATGAGCTCCTTCTTGGCGGATGGTATAGCTTGCCATAAGCTGTTCGTACCAGATACAATGGTATGCCATTCCGCAGCAGCTTGATTGGCACAGGTAGATGAGAGGCGATGGTTGAATAAAGCAGCGATAGCAGAGCGCTCTGTAGACGGGGGATGCGACGGGATGAGTCGAACGAGTCGAGATCTGACATCTCCTATACCTGGGCCACCGAAGACTCGAATCAACTCTGAAGATGAACCACCATTGTCACTGATGGGTATGATGTAGCTGAGTGGACAGTCTTTGCTTGTGCGGACGGCATCAAAAACTTCGACAAGGCTGTTAGCAGCACTTCCACCAGAGAATACGACGATGCCACGATTGGAAGGCATAGGCACCAAATCGATTGTCAGTAAATCATCACCCTCGTGGGCGCCGACTTTTTGTTGAGAGATGGACAAAGGGCGATTAAGAACAGAGCAAATGTTCGAACTTGAGCTTTTACTGCTTCATAGCCGTCGTAGCAGTGAAAGAAGAATTGCAGCCGGGCGTCTGTCAATATCGGCAACCCACAAGCCGCATCAGTAGGAAAAAGCTGACTCAGTCACAGCCACTGCAAAGCGTACGGAGCTGATTTTGTCGTGCGGGTCTCAACGCCCCGTGGCTGCTTGTTCAGCCTTACTGTCTTTGTGAACATAGGAATGCCTTGGACCCCAGAGGCCATTATATATGCCCAGGAGAGCGGTGAGAGCAGTGCTTACGGGGCCGCTGGCGTCACTGGGCTAGGATTTCTATGAAAGGAAAAAGGCAGCGGCAAAGTTCCTAAAATTGGACGTTCCGCGACCCATCCGAGCTCCGATTGAGTGCTGATTCCATCACACTGACAGCCGGATGCCTGTGAACTTGACACGTTTTAGTATCTTCCGCATAACTACACTTTGACTCGTTCTAATATTCTCTAATTCTCCAAGGCAGTAAGGTCATTCCACATTTCCGTTGAGCTCTCCCTCTCATCTTTCGCTTTCTCTAGTGCTTTCTTTGGTTGCTCTGCTTCGTGCCTCACAACGCCTTTGCCTTTCAGATCATAGTCTTTCCTGCGGGTAAGCTTCAATTCTAGAGGAATGAGGGTCCTACCCTGTCCCGGCTTGTCGTTACGGCTAAGCTGTTTTCGACAAACTGGACAAGTACCTTTTGCTCGGCCATTGGTGTATTCTTCTTGCCGTTGCTCCTCACTCCATCGTAGTGTATCGATGATGCATTTGTGGCAGAACAGGTGACCTAGAAACTATGTCAGTCGTTTGTTGCCAGCCGAGAGAGAACGGTGAGAGCTCACCGCAAGTAGTGGTTGTAGCATCTTCAGGTGTATCCATACAGATTGGACATTTGTACGAGGTAAGAGGGGTTCGTCCAGCCGGCTCACTGCCTTGATTCTGCTTCATTTGTGCTTGTATCGCATCTTGTCGTTGTTTCGATAGTGCTTTGGACAGGTCGGTGGCATTGTTGACGTCCGTCAGATCGACAGCTTCGACACCTTGTCTGGCAGCCGCTCGACTTGCCTCCTCTTCCTCCTCGTCCGTATCATCAAGCTCATGTACTATCCTTCGTCTCTTTGGTGTAGGCTCTCCGTCAGCTGACTCATTATGAGATGCGATAGTTGACCGGAGGGGCGGTAGCTCAGATGATAGTCCAGGTCTGAAGCTAGACGTGCGAGAGGGCACAGGTGGGGAAGACGAGTAGTCGTAGGCAGAGGTATCTCTGCGCCCTCGATTGTGAGACATCGGAGACCTTGAAGAAGGTCGAGGTGGCGAGTTTGTCAAATCGACAACTTGATTACTTTGAAAGGCTTGGTGGGCAGTTTGGATAGCTCTATTTACATTCTCAAAAGCTTGCGGGAAGTCTTGTGGCCTAGCGTGGGAATTTTGAAGAGGCACGGTTGGTAGCCTTGCATCTATTCTTGCAGTGTTCGAGAAGAAGTCTTGAAACAGTCTGGGTGAAGAGAGGCGTGGCGGATTCGAAGCGTTGTATGGATTGGGGCGAGGTTCTACAGGTTCCGGCGACTCTGAATCGTCCGAACCCCAATATATTGATGATCGTTCAGAGTGCTCACTGCCACTGCTTGGTGGTGAGGCCATGGCAGAAACGCCTACGTTGGCTGCTTCCTCCAGCGCTTGACAAACACGAGATTGACACCGAAGTAGGAACGAACGCAGGCGATGTTGAACTTTGCCTGCGGGCCATTCACAGGGTCTAACTTTCTTTACGCCGATCACGGGCTCCACAACGCCACTAAGGGTAGTCTATCGATTACGATGGCGCGTGTCGCGTGGTTTTTCCAGCGTCCAATTTTCTCCTGAATCCACTATTCCAGGGGGAAAATGCTCCTCGACATCATCAAGCCGGTGAACATGATGCGGTGACATAGAGGTCATCATTATGTTGTGGCCACCAACAAGCGTGCAATGCGCTAGAGGCTACATAAGAACTGCGCAGAAATGCAGGTTAAGACCGTATTTCGCCGCCAGAGCTGCGCAACAATTACATCGACATTACTCGGACACAATTCCTGCGGCACGACCGGCAAGCAGTGATCATGGAACTACTTTGGCAGTGCCTGCCAAGGCTCGGTACAATGCCGTTGGGGTTCAGCAATTGAGTGATCATGTTCATGCGCAGGTCTTTCCCGGCCGATCAAGCTCGCCCCCGGCAGAATTAGTACAGCTTTCCAAAGACCACCTCCGTCGACGCGAGCTCCTGGGGAAAAATCAAGATGATTCCAGCCCTATTGGCTTTGACCTCCCGGCCGTGCAGGGCCAGACACTCGATGAACACTTTCACCGTCTTGCTCTCGACGCTTCCGAACCGTATCTGTCGTATGCGAAGAAGTTTGCGAAGAGCTTGATTCCGGAAAGACCACGACAATGGATAAAGAGAAGTGGTTGGACGAAATACAATAGCGATGGCTCGTCGGAAGCTATCGAAGCTCCGCAAGAATCAATGTTGTCCTTCGACGTGGAAGTTTTGTACAAAGAAAGCTCATTCGCAGTGATGGCATGCGCAGCGAGTCCGACTGCCTGGTATGCTTGGCTTTCGCCTTGGCTTCTAGGAGAGACCGAGAATGACAGACAGTTGATACCATTGGGAAACCCGAGAGTCCCTCGCATTGTGGTAGGACACAACATTGGCTATGACCGGGCTAGGGTCAAAGAGGAATACAGCATCGAGCAGTCGCGGAATTTCTTCGTGGACACAATGTCACTTCACGTGGCGGTCAATGGCATGTGCTCCCAACAACGACCTACCTGGATGAAGCACAAAAAGAATCGAGATCTGCGAGATAAGATATCTGAGGAAAATAACTCGGTTGAATTGACAACTATGCTGGAGAACAAGATGTTGAGCGAAGAAGAGGAGGAGCTTTGGGTCGGTCGAAGCTCAATCAATTCTTTGAGGGATGTTGCAAAGTTCCATTGTGGAGTTGCAATCGATAAGTCTCAAAGAGATTATTTTGGCGAACTTGATCGGGCAGGCATTCGCGAGAAGTTGGACGAGCTTCTAGACTACTGTGCCGCTGATGTTGCCATCACTCATCGCGTGTACCAAAAAGTCTTTCCGAATTTCTTGGAGACCTGTCCACATCCCGTCAGTTTCGGTGCTCTAAGACATCTATCTTCTGTTATTCTTCCCGTGGACGAGACCTGGAACCAGTACCTCGATAGTGCTCAAGCTACTTACCTCAAGCGCTTGGAGGACGTAAGTGAACGTCTTGTGCAATTGTCAGATGCTGCCCTTGAATCCAAAGAAAATCCCGAAGTCTACTCGAACGATCCATGGCTAAGCCAGCTGGACTGGAGTGGTCAGGAGATCAAGATGAAGAAGCCGAAGAAGAAAGGCGAAGCACTGACCCCTTTCGCACGCCAGAAAAAGCCAGGCATGCCACAGTGGTATAAAGATCTGTTCGCCTCAAACACGTCGCCAATGAATCTGACAGTCCGAACTCGGATAGCGCCGATTTTACTGAAGTTGTGCTGGGATGGATATCCTCTTGTATGGTCTGATAAGCACGGCTGGACTTTCCGTGTTCCATATAGAGAGGCTTCCAGATACGAAAGTGGCCCAGTCATTGCCTGTGATATGTCCGAAGAGAAGAATCTCACTCTCCGCCATGACAGCAAGCACACTTACTTTAGATTGCCCCACAAAGATGGCCCTACGGCCCGCTGTGCTTCTCCGCTTGCCAAAGGCTATCTTCAGTTCTTCGAATCTGGAAAGCTGTCTTCGAAATTCGCATTAGCGAAAGAGGCCCTTGAAATGAACGCATCATGCTCATACTGGATTTCGGCCCGAGATCGCATCACGTCCCAGATGGTAGTCAAAGAGACCGACCGCGATCCATTGCTTGCAGGGAAAACCGAGCAAGGTTTTATCCTTCCACAAATCATTCCCATGGGTACCATTACACGTCGAGCTGTCGAGAATACTTGGCTTACGGCGTCAAATGCAAAAGAGAACCGAGTTGGCTCCGAGCTAAAGTCTATGATCAAAGCGCCACCTGGATATGCCTTTGTGGGTGCCGATGTCGATAGTCAGGAGCTATGGATAGCATCATTAGTCGGAGACGCTCAGTTCCAGATTCATGGCGGCAATGCTATTGGGTTCATGACACTCGAAGGCACCAAAGCGGCTGGCACCGATCTCCACTCGAGGACTGCCCAGATCCTTGGTATCTCCCGAAATGACGCCAAGGTGTTCAACTATGGTCGGATTTACGGTGCTGGGCTCAAGTTTGCAGCGACCCTTTTGCGTCAGTTCAACCCCAACCTGAGTGAGAAGGAGACGATGGAAATCGCCTCGAAGCTTTACAAAGAAACGAAAGGCACTCGTACCCGGCGGAAAGCTCTGTCGACCTCATCTTTCTGGCGTGGTGGAACCGAATCTTTTGTGTTTAACAAGCTCGAAGAATTTGCTGAGCAGGAACGCCCGCGGACGCCAGTCCTTGGAGCCGGTATCACGGAAGCACTGATGCGCCGCTTCATTAATCAAGGCTCCTTTATGACGAGCCGCATTAATTGGGCTATTCAATCGTCGGGAGTGGACTATCTTCACCTGCTAATTATCTCTATGGACTACCTCATCCGCCGCTTCAACCTCAATGCTCGTCTTGCAATTACTGTCCATGATGAGATCCGCTACCTCGTCAAGAGTGAAGACCGATACAAGGCAGCCATGGCGCTGCAAGTCGCTAATGTCTGGACCCGCGCCATGTTTTCGCAGCAGATGGGCATCGACGACCTACCCCAATGTTGCGCCTATTTCTCAGCCGTAGACATTGACCACGTTCTGAGGAAGGAGGTCGACATGGACTGTGTCACGCCCTCACACCCAAACAAGATCCCTCATGGTGAGAGTCTGAACATCACTCAGCTCCTAGCTAAAGGTGAGGAGGCTTGGCTGGATCCGAATGTCGTGCCGAAGGATGGACCGATTGATGTCAGCAAGTACGAATACACGCCAAGACCCACAGTAATTTCGACATTGAATTCGTCGACCGACCTGCGATATCTGCGTGCGCAGATTACAAGCGATGACAAAGAGCTCAGGAGCATCATAAAAGAGGCAGAGAAAGATGAATCGTCTAGTTATCCCAAAAGCGGAAGTGCTCCTCCCAGAGGGAGAAGGCTAAAACCAAAGGTCCCGCCGCCGCCGTATGCTCAGCCTCAGCGAGCTGTCCTGTTGGAGGTTGAGGACAGATGGGGAGTGGGGTACAAGAAGGCATTCGCCAACAGCCACAAGCCGTGGCTAATGAATACGAAGAGCACGTCTTTCAACGACCAGTTCGCAGGAGACGAGGGCCTGTGGGAGGTTTGAGAACAAAAGTAATATCGCAACTCTGAATGTCTTGCATTACAGTTCCGGTGAAGAATTCCGGTATCTTGCATATGGCAAATTTAAGGTGAATAATTGGGACGGACACGTATTACGAGAATTGTACAATTAAGCGTTGGCGCTGGCGCTGGCGAGCTGTGCTCATACAAATTCTAGTTCCGCATGAAGAGTGAGAGTCTTCGGGACTTGTAATGTCTACCTTTGTCATCTCTAGTACTGGAGGTTGTCAGAATGTATTGCATATTGAGATGACTTGAACTTCATCTTAATCATTGTCATCCAACCCAACCAGCCGGGGCCACCTTACACTGGTCAATCGTTGCAGCGGACGCGCGCAAAGTATCGTCCATTCCTGGCGCGTCTCAGATGCACTTGTGGTGTAATCTGTATATTGGCGTAAGTGCCACTAGAGTTAGCTAAAGATCAATTTTTGGACTTTGTCGTTTTTGGTTCTGGTGTTTTCTTAGAGTTCCGGTCTGTGAATGTGAGAGCTTAGCTTTTCATGGCGAATATGAATGCGTATCTCAGGATGGAGAGATATGCTGCCTGCGAGGGGCAGGGCCGTTGTTGTGAATTGCGGTGCAGGGGTGGGAGCCAGGGGGAAGGGAGTGCAAGGCTAGCATTCTGGAGGAGTGGTGTGGTTCGACGGGAGACGGGGTCGGTAGCTGAGGGCGAATGAAGCAAATGTTCATAGGTGAGAAGATTGTGGGACGTGAAGCAGATAGATGTGGGTATGAATCGAAAGACCTTATACCTCAACAACGGTCTCTTATGAACAGACCTACCTGTACAACAAAACCGACATCACAATTTGCTGGAAGTGAAGCTTCGATCGTGAATCGAAGCACTCCCAGCATTCTCTGCACAGCTACATTCATTGTTGGATGTCTTTTGCAACAGATCGAACCAGACGTTGGAAGAACTGCGCCGGCAAAAGCCATTGCCGCAAGAGTTCTCGGGTTTTTCTCCGCCCTCATGCTTTCGACGCAACTTAGTCTCATTGCCTTTTTTTCGTCTCTTTCTTTGTCGAATGTCGTCAAGGCAATTGCAGGAAGCACGATAATTGCCATGTCACCCCTCTCAAGACATGGACTTGGCATTGGCCCTCAATCTGGGGAATGTAAAGTAAATTCACTCTGTACAATTGCCCTTCCCGTCTCTGAATCTAAGGGGCCTAATTGGAGAAAATGGCGCATCTTCCTCTGCGTCATTCTGGATTCGAGTACAGGAGCGAGTTGGGGACCACTGTGGTTATCTTCAGACTTGGTGGGAAAGACGTAGATGGGGAGGCGTTCAGGTCTGGAGCTATGAGATGGCCTCGAGATACTTAAGGGAAGGAAAGAGGAAACATTCAGTTTTTCATCGCCGTTCTGTCCTTATAGAGGCTATCGTCTATCTACCTACGCAACATAAACGGATCGAGCAATTTATCCTTTCCTTTTCTGACGTTACACTTCCCGCAGGCCTCTTCCCGTGGCTCATAGCCGTCAAGTAGTTCAACAAATCTACATCGAGCTCACCCCGCTCTGGGCCAACTGTGAGCCGAAGATGAGTCGCGGTAAAGAAAGAGGGGTGGCATTAGCTTGCAATGACCCAACCACCCCCTGCAGTGACCAAGGGGGGCAAGGGCTGGCGTACAGATCTGCAACATGGTAAAAAAACCTGTATCCTGGAACGGGCGAGAGTTATGCCCGACATACCTCTCTTCAGGTCTTCCAGCTGCTACGTACAGATGCGGTCTGGCTGATCTGAGGGCGCGCTGCTTGAAATCGCAAACCCTTCTAGATGTCTGCCTCAACACGTGCAGGCGAACTGAGGTACCAACTAGAAGATAGAGTCTCTGATAACACTAACCCAGCAAAATGGGAGTGCTTCAACTACAAGCGCAATGCAAAGGCAGTCTGAACTTGCTTCCAGCAACACATAGCCCTGAGGGTCCTGTCACTTCCGTGCTACGCGAGATTCAGACCCGATACCATTGAGGGTGGGGTCAGGCTCGTAAATGCGCAGGTTAATCGGGGGTTATGTGTGACATGGGCTTTTTGACCCCCTGCCGGGACCACTCGTTTTCCAGGGCTAGAAGGGAAAAAGGAATAACTTTGACACCGAAGAAGCTGTGCAGGAGCCCAAAAGTCAATCCAAAGTCACGCCTTCCATCACACGTCCAAGTCATGACTACAGCGTGGCCCGTGCATTGGCCTGCCACCCTAATGAAGTCACCTTTGGAGCGCAGCCTGATAAGCTGCTCTGCGGGGCGAAATGCGCCAATTCCAGCTCCGTATTAATCCTCCACCAGCTGCAGCATTCATCCATCCCTCCCTCCCTCCTACCTACCTACCTACCTACCTACCTACCTACCTACACACATACAAACAATTCATCTCATTGAAAATTGTACCTACCCGCATAACTTCCTAACAGACCCCATCAATTACAACAATGGCACCGCAGCAGCAACCGAAACTCCAGCCGCAGCAGCAGACGGCCAGCAACAGCGACCAACAGCCCGTACGTACTCGTATTTCCCTTTCCACTCTTCTCAGCCATCCATCCAAATCCTTCGATGCTCAAGTATGTGGTATTGAAACTAGAAATCCATCGCCCTTATGGACGCGTCAAAGGTCCAAACAGAATCGCAGCGGCAACAAGACCAAGAAGACCAGCCCCAACTTGTCCTGCGCGGTGGTGGGCTATTCGCTGACTGGTTAGTACCAAATGCTGCAGCATTCTTTCCTTCCATTCCATTCCCTCCCGTTTCTTGCTCAGTCTCCCCTCCTCCAAAACTTCTTCGGAAGCCTCACTTGCAATTCCCTTAAGTCGTCTGCCCACTGCTACCAAGGCGTGCTTGAATGAAACAGAACTAACACAACAAACAAACAAATAGTTGCGCGGCCTTCCTCTGTTTCGAGTGCTGCAAAGATTGTTGTTAAGATTGCTGTCGACTTCCATACCGTCACACCCTGCGCTTCGCTCTCTCTTATGACGGTGGTTTAGTCGCTCGATAATGCTTATGTGAAGGGTTCTGGGATGATTGGGGGAACGGCTGTGTTTGAGGGAGGCAAGAAGCGGTTGGATGAAGGTGACGGGACAATACCGTAATTGTTGAATTGTCCTAGAAGATCACACTTCTGCAAGCTCTACGTTGGGGTCAAAGACAGTGCCGAATGTTTGTCGAAGTGATCAAATATATGCAAATCACATTCCCTCAGTGCCGAAGGAGAAGATGACATACTGGGTCACCATCAAGGGAGACCACCTCTTATATCGCCGTCTTATAGCCCTCCGAGTAACTATTTCTGTTTGCTTCCCAGTTGTCCAGCAGCTTGCCAAGGTCTTTGAAAGAGACTGGCTTTGTCATGTAAACGTCAAACCCAGCCAAGAAGCCCTCACTTTGGTCCCGACCACTTGCAAGTCCTGTTAGTGCGATTATCATGGCAGTCCATGGCGACGAAGATTCGCTTTCGTGGTGACGGATAGCTCTAGTCGCTTCGAAGCCGTTCATGACTGGCATTGAAATATCTATGCCGGAAAAGATGTAAGCTCACGTAGCTGCGACAGGAGCGAGCATGAGTGCGAGATGAGATTCGACTTACCCATGAAGATAATGTCGTACGGCTCCGCTGCAGCTTTAACGGCGTTTACAGCGAGAGAACCATCTTCGGCGCAATCAACAAATTCGTACTTCCTCCTCTTCATGAATGCTTTGAGGAGGCTGAGGTTAATTTTGTTGTCGTCCACGAGGAGCACGCGCGGCGATAACACCGGTTTATCGGGAATAGCGTCTGGAGAAGCCATTGAAAGGTCGGACAGTCTTTGTATCTGAGGGTCCACCCAGCCCGACGTTGGCAAAATTGGTGTGTCGCTTGAGGGGCTTGCGCCACAGTTTTGAGAAGTGTTAGGGAATGGAAGCGAAGTGGTCTGTCCGCAATTCATATGGTCGACCGAGGACAAGGTCGTGAACGCTATCCGCTCGTGCTGAGTGATCTGTGGCGCGGCAGCTGTGTTGGTTGTCTGGCGTCCCGTTGCTGGGTCTGTGTGACTAGAAAGACCTATATTCGAGGCTTTCAGGTGGTCCGCTATGCCATTGGTCTGCAGAGACGGTTCTTCCGAGACCTCGTTGCAATGGACAGTGACTTCGCTTTTCGACTGCGATGCTCTTAACCTTCTGATACAGTCTAGCAATGCCTTTGCGAGCTTATACGGGCCACAGGGTTTCGAGACAAACTCAACGACACCTTCTTTCGGCGACTCAAGACTGTCTACCTGAGCCTCACTGTGCCTCGTCGCATTCATGCATAGGATAAGGAGCGCATTTTGAGCCTCTGCACCTGTTCCCGGATGGCATTCCAAGAGCAAATGAACGTCTCTTTCTGCGACAATCACAATGTCTGGAGCCATGGAGCCTTCCAACGCAACGACTTCGATACCATACCAATCTGTGATATACCTGGCCAAGGCTCTCGAAGACTCAGCTTTGCTGGAAGAAGCAGCACCCGCTGAGAGACCATATATGGCCACCTTACATCCTTTCCATATCCTCTGCAACAGCTTGATGGAGTCGTCCTTCGAAGAGTATGAACTAGTGGGCGCGACGGTCGATTGACTATCCCTTCTTGGAGTGCTCTGTGCAGATGGGGAGCTACGCTGTAAAGGTAGGGTGACCTAATAAGAAATGTGTAAGAATAGGTTTTTCTAAAGGAGCCTCGTTTTGTGAGTACTTGAACCGTTGTTCCTTCCCCTTGACGACTGCGAAGGTCAACAGTCCCTCCAAGCATCGTTACTATGCTGCGGACAATGCACAAGCCCAATCCTGTGCCAGGCGAAAGAGAATTTTCCTACAGCCAAGGGGGTCAACATGGTCAATTCAACCGGAGGAGGGGGTGGGGTTCGGTCCATACCTGGGCGAACGGAACGAACAGCATGGTAGATAGAAACATGGGCGAGATTCCTTTGCCGGTATCCATGACTGTCAATATCATCATTTTGCTTTCATCGTCAGCGCTGTCCAGGTTCTCGAGTTGGAGCCTGATTTTGATAGTCCCATGAGTGGTGTATTTTATAGCGTTGCCCACCAAGTTCATTATGACCCTTCGAAGTGCACCAGGCTGAGTTAGGAAGACCCAATCTCCGCGATCAATGTCAATGATGACCTCGACTCTCTCAGCTTCATCAAATCCTTTCCCGCGGCCGCCTAAGTTGTGCGGTCTAGGTCTGAGTCCTTTGCCAGCACCACGGCCGCGGTTCCGTGGCGTCACATCGCATATTTCTGTTGCATGACTGTACAATTGACCGACTGCGATGGCTTCGACAACCTCTTCAGTGATTGCGGCAACATCGGTTATATCGTACATTCGTAACAGTGGCGGAGCACCACTAGGAAGAGTCCTTTCAAAGGGGTTCGCAATAGACCCAGCTTTGACTCTCCTCGCTTTGGGTTTAGATCGCCCCATGTTTTGCCAATTTCTTTCGAAAGAATTGATCTTAGAGTAGTCAAGTATATGGTTGATCGTATCCAGAAGAGTACGACCACATGCGTCCACTGTGCTTATGAGATTCCTTTGGAATGTGGTGCCAGGTGTCTCACTAAGAAATTCTGCGGAAGCCAGTATTCCGTGTAGAGGAGATCTCAATTCGTGTGAGATACTGCCAATAAAATCACCTTTCTGCTTGTCTGCGAGGACGGCATCGAGACGCGATAACTCCGCCATGACGGTCTTCGTAAATGAGTTCAGAAAAGTAAGGTCAGTGGCAGAGGTGAGTGCGCAGTCGTTGCGGCTCCAGACGAAGCATGCCGAAGTCCAGTCGGATGTCTCAGCGTTCCAATTTGGCGCGAACATCAGCTGGCGTACTCCAGGAAATGCATTTCTTAAGAGGGTTGGCTCGTCTCTACTCCAGGATGAGCTGTTTGGTAGCTTAGTTGGCTCCTTGCGGTCAGCCTTTTTGGTGAATTTGTGCTCATCATCTGATGCGGATAAAAGACCGATTTCGTCGAATATCCAAAGCCTTCCGCCGGGATATTTTCGGAAAAGTTTGCGAAGCACATCCTTATCAACTTGGCCACAAGCAGCAGCCTTTGGGTCGCTAAGAAGACTTTCCGGAGCAAACGGAGTGTCGTGGCTAGACAATGCTAAGAGTGGCGAAGGGTTCTCGGTGTGTTTAGTGAATACATTAAGTATGGGATCAAAGGTTGTCGTTGTGCTGATCTGATGCGTTGGGGAGGGTATCGGCCACTCTTCCTCTCCGTCGACTTCGCCATTTGTGCATTTAGCATCCGAAGCCGTGTGGAGAGCAACGCCGGCTCCGTGCTCGTGTCTGAGAGCTTTGGTTGCGCCAACGAACATAACACCGCCACCTTCATCCAGCTCGAAGGCTTCCCTTAACAGGTTTGCAGCACGGGCAAATACCTTGTTATGCGAGACCGACTCAATTTCCCTTTCGTCGTACTGGTTGCAACCAATCTGGTCTCTGCCTGTGTCTTCTTCATCTGCACTTGAACCGGAAGAGTCCCTTAGGTTTACGTCGCCGAGGTTGAATCGGCGGTGTCTTCTTCTAGAAGCACGCTCCCGCTGTCCGGTTGAAGGTAATTCGATCTCTGAAAAGCCACTCTTTCCCTCGATGAAGTGATTGAGAGCATCAAACATCCGTTTAGATCGCCGGCCTTCGATAGCATCGCGATTGATTTCGAGATACGACATGACGTGTTCAGCAAGAGATCCGAGAGACTTCTGCTCCTCAGCTGTGAGCTTGTCTCGCACCTTTGTATCCATGACACACAAGCTTCCAATGTTGATGCCATTTCTCGTGGTAATGGGAGTCCCTGGACTAATTCAGCCAATGCTGCTGCCTGTAAATGTTCGACCATACCTGCGTAAAATCTGAAATAAGGAGGTCCGTTGACAATCTTCATTCCAGAATATCTCGAATCTAGGGACAGGTCAGGGATGACTAAGAAGGCGTACGTGCCTGGCGGGGTGGAGTCGAGACGAATTGTGCTCTTCATAGGGTCAGCTGCCCCTTCAAAAGAGTGCAAGAGAGTCTCACCTCGCAGATCTGGCCTTCTTTAGAGACTCCCTGACCGGTAAAGAGCAAATCTTCCTCTTGCCAGAAGGCGTCTGCATTGGAAGAGCCTGGTAGTGGGTTAGACGCCTCGGCAAGAAAATATTGAGTGTTGCGATCCGTGACACTGCGGGCCAGTTTAGGACCAAGGGCACCAGAAATGGATACGACTTACTTCAGGAAGGCCCGCTGAGCACTGCATCGCAGTGCAGCTAGCTGTACAAATGGCGTGAGTGAGTGTAGAAGCTTCGTTGCAGTCGAGGCATCCTTGGTGGCAGAGATACTGCGTTCTAAAGATGGCTTGACAACTAGATGATCTGGTTGCAAGTAGCGGTAGACCTCACGAGCTCTGCGAGCATCTCCAGTTGTGGGCATGGCAGATGTTTGGGCAATCGCCTGGAAAGCCTCACCCAACGCCGCGGCCAAAGAAGAAATGCTACCAAAGTCCCAATTGTATTGTGATGATGACAGATGGAGGGTGGAGTGGGAGGTTTAAGTCCCAAGCGAAGCTTGGTTAGGTCGGATCGATGATTTCAGTTGAGCTCAATGGCCCATGGATGGCTAAATTCCCCATTGGTGAACGGTGGCGTTAGGATTTTCAGGCAAGGGAGAGTAAGGTGGTCTAAGGGACGCATTGGAGCTTGTTGGACTGGAGGCGACCTCATAGGACGCTTTGGAGCCGGAAACCAAATCCGAAGCGAATCTACAGGCTCACGCTGGGGGCCCGGACTTCTAATGGTGCTCTACTAGCTCCAAGCTACGGTGTCTTTTTACCGACTAAACCCCCCCTCGTGCACCTTCCAACCACCACAATCCCGAAGCAACTCATCCCCACAATCACAGCAAAGATTCTAGTTGGTGGATTTAAAATCCTGTCTTATTAGATTTTTGAATATTGACACCTGGAAAAATTAGCATAAGCCGTAAGTTAAAGCTGAACATTAGCCCAAATCTTAGCGACTTGAACGTTCTTAGCATATCCTTTGCTACAGCGGTCGCGGGAGTGATACCGTAAACGCCAGTAGGCAAGCACGCGATGGCCACGTTGTGACCATGCATGCGCTAAACCTTGAAGTCTCGTTGACAACTCTTGAAGTAGAGCTGCTAGGCTTTCTGTTGCAGTGCGATCCGCACACTTGTGGTACTGATAAGTATAACCGTTGCCTACCGGATCTTCGGTACAGCGTAGACTTCGGAAGTGGTAAAAATGCCTCAAGATGTCTGAACCCTCACTTTTGCTGTGTAGTGATGTTCACCTCCTTTTTGTGCGAATAATCTAAGGATCTAGAAGTCTACCGCGACCCAGTCTTTCGCTTTGCTTTCATTCACAATAAGTTGCAAGTGTACGATGTTTCTCCCTTTCTTGATTTGCAAAGCTTTGTGAAGGGATCCAGGTTCGGACTTAAAGCTCACTTGTGTTCCTATTCTGTCACCATTCATTGATACGGACGACTCACCGGGAAATCGTCGGCCCAAAACCACAATGACTTACGACTGGAGGCGAGGGGTGCGAAGAACAACAACTAAAGCCCAAGTTCCCAAGGGCAGTCCGGGGCGGTGACGAGATCTGGACGCCCTCTTCCGGTAAACATAGCGGCTGAGGAATGAACTTGGATATCTGTACAGCATGTTCTGAAGCACCTAGGTGGCGCATTTTGACGGAGACTTCCAAAGCCTGGTTCGATAAACAAGAGAGATACTGGACTGCCTTCGCAACAGTACCTCATATGAGGCGCGAATCTTCAAGTGTGAATTGGTCATCTCAAATCGAGGTCTCTAGCTAGCTTTGTCCACGCATCTGCGCCTCTCCTGCCGTGACTGTCAGGTACCGTCTCGGCAGTGTCATTCATTGTCCTCGAGAAAAGCTCCATACTAACCCACCCTTTAAAGCCTAGGCCTTCTTGCGGATCCAATATCGCCTTCGCCGCAAGCTTAATCGGCAAGTACTGACCCATTTCCTCTTCACCATAAAACAGCCTTGCGTTTCTTGACCAACTCATCCGTGCGGGTTGACCTTCCACGTACCATTCATGCCCCTTCACCAACGGCCTCTGCATCCGCTCCGCACCTACGACCTGCACATACCATACCTTCTTCACGTCAACATCCTTCACCATTCTGCTCAGACTATCGGCCAACTTCTTTGCCGGATCTTGCTCAACCTTCCCGTCCTCTCTCTCTGGATCCGCCCATACCCTGCCGACAATGTGGAAAGTGTCCAGACAGACTCCAAAATTCCACCGGTCCACCTTCCTTACCACGTTCCACACCCCCTCCCACGTATCGATAAACGTCCCCCAAGACAGATTTTCATATGCGAATTTGATTGGTGGCGATTCCTTCTGGCCCAGATCTGCAATTTCCACCATATCTGCCACAATAACGCCCAAGTCGCCGCTTACGCCGTCATCACGACGGAACTGTGTCGGGATCTGGATGACGTCCGTGCCAAGTATCTTTGCGATCTCGAACCATAGCTGCAGCTTCTGGATCATAGCCGCATGCTCCTTCCTGTCCAACAAGCCTTCATAGAAGAGAAATGGCTGTAAACAAATGACCTCGAGCCCGTTCCGCTCGCATATCTCTCGCACGACGCCAGCGGCCTTGAGCAATTGCTCTCGTGACGAACTGCCATGCTCCGACATTGCTGAGGTGTGCTCTGGTGTCTGCTCCTTCGAAAGATACTCCAGGTCGTCGTAGAATATCTCTACGCCTTCAAAGCCATGCTTCGCCGCACACTGAAGTTTATGCACGAGTGAGTGGCCGGCGTTGGCCCGGCCCAAGGACATGGACGCGATGCCTGGACGGCATTTAGACATGTTTGCACCGTAGGGGGGAGACAGAGTCAATATTATGCTATCAATATGTTCATCTACCCTCTGAAATTTGTAAGAACCACGATATTTGCTTTAGAGGGATATACTGTAGTCACCAACATTGAAACGATGGAGACTAATGTACCCCAGCCCGGAAAAGTCATTAGCCGATCATCAACATCAAGAATAGTGCGTCATTTTGCAGTCCTTCCTGATTGCACATTGCTCCAGACAAATTTATAACGTCTGCCTCGAACTGCATCTTTTCAGTTTCTCTGAGGTTGACTACAGCAGGCGACGGCAGAAGCGAGCAAGAGGGTGAAGAAGCTGCTTACGGCGAGCCTGACATCGCTTACTTTGCCACGTCGGAATCAGGAGCTGCACCCTGGGTCGAGAGTGGCACTATCCTACCGTGAGCTACGACCCTCTGGACAGCTTACAGGAGGCTCTCCGGAGATTCAAGGAGCCTTTAATTAGTGGTGGCAGATGTCCTTCAAGGGCGTGTCCCTCATAGACTCAAAAGCGGAATTCTCCCTTGTTGTACTCCCAAATGCATGTAATTTTCGAAAATCACTTCTTCAAATTTCACATCACACATCAACCACAAAGAAGTCTGTCATGTGGACTTTGGTCTCGATAATCTGGATCATTCTTCAAGGATGCACATACAAGCAGCCTATGCAGCACTGCACACTTCAAGCCCGCGTCAGTTAATATGGGAGAATCCTCTCAGTATCCTGACCTCAACCATATCGTCTTCGATCTATCCTCTCTTCGAATAAGTCACATACCGTGGGTCCCGGAAGGCGAAGGCGGTTCCATTAGAAACGATTTGGGCAGGCTAAGAGCCGATGCGGTACGGCATAATACACATTCAACGGCCATCATCGACTCGGTTCAAGTAAGGCCAATTTCTTCTCCCAACACAAGAATCTAATGCAAGGACAGCTCATGGTGCTTTTTGACGGACCATATGCCACTATGTGAAACCCGAGTTCTATACAGAGACAAAGCCTGAGCGTCAAAGTGGTCACAACGCGGAATTTTTTTGCGCAAGTCTAGAAAATCAATCGTCTATTCCGACCTTCATGTCAACGAGACGCAAGACTATCAGTCTATAAGAAGCAATGAGATATGACTATATGCGGAGACGGTGGCCGTTGCTATGTCGAGGATATCAAGCTAGACCATCTGTGGCCGGAATTCGGCACAGGTGATGTGGTTGGATGCGGAATCGAATGGACACACGACTGGATCTATTTCACTTTGAATGGAAAACAGCTTGGTAAGTTTGAGATGAACCATCTCTGAATCAGCTTCAGTAATACTGGTCTAATGAAAATTTTCAGAGTCAAACATACCCACCACCCAGAGTCGCCTCTATCCCGCGCTTGGGGTGGCGTCGGAGAATGCTTCTGTCCATACCAATTGTGGAGCAGAGCGGTTCTTCTACCAATTCGAGTGGCTGCACATATGTGAGATGTTAGGCCGACGCACCAATCCCCATTGCATGCTGGGCCATCTCGCTGCAGAACTATGTGGACGGGCGAGGTTGTGTGGCATCGCCACGCTCGCACCGCTAACGAGACATCTTGTATCAGAGACACGACATGATCTACCCGATCCGTCTCCTGAATGCCATAGGTATCCGGGAGGCTATGATGGCGGAATGCGCAAGCATGGAGTGCAGGGGGCTTGCTAAGCAAGATGCCATGTCTATCCAGAAATGTGAAAAATACATTCTTCCTCAATCCATCACATGCCCTTTGCAAGGCGAAGTGTTTAGTCCGCACGTCGACGCCACGCTCGCCCACGAGGGGAGAAGGTGACGTGTCACTATGACATTTCCCAAACAAGCACGATCTCAAGATACAACTCTCGTTTCAAAGACTATTGTTCATCTCGATTTCTAAGCCGCCAAAACACTCTCCCACGACACCGCGGTCTGCATGGCCGAGAACGGCAAGTTTGGAAATGCTTCTTGGCGGGATATGACTTTAACCGGGAACTTTCAAGAACAACGTGGAACAACATGACAGGGCATATGCTGCACTTGCATTCTGAACCATGACTGCCAATGCGTTGGAATTGGTTCCGATTCGTATTTGATAGTTTGCTTGTGAAGCTGGTGAATGGATATGGAATCCTCCCCGCGCTGTACCCTTGTAGACCTTTTCCACGACTTATCTTCTTTTGCGTTGAACCTCGATATGGAGCTCTTCAAACCTCTCATGCCTTTGCAAATCTTTCTCCTCAAGTTCCTTGCATGTTCCAAAATATCTCAAACCCTTTTCTTACTTACTTCCTGCCAAATCCTTCCATTTCATATCTCAGACTTCAATCCTGTAAGATATCTTAACCACAAACTCCCTTCATGGGCTCTATTCAGCAAGACAGCTCCAGCTCCAGCTCCAGCTCCAGCTCTATCACCCAACGCCACGCCCTCTATCATGTAGGCCAAAACGTAACCCACACCATCGCGCCCCCTATGCACAACTTCATTGCCTCCCTCCTACACCTCCCCGGCACCTGGTCCTTCCTTCCATACGAATGCGCCAGCGTCCAAGACGCCGCCACTTTATTGCGTTCCCCGGAATGTGCTGGTGGTGTCGTAACAATGCCTTACAAGAAGACCATCATGCCGCTGCTGGACGAGCTAGACGAGCTGTGCGTGCGGATCGGGGCGTGTAATTGCGTCTACCTCACACCTGAGGGGAATCTGAGGGGCTCGAATACGGACTGGCGGGGTATCAAGGGGTGTATTCTCGGCGGGAGCGACGGCGGCGCGAGTGGGAAGGGTGAGGGGATGTCGGGCTTGATCATTGGGGCTGGCGGAGCGAGTCGGGCGGCAGTATATGCGCTCGGCGTTGAGATAGGGGTCTCTAGGATTTATGTCATTAATCGCGATGAAGAGGAGGTTAGGGAGTTGATGGTGGATGCCGCACCGATGGTACTATCGGCGGGGTCTGCTTCGGGACTGGAAGTCGTCCACGTGCGGTCCGTGGAGCAGGCGAGGGAGCTGGAGAGTCCATACTATGTCGTTGGCACGGTGCCGGATTTCGAGCCACAGACGCCGGAGGAGAGGAATACAAGGGATATACTGGAGGCTTTCTTCGCCAAGGGCGGGCAGGAAGAGGGCGAAGTGAGGAAAGGAGTGTTTTTGGATATGTGCTTCAAGCCACGAGTGACGAGGCAGATCAAGTTGGCGAGGAAGTACGGGTGGAGGACTGTAGAAGGGACGGAGGTTATTGGGCATCAGATTGAGGAGCAGTGGCGGTTGTGGACAGGAAGGGTCTTGACGAAGGGCCAGCAGGAGGAGGCGTGGAGGTTGTTGAGGAGGGAGGCGGAAGAGAGTAAGGCGATCAATTTCTAGGATGTGGAGTGCGTTGTGATCGAAGGGAGTTATTCCTTTATGGATACCGACGCTGGATCTGGGTCTGCGCTTGAAGTGGGTAGATACAGCGAGACTATGTCGTCGAAGGCCTGTATATAATCTGCGTCGGGGTAGAAGATGGAATGCTTCCAAGTCAATGCCTCGGATATGAGAGCTTTGGCAAGAGGAAATTCATCGGGGAGCTTGAGATCGAACAACGCCGCGAATGTGGCACATTTCCTTCCATCTGCTTTTCCCTCTTCGGCGCTTTGATTCCATTGTGGTACGAATGCACCTAAAGGATGGTCTGCGTCTTTGACGTACTTCGATAGCGTGCATTGGCTTGGATCCAGGACGTCGAAGTCCTGAATGATCCGCTGCCGGATCCTGGACAATTCCTTGCTCGACGCCAGGGCAGGAAAAATGTCAAAGACTCCTTGATCGAGTAGGTCCTGGTAACGGACTTGCTTTATGATGGCAGTTTGTTTAATGCGGCCGAGGAATAGCCATTCTGTGCGGTATTTGGCAAGTTCGGGCCAACCCAGCAATTTTGCTATTGCTTCGGCATGGGTGACGTTGTGCGCATCCAAGTCTGCGGCTTCGAGATCGATGATAGTGATTACAATATCCTTGCAGCTCTCATGGTAGAGCCGACAAGCAATATTCAGGGCCCTCATGAGATTGTCAGTGGTGGACAGGAACATGGTAGGCTCCCGATTTTCGGGGTTGAAATGGTTCAAGAAATGTGCGTTTGCTTCATCATGCATCCACTGGCGAAGGAAGGTATCACCTTTAATACGCCATGAAGCGGAAGCGATGACTTCCCCATCAAAGCTTCCAGCGGAGTCCCTGTGTGAGGTACGGTACAAGAATCGGGGTGGCAGCGGAGGCCACTCTTCACAACGGCAGAGGAGCTTTGAGATTGGGAACACGTTGACTCCACAGAAGGCCATGATTAGGGTAGGTGTACGTTCTTGTCAAAAAGCCCCATAGCACATGAATCAAAGCATGTTGCCAAACTCGCTGGGAAAAAGCCTGGTCGGGGAGTCTCTTCAACTCGAAATAAGGCTAGATCTAGCCACACCAGCCACTTTGCTCTCAAGACCCTTACTCCTCCACATCCCATGTCTCAATGACGAAAAAAGCGCTAGAAAAATTAATGTACGAAATAAATGCATTAAGCAGCGCTAACGTCAGAGTCCAGGGGTTTTCCCTGGTCGTTGGAACGAGGGGAGTGGCACGGTATCCTTACCCACCCAATCGACAGCCACAGCTCCTCGGTGATTAATGCCACGTTTGTTGTTCAAATGGGGTCAGCCGCAGACGTTTCCATGTGCAAGTATGACTGGATCAGGGAAAGCCGAACGCGAAGGACTTTTGCATGGTTCTTCTTGTGAGGGCCTCCGGAAAAGGGTTCCGCGCTTCGATTTTGGGGATTGCCCTTGGGACGCGGTTGGACGTTGTCTAACTCATCACGTCTGCTGAATGGAAATTGTCCTCCTCGTGTCGTTTGTTGGCGACCGAGGGAAATTGGAAATCACAACTTTGAACCTTACCATCGAAGGGGAGAGTACAGGGTGCAGGGAAGTATCATGTAGTGCGAGATCTAATGTCAAAAGGATTTGAAGTTGTTGCCTATACTTAAGCTCATAGATTTCAAGGAGGCTGTGAAAATGACTAGCAGCCATAACCGGTTGGCTAACCCAATGAATCCTCCCCTTACCATGTCTGTACCCCCCAATACAGCTGGTGGCCTGATCATCAAATATTCGTAGCTGTTTCGAAGCCTCTCATAATATCGCTCAAGGCAGTAAAAAGGAAAACCCGCTGAGTCCGATGCATGTGTACTTGGTGGAATTCAAGCTCCATCCCATCATCGCAATCAGTAAATTTCAAAACACATAGCCCCCCAACCGACATCGCTTTTACCTTCCACCTAACGTGTACCCAGGTATGAATTTGTAACCGCCATGCGCCGACGAGTAGTGAACACTGTTCGGCTCAATCATAGTATAACTTAAGGGGACGACCATGACCTCATTCCCGTTTCACCTTGACTCGCAAAAAGAATAGGCAATGTAAACATTTTGTCATCAACCCGGCAATGGAGAATGCATATCGTAGTCGCCACCCAAGTTGAAATCAGGTAGTGGAGGATTCAGAGCAGAAGCCGTCGAGTTGAAGCCGACGTCATCAAAGAGACCAGAGTCCATGCTTTGGCCAGAGACTGAGAGGACTGGACTAGCGTCGGCGGTGACAGCCTCACCAACGAGCCCTGGGAAGCGTTTCTTCATTTCGTTCTCTTGGAACACCCGGAGGGCTTCCTTCAATTGGCTGGGGTTCCGGCAGTCGCCACAGCTCGCATGTGCACCAAGGTAAGCAGCCAGTGTGTCTCGCTCCGCTTCCATCGTCTCAACTAAGCCGCGCAGCTGACCATTCTCCTGGGCTTTTGTATGTGAGTCTCGTTGCAGTTGCTCAGTCTTTTCTTTCTTATTGATGCGACATTTGGCAGCTGCAACTCTGTTTTTCTCCAGCGATGCCTTTCGCTTGTCATCTTCTTGATTGGCGGAGCTAATTTGTGTGGCGTTCGCCCTTTTCCGGCCACTGGCCTTTCTCTGTTTGGGGGTATTGTTGTCCTCCGGAGGAGTGACAGGGTTCTTGCTCTCTGCCTTGGCCCGCCTTCGCTTTGTCGTAGAGTGACTAGTGGTTGCACTAGCAGGATCTTGGGGATTCTTTGAGGGTTCGCTCGTGGCCGAGTTGGATCTGGGAGGCGTGACTTGTCCGTAGACTGACATTGTTGAAGCAGGATTGTGGAGATTCTTTGTGTTGAGAGTAAGTGAGCCCGCAGGGAGGGTGCCCATGCCGGAGTTTGTGGATGTGTTGCCCACCGCACCGTTGTGCTGTTGGAATTGTGGAAGGGAAAGAGAATGTCGTTGAGCCGAGTTATTCTTGGATAAAACTTCCTGAGGATTTTGATATGACATGTTGCGATTGCCGAAGCCACCCCAGTTGGCTAGCTTGTTGGCAGTGTCTGAGTATGGGTCGAACATGTTCTGCTCCGTCAAGGATGGGTCGAAGCCAAAGTCTTGATTGAATCCATATTGGCGTTTAACTTGTGGTTCTCCGTGTTGGTTTGCTGGAAATGTGAGACCATCGAGATCATGGCCGACAGGTGATAGCGCGTAGCTATTCATTTTCAATGGGTCCACACTATGGCTCCGAGTGTGTATACATGTGTGCCCGTCACGGATGGTGTATGAACTCTTTCAGTTTGGCTATCCTCTCTCGATCCCGACGGTGGCGTTGAAGGAAGCTTAACACTAGGGTCTAATGCGGGCTACGCAGCGACTGATAGGGTGTTGAGATTGTACGCAACAGGCTAGCTTGAGTAAGGCAGTGGTGTGAGGGTCGGCCGGTAGTAGAAGAAGGTGGAATGTGGAGGAAAGGCAGGACAAAACGATATGGATTGAGACGGGTTGGTGTTGGCAATGGATGTGGTTTCTGGAAGGTGGTGTGATTTTTTTTTCACTGCCGTGGGACCGGAACTTGAATTTCGAGGGCTAGAAGCTTGTTCAAGCCACAGAGAGTGGAAACATTAACGGCGTTGAGGAGTGTGAATTGTTGATCTCTGGGGTGGGGCAAAGAAGTCAATTTGGGGAATCTACTCGGCGAATAAAGTGTGGCTTGTGGCAGCGAACGACGACAGGCATTGGAGAAGCCAGGCGGGACAGACGGACAAGCAATGGACAAATGAATTGCTCGCCACGCGCAATGGGTAAAACGGCAAATAGAGGGGCAGCGTTGTTTGACCTCTGACTTTCTTCGACGGGGCTTTGAACAGGGCCTTTATCGCACTGCAGCCGACCTGCCCTTTCGTGCGCGAAGCTACTCTTCTACGTGATACACCGGCAGCTATGCACAGCTCAAACGCCCATGCCCACCTCGCCTCCCGTGCCCCGTCGTCATTGCCCTCTGATTGGCGCAACATTCATCCGCACCAACAATTCCCGCGCGATCCATCCTGTCATTTATTCTGCCCGCCCACGGTGCGCCAAAAACGTGCCACTTGACTAAAGCCCACTTGAACTTGCTTTAGCCCCTCCCTTAGGTTCCCTCGGCCTACCCTTCCTTTAGGGCACCACCTCTCCTCAACCTGCGGAAGATCAGCGCAGACTATGCCTTTTCTAGCGCATGGCAATCGAAAAGTCTGCCATCATTGCTGGCACATCGGTACACTTACCCAGCCTATCACATCCCTCACCGCAGCTGCTCGGTAGCGTCATCGGGAAATGTATTCCTCCCTATCCTATGCTCCCGTCCACTCAACACACCCCCCCATCTCTTCAATCACGTTGACCTAGTGCCTCGGCGAGCACAGCGAAAGCCCTCCAGTAACAGAATTATGCATGTCGATCGCAATTCCCCCACCGTGAAAGTCCATCCATCCGCGGAAAAACCCTGGCACCAGGGGCTTGGCGATACCAAAAACTGGCTTGCGATCACCCACAAATCTGAATGTACCGAGGCAGCTAGGCCTGACGGGGCGAAAGTCCACGGGACGCATTGGTAGAATTAGAGGCAATGGCTTTCACGGGTCTTATGCGGTTAATCGGGAAAAAGGGTGCCCAGAAATAGATTGAAAGTTGGTATGCTATGCTCCTAAGGGTCACAAGAGCTGGACTCTGCCAATTGAATTATCGCTCACAGCTTGCGACCAAGTGGCTGTTATGATAGCCCTCGCCCATGCGATCATACTGATGCAAATTTTACCAGACTGTTTGTCCAGATCATGATATGGCAGTCTCGTTATTTTTTGGACTGTCTTTGCGACTTCTGGCCAACCCTCAAACTCAGCCATAGCTATGACGTGAGAAATACATAGCATGCCCCCCCTCCCCACCTTTTCATTAGTGTGAGGTTGGACTACAAACAAATCATTCTCGTGTTTGGGAAAAAGTGCAACGTTTAGCCCAAGGACCTGAAAGTATATTACAAGCTACTTCATCCTCGACCAGCGCCGTCTCAATTTCGGTCTGGGCTCGGTGCATGAAGAAAGACTGCCAGGACACGGGAGGTTAGCAATGGACAGGACATTGTGTTTGCGATTTCGCTACAAAAGAGTGGTGCCCAAAATGCCCCCGACTAAGCACTTGACGACTGTTGTCAACATCGACAATTGACCTCGCCCTGCCCTGGCCGCAGCACTGCTCGCCCTCGTTGTCGCCGCACTCTGCGTCTGGCTAATACTCGATGACCCCGTTGCTGACATCGTCGCAGAAGTCTCACCACTGCTGCTACTCAGTTCCGTCGTTGACGTGGTTGTTGCTGACCCTGATCCAGAAGTCGAGCTCACAATCACAGAAATCGATCCCACAAGCCCCGTCGATGCCCCAGACGTGCTCGTCGCAGTGGCACTCACACCAGTGCTCGCTGGACCCAACTTCTGTGCGCCCGCAGTCACTCCAACTGGGAAATATGAAATATCCGCCGGCCCCAGTGTCGAAGTCACGAGCTCAGTGGTACTGAATCCACTCAGTGTCTGGCTCTCGGTGCACACAGCTTGCGTTGTGCCGGCCAAGTTGCACGCGATGTTCACTCCTCCAATGACCACCTGCACTGTTGAAGGGCCTTCGATCACCGTCGCGCCACCACCATAGCCGCAGTTGTTGGTATCGGTGCCGGGTGGGCAGGAGATGAGGTAGGTAGTTGCTGTTGCGTCCTGCAAAAAAGGAGGTCAGCAGATGGGCAAAAGGAAGCATGAGGTAGGCACTGGTTACTTACAGTGCCAATAACAGATGCAACAAGGCTCTGGGGATCGGTGTTGGGAAGAAAGAGCGACACAGTGGTAGTGGATTGGGCAGCGCTCAGCCCTATGGCAAGGGTAAGTCCGAAGAATGTGTATGGAAGCATTTTAACTAGCAAAACCAATAATGATGAATGAAAGACAATAAATGAGTGACAAGAAGAGCAATGATGCAGAAAGATGTTTGATCGCCACAGTTAGGAAGATGATCTTTTCCCCAGGTTGCCAAAGGAAAAACTTGCGCGTCAGCCCGCCTGGCACGCGACGGCCCTTTGGATAACTCAGGGGTAGCCTCGCTAAATCTGGTCTAGAATCTCAACTAGCTGGCTAATTTGGTTCCCCTGCCTCTATTTCAGGAAATTGCCTTATACGAAAAACATCGTGGAAAAGCGGTATACTGGGTTCATGATTGTCACATCTGCTTCTAGTGATGGATTCTGAAGTTGCGCGTTGGGGCATTGGAAAAAAAGTCCCGCCGGCCCTGAGAAATTCTGCCCGGGCATTTTTCTTGGGTTTGCCCCGAGTGCCTTCCTGAGGACTCTAGGGCGTTACGGCAGGAAGGGGCTTGGCAGCTTTGCTTAGGGGAGTCTCGAGACTTCTGATCAGAGCACGAGCGTCACCCTTAAACCTTAGTTGGTAAACTGCCTCAATAGATATTCGGAGCTTAATAGCCGTGGCTTTCTACAGTGAATCTAGATGAGACCAGCTGCAAAGCCCGGAACCACAGGCCCTTGCGGAGGTTTGAAAAGGATAGAATGGAGCCAGTAGGCTGGTCGCAACTTGCTGGAATAGACGAGATGTGTCTTTGAGCGAGGCAATCCTAGGGCGACCCCCATTGTGGCCGAGGAAGAGCATCATCCGCAACCATCGTCTTGGTGGCAATCACGCATAATCTCTCGGCAGCACTTTGTCAGACCTGGCCGACGCGGCTTACGAGAACGGTTCGGGTGGATTGCCCTCGCATCAACCATGTTGGCTTTCTTGAGCGAGATCAGGAGGTCGACATGATGGGCCACATGCAGGAAAAACCCCAAGAGGTGGTTGTGTGGCGTGGAGATTAGGAAACAGATGCCTATCATGTATAGAATTTACTCCGAAAGGCGAGCTCTGGACCACATACGCGGACGGGCCGACTTGCAACGGTAATGGAAAGAACTTGGCTAGACCAGACTTGTGACTACAGAGATGTGATTTGAATAACAGTAAAATGGAGTGGTCCCAAGGCCCGGAGATGCACTCAGCTTATTGGTATAGCGAGATTCATTTACTAGCTGGTGTCCGTAGCCGTCTAGATGACTCGCTGGCATATCTTCAGAGCCTGCTCAATGCATTCGTTGACCCTCCTGCAATCCCACCTCTCAGCTGGGTCGCTATGTACCATGCCTGATATGCATCTTGCAATCATATCCCCTAGTTCACAAGTCTGCTGTCTCTGCTCCTGAGCGGCAGCCTCAACGCCTGCCGGTCCCAAATTACTCTCGCCGTCTTCGGACCGCACACAAGCGGTGCTGCCGCCGTTTGCGCGGTCAATTATCCCACCGAAGTCAGTGGGTAGAGTGCCCGATCTCGTCAACGCATTCAGTACAACGAAGCGCTCTGTTTTGGTATCAAACCGCCACAAAAACTCGAAAAGGAGGACGCCGAGCGCAAATACGTCGATTTTCTCGTTGATTATGGATGCAGCATACACAGGATTTGCGAGATCTTTACCTTTAGTATTATCCCCGTCCGAGCTGCTGGATGTTAGGATCTGCGTCCGCGGCGGTCTGTACAGCTCCGTTCCAACAACTTTGTCCGAGGCGCAAGCGGCCGCTGAGAGTTCTTCTGTGATGTTGCCAACAAGACCGAAATCCCCAATTCGTGCGTTTAGGTACCGTGAGTATTGTTGTGGACAGACGAGACAGCTAGCGTCCACGAACCCAGGGCGCAGGATGGAGTCTTCTGAGAGGAATATATTGGCGGGTTTCAGATCTCGGTGCACGACGCCTGCCGAGTGGAGATATTGCACGCCGGACAGGATACTGAGGAATATGCTGAGCGAAGGTTTGAGATGGAAGCAGTGGCGAGTATAGGCGGGCTTGTGAAGAGGGTCTAGCGAAGGGGCAGTGCGTGGTGGCTCTGGTGACAGATAGCTTGCTAAATTAAGTTGATGCAGCGACATTTGGAGGCACAAGGTTATCTGATTTGGGTTGTGGTCAGGACTCGAGCGTCCTCTGCCATCTCCGTCGGTGAAGATGTCTGTTTCATTACTCAAAGAGACTGTCGAGGTAGTAGCTTCACCTTCAATCAGCTTTAATGGGTGCTTTGGTGCACTGTCCTCACCGAAGATGATGCCGTCGCTATTGGAAACAGATTCGGCATGTTCGAATTGGACAATGTCCCGGTGAGCTCCCCAGGATATCTTCGTATTCGAGTGTGAGTAGGAATCCGTTTTGACGGATGCGGTTTCTGTAGATTCCGTAGATTTCTCCCCAAGTAGTCGCCTCAAAATCGGTGGGCGGCTGCCTTCAAGCTCCGTGAGCCCATATTGTGAACTCATTGGCCCCTCAATCCAAGCTCCGAAATACCGAACAATATTGCTATGCTCGAGAGAGGCGAGAGTCCTTATCTCTCGCAGTACATTTTCGATTTCCTCCTGCCCACCATCTTGCCATCTTTTCTTAAGTCGCCTTGGATCCAGACCAATTTTTTTGATGGCATAATGTTGGCTGTCCACGAAATTGACAACATGATACACCGTCCCAAACCCTCCTTTTCCTAACTGCCTGATCTCGGTGAATTCTGTAGCATATCGATTCGCTCCAGGTCGTGCTGTATAAAGCTGCAGACTGGACATTGGATTCAATACAGCTCCAACGGCCTCCAGAGCCACTTTTGGTGTACTTGTAGCTAGTAAGCCAGTGTCCCTCAGCGCCTGGACACCCAGGCTATCGATTCCACTCAGATATTGCCGACGAGCGCCCTCCAGCTCCTCGGTGTGTAGATCTTCAGCTAACATGCCGTGAGAGGCCAGTAACTGACTGCCATTAGCAAACATTTTCTTCGCAAGGGCTTTAGCTTCAGGCGACTGCCTATCGTAGTGACTCCCAGTTCCACGATTGGCGACATTGAGGATTTCGGCCGCTCGGACAGAGTAATGGAATTCAAGAAGGGATGCGGTGATCAAGCTAGCGTTATGCGAGGGCAAGGAGGGACCGGGTGTACGTCTTGTGTCCGTACCCGATCTCTTGGTGGCCGATTTGTTCGTCGAAATCCGTGATATCTCGACCTCCTCGTCGGATTCAGAACCTGACTCTGAATCTGACGACGACACATCGATAGGAGACCGGAACATTTGGCGCGGTGCAAGATTAGAATGACTGAGGGTTGGGTCATTGAAGCTGATTATATGTCGTCGAAGACTGTCGACTAAGTAGTGCTGGATTGCCTTGAGCTTTTCACAACAGCGTTGGCAAAGGCTTCAAGCTACTCAAGTAGACCATAACCGAAAGTCGAATGAGCGTCTTTGTGATGATATATCACAGCATGTAGCAGGCGTCACCCGCCTATGCTTGAGCCTCACCTGATTGTGCAGTTCAGAGTCAATGCGATTGCTTGGCTCTTGCTACCAATTTCCATCTCTTTCTACACCTTCAAAGGGCGCGAAGGAACACGGTATTGGATTCGAAAACCCAGAGGCCATGCAGATTGCCGCAAGTTAGAGACAAGCGGCCCGTTGACTCCGAGTCATTGTTTCTGACGGTTTCTTTCAATAATACGATCAAGTGAGTGGGCTGTCTTTGTTGGAAGCTTGGCATTGGGGCCTTCTATTAGCCTTGTGGTAATCCTTAGCCAGAGATTCGGAGAATTGCTACTCCCTCAACATAACCTGAATCAGCCCAGGTTTTGGCCACTCTACGTCCTTACAAGCTATTAACAGTAAATCAATCTGATCGTCTTCGCCTTCTCTCTATTGCCGTTGCTTTCTCGACTGTTGCCTGGCTAAAAAGTCGCTGACCTTCACATCTACACCCTCTTTCCCGTTCCACTTCTGCGATACGTGTTGCAGGAGAGCACTTTCACCTCCTTGTGAAGTTCTGGAAAGTTCCTGTTGAGCTTGCAGGATATCCGTCTCCCTGGGCAACGCCAGCCTCGCGTGAGGGTATTCTTTGTAATCTTCCATCCCTTTGCCGGGAATTGGCGGAAGTAGAGCAAGTTTCTCAACATCCTCTTTTGGGAGAAAGAATGCATCAACATCTGATGTCTTGACATCTGCAAGCTCGCTGGGGTTCCACTTCGGCTCTCTAAGTGGCTTGGTAAGCCTCGCAGACACACCTTCCACAAAGTCTGGGTGTCCCATGAATCTGCTGGCGATTATGTGTTCGTTGATGAAAGTCTGTCCAATGGTCCAGTCCCGGCCTGCTCTTAGTTGGCGCAGTGTGACCTTGAGACTGGTTGGAGATCTGGTCAGGATCGTTTGTCGCGTCTTTTCCGCCCATTGTTTCATCGCATCCCCCCGGGGTGATTCTTGTTCAGCTTTCAAGGCGTCCAGAATTTCTTCCACAGTATTGTAGCTGAAACATCTGTCCACAGCCGAGCGAAGTCTTCCACGAAGATCGCCATCCTTATTCCCGTACGAGTCGGAAGAGGGCAGACTGCTGGTAAATTCGGCAATTGTAGAGTTTATGAGGTTTAAGCGATCCTGCAACGGCGCGTAATCTCTGAATGTCAGTTCTGATAAGCGCATCGTTAATGACGAAAGGACAGAGCTATCCAAGTAGTGTGTCGCGATGCCTGCGTAAAATGCTTGCACTCCAAGAAGCCGTTCCGATGTCAATGCGAGATATGTGCCGATTTCACCGTCAAGCCGGGGAAGGAAGAAACTGCCACCAACATCTGGAAAGAATCCAATAGTGGTTTCCGGCATCGCGAAGACAGTTCTTTCAGTCGCTATCCGAAAAGGAGCATGTACCGAAAGTCCAACGCCTCCACCCATTGTGATGCCATCCATTATTGCGATGTATGGTTTGCTGTACGTTGCAATAAGGTGGTCAAGCTTGTATTCAAGGGCGAAGTAGGCTGTGGATTCCTGTTGGCCCTCCACTGTTTCGTTCTGTTTGGCTAGGGCTGCGACGTCTCCTCCAGCACAAAAGGCCTTGGCTCCCGCCCCACCCATTAGAATGATATTTGCCATGTCTGATTTCTCCCACTCCCGCAGTCGAGGTATGATCTTTCGTGCCATTGAGGCGTTCAAGGAATTGAGCTTTTTGGGCCGGTTGAGCTCGACTGTCCGTACTCCGTATAAAGTGTTGAAGAGAACGTCATCGGGGTCATCCCCAGGCTGTTCCTTTGTGGTTTGTGGCGCTGACGAGCTTGAGGTAGCCATCTAGATCCATGATCAGCCACGCCATCAATTCAGACATATAAGCTACCCACTGATTTGCGTTGGCTGGTGGGTGCCAATGCTGGGTTTGTAATTTTGGCCCTCAAAGGCATCTTCGTAACTGCAGGACGAATCTGCGGCGAGAACCAGCTCAGCGAAATTGCGAAACGCGCGCAACAAGGTTTTAGAGACATCTAGACCTAGAGCTATTTGTTCACATCAACTGTACCACGAGCGTGTCGGAAAGGATAGGAAGAAGCATTTTGTAATCTTTCGGAACGCGATGCGGAGAGAGCCTCGGGGATCAAAGACCGGGAAAGCTTGGCAGGTACATCCCGCCTGGAACTTTTTGGGAACGCACAGCGGGGCGAATTTATCAGCGACATTGTTGACGCCACTGCCTGTCTTTTTCTTCTGAACCAGATCTTAGGCTTTGGCCTCCTTCAACAAAACAAGCGTCCCTTCTTTTCTGAGGAGACATTTTCCGTACTCGTCATATATCTTGTTGGAGCCAAAATATTTCCGAAACTGCCAATGATGTCTATGGATCTCGACCAGCCCGTGGCCCTGCCATCGATTCACCAGCAAACGCCTACTATACTTTGCTGCAATTGCGGCGCACCTATAGATGGCACGACGGCTGCTGGAGCAATGGTAAGGTCTTGGAAATGAATAATAAGGAGGTTGCTGACCAGCATTCAGTGCATCGATTGCATCAAGATGAATTTCGACGCCTCAGAGGGTATACAACGAGAAGCCGTCCTACACATGTGCAAAGACTGCGAGAGGTGGCTGCAACCACCAGCTCACTGGATCGCAGCGGCTCCGGAATCCAGAGAGCTCCTTGCTCTATGCTTGCGGAAACTGAGAGGACTAAGTAAAGTTCGAATCATTGATGCTAGCTTTCTGTGGACGGAGCCGCATTCAAAGAGAATAAAAGTCAAGATCACGGTGCAGCAGGAAGCGTTTGAAGGAACAATATTGCAACAAACCTTTGAAG
>Ga0335072_10001035_pt1 | contig 47738 bp, 44 predicted proteins | sample Lox_Sample_21_FD_206725 | JGI IMG/M metagenome (GOLD analysis project Ga0335072, IMG submission 206725) | Soil microbial communities from Loxahatchee National Wildlife Refuge, Florida, United States - Lox_Sample_2.1 | ecosystem: Environmental > Terrestrial > Soil > Wetlands | place: USA...
TCGGCATCGTGCACCGGCTCGAGTTTTATTCTCCGGAGGATTTGCTGCGCATCATCGTGCGTTCGGCAAAGATTCTGGGCATCGCCCTCGAACAGGATGGCGCGAGGGAGATTGCGCGGCGCAGCCGGGGAACGCCGCGCGTCGCCAACCGGCTGCTCCGCCGCGTGCGCGATTATGCGGAAGTCCGCGCGAAGGGCCACATCACTCTGGGCGTGGCGCGCGATGCGCTGGCGATGCTCGGCATCGACGAGCACGGCCTCGACGACGTGGATCGCAATCTGCTGCTCACGATCATTCAGAAATATGCGGGCGGCCCGGTGGGGCTCAACACGATCGCCGCCTCGCTGAGCGAGGATGAGGGAGCCATCGAGGAAATTTACGAACCCTACCTGATGCAGCTTGGCCTGCTCGATCGCACACCGCGCGGCCGCGTGGCGACGCCGCACGCCTACAAACATTTCGGGCTGCCCTTCGAGAAATCGGAGGAGAAAGACGACCGCCGCCAGCCAGGACTCTTCTGAGGTCGCGACGAGCCTGCTGTCCGGTCAGTTTATCTGTGCACGGAATTGGAATACATGGCGTAATTCGCGAGCGTCACCAGCACCGTCATCACGATCAGGCCGATTACGGAATAGATGACTACCATTAGCTTTTCATTGCGTTTTTTCACGAACCATTGATTATTCATCGTCCGAGCTCTCGTTCTCTCTTGCCCTCTCCATCGTTACGTTAGATTCCCGCGTTCAGTCAAAAGTTGCGCATGCCAATCCGCCGAAATCCCCGTCCGAAGGCCGGCCCGCTTCCCCATGCCGAGAAAAACGCGCCGGGTTCGCCCGGCTGCATGCGAGAATGCACGCGGGTCTTCTGAACGCCAAACGCGATGATCGTCCAAGTGATGGCGGCGTTGAAGCCGACGGCAGCGCGCCGCGTGCGGCGATGGCTCGTTCACCTCGGCGGCGTGGGCTTGATTCCCCTCGGAATCCTCGATAGCTCCCTCATTCCTCTTCCCGGCAGTCTGGATGTGGCGACGATCATCTTGGCGTCGCGGCAGGATGGCTGGTGGCCCTACTACGCATTGATGGCGACATCAGGTTCGGTGCTGGGAGGCTTCCTCACATACCGGTTGGCTCACAAGGGAGGAAAGGCGACTCTCGAGCGCCGGTTTTCGCGCCGGCGGGTCGACAAGATTTACAAGCTTTTCGGGCGGTGGGGGTTCAGTGCGATCGCTATCGCGGCATTGCTGCCGCCGCCTGCGCCGATCGTTCCCTTTCTGCTCGCTGCGGGCGTGATGCAGTATCCCGTGAAGAAATTTCTCGCCGCACTCGCGCTGGGCCGGGCGGTGCGATACACGATTTTGGCCTATCTGGCGGCGCGATACGGCCGCGACGTCATCGCCTTCGTCGCGCAGCACGAGCGGCCCGTTGTGTGGGGCGTCGCGGGGCTGCTGATTGCCGCCGCCCTCGCGGTTTCGCTCTACATGCTCGTGCGCAAGATCTGGGGCCGCAATCGCACAAAACCAAAACGCGCCGCCGGCTAAAACCCATCTATCTTCCGTATCAGTGAAAAAGGTCAGTAACCTGCCTTAGCGCCACCCGCTTTCGTGTCATCGTCGTCCACCCGCCCGAATCCAGCCAGGTACCGGCCGAAGTTCAATTCGAAGTCGCCGTGAACCCCGTAACCGATGCCACGGAGTTTGGCGCGGCGCGCCTGCGCATCGGGCCAGGCCAGCATTGGAAAAATCACGTCATTGCTCGACTGAAGCTCGGCAGCCGTCGGCATCCCGAACCGGTTGATCTGCGCCTTTGCCGTGGCCAGCGTTTTGCCGTCGAATGAAGCCAGCCGCCGGGCGAGCGCATCGACGAAGGAGTCGAGGTCGCCATCGTCCAGCGTGCGATTCACCCAGCCATAGCGCTCGGCGATATCGGCATCGAAATCGTCGGCGCTGAGCACGAACTCGAGCGCCCGCGAGCGGCCCACGAGGCGCGGGAGCCATTCCATCGCTCCGCCGCCCGGAACCAGTCCCACGCCGACTTCGGGGTTGCCGAAAATGGCGGTTTGCCGGCTGGCGAACCGCATATCGCAGGCCAGCGCGAATTCGTTGCCGATGCCGCGCGTGCGGCCGCGAATCTTCGCGATGCTCACGATGGGCGCGGACGAAAGGCGCAGCACAAAGTCGCGCCAAAGATCCAGCACCCCCGGGCGTTCGGCTGCTTTGGCTACGTCGAGATGGGCAACGAAAAATTCGGGATTCGCCGACTGGAAGACTGCGACCTTCACGGACCGGTCCGCTTCGAGTTCGGCCATCAGCGCCCCCAATTCGTCGATCGTTGCCGGAATAAACATGTTGATCGGCGGGTTGCTGAAGGTGATGGTCCACAGGCCCGGATGGGTGCGGTCGATTTTGAACTGCGAAGGATCGCTGCGTTGCTGCGTGGCTTCTGCCTGGCTCATGATGATGGTTCCTCTCTTGGATTGAATCGAGCTTGGTTTTTTCCGATGGCTTGGCGCGTGCAGGCTAAGACGTTTCTCCGACGCCGATCAAAGCTAGTTTCCCGGCACGTAGAGTTCGGCGCTCGCCGTTGCGCCTGTGCCATCCGAGCCGCCCGCCACCAGCACCTTGCCGTTGTTCAGCAGCGTCTCCGTCTGCCCGAAGCGGGCCACGTTCATGCTCGCCGTCAATGCGAAGCCGCCGCTCGCTGCATTGTAGAGTTCGGCGCTCGACAACGCGGAGTTATTGGCCTGCCCGCCCGTGACGAGCACGGTCCCGTCGGGCAGCAGCGTGGCGCTCGCTACGAGGCGCGCCGCGTTCAAGCTGCCGGTCGAAGCGAATGTGCCCGCCGTGGGATCGTAGAGTTCCGCGCTCGACAAGGGCACCACCGTGCCGTTGCTCGGCAGCGTGCCGCCCGCGATCAGCACTATGCCGTTGTTCAGCAATGTGGCCGTGTGGTAATAGCGCGCCGTATTCAGATTGCCGGTGAAGCTAAAGGCTCCCGTCGAAGGGTTGTATAGCTCGGCGCTCGCCAGCGTGGCGTCCGCGTTGAAACCTCCCGCGGCGAGCACCATGCCGTTATTCAAAAGCGTGGCGGTAAAGATTCGGCGCGGCTCGTTCATCTCTCCGGTCGTCGAGAATACGCCATCCGCCGGATCGAAGACTTCCGCGCCCGCCAGCGCGCCCGGAAACCCGTCGCCGCCGGCGACGAGGACGCTGCCGTTTTGCAGCGTCACGGCAGGAAACAGCCGCCGGGGAACGGCCATGTTTGCGTAAACTGTGAATGTGCCGGCTGCCGGGTCGTAGAGTTCCGCGCTCGCCTGGAATCCATCCGAATTGTATCCGCCGATCACCAGCACCGATCCGTTGCCGAGCAATACGGCGCTGGCCCAGTAGCGCGGCGTATTCAGGCTGCCCGTCGGCGTGAACGTCCCCGTGCCAGGATCGTAGATTTCCGCTGAGGCAAGAGCGGTTTCGGCATTCTCGCCTCCGGCGATCAGCACCTTGCCGTCCTGCAATAGCGTCGCCGTCGGAACGTACCGGGGCGTGGTCATGGTGCCGGTGAGAATGAATTGGGCTGGCGTGTTTACGGGGCCCGTGCCCCCTCCGCCGCTAGAGCCGCCGCATCCTGCGAGCGCAATGCAGACGAACACCAATGGGACCAAACGCGCTGGGAACTTGCGGCGTGACATGGCTGGGCCTCCACGATCGCTCGCAACGAAAACGAAAAGCGCCTGCCAGGCGAGGACCGGAACGATAGCACATCCGTCGCGACTTTCGAGCGCTTCGAGCACGTAGCAATTCGGATAGTGCCTCGCCGGAATGGTTTTTCTGTTCTACGCGGCCGGCGCCGCCAGGAACGCGCCGAATGGACTAAAATGCCCTTGCTGCGATGAAGACGGTCTACTTATCCCTGGGAGCGAATCTCGGCGATCGCGCGCAGACGATCGCGCGCGCGGTCGAGGCGCTCGGCGAACATGGCGTGCGCGTCGTGCGGCAGTCGTCGCTCTATGAGACCGAGCCGGTCGATGTGCGCGGCGGCGCGGGCTGGTTTTTGAACTGCGTGGTTGAGGCGGAAACCGATCTGATGCCGCGGCAATTGATGAGCGCGCTGCTCGCGATCGAGCAGTCGCTCGGGCGGCGCCGAGGGCCCGTCGCCGAAGGCGGACCCAAGGAGTCGCGCACGATCGACATGGATATTCTTTTCTTCGGCGCGGCTGTGGTGCGCACGCCCGAGCTTGAAATTCCGCACCCGCGCATGGCCGAGCGCAAATTCGTCCTCGTGCCGTTTGCCGAGATCGCGCCGGGCACCGAACATCCCGTGCTCAAACAGACCGTCGCGCAGTTGCTCGCCGCCACGCCGGACCGGAGCCACGTCCGGCGGTGGAATCCGCCCGCGGACCCTGTCAACTGACCATTCCTCGGGCGAAGAGCCCCTTCGCTGCGCAAGAAACCGCCAAAACATGGCTTTCGCCGCCCACTAAGGGCCGTTTAAGGCCCCGCTAGGGGGCTGCTCCAGTCCCCTCTTATTGCTGAAAAAAGTGCACCATTTCAGTGCACTCATCGCACGGCCACGCGCAGCCAGTGCAAGGTGATCAGCTTTGGCCAGAGCGCCTCAAGCTCAATCTGCGTGAGGCCGTCGACGGATTGCTCGCGCCATGTGTAGACGCCGGGCTCGGTGTCTTCTTGAATCCGGCCGGTGGCAGGGCGCAGGAAATCACGGGCATCGTCGATGGTGGCGATTTCGCGGACCGCGGGCCGCGTGAGCGCCTCGACCACGTAGCTCCGCAGGAGCTTCGGCCAATAGGTCTCGAAGAGCTGCGAGGAGGCGAAGATGTCGCTCCACGCAACGTCGTCGCCGAACGCCACGACTACGCCGACCACGCGGCCGCCCTTGATGCGGGAGGTCGCGCGATCGAAGCGCCGGCTCATTTCATCGGCAAATCCTTCTACCGAATTTTGCACCATGGGCGACTGATAGATGCGGCGATAGGATTGCGTGGGTGCGTCGGAGATTACTCCGTCGATCGCGGCGCTCGAAAGAGCGGGAGGCGCGGCTCTGACGCCGCCGGCTGTGCCCGCGCTCATACCCACTCCCGTAGCTTGGCCCTCGACGATGACCGATTCGCTCTGGCCGACCTTCGGCGTTTCGTCGCGCACCGCCGCCCAGACCTGGCTCTGATCCTGCTTGACCGCGGCCTGTACGCGCACGCTTGGATGGACCATCGTTTCGGCAGCGCTGAAATTCATCGATGCGCCGGTCCAGCGGCCGTGCTCGACGCAGAAGACGTCGAGCGGCAGCGGGGCCGAGCCGATCGGCACGATACGATCCTTGCCGATGATGCGATCCTGCTTGCCGCCGGATACGACTTCTCCCGCGAGCAGCAGCAGCGGGTGCTTGCCGCGGTTCACGAGGACGAGCTGATTCACCTGCGAGCCGCCTGTGTAGATAGGCACAGGCTCGCCGTCGCGCGTGCGGCGCATGTAGCCGCCTAGCTCGCTGATCACGGCATCGCCGGAGCTAAGCGCTTCGTCGAGCGTCTCGAAATCCCCGGTATCGGCATTTTGCGAAGAGATCACGGGAAACACAGTGAGGTCCTGGTAGGTGATGGGCGCTCCGATCGCCCAAGGCTCGGCTGATCCGCCGCCTCCGGGCGCAGCGGCTACGTCAATCTGTGGCCCCCAAATGGGCTTCAGAAGCGTCGTGCCGCCGAGAATCAGAATCGCCGCGAATGCGATTGCCACAGCCCCTTTCACTTTAGTGCGCATAGTTCCCCTCCCTCGCGGCCGGCCGATTAGCACACAGCCAGCCGCACTATGGTGAGAACGGCGGGGGGAAACTTTCTTGCAAGGTCATCGCAGGAAATATACAGGCGAAGGGGCACGGAGGAGACGCTAGTAGGTCGATCCGGGGGGTTGGTCTTTCTGGCGTTTTTTGCGCTGCTCTTCTTCCTGGCGCTCGTAATCGGCCATTTCTTCTTCGGTCATGCTGTAATCCTCGCGAGGTGCGAACATCGCGCCGGGGCGAGTGCCGCGCCCAAAGCGCTGGTTGCGGCGGCGAATCTTTTGCTCGGAAAAACCTCCGACGCCGCGCATGGGTTCGGCGATGGCGCCGGATTCGACCAGCAGCTCGCTGACGCGCTCGAGAAAATCGTGCAGATGGTACGGCTTGGGGGAGTGCGGCAATCCCTCGCGCTCGAGGATCGGTTGAACGTCCTGGGCCATGAGCAGCGGGACGAGGAACAGAACCCGGATGCTCTTCTTCATCGCGATCTCCGAGCCGTCATCGTCGGGGTTGGCCGCCGGACTGGCACCGTCAGGATTGACGCCGTCAGGGTTGGGAGCGCCGATCTGAGCCTGGGCGAGTTCTCGCAGGATCGCGAAGAGTGGGCCACGCGGGTCGGCCAGCGCCACGTTGACGATGGCGAGATTCCACGCGCCCGTGGCCAGTTCACTCAGCGCCTCGGAGGCCTTTGGCACGATGCGCACGCGCCAACCCTCGGAATCGAGGACGCTTTTCAACGCCTGCTGGCTCGTTACGTCGTCGTCGACGAGCAGAATGCCGACCTGTTCCACCGGCTGGGCCCCTTGTTTCCCCCGCCAGTATAGCGGCCGCCGGGCGAAGCCTGCGCTTTGGCGCGGCGGAGGGTTTCCAACAGGAATCCTGTTCTCCCGTGCAGGCGAAATAAAAGCGAATAAAAGTTCTTGACATGGCGAACAGAAGGCGAATATAGTGCGCCTCGTGCGGCGAGACCAATGGCCACTTATCCCATACTTCGAGCAGCTCCGGCGACGCTTCGGCGCCGTTCGGGACGCCCGAAAGAGACCAGTCTCACCCTTTTCCCCACAGCCGCTTGCCACGGCACCAGTGAGTCCCCTGACGGTGCTTCCGCGCCCCCTCCGGAACCTGCCCGGAGTGAGAAGCGCCCGACGGAACTGGTCGGCATTGCGCGCCTCGCCGCATCCTCCCTCCGCGCCGAAGCCAAGCGCGGGACGGAGTACTTTGTTCTGCCCGTCAAGTCGATTCTGAACGAGTGTCACTCGGAGCGAGTGCCCTTCCGCTGGACGGTGAATCCCTACCGCGGCTGCGAATTCGGATGCAAATACTGCTACGCGCGCTACACGCACGAATACATGGAGATCGACGGCGACGCGTTCGAATCGAAGATTTACGTCAAGAAGGATGCCGGGCCGCTGGCCGGGCGCGATCTCTCATCGGAGGCTATCTGGGGCGAGCATATCGCCATCGGCACGGCGACCGACCCGTACCAGCCGGCCGAACGCGAATTCGGCGCGACGCGCGCGATCCTCGAAAAGATGGCCGAGCGCGATGGGCTGAGCCTTTCGATCACCACGAAGTCGAACCAGGTGGTGCGCGACATCGATCTGCTGAAGCGGATCACCGAGCGCTCGTCGATCACGATTCATATGACCGTCACCACACTGCGGACGCGCCTGGCGCGGCTGATCGAGCCGAGGGCGCCGCGGCCCGATCTGCGGCTCGAAGCGGTGCGAAAGCTGCGCGAGGCCGGTATCGCCGTGGGCGTGAATATCATGCCGATTCTTCCCGGGATTACCGACCGCGAGGCCGATCTCGACGCCCTGATCGGCGCGGCGCGCGATGCGGGAGCGCAATGGGTGGCGGCGAGCGTTGTGTTTCTGATGCCGGCATCCTGGAAGACGTTCATGGGATTTCTCGAGGAGAAATTCCCGAGGCTTGCGGCGCAGTATCGCGAATGGTATCGCGGCTACGGCTACGCGCCGGAGAGCTATCGCAAGGAGATCGCCGAGCGCGTGACGGCCCTGCGGCGAAAGCATGGGATCGAATCGCGGCCCTTCAACCCGATGACCTCGCCCGAGCGGACTTGGAAGTCGCCCCAACTGCAAATCGACTGGAAGAACGGAGAGCTCGCATGCCCCAAGTGAATACGAAGCGGACGGTACGGCCCGAAACCGCGGCTAAACGAAATCACGAACGCTTGAAATCAGCCGGGAATCAAACACAGCGGACACTGCGAACGGCCACAGAGGGCACGGGGAAAGGCAGGAAGCACCGCAGCCTTCGTCCTCCGAAAGGTTCAGGCGCAGAGAACGCGGAGAAAGGCGGGAGACTGGCGCTTGGGCCTGTGATCGTCCCTGCGGCGCCGGCCAAGCCGCCGCGCGGTGTGAAACTGAAGACCGTGTCGAGGATTATCATGCTCTTCGCGCTGGCATGCCTCGGCGCATTCCTGGCCGGGCGTCCGCCGGTTTCCGCCGCGAGAGTGGATGCGGCGCCGCAGTCCAAGGAGGCTGTGCATGTTTCTCGGGCTAAGAACGGCCGTGTATCAGGTGCAGGATCTCGGCAAAGCCACACAGTGGTACAGCAGCGTGCTGGGGTCGCAGCCATACTTTGATCAGCCCTTTTATGCCGGCTTCAACGTGGGTGGCTATGAACTCGGACTGGTCCCCGAACCAGATGCCGGCCTGAAACGACCGCCGGCCGGGCTTGCGTACTGGGGCGTGACGGATGCTCGCGCGGCGTATCAGCGATTGCTCGATCTGGGGGCGGCGCCGAATGAGCTGATACAGGATGTTGGCGAGGGGATTTTGGTGGGGAGCGTGCAAGATCCTTTCGGGAATGTGCTCGGCGTGATTCAGAATCCGAATTTCAAGATCGGCGGTGACTGACGCCTCGTGCCGAGGAGTTGCGGCGTGACCAGGGCTGAAGCCCCTTTTATTGCGGCTTTTTCGCGGGCCTGAAGGCCCACGCTTCCACCGACCATCCCGGTCGGAGCAAGCTCCGTCCCCTCAAGAGCCGGCGAGACGCCGGCGCTACGCAAGCACGTCCAGCCCGCAGGATGCCAACAGAGCCAGACGTCTTCTAGAGACCTCGGCGGCTAGGGCATGATGATGCGCGGAGCCTCTTTCGTCGCCTCGGCGGGAAGCGGGAAGCGAGCGCGCAGGAAATCGAGGAAAGCGCGAGAACGCGGCCGGCCGTTGGTTTCCTGCTTGCCGACACGCAGCAAGAAGACCATCAGGTGGGAGACCTCGGCGTCTTTCAGCCGGCCCATTCCGGCGCGCGCAGCCTCTTCCTTGCGAAATTCCTGAAGGAACTGATTGATCTCGCCATAGAGCGCGCGGGCCATGGGCGCGTCCGGCGGATGCTCATAATAGATTCCGGTGCCGAGCGTGCGATAGGTTTCCGCGAGTGTTTCGACCGCCGAGAGCACGGCGCCGTCGGCGAGTTCCCTGTTCTGAATCTGGAAGTTGAGAATCACGGTCGCGACGCCGGAAACCAGCGACCAGTGCTCGTAAACGAAATCAACGGGGACCTTCAGATCGGGATACGGCACCTCGGCGGCGGGAATCGGCTTGCGATGTTCGGATTCGTAGCGGTGCGCGGTGATCAGGTGGGGGCAATCGGGCACGCAGTCGATCGTCACCTCGCGTTCGCGGCCGCAACAGATGGCGCAAATCTTTTCGCCCTTCGCGGGGCAAAATCGTTTCGCCGGACGCTTACCGCAGATCGGACAATTCATCGAACCTCGCTATTCACGAGAATCACGCGCAACGGGCGCTCAACAGACGCCGCTGAACACAGAGATCGCAAAGGAAGCAATGAGTGCACGGAGACTGCGCTTCGGCGCCCGGTGCTGCATGAATCGCGATGGAGCAAGCCTCTGACGGACTCGGGCCAGGGCACGCCCCACAATGTGACTTACTTGACGAAGACCTTTGGTTCGACCGACATTCCCAATCGCAGGTAATCGTCGGAATTCTGGCCCGGATCGAGGACGATTTTCACCGGAATGCGCTGAACGACCTTCACGTAGTTGCCGGTAGCATTTTCCGGCGGCAGAAGGCTAAGACGCGCGCCGCTCGAGCCGGCGATGCTGTCGACGTGGCCCTTGTAGGTGCGGCCATTGGCGTCGACCTTGATCTCGGCTTTCTGGCCGGGCTTCATGTACTTGAGCTGCGTCTCCTTGAAGTTCGCGGTCACCCAGACCTCATTGAGCGGGACGATGGTAAGGAGCTGCTGGCCGGGCTGGACGTTCATGCCGACTTCCACGCTTTTCGAGACGACGCCGTCGACGGGCGCGATGATCTTCGTATACTGCAAGTTCAATTCGGCCTGCTCGAGGGCGGCTTGCTTCTGCTGTACGTCGGCCTCGGCGGAAAGAGCGCGGGCCTTGGTGGAGGCGACCTGCTGAGGGCCGGTCTGCGAAGAACGGTAAGCGGCCTCGGCCGCCGCGAGGCGCGCGCGCGCCTGAGTCACCTGCTGATCGGCGGCGGCGGCGTTCGCTTTTGCCGCGGCGACGGTGGCGTTGCCCGACGCTGCTGCGGCGACTGCCTGGTCGTAAAGCTGTTGCGAAATTTCCTGCTTTTCCACCAGCAGCTTGTAACGCCCCAGATCGTTCTGAGCCTTCTGGTTATTGGCCTGCGCCTCGAGAAGCTGCGCCTGGGCGGCATCGTGTTGCTGGAGGGCAGCGACGATGCCCGCCTGCGCATCGTCAACATCCGCCTGCGAGGAAGATACCAGGCTGGAAGTGCTGACGGACGTGACCGGCACGTTGATGTTGAGGGACCGCGCGGTAGCCTGCGCGCTGGCGAGATTGGCGCGGGCCTGATCGAGGGCGGTCCGGTAGTCGCGCGGATCGATTTCAACGAGGACGTCGCCCTTGTGCACGAACTGATTGTCGTCGACGTTGACGTTGAGGACGTAACCCGAGATGCGGGCGCTGAGCGGCATCAGGTGGCCGTCCACCTCGGCGTCGTCCGTCGATTCATAGCTCGAAAAATACCGCCATGCGAATATTCCGCCGATCACGACCACAATCGCGGCAATTACGAGAAAAATGCGCGCGCGCGGATTGGCCTGAAAGAAGCCGGGGCGGCGATACTCGGGCGGAGGAGACGACGGGTGCGTCTCGGAGTGCGTTTCGGCGCCAGAGGGATTCTCCGCGGGCGGGGTGGTCGGGGTCTCGACTTCAGTTCTCTGTGGCATGGTGTTTAGTTTCCTTTGAGAAATTCTTTGACGCCCTCTTCGCCCGCACCGAGGGCACGGGCCAGAGAAATCTTCGCGTAATTATCGGCATAGAGGCTGGCTATGTAGTTTTCGTGAGCGCTGGCCACGGCTTCCTGGGCCTGCACGACTTCGACCGTATCGGTAACGCCGGCAGCGAAGCGATCCCTGGATTGCGCGAGCGTCTGATCGGCGAGATCGATGTTGCTGCGGGCAACCTCCACTTGCTCTTCGGCGGATTCGATATTGAGGAGCGCGGTGCGAACGTCGTCGTCGATTTGGGCGTGGAGATTATCGAGCCGCTGGCGGCTTTGTTCGAGCCGGGCATCGGCCTCGAGAACATCGCCATGCACCTTGCCTCCCTGGAAAATCGGGATGTTGAGCGTGCCGCGAACGTCCATCACGCTGTGCGTGGCGAGGGTATCGTAGTTGCCCGCCAGGCCGTAGTCCGCGCTGAAAGACACAGTCGGCAGATAGCCGTCTCTCGCGGATTTCACGCCATATTCCGCGGCGCGCACATCGGCGAGCGCCGCCTGAAAATCGGAACGATTCGCATAAGCGCGCTTGAGCGCCTCGTCGACGGTCAGCCCGCCAAACGGCTCATACAGCGACGTGTCCGTGAGCTCGAATTGCTGGCCGGGCGCAAGGCCGATCACGCGGGCCAGGGTGAGTTTGGCGATCGCGAAGTTATTCTTGGACTGGATCAAATCCTGCTGGCGCGTTTTGAGTTCGACGTTCGCGCGGAGCGCATCGATGGCGGGAGAAGTTCCCGCTTTCACCTGATCGGAAGCCTGATCGTAAAGCGCTTGCGCGGTTTTCACCTGCGCGTCGGCGGTATCGACGCGGGCCTGGTCCGCGACTACCTGCAAATAAGTATTGCCGACAGCGAGAATAACGAGATCGCGCGCGTCCTTGAAACTATATTCCGCCGATTTCAGACCCTCCGACGCGGAATGCGTATTGTTGAGCGCCTTGAGATCGAGAAGAGACTGCGTGACGTAGGCGCGCGAATCGTAATACCCGAAAGGCCCGACGATCGACGGAAACGAGATACCGGTGGAGGCCGGAAATTTGAAGCTGAAACCGAATTCGGCCAGGGAAACCTGCGAGCCATCCACGTAAGACGACGTCGTGAGGTTCGGCAGCAGTGAGCTCAACTCTTTCCAGCGTTCGCCGTGCGCCGCGCGGACATCCTGGCCCGAAAGCAGGATGCCGAGATTCTGCTTGAGGCCACGATCCATGGCGCCTTGCAACGACAGCTTCAGCACGCCGGGCTCGAGATCTGTTGAAACGCTGCCGGAATAATTACCCTGCGGGGGCGCGGGCAACGTGGCCGTCTGCGCGCCTGCCGGCACGGCGGCGATCAACAACGCGAACGCGAAAATGGCCCACGAATACAGCGATCGGCCTATCACGAAATGTCCTCCTCCGGATCGTTGTGGTTTGGATGAAGGCACCGCGATGAAAGACTCAAGACTTCGAGATAAAATCCTGACGAAGCTGGCCTTATTTTCATGATTTCGAACTCCGCTGGCTCTTGGCCGTTTTGCTCTTCCCATCGGGAAGAAGATTCGGGACGAACAGGTCCCACACCTGGCCTTCGGTGGCGCGCAAAGAACTGTCGGGCTTCATCGCCCAGGCAAGCGTGACGCCGAATAAAATCAGCTGCGTGAGCCGCGCCAGCTCCACGGCCGAAAGGTCGCGCCGGATTTCGCCGCGTTCCTGCGCCAACGTGAAAATCTCCGCAATCAGGCGGCGTCCGACGATCAGACGCTTGTGAAGTTCCGCGCGCACCGGAGGGCAGGACGCGTGCGCCGAATAGATCGCGCGAAGAAGCTCGGGACTTTCCGCCCACTGGCCGGCCAAATCGATGGCCATACGGCGCAGTGCGGGCAGAGCGGCGCCTTTTTTCGCCTCGTCGAGCGCGCTTTCGATCGCCGCGATGCGCTCGGCGCCAAAGGTGGCGAGGACGTGCTCTTTGGTCGGGAAATAATTGAAGAACGTTCCCTTGCCGACGTCGGCGGCTTCGGTGATGTCTTCGACGGTGGTTTCGAGGTAGCCGCGCTCGGCGAAAAGGCGGAGTGCGGCGCGAAACAAGCGTTCGCGCATTTCAGCGCGACGGCGTTCGCGGCGGCCGGCGACACGTTTGATTTTGTTCCGAAGGGCCGGGGTGGAAGTTGCCATGCGTATTTCCTCGGTGTGACCGGCGACCAAATATGACTTTAGGTCATATTTGAGTGTAAGTCAAACCGTCAGAAGGCAAGTCGTTACGAAGATAGAAATCGTCGAGCGATTCCCCGCCCCGGAGAACCCCTCTCCGGGACGGGCACCGCGAAAGCGTTACTTGGACAGATTCTTGGGGCTGTGCTGATTCAGAACTTCGATCATCAACCTTGCGGATTGTGGAATCGGAACGGCGCCGTGGAGAGCAATTTCTTTCGCATCCAGCCGCCGGCCGTAAATGCGCTCGTTCGCGTCGTTGTCGGGGCGGAGCGTCGATCCCTCGAGCGAGATGCCGGCAAACAAGCCGCGGGCGCGCGAATAGGTGAGGAATTCGGCGCGCATCGTGACGTCGGTGTCGGCCTCGGCGTCGCGGCCCACGGGGCCGGCGGCGGCGGACGCATCGCCACCGAGTTTCACCTTGCTATTGAGGATCGACCTCGCGCCGCCCTGGTTCATCACGAGGATCACGAAGTCCGTGGCTTGGCCGCCGAGCTGGAATCCGAAGCTGCCGCCCTCGAGAGCCATCATGGTCGGCGCGCCCCAGGGACCCTGGAAAGTTTCTCCGCTGCGGCAGGTCATCGCGCCGCGGCCGTAGCTGCCGCCGATGATGAAGGCGGCCTTGAGCACCGACGGAATCACGATCACGCAATCCGCTTTGTCGAGCAGGGTCTGCGGAATGTCGTCGGGGATGTTCATGATCTCCTTCAACACTTCGCCCGCGTTCTGGAGCCGGTCTTCGTCATGAGATTTATCGTCCGCCCGGGCTGAAGTGGACGCGAGGAGCAAAGGCATGCATATCAGTGCGGCAGCGAGCAAGATGGAAAGTATTTTCTTCATGAGTGCCTCCAATGAAATCAGTGCGAACTCCATGATAGGAGCTTTCGATGGCACGGCGCAACTCTATCGCTCGCGGAAGAGGGAAGCGCCCCCATCGAGCCGCGAATGCAATATAATTGGACCGTTGTCATCCTTCGTGCACATGCGTCGCGCCGACGGCAGCTATTCCTGCGGCGCCCGGCACATAGATATTGGACTCCTGGCGCGAGCATTTCGTATCGCTATTTGCGCGACAATCTTTGCGGCTTGCGCGAATATCGGCGCGGCGCAGCAGCCCGCCACGGCCAAGCGGGCGGACGTGGCGCAATTTCGCGCGCGTGTCGATAAGGCGCTTGATGACGCGCATGCGCAAAGGGCGACGTGGGGAATCGTGGTCGCCGATCGCGATACCGGCGAAACGCTCTACTCGCTGAACGCGGATCATTTTTTCGCTCCTGCCTCGAACGCGAAAATCTTCACGACCGCTCTCGCGCTGGCCACGCTCGGCCCGGACTACCGGTTTCGCACCACGCTCGAATCGCCGGGCATGCTCGGCGGCGACGGGCATCTCTCAGGTGACTTGATCCTCGTTGGACGCGGCGATCCCGATCTTTCCAATCGCAAATTTCCATACACCGGCAACGGCGAGCGCGAAGGGCCCGTCGATCGGATGCTCGGCGAGATGGCGGACGCGGCCGTGGCGAAGGGGCTGCGCGAGGTGGATGGCGACATCATCGCCGACGACAGCTACTTTCCCTACGATCCGTATCCGGCCGGATGGAACGCGGGCGACCTTTTCTTCACGTTCGGCGCGCCTGTAAGCGCGATCGCATTCAACGACAATGTGGTGACGGTTCTCGTGCAGGCGGGCGCGAGCGCCGGAGACGCGGCCACGATCGCAGCAGAGCCGGCTGCGGCGGCGGACACGATCGGGCACGAGATCACGACCGTGGCGCCGGGAGCAAACTTCAACCTGGCCGTGGTTCGCCAGCCGGGCGTGGACTTTATTCAGATACGCGGCACGATTCCGGCGGGACACGCGCCGGTGCGTCTCGATCTGGCGATGACGAACCCTGCGGAAACGGCCGCGCGCACCTTGAAGGAATTGCTCGAGGCTCGCGGCGTGCATGTGACGGGAAGCGTGCGCGTGCAACATGCGCCGCCGCCGGAGAGCACGCCTGCAGGCGACCCGGTATTCCCCGCGCCGGGCGCGACGGCACAAGCGACTGCCGCTGCGGGCAGGCTGGTGCTGGCGGAACATCTCTCTCCGCCGCTGATCCAGAGCGTCGAGTTCACGAACAAGGCCAGCAACAACCTCCACGCAGAATTGCTGCTGCGCGCGGTGGCGCATGAAAAACTCGGCCTGGGATCGACTGCGGCGGGCTTGAAGGTCGAGAAGGATTTCTTGCGGGCAGCGGGAATCCCGGATGGCGACGTCGTGCTTTCGGACGGCTCGGGGCTGGCGCGCGATGATCTGGTGACGTCGCGAGCCATGGTGATGCTGCTGCGCTACGCGGCGCGGCAGCCGTGGGGAAACGATTTTATGTCGACGCTGCCGGTGGCGGGCGTGGATGGCACGCTCGAAGATCGCATGAAGAATAGCGCGGCCACGGGATTGATCGAGGCGAAGACGGGAACGCTCGAGCACGATCACGCGCTTTCCGGTTATGCGACGACGCTGCATGGCGAGTATCTGGCGTTCGCGATCTTCTGCAATAACGACGCGCAGCACGGCCCCGGCGCCTCGGCGCCAATCGACGCGATCGCAAAAGCGATGGTCGAGATGCTCGGCGGCAAGCGCGGGCCCGTATCCGCGCGGAAAAAGAAATGAGCGCCGAGGCAAGGATCGTCACTGTCTTCGGCAGCGGACGCGTGCGCGCAGGCGATTCGCAATACGAGCAGGCGCGGGCGCTGGGCGCGGAGTTGGCGGCCAGGGGATTCTGCGTATGCTCGGGCGGATATGGCGGCGTGATGGAGGCGGTGTCGCGCGGGGCGAAGGAAGCGGGCGGGCAGACGCTGGCGGTAACCGCGGAATTTTTCCGGTCGACCGCGAACGAATGGGTCGACGAACAGGTTCGCGTAAAGACGTGGCAGGAGCGGCTTTTCGAATTGGTGAAGCGCGGCCACGGATACATCGCGTGTCCCGGCGGCACCGGGACGCTTGCGGAACTGGCGATTGTCTGGGAAATGCTGAACAAAGGCGCGATGGCGCGGAAACCATTTGCGGTGCTCGGCGATTTTTGGCGGCCGGTGGTCGATCTGGTAAGCGAAGTGGAATTCGGCCGCGCGCGCCATCGCGGCAAGAGAGACGCGCTCCTTGTGCACGTTGCCGTTTCTCCGGCGGATGCCGGCGCGTATCTTGCCGGGCAATTTCAGGCCCGCTGAGTTTCCCACAGTCAACCGAGCTACAATCTTCTCGAGGTCCCGTGTCCCGTCCTGCCGAAGAACTGCTGGAATTTGACCGCCTGAAAAACCTCGTTGGCGGCTTCACCACGTGTGCGCCTGGAGGTCGAGCCGTGCGCGCGCTGATGCCGCAGCAAGATGTGGCGGCGCTTGGCGCTGAATTCGAACTGGTGCGCGAGGCGATCGCCTATCTACGCGCGGGTTCGGAGCTGGGATTCGGCTCGCTGGCCGATCCCGCGGCGTGGCTGGCGCGGCTCGAGATTCCGGCCTCTGTGCTCACGATCGCGGAGATGATGGACGCGGCATCGCTGATGGAAACGGTGAGCGGCGTGCGGCAGACGTTGCGCGGCGAGGGTGAGCGCTCGAAATATCCCCGGCTCTCGGATCGCGCCGCCGCTCTGGCCGATTTCAGGCACCTTTCCGCCGCGATTCACCGGGCGATCCTACCCAACGGCGAAATCAGCGATGATGCTTCGCCGCAACTCAAGCGCATTCGCGTGGGCATCGCGCAGGGACGCGAGAAGATTCAGCGGTCGCTCGAAGGCATTTTGCGCGCGCGCGGAGAGGCTTCCGGCGAAAAGGGTGAAGACTACATCACGCTGCGCAACGATCGCTTTGTGATTCCGGTGCGCGCGTCCGAGCGGCGGAGCGTTCCCGGCGTGGTCCACGGCGCGAGCGGCACGGGGCAGACGATCTTCGTCGAACCGCTTGAGGCGATCGATCTCAATAATCGCCTGGTGCAGCTAAGCGACGAAGAAATCGCGGAGATTGCACGCATCCTCGAAGAGCTGACCGAACGGGTGCGGCTCGAACGCGGACCGCTGGCGGCCGCCGCGGCGGAAATCGCGCATCTCGATTCCATTTTCGCGCGCGCGAGGTTCGCCCGCGAATTCGACTGCACCGTGCCGGAATTCACGCAGGGGAATTCGTTGCGCCTCGAGGCGGCACGCAATCCGGTCCTCGAAGCGACGCTGCGGCCGCAAGGCCTGAAGGCTGTGCCGCTCGGATTCGCTCTCGGCGGCGGCGAGACGGTGATGGTGATTAGCGGACCAAATACCGGTGGCAAGACCGTCGCCCTGAAGACAACGGGGCTGGCGGCGCTCTCCGCGCAATCGGCGATTCCCGTAGCGGCTGAGCGCGCGGAGTTGCCCGTTTTCGACCGCGTGTTGGCTGATATTGGCGACGAGCAGTCGATTGCGGCGAACCTTTCGACGTTTTCGGCGCACATGCTGAATCTGAAGTCGATGCTCGAAGTGGCGACCGAGCGGTCGCTGATTCTCGTCGATGAAATGGGCACCGGCACGGCACCAGAGGAGGGTGCGGCGCTCGCCGTGGCGCTGCTGGAAGAATTTCGCAACCGGCGCGCGTTGACGCTCGCGACCACGCACCACGATCGCCTGAAGGCGTATGCGTCCACCACGCCCGGGATCGTAAACGCGGCGATGGAATTCGACGAAGAGCATTTGCGGCCCACGTACCGGCTGCTGGTCGGCGTGCCCGGCACGTCGAGCGGAATCGAAATCGCGCGGAGGCTAGGACTGCCGGCGCGCGTGGTGGAGCACGCGCAGGCGAGCCTTTCGCCGGAATCGCGCGAGGCGCGCGACCTGATCGCCTATCTCCATCGCAGCCGCGACGAGATGGAAGACGTGAAGCGGCAGGCGCGCGATGAATTGGCGCAGCTCGAGGAGGAGCGCCGCTCGCTTCAGACGGAATGGGTCGAGCGGCAGCGTAAGCGCATCGCCGAACTCGAGAAAAGCTTTCGCGAGGCGCAGAAGCGGCTGGAAGCCGAGGTCGCGCGCGTTGTCGAGGACGTGAAGGATCGCGCTTTGCGCGCCCAGCTCGAAAAGCAAACCGGCCGCCGCATGGGCAAATTCGAATCGGACGCGCGAGCCGAAGCCGACGCGGCCGTCGTCGAGACGCTGGCGGCGTCGCAGGCCGATCTCGGCGTGGCGATTGCGGCACAACAAGCGCCGGTCGCGCCGGAGCTGCTTTCGGCCGGTCAGCGAATCATGGTGAAAGGATTCAAGCAGCCGGTCGTCTTTCAGCGGCACGATGGCCGCTCGGCGGAGGTCCAGGCGGGACCGCTGCGGATGAAAGTTCCGCTCGGGGATATCGTCGCCATCGAAAATGACGCCGCAGCGGCAAAAGGTGGTACGGCCGCAGCAGGGCTGGCTCGACAGCGTGGGATCACGGTACACGCGCAGTCGAGCGTCGAGTCCGCACCCGAGGAGATCAACGTGATCGGCGCCACGGTGGAAGAAGCAACTGAGCGTGTCGACAAGTTTCTCGACGACGCCGCGTTGGCGGGCCGGTCGAGCGTCCGCATCATTCACGGACACGGAACGGGCGCGTTGCGCCGGGGACTGGCGGAGTTTCTCGCCGCGCATCCTCTGGTCGAACGAATCCACGCGGAGGCGGAAAATCGAGGCGGGACCGCAATCACGATCGTGGAACTGAGAGCATAGCCTTGACTCTCCCATGGAAACTTACTAGAATGTAGTAGATTCTAGTAGATTCTAGTGACATTCGGGAGTCGCGCAGATGGCAAAGATGGTGACGATCGAGCAAAAGGCCGTCGGATTTCTCGATTGGGACGAGAAAGAACAGGCCCGCATTGAACGGAACGTCTTCCTGCGAAACGGCCAGCTATGGGAAGGTCTGCGATTCTGCAAGAACCGCAATGGTCGCCACAATCGCGTGCATCTGGTGATCAACGAGGCAGACTTCGTGGATCTATTCCAGAGCGCTGTCGAGAACGGTGTCTTCGAGGAACAGACTCTGGAACGTTTGCGGGCCATCCTCGAGCAACGGCGCGACCCGTTTCTAGAGGTGATTGGCTCGACTGCGGATGGCAAGCTGGCGGCGGACGTTGACGACGAGCTGTACGGGGAAAGCCCAGCTTGAAACTCTTCGTCGACACATGGGGCTGGCTCGTCCTTGCCGACCGGAAAGATCCATCCCACGAAGAGACCGTGCGGTGCTATGAAGCGTACAGCAAGGCATCGAGTCGTGTCCTTACATCCGATTTCGTGCTGGACGAAACCTTCACACTGCTGTTTCGACGGCGTCCTTTCGACGAGGCACTGCGTTTCGCAACTGCCGTTCTCAAGTCACCATCGATCGGCGTAGAGGTGGTTACAGAGACACGATTTCGCGCCGCCTTCGATCTGCGGCGGAAGTTTTCCGACAAGCCCAGGATTTCTTTTACCGACTTGAGCAGCATGGCAATCATGAGCGAGCTGAAATTGACGGACATATTGACAGGTGACGGGCATTTCAGCCAAGTTGGCCTCGGATTCCGGAGTCTTCCGACAAAATGAGAGCAGAAATAAGTCGTGGCTGAAGCTGGATCATTCGCGGAGAAGGTGAAGCAGCAGGCGGACATCGTCCGCGTGATCGGCGAATATGTCCGCCTGAAGAAGACGGGGCAGAATTTTACGGGGCTCTGCCCGTTCCATCAGGAGAAGACGCCATCGTTCAGCGTCCATCCGGTGCGGCAGATTTACCATTGCTTCGGCTGCGGCGCTGGCGGCGACGTATTCAAATTCGTGATGGAGCTCGACAAGTGCACGTTTCCCGAGGCGCTGCGCACGGTGGCCGAGAAATGCGGAATCCCGATTCCGAGGCCGCGCGAGCGCTCGCCCGAAGAGCGCCGCGAAAACCAACAGCGATCGGCGCTGGTCGAGATGCACCAGCAGGCGGCAGCATTTTTCGCGCGGCAGCTGCACGAGGCCTCGGAGGGCAAGGTCGCCGGGGCGTATCTCGAGGATCGCGGCCTCGATCGCGAGGCCATGAAGCGATTCGGGCTCGGCTGGGCGCCGTCTTCGGGCGACGCGCTGCTGCGCCAGCTCAAGCCGAAGTATTCCGAGGCGCTGCTCGAAATCTCGGGGCTTTTCTCGCGCGATCAGGGCGGGCGGCTCTACGATCGCTTCCGGCGGCGCATCATGTTTCCGATCGCCAATGATTCCGGCAAAGTAATCGCGTTCGGCGGGCGCGCGATGGGCGATGACATGCCGAAATACATGAACTCGCCCGAGACGCCGGTGTATTCGAAGAGCAACCTGCTCTATCACCTGGATCGCGCGAAGGAAGCGATCCGGCAGGGCGACGTCGCGATCCTCGTCGAAGGATATATGGATGCGATCGCCGTGGCCCGCGCGGGCATCGCGAATGTGGTGGCGAGCTGCGGCACGAGCCTTGCCGAGCCGCAGATCAAGCTGCTCGGCCGGTTCACGCGGCGCGTGATCGTGAATTACGATCCGGACACAGCGGGGCAAGTCGCCACGGAACGGTCGATCGCACTGCTGCTCGAAAAGGAATTCGACGTGCGCGTGCTGGCGCTGCCCGGAGCGGCCGATCCGGACAAATTCATCAAAGAGCAGGGCGTGGAACCCTATCGCAAGCTGCTCGCACAGGCGCCGCCGTACCTCGATTACCTGATCGGCAAGGCGCGCCACATGGACCGCACGACCGCCGCGGGAAAAGTGGCGGCGCTGAACTTTCTGATGCCCTACGTGCAGCGGCTGCCGGACCGCCTGCTGCGCTCGGAATGGGCCACGCGCATCGCGTCTGAGCTGCGCGTCGATGAACCGGTGCTCCGCGAAGCGCTGCGCCGGGCGGCCGTCGAGCGCCGCAGCGAGGTGAAGCCCAAAGCCGAATTGATGGCAAGCCCGGTCAAGAAAGCGGAGCGCAGACTGTTGCAGTTGTTCGTTGAGGCCGATGAATTCCGCGAACAACTTCGCGAAACGCTTTCGAGCGAAGCTTTGCATCGGGGGCTCGAGACCGAGCGAATTTTCGAAATTCTCATTTCCAATACCTCCGGGCGCCCGGATGTGCCTGCCCTTGCCACCAGTCTGGGCGACCGGGACCGTGGACTATTCTTCGAATTGCTTTTCGAGGAGCCGCAGGAGGCCAGGTGGCAGGAGGCGGAGAGCTGCCTCGAAGTGCTGCGCAGCCGCGCCGTGGAACAGGAGCTTGCCGACTTGCAGAAAAAGATCGAATCGCAAAACGCGCCCGAAGATTTGAACAAGCTGCTCTCGCGGCGCCTCGAGCTGCAGAAGAAATTGGCCGCGGCCGCGAAATGACCACGCCGCTTCCTTCCATCGTGATCGTGGGGCGCCCGAACGTGGGGAAATCCACGCTCTTCAACCGGCTTACCGGCTCGCGGCGGTCGATCGTCACCAACGAGCCCGGCATCACGCGCGACCGCATCTACGGCACAGCGCAATGGGACGGCCGCGCGTTCGAGGTGGTCGATACGGGCGGAATCGTGCCCGAGGACAAGGCCGGAATTCCCGGCGAAATTCTGCGGCAGGCGCGCGTGGCGATCGAAAATGCCACGCGCGTGGTGCAGATCGTCGATGGGCGCGCGGGACCGCTGCCGCTCGACGCCGAACTCGCACAGCTTTTGCGACGCGCAGGCAAGCCGCCCGTGCTGGCCGTAAATAAGGTGGATTCGCCGAAGCAGGCGGAGCTCGCAGCGCAGTTCTACGAGCTCGGCGACGAGATTTTCCCAATTTCGGCCGAGCACGGCTACGGCATCGACGCGCTGCTCGATTCGCTGACGCAGGATTTCCCGCAAGGCGAATCGACGGTCGCTCAGCCGGACGTCAATATCGCGATCATTGGGCGGCCGAACGTGGGCAAGTCGACGCTGCTGAATAAGCTCGTGGGCGCTGAGCGCGCCATCGTTTCACCCGAGGCCGGCACCACGCGCGACATGGTGGACACTCTTGTCGAGCGTCACGGCAAGACGTACCGCTTCCTCGATACGGCGGGGATTCGCCGCAAAGGCAAGACGAAACTCATCGCCGAGAAGCTGAGCGTGATCATGGCGCGCAATCACCTCGAGCGCGCGGACGTGGCCGTGCTCGTGGTGGATGCGTCCGTCGGAGTGACATCGCACGACGCCACGATCGCAAGCTACGCCGAGCAATCGGGCCGGTCGGTAATCATCGCGATGAACAAGTGGGACCTCGCGCTGAGAGCGGCGCAGGAAAAAGCCGCAAGCGAAAAGGCGCACAGCGGCAAGGAATCAGGCAGGGGCGCGAATCCAAGCAAGCTCCTCGCGGACTACGAACCAATGGTCCGGCAAAAGCTGAAATTCCTCGCTTACGCGCCCATCGTTTTTCTATCGGCGCTCACCGGCGAGCGCACCGAAAAGCTCTACACGCTGATCGATCGCGTGGTCGAGGCGCGCCGCCGTCGCATTTCGACCGGCGAGCTGAACCGCTGGCTGGCAAACGTCGATCTCGAGCGCGGCACTTCTCCCGCCAGCCGCGAGGTGAAAATCTACTACATCACGCAGGCCACGGTTGCGCCGCCCACGTTCGTGCTCTTCACGAACCAGGCGAAGCCGCTGCATTTCAGCTACCAGCGCTTCCTCGAAAATCGCCTGCGCGCGGCCTTTGATTTCACGGGCACGCCGATCCGCTTCAACCAGCGCCTCAAGAAACGCGACCGCCCCGGCGGCGAGCCGCACGAATTTCCCAAGGGCGAAAAACGGACGCCGCGGCACAGCAAGCCCAAGCGCCGCCCTGGCCGAGGCCGGGGCCGCCAACGCTAGCGGCGTTCCCGCTCCGCAGCCTAATTTTCCTGCCGCCCTTCCGAACCTTTCGGCGCGGCTAGGTCTCTAGGTCATTGACGAGCGCGCGTGGCCACTTCCAAACAAGAGGCGCAATGGGTTCTCCGGGCCCAGTGCGGCGATCGCGAGGCCCTCGAGCTGCTCCTGCGCGGCGTGCAGCCCTCGCTGCGCCGTTATTTGACGAGGCTCGTTGGCGCGTCCTCCGCGGATGACGTGCTGCAGGAAGTGCTGATTCTCGTGTCGCGCAAGCTCGGGTGGCTGGATGTGCCGGAAGCGTTTCATCCCTGGGCGTACCGGGTGGCGAGCCGCGCAGCGTTTCGTCATTTGAAGAAGGAGAAGCGCTGGTCCGGGCATCTTCGCGACGAAGTCGTCCTCGACGATCTTCCGGCCGCGGAATCGGCCGTGCCGCGGGAGCTGCTGCCTGAGTTGCTGCAATCCGGCGCACTTTCGGCCGCCAGCCGCGCGGTCCTGGTGCTTCATTTTCAGGAGGAGATGTCGCTTCCTGAAATCGCCGCAATTCTGGAGATACCGCTGGGGACGGTCAAATCGCGCCTCGCTTACGGTTTGGCTGCCCTTCGCAAGAAACTCGATCCTGCAAGGAGCGTGTGATGGCAGAAGACATGGAAACAATCCTTCGCAAGTCGCTGGACGCCGTGGACCGCAGCCAGAAATGGCAAGTCGCGGGACTGGTGATTTTTCTGCTCCTTCTATTGCTCCATCTCGTCGCCTTCATGGCCGCCGTGCACGGTCACCACGACGTCCAGACTGTAAGTCCGCGCGCCATCGGCATGGGAATCTTTTCGGTGCTGCTCATGGTGGTGGCCTGCACCTTCGGAATCACCTTCTTCATTTCGCGGATGACCAAGCGGATTCTGAAGGCGATCGAGCTTTCCTCCAGGCCATAGCAGCCGGAGTTTCGGCCGGGGTCGCGAATTGTTTCGGGTGCGGGGCACTATCGTTTCGACTTCGAAGCCCCCCTCGGGGACAACACCCGAATCCAAACGACATTCGTCTCTTCCTGTCCCTTCCAGGCCTTATAGGGAAGCGCGTCCGTAAGGTGTCGATCCAAGGGCACTGGCGACAAACAGATCGACGATGTCAAATCGCCGCCGGAACTGTATTTTCCGCGCAGACGCCAACGTCCAGGCGTTTTGAGTTCGGGGAAGAAATCCGGATCGATGGAAACCACAGCGCCATAAAAGTGCCCCGCCGGCAGCGATATCCAACGCTCCACTAACCTATTTGCAAAACTCACTTTCGGATCGTCGATGCAGTCTGCCGCACAGGCCAACCGCTCCAGTCCTGGCTTCAGCGGGGGACCCAGGTCGAGGGAAAGCGTCAGAGGGGAATGTGAGCAAGGCTGGTAGATGTCTTTTTCGATGAAGAGTTCTGCGTTGCCGACGTTCCGAATCTCAACCCGAAGCTCAAGCGGTTGGCCAGCCTTTATGACTCTCGACTTCGCAGATATTCTGACTTCGATTTGTCGGTTGTTGCCTTGCGCGGGAAGGGGTTCCCTGATTCCGTGCGGCGCCAACATGAGGGCAAAGACCACCGGCACCAACGCCTGAGCAATTCTCATTCAAGCAATCCTTGACCCGTGATTAGACACCGACACCTGGAGAAGAGTGCCTTTCAAATCTCATGGTGGGATTCACTCAGCGAGCGGTCAGTTGCTTCGGGCCAAGCTGCTCCATCAAACGCTGCCGCATCGCGGCGGCAAGCGATGGAGGGGTTGACACGGCCCGAAATCGGCCTAGGATACAGACAAAGCCATGGCCAGCGCAGCTCAAAGAGTGCCGGAGAGTTCCGAAAGCGGTGGTCTCTTTCGCATCGGGGAGGTCAGCCGCCTCACGGCGACGAAGACGTTCGTCCTGCGCTTCTGGGAATCGGAATTTCCCATGCTGCAGCCGGTGAAAAGCCCCAGCGGGCATCGCCTCTACCGGCGCGAGGATATCGAGACCGTCTTCGAGATCAAGCGCCTGCTCTACGACGAAGGCTTTACAATCGCCGGCGCGCGCAAGCATCTGATGGACCAGAACGGCAGCGGCGCCGCTGAAGCCGATGAAACTGTTTCGGCTGCCCCCGCGGCTCCCGCGAAGCTCGATCGCGGATCGCGCGCACACCGCAAATTCCTGCTCGATCTGCACGAAGAGCTCCTCGCTGTCTTGACCCTTCTCGAACGCGAGTGATACGCTGATTCCCGGCCCAAACAGCCACATGCATGCGGGCTGATTGCGGTCAGTGCGGTCGGGACGTGGCGCAGCCTGGTAGCGCGCACGCTTGGGGTGCGTGAGGTCGCTGGTTCAAATCCAGTCGTCCCGACCATTGCTTTCGCCTTCCGAGGTGAGCCAATGGATCAGGTGAGGAATCCGTCACAGGAGCCCAGCCTTCAAAACGCTAGCCTCCTTCTCGCTGTCCTGCTACCGCTGGTCGTTTTCTCCAAGATCGTGGATTGTTGGCATCACTTCGGAATGCTGTCGAGAATCGCCGCCGCCGTGCTGCTCATTCTCCTTGCGGTCGAGCCCGTATTTTTCATCCGGGCGCGGCGGAGAGGCAAACCGCTAGGGCCCGACCAGTTGCTCATATTTGCGTACGCGGCGGTGCTTTTGACTACACTCGTGTTCGCCTCTCGCTTTTGACGTGCCGGAGACCTGATTACGCGTTGGAGGTCCTTCCGGAGGCGTGCTTTCCATCGGACCACCACATTTCATGCCGAATATTCTGATTACGAACGACGACGGGATTCACGCGCCGGGCCTGCGCGCTCTGGCGGCGGCGCTCGCCGAAATCGGTACGGTGACGATCGTGGCGCCGTCGCGCGACCACAGCGCCGCGGCTCAGTCGCTCACGCTGCGCCAGCCGATCTATTGCGACCAAATCGCCGAGCGCGAATACTCGATCGAAGGCACTCCCGCGGACGCCATGATCCTCGCTTTTCACACGCTCCTCGATGACAAGCCCGACATCGTCTTCTCCGGAATCAATCGCGGGGGCAACGTCGGCGAGAATATCTACTATTCGGGGACAGTGGGCGCGGCGATGGAAGGGGCGATCAATCGCGTGCCGTCGGTAGCGGTGTCGGTGGCGTACCGCGGGCAGCAATTTGATTTTGCGCCGGCGGCAGGCTTCGCGCGCGCGCTTGCGCCGCTGATTCTGAGCGAGGGCCTGCCCGAGGGCGTGCTGCTCAACGTCAACATCCCGCAGGATTGGACGGGCGAAGTGCGCATCACGCGGCAATCTTCGAAGGTCACGCGCAACGTGCTGCAGCCGGGCGAGGATCCGCGCGGCCGCCGCTACTACTGGCTGAGCGAGCAACAATTCGTGGCCGAGATCGAGCCGGATACGGACCACGCGGCGATCCGCGATGGCGCGGCGTCGGTCACGCCCCTGCGGATCGACCAGACAGACACTCCGTCGCTCGAGCACCTGGCGCGCTGGACGAAGCTGCTCGAAGCAACGCCCCGCGGCTTCGCCAACGGCTAGGACGCGACGATTAACTCGCGCTGAGATATGCTTGCTTGCGGTACAAGAAGGGGTTGTGCGCCGGGGAGCGGAGGAAACCGTGCCAAAACTGGACTTCCTTAAACCTGATACCGAGCAGATCCGTCACCAGATTCGCGGAATATTGGACAGCTACAGCCACGAATGGGATCTGCTGTCAGAACTTGCGCAAAATGCTGTTGACGCGATAAGGCAAGGAAAACCGGACAAGGGACGTATCGTACTTCAGGTCAACGCCGCGACAAAGCGCATATCGATTTCGGACAACGGAATCGGCGTGAATCCGGGCGAGATTACGAAACTACTGCGGCCGTTCGGTACAGACAAAAAGGGCCGAATCGATCAGGTGGGGGAGAAGGGGGTCGGCCTTAAATTCGTCATCTTCTCTAGCTCTAGCTTCCGGATGAAGACGAGTGGCCCTCGAGGCGCATGCACCGTCGCCATTGAGCAGGCCTCTGCATGGGTGCAATCTACGAGTAATGAGACCCTCGACCTCGATTTGACTACGGAGGAGCCTCGTCAGCCGAGCGGCACTACTGTCGAATTAAGGGTCGCTGACGATAATCACAGCGTCTTTGACTACTCTTTTGACGAACTCCTCTTTCTGTTACGAACGAAAACCGCTCTGGGCGATGCTGGATTCATCTGGGACACGCCCCTGAATGCCGACGTGAAGTTCGTCCATGTGGACAAAGGTGGTACCGAACTTACGAAAGTATTCGATTGCAGATACCTCCTGCCAACTGAACCCACGCGAGCGTCCGATACCGAAGATCTCGATGGCTTCAAAACGTGGCTCCACGAGCAAGACCGATCCGACCAGGAAAAGCGAAAGAAACTTCTGAATAAGATCGTGTGGACGAAGGGGAAAAGGCAAAAGAGCGGCAGAGAAATCCGGTATTGGTCATGTTTCGTTCCGAGAAGGGAATATTGGCGAAAACTCTCGCAGAGCTTCGGCATCGTTTTTCCGGCCGACGATGGGACGAGCCCGGCAGACGAATCCCCAGGCGTCGGCTTCTCAGGGGGATTCGAAACTTCGACCAAGGGGATGCCGACCGGAATCTCAATTGAGCTCAAACCGCGCGGTTCGGCGGGCTATGTGCCCAACTTTTTCATCGTGGTGGACGACCCGTCGCTCAACTTTGACATCGGGAGGAAATCGGTACACGGCCGACAGCAAGGAATGCTGAGAGAGATCGCATACGAAAACTTTCGAGAATTCATTAACACAACAAGACGATATATGGGTGGGGACATCGACCCCGAGATGGCGCAGTGGGACAAGGACGAGGTCTTCAACGAAGTGGATGGCTTACCAGATCTCAACAGCAAGAAGTCGCGCTTCGTTAAGCGACCGAACAGCCAGGAAGCGACGGTCGCAGCTATGTTCTTTGAGATGATAGGTCGGGGAGAGTTTAAGGATATCCGGCCGCTCATCTCCGGCTACAAAGATCGATATGACTTGTACGCGAAATGGCAGGCCCGAAGAGTAGTTCTCGAGTTCAAGTATGACCTAGCAGGGCTGTTTGCAGATTTCACCGAAGAACGCAAAATGTTCAATGAAATCAATGCCGTCGTAATTTGGGAAGTGACCGAAACTGATCGCATCCTAGCAAGCAGACGTGGGATCGGGGTGGAGGCAATCCAGCAATCTGACTTGATCGAATACAAAGGCTTCCCCATGGCATCCCGGCGTCTGACACTTGGAGACGTCACCCCTATATATGTGATCGAACTGAAGAATCTTGTCGACGTCTGAGGCATTTCGCGGCCGAGGCCACGTTCCTTCCGAGAGCTTGGGCCGCCTAGAATCGTCGCCTGACGAACTGGCATGCCAAGAAAAGCAGCTGCGGCAACGAAATCCGAGGAAATCACCGTCGAAGGCATCTTCGGACCGGGCGGATTGCTCGAAAAGCGCCATCCGGGATACGAATTCCGCCCTTCGCAGCTCGCCATGGCGAAAATCGCATCCGATGCCTTCGAAAAACACCAGCATGTGGTGATCGAAGCGGGCACGGGCACCGGCAAGACGCTCGCCTATCTGCTGCCGGCGATTCGCAGCGGCCGCCGCGTGGTAATTTCGACGGCCACCAAATCCCTGCAAGAGCAGCTCTTCCAAAAAGACGTTCCCTTCCTGCAAAAACATTTCGCGCCCAATCTGAAAGCGGCGCTGATGAAGGGCCGCGCCAATTTTCTGTGCCGCCAGAAAGTCCATCAAATGGAGGGCCAGCCGGTCCTGAAAGGGATCGACGAAATCGACTGGTTCTCGCAAATTAAAGACTGGGAGAAGCTGACCGAAACCGGCGATCGCAGCGAGCTGACGTTTCTTCCCGACGACGCCGAGCTTTGGAATCGCATCGACGCGCGCAGCGACCTGTGCACCGGCCAGAAGTGCGCGGAATTTCAGCGCTGCTTCGTGACGGCGATGCACCAGCGCGCGCACGAAGCGGATCTCATCATCGTCAACCATCATCTATTTTTCGCCGATCTCGCCATTCGCCAGGATGATTTCGGCTCGATCCTGCCGGAGTATTCCGCGGTCGTTTTCGATGAGGCGCACGAGATCGAGGACGTAGCGAGCGACTATTTCGGCCGCCAGCTTTCGAGCTACCGCTTCGAGGAATTGGCGCGCGATACGGAGAGCATGCTGCGCATCCTGCGCATCGAGGCCGCTCCTCTGCGCAAACATTTGACGCGGATGCGCGAACGCGCCCGCGCCTTCTTCGAGCGCTTCCCCGAGCGCGAGGGCCGCTACCCCTTCGGCCCCGCGGAACGACATGCGTTCCTCGATCAAAATCGCGAGGCGTACGACGATCTCGCCTCGGCCGTGAAACGCACGGAAGCGGAGCTTTCGGCGATCACGCCAAAGCCCGAAGAAATCATCTCCCTCGCGCGGCGCGCCGCCGAAACCCGCCGCGAGCTTGCGTTCCTGATGGAGAGCGAAGAGAAAAGCTACGTCTATTGGTACGAGCGCCGCGGCCGGGGCGTTTTCCTCGCGGCCACGCCGATCGACGTGAGCGACATCCTCCGCGAGAAGCTCTTCGATCAATTCGACACGGTAATTCTCACGTCGGCGACGCTCGCGGTCGGCGGCCGCTTCGACTATCTAAAGCAGCGGCTCGGCGTGTTGCCATCGCAGGAGGAAGTGCTGCCGCAGGAATTCGACTACGAATCGCAGGCGCTGCTCTATCTGCCGAAATCGCTGCCGGACGTGCGCAATCCCGGCTTTTCCGGCGCCGCCGCGGACGAGATCGTGCGGCTGCTCGAAATTTCGCAGGGCCGCGCCTTCTGCCTGTTCACGAGTTACGCCCAGATGAAAGATATTTACGGGCGCGTCCAGGGGCGCGTTGGTTTTCCGTTGCTGCTGCAGGGCACGGCGCCGCGCTCGATTCTGCTCGATCGCTTCCGTTCGACTCCGAACGCGGTGCTCTTTGCGACGTCGAGCTTCTGGCAGGGCGTGGACGTGCCGGGCGCGCAGCTCTCGTGCGTGATCATCGACAAGCTGCCCTTCGCGGTGCCGAGCGACCCCATCGTCGCGGCCCGCGTGCGGGCGCTCACCGAAGACGGCCGCAACGCCTTCGCCGAATATCAGGTGCCCGAGGCGGTGCTCGCGCTCAAGCAGGGCTTCGGCCGCCTGATCCGATCGAAGACCGACCGCGGCATCCTCGCCATCCTCGATAACCGCATCCAGCGCATGCAATATGGTAAAATTTTTATCGAGTCCCTGCCTAAGTACCAGACCACGCAGGACCTGACGCACGTCGCGCGCTTCATGGCGGACCATTCCGAATAGCGCGGTTTCGGCGAGCGGGCGCCCCTTGGGGGGCTCGAAAGAAGGCCCATGTACGAAGTCAGCGTTGAAGAGACGTTCGCGGCGGCGCACAACCTCCGCAACTACAAAGGAAAATGCGAGGACCTGCACGGGCACAACTACAAAGTGCGCATCGTTCTCGCGGGCAAGGAACTCGATCACGTCGGGCTGCTCTACGATTTCGTTCACCTGAAGCAGGTGATCCGCGGAGTGATCGCGTCGCTCGATCACAAGTATCTGAATGAGCTTCCGCCCTTCGACGAAATTAATCCATCCGCCGAAAATATCGCGCGCCACATTTGCGATCAGATTTCGAAACAGATCCGCGAGACGCCCAACGGCGCGGGAATCGGCAGCGTCACGGTATGGGAGACGGAGACGACGGCGGCCACCTACCGCCCGTAGCATTCTCATCGTCCGAGTGCGCGAAGCGGGCATCATCGTCATGGTTATCACCGAGATTTTCAAATCCATCCAGGGCGAAGGCACGCGCGCCGGCTTGCCCTGCATCTTCGTGCGCCTCACGGGATGCAATCTCCGCTGCGTCTGGTGCGATACCGCATACGCTTTTCACGGCGGCACGAAATACAGCCTCGACGAAGTGCTCGATCGGGTGCGCTCGCTCTCCGGCGATCCTAAGCGCAAGACATCGCTTGTCGAAATCACCGGGGGTGAGCCGCTCCTGCAGCCGGAAACGCCGGAGCTGGCGCGAAAGCTTCTGGCCGCGGGCTACACGGTGATGATCGAAACGAGCGGCGAGCGTTTCGTCGGCGTGCTGCCGCGCGAAGTGATCAAGATTGTCGACGTAAAATGCCCCGATTCCGGCGAAGCGGAAAGGTTCGATCCCGCCAATGTCGAAGCGGTCGATCAAAAGGACGAAATCAAGTTTGTGATTGCCAGCCGCCGGGATTACGATTTCGCCCGCGAGTTCACCGAGCGGCACGGCCTCGCGAAGCGCGTGCACCAGGTCTTGTTCTCGCCGGTCTTCGAGGACCCGAACGGGCAATGGCCCGGATTGAGCCCGCGCGAACTCACCGAGTGGATTCTCGCCGACGGATTGCCCGTGCGGCTCGGCCTGCAGTTGCACAAATTCATCTGGGACCCGGCGACGAAGGGAGTTTGATCTCGGGCATGGCGGAAAAACCCAAAGCGATTGTCCTGCTAAGCGGCGGAATGGACTCGACCGTCACGGCGGCCATCGCCAATCAGACTCATCGCCTCGCGCTGCTCCATGCGAGCTACGGACAGCGCACCGAACGGCGCGAGCGGCGCGCATTCGATGAAATCGCCGATTTCTATGGCGTTCGCGAACGGCTGGTGGTTCGCTTCGACGCGTTCACGCAGATCGGCGGTTCGGCGCTTACCGACGGCCGCATCGAGGTGCCGGAATCCGGAGAAGCCCTTGCGCCGGATGCCCGTATTCCCGTAACGTATGTTCCCTTCCGCAACGCCCACTTCCTCTCCGCGGCGGTGAGCTGGGCGGAAGTAATCGGGGCGACGGCGATTTTCATTGGAGCGGTGGCGGAGGATAGTTCGGGCTACCCGGATTGCCGGCCGGAGTATTATCGCGCGTTCCAGGCGGTGATCCGCGAGGGCACGCGCCCCGAAACGCACATCGAAATCGTGACGCCCGTGATCGCGATGCGCAAAAGCGAAATTGTGCGGCGCGGATTTGAATTGGGCGCGCCGCTCGCTCGCACGTGGTCGTGCTATCAGTTCGAGGATGCAGCGTGCGGGACGTGCGACAGTTGCCGCCTGCGCGTGCAAGCCTTCGCGGAGGCCGGAGTGCGGGACCCTATCGCCTATCGGGCGCAAGTTGCGCGATAATACGCCAAGGGGGTAGTTCCATCGGGGGAGGACAGTAATCACATGAGAAAACTCGTGCAAGCCTTGGGAGCGCTGATTTTCGTGCTGCTGCTCGCTGCGACCGTGAGGGCTCAGGACGGGCGCGTGTCGGGTCAGGTTCTCGATATGAACGGAAAGCCGTGGGCGAATATCACCGTGACCCTCAAGAGCGACACGGGCCGGACTTTCACGCTAAAGACCGACAAGGACGGGAAGTACAGCCAGATCGGAATGCCGGGCGGCATCTACGTGATTACCCTCACCAATCAGGCGGTTGGCCTGAACTTCTCAGAGAAGCAGATGGTGAAGCCCGACGACTCCAACGTCTTCGATTTCAACTTCAAGGAAATCATGGCGCAGCAGCAAAATAATCCGGCGAATGCCGAAGAGGAAAAGAAGCGGCAGGAATCGCAGAATGCGTTCAAGGAGATGCAGACGCATTTCAACAATGGCCGCGCCGCCCTCGACGACTCCGACGCGCTGCGCAAACAGCTGGCCACCCTGCCCGCCGATCAGAAGACGGCAACGCAGGATAAGATCAATACCGACTATCAGACCGCGATCAGCGAGCTCGAGCAGGCCGAAAAAGGCGTGCAGCCGAAGGACGTGAAGAACCACGCCGTGGTTTTGTCCACGCTGGGACAAGCCTACGATCGCGCGGGCCGCTACAGCGACGCCGTTGCTGCCTATCAGAAGGCGATTGACATGAATCCGCAGCCTTCCTACTACGTCGATCTCAGCACGGCCACCGTCAATGCGGCCACCTCTGGAACGGATACCACCGATCTCGCCGCGAAAGTGACCGAAGCAGGCGCCGATTGCGACAAGGCCGGCGCGCTCGACCCGACGCTCACCGCGCGGTGCTGGAAAAACATCGGGATCGTATTGAGCAACAAGAATCACCTGAGCGAGGCGGTTCTGCCTCTCCAGAAGGCCACAGCCGCGGACGCGAAGGACGCGCAGGCCTGGTTCCTGCTCGGCGGGGCGCTTACCTCCGAGATCACGTCGAAACAGGAAGGAAACAAACTGACGTATACGTTTCCTCCCGGCCTTACCGACGCGTACCAGCACTGCATCGACGCGGATCCGAGCGGCCCCTACGCGGCGCAGGCGAAAGCGACTCTCGATGGGTTGAACCAGCTGAGCGGCGGGACGTCGACCGTGGTGAACGAGCGGAAAACCAAGAAGAAGTAATTCGCGGCGGAGTACCGCTCGCTTTTGGATTTGCCGTTTTCTTGTTCTCGGCGGGAGGGATTTTCGGGCTGTCTTTTCTCCGCAGTTTTCGCCCCTCGACCCCAACGTGCGACAGTGTTATGCTGCGCTCGTGAGTCTGAGGAACCTGGTGCGCGCCATGGACTCGAATCAACCCAACACCCAGCGCCGTCGCAGCGAGCGAATCTCCGAATCGGTTCCTGTGATCGTGCGCGGTATCGATCTGCTCGGCCAGCCTTTTGAAGAGCGTACGTCCACGCTGGCGCTCAACCTTCACGGATGCCGCTACTCCTCCAAGCATCATCTGCCGAGGAACAGCTGGATCACGCTCGAGGTTCCGCAGGGCGGCGAAATGCGCAACGTGCGGGCGCGAGTGGCATGGATTCAGCGGCCGCACTCCGTTCGCGAGTTTTTCCAAATTGCAGTCGAGCTGGAAAGCCCGGCCAACGTCTGGGGCATGAATCCCGCGCCCGAGAGCTGGCGAGACGTTGCACCTGCACCTCCGCCGGGACAGGAAAATCCCTGGGCCACAAAGGAACCAATCATGTCTGATATGCCGAACCCGTCCAACGACTTCGAACGCGCCTCTTCCACCTTCGCGCCGGCGCCCGAGCCAGAGCCGGGAAACCCGCTGCTGCACGATTGGAAGGCGCAAATCGAGCGAGAGGCGAACCGGGCTGCCGAGAGCGCGGCGGCGCAGGCCGGCGATCGCATTCGCACGGCCATCGAAGAGCTGGAGCGCTTTTCGTCCAGTCTAAGCGCGAAGCAGGACGAGTTCCTCGGGTCTCTCCGGTCGGAATTCGAAGGGAGCCTCACGCAGGCCCGCGAGCTTCTCCACGAGCTGGACCGGAAGGCTGCGGCCCTTCGCGCAGAAAGCGAGGCAGCGGCCGAATCGACGAGCCGCATGGCCCAGACGCGCCTTCAAATAGAAGCCGCTGAAGCCTCGCTGGCCGCGAAGCCGAATAGCAGCGCCGCGCAAGACGAGGCAGGGGCGACGGAAGCAGTCGCGGCGAACTGGCGCGACCGCCTCCAATCCGAAATGGCGGCCGCACAGGCGCAATGGAACGAGCTGCTGCAATTCTCGGTCGACGACAGCATCGAGCGATTGGCCCGGCAGCTTGGCGCGCGCTCGGAAGAGGTGCTGCGCGGCACGGAACAAACCATCTCGAGCCGTTTTGCGGAGCTCAGCGATCCCCTGGCGCAGGTGACGAACGAGGCGCGCCAGACTCTCTCCGGCCTGCGATCGGCCCTTGAAGACGAGATTACGCAAGCGCGCGCCTCCCTTGCCGAGATCGAACATTCGACGAGCCGCCTCAAGGAGTACGCGGGACGGCTGGAGGCAGCCAGCCATGACACCGTCAACGAACTGCACCGGAGGCTCGAAAATATTCTGGAAGCGCAGACCGATGAAATGCGGCAGCGCGTGGAAAGACTTGCGAACGACGCGCAGGAGCGGCTGGGCCCGGCGCTCGACGAATTGAGCCAGCAATTTGCCGGTCGCACGATTGCCGACGTCCAATCCAAGATCGCGCCGCACATCGAACGCGTGCCTGAATTGCTGCGCGAGCTTTCAGCCCGCGAGTTGCAGGCTGAGGGAAGCCTGCGGCTGTTCCGCGAAAGGCTGCGGCAGGTTGCGGAAATCAACCAGCGCGAAGCGGCTGCGCAGCTCGCGTCGACCCTTGCCGATCTGCGGAATGATTTCGAGTCCGCCCGGCGCGAGGCGCTGGCGAAATGGAATGAGGAGCTGGATGCAGGCGGCGTGCGCGCTTCTCATGCTGCCGCTGAATCCATTGGGCGTTCTTCGGAGTGGTTCCAGCAGGAAGCGCGGGCGCGCATGCAGGTGCTGGTGGAGCAGACGCTTGCGACCGCCACCGCCACGTTCGACGAAAAGACGGCGGAGGCCGCGCGCCACTTCGAGGCGAAGCTCGAGGAACAATCCGCCGGGCGCATCGAGCAGATGCACCGCGAACTTGACGGCGTGACCACCGAGCTTTCCGGCCGCGCGCGCTCGGAGATGGCAGTCGCCGCGGAAGCCGCCGCCGCGTCGTTCGGCCAGGTGCTGCGGGGCATCTCGGAGCAGGAAACAGCTCAGTTTACGACCAATAGCCGCGCCATTCTTGCCGAGCGCCAGCAGGAATTCGAGCAGTTTGCCGCAGGGGCGATGCAAAATCTTGAATCCAGCGCTTCGGCCTCGGTGAATCGTTTCCAGGAGCGCATGGTTTCGCAGGTCGAAACGTCGGTCGGAGAAGGCCGCAACGCGCTCACCTCCGAATTCGCCTCGATGGTGGAAAGCTTCCGCGCCGATCGCGAAGCATATAAGAGCGAGTGGGCTGCTGGCCTCGATCAGTTGAGTGCCGAAGCCGTCGCCAAGCATCAGGAACGCCTCCAGGCGACGTCCGATTCCTGGGTGGTTTCGTCCGTGCGGCGCTTGAACGAAAACGGGCAGAGCGCCGTCGAAGCGCTGATCCGGTCGGCCGACAAATCCTTGCGCGATTCCTGCTCGAAGGTATTCGAAGACTTGGCGGAGATGTTGCGCCAGACAAAATCGATTGCCGATGCAACAGGATTCGTTCCACCTCCGGCGTACGACGCCCCGGAATCAGCGGCGTCGCATCATTCGGCCTCGGGCGATTAGAATTTTTCAGACGCGTGCCGCCAAAACTCGCGTCTGGCCTTCCGTGCTTTTACTTCTCCCCCACCGCCTCGCGAACCGAACGCGCGACGTATTCGATTTGCTCCTGCGTTAATCCCGGATGCGCTGGCAGGCTGAGTACGCGCTCGCACGCGAGCTCGGCGCGCGGGAACGTGCCGCGCGGACAACCGAGGGAAGAGTACGCCGGCTGCAGGTGAATCGGCTTCGGGTAGTGCACCACCGTCTCGATCTCGCGGGCGGTGAGCTGCGCGATCACGGCATTGCGATTGCTCACGTAAATGACGAACTGGTGATACACGCACTCGTCGCGCGGGTCGTCGACCGGTATCTCCACGCGGGCGCCGGCAAGCAGGCGGCGGTATTCGCGGGCAATTTCCTGGCGCCGCGCCGTCCAGGCGTAAAGATGGCGCAGCTTGATGCGCAGGACGGCGCCCTGAAATCCCTGCATGCGGTAGTTGTAGCCCACGAATTCGTGCTCGTAGCGCGAGGTCTGCCCGTGATTGCGCGCGGCGCGCGCGAATTTCGCGATGCGGTCGTCGTCGGTGGTGAGCGCCCCGCCTTCGCCGTAAGCGCCGAGATTTTTCGTGGGGTAGAAACTGAAGATTCCGGCATTGGCCAGCGCCCCCGCGCGCCGGCCGCGATAGCGCGCGCCGTGAGCCTGGGCCGCGTCCTCGAGAACGCGAATGTTGCGCCGCCCGGCGATTTCGCGGATCGGATCCATATCGGCAGGACGGCCGTATAGATGGACGGGAAGGATGGCGCGGGTTCGCGGCGTGATGGCACGCTCGATGAGCTTGGGATCGAGATTGCCGGTCGCGGGATCGATATCGACGAAGACGGGCACCGCGCCGCAGTAGGTGATCGCTTCCGCCGTTGCGAGAAACGTGTTCGGCGTGCTGATCACCTCGTCGTCCGTCTGAACGCCGAGGGCCAGGAGTCCCAGATGGAGCGCCGCCGTGCCGCTGCTGAGCGCGACGCAATGCCTGGTGCCGCAGAAATCGGCGAACTCGCGTTCGAAAGCCTCCACTTCCGCGCCCAAAACGAACGCGGAGCTTTGGCACACGCGATCGAGCGCGGGCAGGACTTCATCTCGCAGTTGCGCGTACTCAGCCTTCAGATCGAGAACAGGAACCTTCATTCGGAGCCGCCCTTTCGCAAGCAGAAAACTTTACTGTACGCGCCCTGTCTCCACAAGCCCCGCCCTGGAGGCCCGGGAGAAGCGCTGCTCTCCATGTCCCCGCGCGGCCGCTTTTGCATCCCATGATTAGAACCCTTGATAAGTTGAAATAGAGTTAAGTGAATTTCATCGACCGGCTTCCGGGGACTGATATACTCGGGCCATCGTAATTCCACGGGAGCATGACGCTGGCTCGGCGCGTCGCTCCACACCGCACGATCTCTCGGAGCCATGCACGACAAAGCTGGAAAGAGCAGGCGCAGATATCCCAGGATTCAGACGCCCAAAGGGATTTGGGTCGCGTGGCAAGGCGACAACATCAAGCAGAGCGTGTCGCGCGTCAGCGACTTGAATCTCGGCGGGCTCTTCATTTCCACTCCGGCCCCTGCACCTCTGGGCACGGTGTTGACCGTCTTGCTTTCCGTCCCCGAGGGAGAGATACGCGGGCGGTCCACGGTGCGAAGCGTGAGTGCGGATGGGATGGGGGTTGAGTTCACCGAAATTTCGACAGCGGATCAGACGCGGCTCCAGGCTCTCGTCGCGCGCCTGCTGGCCTCAACCTCAAGCCCTTCAGCCGAATCCTAGCACCTTGCATCTTCCGTCAAATGTGAGTGAGCGTCCCGGTGATCTTCGTGCGGCGCAGCGCCCAGGCAAAGACGGCAAACGACGCCGGAATCAGGATGGCCGAGAAGATCAGCAGTGCGCCGATCGAGGGCAATAGCTTGCTCCAGGGCGCTCCCGCCAGCAGCGCCGCGCGCATCCCCTCGAGCGAGTACGTGACCGGAATGAGCCGCGCCAGCATCTGCAACGGCCCCGGCAGCACGGAGACCGGATACATCATCCCGCCGACCAGCCCCGAAATACCCAGAAGGAGCCACTTCGCAGGGTTCCCGCGCTTGAAGAGCACCTGGTAAGCCGCGGAAAGGATGCCGAGCCCAGAGAAGGCAAGAATCGATGCCAGGAGCACGGCAATCGCGCCAGACCAGTTTGCGGCGCGCGGCGCGAAGCCAAAAAACAGCACGCCCCAGCCGAGATACACGCAGGTCCGCAGCGCAAGCGCGAAGAAGGGATACACGGCCGAGCCCGCGAGGATCACTCGCAGCGGCGTCTGCGTCACGAGCAAAGCCTCGAGCGTGCGGTTCTGGCGCGCTTCCTCGATGCTGGCATCGAAGGCCGTGAATGCTACGCTCATGTAATCGAAAAATGCGAAGCCCACGAGCGCGAAAGCAAAGTAATTGCTCCCCAGCGGAAGCGCGCGATCGAGCTGCGGGCTTTCGACGAAGCGCGAGAGATAGAAAAAGGTAGCCACGCCAAAGAGCGCCTCGACCAGCTCGAACAAAAGCGCGGTCCGGTAGCCGCGAGCAATCGAAAAATCGCGCCAGAAGAATGCCGCGATCTTGCGGAGCGTGCGCGCGATATTCACGAAGGCGCCCCAGCCGCCCGTTCCGGACGCACGAGCCGCGCGATCGCCGCCTCGAGGGTGGGAGCGCCCGCCGAAGCGCGCAGGCCCCGCGGCGAGTCGCAGGCTAAGAGCTTCCCATGGTCGAGCAGCAGGATTCGATCGGCGATTTCCTCGACCTCGCTCAGCGTATGGGATGCGAAGAGCAACGTCGTGCCGCGGCGGCGCACGAGATCGTCCTTGAGCAGGCGGCGAAAATCCGCGGCGGCGAGCGGATCGAGGCTGCGCGTAGGCTCGTCGAGCAGCAGGACGGCCGGGCCATGCAGAAACGCGCGCGCGAGGCCGAGCCGATGCGTCATGCCCGTCGAGAATGTTCGCACCTGGCGATCGAGATCGCCCACCACCCCCATCAGGTTCGCGACGGAATCGATGCGTTCGCGCGCGGGCGGCCCCGTCATATTGTTCATTGCGGCAAAGAAGGCGAGATTTTCGCGGCCGCTCAGCCGCGCGTAGAAGCCCTCATCGCCGCCCGTGTGATATCCGAGCTGGCGGCGCGCCGAAAGGCCCTCGCGTTCGACGTCAAAGCCGCCGAGCGCCGCCCGACCGCGAGTGGGAACGATCAGGGTGGCGAGAATGCGCAGCAGCGTCGACTTCCCCGCTCCGTTGTGCCCCACAATCGCAACCGCTTCTGCGGGTTCGATCGCGAACGAAATGTCTGCGAGCGCGCATTGCGTGGCGCGCGCAAAAGGGTGGAGCAGAGCACGCCAGCCGGAAAGCGCGGGAGGGAAATACTTTTCGAGGTTTTCGACAGCAATCGCGGGAGCGGACATCCAAGGACGTTATAACTGAATTCGCCGCGGCAAATCCAGCTCAAGCGGGCGCGCCAGCCTTCCAATCAAAATGGCGGAGGCGCAAAAGGTTTGGTGGCGGGCGCGTGCCCCATCGTGCCCCGACGAGGAGAAGATTCGAGAACGAAAATCGCATAGCGATAGATCGCAAGCTCGTCGGAACTCGCGATCGGAAGCTCCACCACTTTTCCGAACGCCGCGTGCATCTCGTGCAGCTTCTCCGGCGGCAGAGCATCGAGCAGTTCGCCAAACTGATTTTTCGCGAGCGTCACCTCGCTCACCGGAGTCTTGCCGGCTTTCGCGCCAGAGGCGGGCGGATTCGCTGCCGACGCGGCCCTCGGCACGGGCGCCGCTGCAGGCGCCGGAAGCGGAGCTGCTTCCTTGGGATGCTTCGAGGCGGAGGTCTTGAGCTCGTAGCTCTCATAGAAGTCGCGCGGGAACTGCTTTTCGTACAGCGCGGCATAGGCGGTTTTCAGCGCGTCACCGGGCGGCTGGCTATCCGCGAGCGCCTTTGCCGTGAAGTCATCGAGCGCCGCCATCAGATCGCGCAAGTCGCGTCGCGCGCGCGCCGAAGGCCCCTTGCCGGATCGCGCAAGCGATGCGCCGAGCCGCTCCGTGCGCTCGTCGTAGCACTTTCCGTAGCTTTTGATTCCCCGCAGCTGGCCATCTTCTTGCGAGTCGTCCATGCCGGTGATCTTCGCGATCCATTCCGACGAAGTCATCTGCAGAATCTGCGCGCACGTCATCCCCATGCGATCGGCATCAGGCGCGCGCGCTGATTTCTGGCGCGATTGCGCGTGCGAAAGCGCGGGGCTCAACAACAGAAAAACTGCCGATGTGATCGCAATGCGCATGCTCGAAATCGTAATCGACCGCATCTCAAGGACGCAACTGCGCGACGGCGGAATCCGGCTCGTTCGCGGGCACCTTTTCGCCCCCACCCGCGGTTTCCGGCGGCACAATCTTCGTCGCCTGCGACGCCACGATTACCCACCGCCCGTCGCGCTTCGCTTCGACCCGCGTGAAGATGCCGCGCCGCGGCGGCATCGGCGATCCATCCGGATTGCGCTCGCCGCTCGAATTGAAATACACGTGCACGACTGCGATTTCGGGAGTCAAAAAGCTGCTCTGTATCTGCTCGGTATGCCAGACGCTCTCCTTCGTCTTCGCCGAATGCAGCCCCTCGAGGCTCTTCGCAAATGTCGCGCGCCCTTTGAACCATTGCCCCGCCAGGTTGACGACATCCGCATCCGGCGCGAAAAGGCGCACCATCGCGGCGATATCGTGATGGTTCCACGCCGCCTCCCACTGCGTTTCGATCTTCGCGATGGCTTCGACGTCAGCCGCGCTGCCATGGGCCGCGGCGGCGCCACCCGCCTGCGCGCGCGATGCGGCGGGCGTGAGAAGAATGAACAGCGCAAATAGCGGGAGTCTGCTTTTCATGGCGCGCCTCCTGGATACGCATTTCAATTCTTGTCGCCGGCCTGCGAAAATTTCAGAATAAACGTCGCTCCATCCTTCAGCGCCGGCGCGTTCACCGGCAGCAAAAGCAAGCCGCGCCCAAAACAGCTCTTGAGCCGAAATACGCTGACGCCGGCCTGGGTCTCGCCGCCGATCTGCACTTCAGTTTCCTCGCCCGAATGTTGCAACAGGAGCGATGCAAGCCGCGGCTGATCCGCTTTCTGCGCCTGGTGGAAAACGACGGCCACGACGGCCGGGTGCGCTCCCACATGAGCCTCGATCACGCGGCACGTGATGGTGCTCGCGTCGTCCGCACCGGTCTGGCCGGCCGCAGCGAGCAGCGGCACACATAGCGCGATAGCCGCGAGCAGCAGCGATCGCTGGGATTTCGTTCGCATGATGCACCTCCGGATGGCCGGCGCGATTGTCGCTGGATGCATCGCAGCCGTCAAGGAAGCTCTAGCGCTGCTTGCGCCTTGCCGGCCGCGAACGCGGCCGCAGCAGCGCGCGTTCGAGCAGCGCGTCGACCGCGCGACTGAGGCGCCGCTCCCGCGCCGCGGGTGACTTCGCCGAATCGAACCACTGGATGAAATGCCGGCGATGTCCCGGCGCAAGCTCTTGAAACGCGCGCCACGCCTTCGGATGCCGCCTGAGCCCGGCGCTCAGATCGCGAGGCACCGGAAGGCTGCGCGATCCGCGGTCGAGCCGAAGCTCCACGCTGACCACCTCGCCAGCGTCCGCGCCTGCAGCCTTTCGCAGCGCCGTATTGAGGTGCAATCGGTATCTCCCGCCGCCGGCCGGGACGAGCGTCACTCGCGCGCTCTTGCCGTTCACGATCGCGACGACTGGGATATGCCTCTCCTTCCCCGATTCCCTCTCGAGCGCGCGGCCAATCTCCTCCGGCACGTCGACGTGCCGCATCAGCCAGATCTTGTAGATCGTGGACATGAACCGCCTGGCGCCGCTAGAGGTCATCGGTACACTTATCTCGTGTCCCGGGCGGCCGAGCGGAGCATCACGCGCCCTCCGAGTCTGCATAGCGCGCCTCGGTCAAATCGAGTTCGCGCTCGAGCCGGCGCATCACTTCGTCGTTGATCTTGTTCTGATTCCGCAGGTGAAGCACAGTCGCGTGCTGGATTGCAGCGACGTGCCTCAAGAGTTCCGTCCAGCGCCGATAGTCCTCCGGCCGGTAGCCGCTTTCAGCCGATTCGTTGCTATCGAGAGCATTCAACCGGCGGCGGTAAAGCCGGATCAATTCGTCGTAAAGGGGCGCGAATTCGGGCTCCGCATCATCGCGGCTGTGTTCGAGGTAGGCGAGCGCCGCCTCGATCATGGCATGCCGCGCTTCGTTTTCCTCTTTATCCTGCCCGGCCCCGGCCAGGCCCAAACGCCGGATCAAAGGCGGCAGCGTGAGCCCTTGTAGCACCAGCGTCACGAAAATCACGCAGAACGTGAGGAAAATCATCATATTGCGCCCGGGAAAGGGATCGCCGCTATCGAGCACCTTCGGCAACGAGATCGCCGCCGCCAGCGCCACCACGCCGCGCATCCCGGTCCAGCCCACGATGAAAAGCGCTTGGGGATTGGGAATCGTTTCGGATTGATGCAAGAGGCGCCGCCGGATCGCATACGAAATCGCGGCGCCCGGATATACCCAGACGAACCGCAGAAGAATCACCACTCCGCTGAACAATGCGCCCAGAAGCACCAGCTTGCCGAGATGGCGCATGTGGATGCCCGCCAGAATATAGGGCAGTTGAAATCCAAGCAGCAAAAACACAAATCCGTTGAGCACGAAATCGATCATTTCCCACACGGCTTGTCCGGATAGACGCGCTCCCCTCGAGAGGATCAGCGAACTTTTCCGTCCGAGATACAGCCCGCATGCCACCGTCGCCATCACGCCCGAGGCATGCGCGCTCTCTGCCGCCAGATAGGCGACGTACGGCGCGATCAGGCTGATCGTGATCTCGATCGGTGCATCGACGATTCTCAGTGCGATGAAGTGAATGATCGTGCCGGCGATCAGGCCGATCGCGATGCTGCCGAACACGAGATAGAGCATCCGCCAGATACCTTCGAAAATCGAGGGGGTGTTGCCGGTGACGAGCATCGCAGTCGTGAATTCAAGAGCGAGCAGGCCCGTCGCGTCGTTGAGCAGGCTTTCGCCTTCCAGAACTTGCGTGATGCGTTTCGGCATGCCGAGCCGCGATGCGATCGATGTCGCCGCAATCGCATCCGTCGTCGAAACCACCGCGCCGAGCACCAGCCCCATTCGCCAGTCGAATCCCGGCAGAATCCACCGCGACGCCGCCGCCACGCCGAATACCGTGAATGCCACCAGGCCCACGGCAAGCATCGATATGCTCACCAGGTTGTAATGGAAGTCCCGCCACGGCGTCGCGAATGCCGCTGAAAATAGCAGCGGCGGCAAAATCACCAGAAACACAATCTCGGGATCGAGTTCCACGTGCGGCGTGTGTGGAATCGCGCTGAGAATCAGTCCGCCGATCACCAGAATGATCGGATAGGGAGTTTCGAGCCGCTTGGCAAGCGCCGCGAATGCCACGACGAGGATCAGCAGCACAAGAACGATCAGCTCTACGCTGTGAATTCCGCCGGCGCCCATGCCTTCCTCGCGGATTCAAAGATACCGCACTCGGGCATGAATCTTGGCTTTCAAAAGAGGCTGCTTTTGGGGTCTGGACAGACAAACAACCGGCGGCGCCGGGGTCTCCATGGCCTCAGCGGCCGTCGGTCCCATTCAAATCGCAATGCTGATGCGGGCGGCCGTGAATCTAGTGGCCGTCCGGCGTCACGCTTGACGAGCTCTCATCGTCCGCGTTGGTATTGTTCGGATTCATCCCTACTACTTCGTAGGATCGCATTTTCCGAAGGCCTGCCTCCGGAACGTCGAGGATCATCTGGTTCTTCTTCATCTTGAACTGAGCTTCCTGGCCCACCGGCAGAATTGTGGCGTGCTTCAAGTTCATCGGACGGATTTCATAATCCATCTGGTCGGTGCGCAGCAGGTATTGCGGACATAGCTTTTCGTCCGAGTTGATGTGTGTGATTCCCGCCGACGCCCACAGCGTTCCCAACCCTGCGAGCCCATGCTGCTTCGCGCCGCAAGGCACCGCCTCCATCTTCTCCAACATGCCTCGCTCGATGGCTTTCTTCTTTTTGTTGTCGTGTGCGCTTAGAGGAAGCGCGGAAATCAAGACGAGCACTAAAATGAATGAACTCTTGACGCTCATAATGCCTCCTCCTCAAGAACCATCTTCGAGCCTTCAGCCGCAGTCGAGTGGCCCTGGGCCGAACCAGCCGAAACGCGCCAGTGGGAAGGCCGCGGAACAGCCTTCCCACTCGGCGAGCCTGCGTCAGTTACTGTTTTTTGGCGCCCTCTGTCGTGGTCCCGCTTCCCGTCGAGGTGCCGCTCGAGTTGTGCGTCGACATTCCTGTGGTGGCACCCGTCGACACTCCTGAGCCGCTTCCGCTGGTGGAGGCGCCTGCGCCGGTGCTGCCGTTATTCTTGAATTGCTGCGCTCCTTTGACGAAGCCGTCCGGGTCCGACATCATCTCGTCGCGCATTTCAGGGTGTGCGCTCAGGTAGCCGTTCAGCTCCGGATGGTTCTGCACGTATTCCCGGTTCTTGAGCATGGACGGATTTTTCGTGACATCCGCCCGGATATCCTGGTGGCTCTCGAGAAACTCTCCAAAACTGGCCATGTGCTGGTGAGCTGCGTCGCGATCGCCCCAATGCTCGCTTGCGCTGAAGCGATCTTCCTGGTGCATGAACGCATTCGGATCTTGCCTGATCTCATCGCGAACTCCGGGGTTATCCCGCAGGTAATTCTGCAGCGCGGGATGGTTCTCGACGAACTGCCGGTTATCGGCGAGCGAAGGATTCTTGCGGATCTGCTCGGCGATTTCGCGGTGGCTATCGAGGAAGCGATTGAATTGCGCCAGATCCTGGTGGTTGTCGCGGTCCTGCACGTTCTGCGTGCGGTTGAATTGTTCTTCCTGCTGCACGAACGCGCCCGGATTCTGGCTCAACTGGTCGCGAACTCCCGGGTTGCTGCGCAGAAAGTCTTGCAACTCGGGATGGTTCTGGATGAACTGCCGGTTATCCAGCAGCGACGGATCTTTTCGGACCTGCTCCGCGATCTCCCGGTGATCGTCCATGAAGCGCGTGAACTGCGCGAGGTCGCGCGTGTCGAAGTTGTTTCGGTATTCCCGGTAGTTCACCGCCTGCTCGTGCGGTCCGAAGGCATTTGGATTTCGATTCAGCTCGTCGCGAATGCCCGGATTCTGCTGAAAGTACGCCTGCAGGTCCGGGTGATTTTTCACGAAGGTCCGATCGTTCACCAGATAAGGGTTCTTGCGAACTTGCTCGCCGACTTCGCGGTGCGTGTCGAGGAACCGATTGAAGTCAGCCGCATCACGCGTCCGGTCCGATTGATCGAAGCTATTTTCTTCCTGCATGAATGCAACCGGATTCTGGCCGATCTCGCTCCGTAGCTGCGGATGGTCCTGCAGGAACGTATTCAGATCCGGGTGGCCCTGCAGAAACTCGTAGTTCGTCACGAGCCAGGGCTTTTGCCGCAGTTGCCTGTCGATATCCGGGTGGCTATCCAGGAAGCGGTCGAGTTGCGCCAAATCGCGCCGCCCGCCAGGCTGATCGAGGCGGTCTTCCAGCTGCATGAACGCCGCCGAATTTTGGCTCACTTCCTCGTTCAGTTGCGGACGCGCCTTTAGAAACGCATCCAGCTCGGGATGGCTCTGGAGATAGTCGTAGTTCACCAGCAGTGTGGGATTCTTGCGAACTTGTGCCGAGATATCGGGATGGCTGTCGAGGAACCGGTTGAATTGCTCCAAGCCCCGGCTCGGGCCGTCGTTGTCCCGAGCTTGCCGGTTGCCTTGATCTTGAGTGGTGACGTTCGTCTGCGTGGTTGTTTGTGTGGAAGCTGTGTTGTTCATTTGTCTGGAAGCAGATTGCGCACGTACGGGTATGCCAACCAATAAGAAAGCTCCCACAATCAACCATGTGGCCGGTGCTGCTGTAAATCGCAATGGCTTGTTGCTCATAATCGCGGCCTCCTCTTCCTAAAAAGTTTGCGGGGGTCGCATGAAGAAGGGCAATGCGCGTGCCAGTTGCGGGGGAAATAGGTATCTTGCTGAAATTTCAATCAGTTGCAGGAGGGAACCTCAAGGCATGACCTCATCTTCCCTGAGCACAACGTGCCGGGCAAATTCTATATGCTGCGGGAAAATCGCCATAGGGCCACGCCCCTACAAGCCTTTCTGTAGGTCGCATTCTGCTCTGTCGCTTCGCCAGGAAATTCGGATCGTGGCCGATTCCGCGCAAACACGGTTTTGCCAGAGCGATCTGCGTTTTCAGTTGTTGGAGCTGTGTCTTGTAATGGGGGGCTTACGGGCGACCACAGGAAACGTGCGCATGTGCAGCTGCTCCGAAATCAACTGTCGCGCGGACGGAACGAAAAGTTCCGAGTCGCCAGGCGCGTCCCATGCCGCCCGTAAGCCCGCATCGCCGGAGATCACGCTGTTTTGCTGGTAACGGCGATTTCTTTTGCAGGCGCCGCCTTCGGAATCTCCAGTTCGAGGAGGCCGTTCTTCAGGTTGGCGCTCGCGTCCGCTGCATTGACCTCGGCCGGAAGGTCCACGGTGCGCAGAATCTCATCCGAGCAGATCTCGGAATAGAGCATTTTCTTGTCTTTGCGCTCTTGGTGCTGTTCGCGTTTTCCCGAAATCGTTAGTCTCCGTCCTTCGATATTGATTTCGAGTTGTTTGGGCGTGAATCCGGGCACTTCGGCGCGGACGGTGAAGCTCCGGTCCGATTCTGAAACCTCGAGATGTGTTGGATGGAAAAGCTCGCGCTCCGCCTGGAGCCAATCGTCGTTGTCATGACCGGGCCGATGCCCGTTGGTTTCGAAAATCGAAAACGCTCGCTCGGTGAGCCGCTCGAACATTTCCTTGATTCCATCGTTCGGCGGTCCGATGTGAACGGAGGGGGAAGTTCCGGAAAGTGATTGTGGTGCCAACGCTTGTCCTGCCATTGCAAGTCTCCTTTAACCGGTGTGCCGGCAGCACGAACGTACTGCCTTCATGCACCTACCTTATGTGATGCAGGTCCGCGGCGACTGTGATCCGTATCACATGTGCAGCCGTGACCCGCGGCAGCCTTGTAATGAAGCCGGATCGAGGGCAGGCTTAGAAAGACCTCTCAAGGGATTCGATGGGATCAACTTGGACGAAGGGCGAGCGTAAGACGCGAACAAAAGCAAAAAGGCCGGCCCGATTGAATCGGGCCGGCCTTTGAATTTAATCCTGGCGGTGACCTACGTTCCCGCGTCGTTTCCAGCGCAGTATCATCGGCCCAGCAAGGCTTAACTTCCGTGTTCGGGATGGGAACGGGTGTGACCCTTGCGGTAAGACCACCAGGAAACTTGAGAACGAAACTCGAAAATCGAAACTCGAATCGCGAAATGCACAGATGCTTTTGCGAGTTTCGGATCTCGAATGCCGAATTTCGAAATTTCGATGAGCAACTGAAGGAAGTTGGTTTAAACCGAAAATTTCCGCTGGAGAGTAGCGCTTCGCGGAAAGCCTCTCCTACGCCGCGTCACCCGTCGTCGCCCGGAAAACAGGGCTCCTCAGGGTAACACTTCGCGTTAGGAAAGTTTTATGGTCAAGCCGAACGGCCGATTAGTACGGGTCAGCTACACGCATTACTGCGCTTCCACCTCCCGCCTATCAAAGTCGTAGTCTTCGACTGGCCTTCTTAGGGGACCGCA
>Ga0335072_10001036_pt1 | contig 47708 bp, 27 predicted proteins | sample Lox_Sample_21_FD_206725 | JGI IMG/M metagenome (GOLD analysis project Ga0335072, IMG submission 206725) | Soil microbial communities from Loxahatchee National Wildlife Refuge, Florida, United States - Lox_Sample_2.1 | ecosystem: Environmental > Terrestrial > Soil > Wetlands | place: USA...
ATGGCCAGCCGCCCGAGCGCGGTACGGCGCCGCCACTGGGCCCAATCGGATCGTGGGCCCGTCACTGGATGGGAAAGCCTGACCAAGACCGAACGCGCCGCGTCCGAACTGGTCGCCCAGGGACTGAACAACCGGCAGATCGCCGGCCAGATGTACGTCAGCGTCAACACCGTGGCCTTCCACATGCGCCAGATCTTCCGCAAGCTCAACATCGGCTCACGTGTCGAACTCGCCCGCATCGTCATCCAGCAGAACGCACCCAACCCGTTGAGCAAGGGCCCAGCCGAAGGAACGTCCGAATGACTATGACCTGGCTCGAGGGCATGAACCACGGCATGGCGGGGGCGCACGCCTACCGGCTCAGGGACGATGGCGCCACGGCGACCTCGCCAAGAGGCTAGTCCGCTGCTGAGGTCCGCACGAGGCGAATCGCCTTTACCTGCTGGACCGCAAACACCAGGCGGGGGTCCTGCACAGGACCGACATGCCTCAGGGTCGAGCCGGAAGGCATCAGTTCCAGTCGTGGCTTGCGTCCTTGCGGCTGACCCGCCTGCGCCTGCCGCCCATCCGCCTCAGCTCCCGCGTTGGTATACGCTCGCTATCACCGTAGCCAGCGAACTTCCACGGCTTACAGAGCTGGCAGCCCTTCCAGCGCCGGGTGCTCGTCCTTGCCATGCAGGCAGCGTGTCACGAAACGCGGGTATCTCGGCGATAAGCCGCAACCCACTATGTGAGCCCGATGGCTCGTATCGGCGCCTCCGGCGGATCTCCGCCGTGTACGCCGACGCGCCCACGAGAGGACGGCACACCGCAGTGCCGGTCATGAGCAGCGACGGGCCCGGCGACTAGGACAGCGACGAGGGTAACGAAACGTCAAGAGCACTTAGACATATGGCCTAACACTTAACAATCGAACAAGTGATCTAAGGAAATTGTGGAGCTAAGGGGATTCGAACCCCTGACCTTCTGCATGCCATGCAGCCGGGTTTCGTCTGACAGCGTCGCGCTGCGTCGGGTTACTGCACTTCAGTCCGGCTTTGGTGTCTGGGGACGTCTGGCTCGATCTGGCGAGATCTGGTGGCGATGGTCCTTAGTTTGGTCCTGGCTTGGCGTCCCGTCGAACTCGTCTCCACCGAACCCGGGGCGGTTCAACCAAGGATCGCTAGCGCGGGCGGTTAAGTCGGCTTATTCTGCTATGCACCATTCACATACGAAACCACGACAATCCGGGCATATACCATGATCGGCCGAGTAGGAGAGTCAAAGTGATGGAGCAAGACGGAGCCTACAGGGAACGAGTGGCTCGTGTCCTGGCTGATGAGATAGCCGGTGCCTATCCACTCGTCGCAGGCAGCGTCCCCACTATCGCTAAGACGATAGAGACGCGCGCTGAGATAAGTCTGAAGATGGGCAGGCAGTGGAACGCCAAGGAAGAGTCTCAGCTTCGCGCCGCCTTCAGCGATGTCTTCGGCAAGCCTCCCACCTTCGGCGACGGCTGCGATGCACCACCTTCGCTCGCCGAGGAGTGGCGCGCTTATCAGAATGCCGCTATAGAAGAGGCCCTTGAGTACCGGAAGCTTGTGCACGGTCTCGACGCCGCAGCCAAGGATGCGGCAGCAGGAAATCTCACGGATCAAGAGTTCATTGCGCGGGCGACTCGTATACACACCGACTCCCTCGGCCACGTTGAGCCGGCAGCCGAAACGAGCGCCGCTAGGAACTGGCTAGCAAGGCGAAGCCAAGGGCGCCGAACGAAATAACGGGTCAGCGGAGCGGAGGGCTACACTTTCGCAGGCAGAAGCCGTACGGCGGCCACCATTAGGGCGGGTAGAAGATTCAGTGACCAAAGACCAACAGGCGAAGGCCGCTGCCTTCTGCCGCGCGCTGAGCGCCAGCGCTCCGCTGGACGCAGCGCTTCAGCAGAACGACATTGTGGTATTCCAGCAGGCCAAGAAGTTGCTTGAGGCAGGTAGCATCGGGCCGGAACTGGAAGCGGCACTCGACGAACTCGACGCGGCGCTCCGGCTGTCACGGGGCGAGGGACTCTATTCGACCACAAGGGCGATCTATACTCCATTGCCATCCAACCCTGGGAGCACGGCCGGAGCCTGGTGGTGGACCTGCCCGCGTGACTGGTGCACTGGGCGAGGACGCGTCAGGCCAGGCCAGAAACCCCCCACCTGCGCTGCTACGGGCGAGTCGCTCGCGCCTGGCCCGTTCCCGCAATGACAAGCTTCCTGACAGAGGCAGGGCAGAAGCTCGCCGATCGGTGGGCAGGATCGCTTGCGGTCCCTGGGCTGCTCTACCTTGCCGCGGTCACCGCGGCGGTGGTGCTCGGTCAGCGGGACGCCTTGAACTACCTGCAACTGAGTCACCAGATAGCAGCCTGGGCGGCCAGCCCGGCCCTGAAGTCGGCTGGCGGCGCGGCGCTGATCGCCGCCTTCGTCCTGCCAGCGTCAGTGGCCGTCGGCCTGGTGGCCTCAGCAGGCGGCGGATTCATCGAGCGCCTGTGGGCACTGGACGGCTCGCGGCGGCCCGCCAGGTGGCTCGCGGACTGGCGCCGGACCCGCTACCAAAAGCAGCAGGCCATCGCGGACTCGGACACCGCCTTTGACCCAGTTGCTGTGGGCAAGGCCATCATGAGGGCCGACCGGATTTGCCTGATCGAACCGGCTTGCCCCACCTGGATCGGCGACCGGCTGCGCGTCTGTCACGTCCGGGTCGATAAGTCCTACGGTCTCGATCTCACCGCGACATGGCCGCGATTGTGGCTCATCGTCCCCGATACCGTCCGCGCTGAACTTGGTACGGCACGCGATGCGTTCAACGCCGCCGCCCGGCTCACGGCCTGGGCCGTCCTTTACCTCGTTCTCGGCGCCTGGTGGTGGCCCGCAGCAGTCATAGCGCTAGCCACAGGTGCCGTGGCAGTCACCAAAGGCCGTCTCGCCACTGCCAACCTCGCTGACCTCATCGAGTCGGCCGTGGATCTGCATGGTGCGGCGCTTGCCGCGCAACTGGGACAGCAGCCGAGCGGCCCGCTGTCGCCTCCAGTGGGCGCCCAACTCACCACGCGGATGCGCAAGAGCCGCTGGGACCCGGACTCACCCCTTTTCGGCTGAGCTTGACGATTTGACATCAGTGACGACCACAGGGGGCTGGCGATGCGTGATGAGTGGCTGGCGGCGATTGCCGTCCACGTGCAGCAGGTCGAGGAAGGCAGCGGGGACCCGCTTGACCCGGTGACGCTCGAGGTAGCGAGAAACCTCGCCGGGGTGTTGGGCGAAGATCCGGCGGACCTTCCGGGCTGGCACCTGCTGGGGCGGTTCCACATGCATCGGGACAACGCGATCTACGCAACAGGTGAAGACGGCTGGCAGGCCGACAACCAGGCGATGACGATGGCGTTCGCCCGCTACCTGCTCAGAGGTCCCAGCAAGCCGGACGGGCTAGAGATCCCGGCGGACGTCCTAGAGGGGGCCGCGGTGCACGCGTCGGCGGTGCTCAACGGCCTGGCCGACCAAGCCCACCGGGCGCAGGACGCGGAGACGCTGGCGGCGTTGCCAGTCATGTGGCAGCGCATCACCTCCGCGTTGCCCGCCGGCAGCAAGGTCCGCCCGGTGATGCTGGCGAATGTCTGCCTGGCGCTGCTCAACAGGTACTTGATCGCCGGAGACCTCTACGACCTGGACGCTGCGGTCAGCGTGGGCCAGCAAGCCGTGGCGACGGCCGCCGACGATGACCCGGAGCTCCCCGCTATATACCACGACCTGACCCGGGCGCTGACTCTCCGATTCGAGCGGAGCGCTGATCGCGCCGATATTGACGGAGCGATCGCGAGCATCGAGCAAGCGATGACCCTCTCCGCCACGGAAGCTCCTCCTCCGGCGAGGTACCTGTCGTCCTACGCAAACAGCCTGCTGCTCAGGTTCAATCACGCGGGCGACCTTGCGGACCTCAACAACGCCATCGACGCCAGCCGTCTCGCTGTCCTGGTGGCCGACGATGATGACCGCCCCTACCTTTTGCGGGCCGTGGCTATTGCGCTGGTGCGGCGGTTTGACGCGACCGCCAACAAGGACGACCTCGACCACGCCATTTTCGCCTTCAGGCACGGTCTGGACCTGATCCCAGCGGACAGCGACGCCCGTCCTGCGTTCCTGGCTGGCCTCGGCAACGGCTTGCGGACCCGGTTCGGGTTGACCTTCGACGCCGAGGATCTGGACGAGGCTGTGAGCATGGCCCGGCAGTCCGTGGCTGAGGCCAGAGACACTCATCATCCCGAGCGGCCCCTGTACCTGGACGGCCTAGGCATCGCGCTGACCCTGCGCACGGCGCTTGGCGGGGGTCCGCAGGACGCAGACGAGGCGGTCGCGGCCTGCCGAGAGGCTGTGGCGACCATCGGAACGACCCACCATCTGCGGCCGCAGCTGCTGAACAACCTCAGCGCCGCGCTGAAGGCGCGGTCAGCCACCCTTGCGGACATCGACGAGGCGATCACGCTGGTCCGGGAGGCGGTTTCGCTCGCGTTGCCCGGTCACGCCGACCGCGGCAGGTTCCTGCTGGGCCTGTGCTCCGCGTTGCTCGACCGTTTCTGGAAGAGCGACGACCCCGCCGATATAGCAGAGGCCGTGACCGTCGGCCGGCAGATGCTGGAGGCGATCCCGCCTGCGCACTCCAACCGGGGGAACGCGCTGTTCATCTTCGGCGAGGCACTACGGCAGCAGGCGTACCTGCCCGGCGCCGCAGCCGGCATCCTCGATGAAGCCGTAACCGCCATGCGGCAGGCGGTAGCCGCGACCCCGCCCGGGGGCGCCCGCGCAAATGTCCTCGCGAGCCTCGGCGTCACACTGCGCCAGCGATTCCGCAGGACCAAGGACCCGAATGACCTCGACGGCTCGGTGACGGTATTCCAGGAGGCGGCGCGCGAGTCCGGCGCGGACTCCGCTGACCCGTCACTGCTTGATGACCTGGCCACTAGCCTGCTGTTGCGATATGAGCGCGAGAACGACGCCGACGATTTCAGCAAGGCGCTGACCGCCCGGCGGCAGGCACTCGCTATAGCTGCAGCCGACCAGAATGAACTGCCCAGGTATCAGTCCGGGCTCAGCGAGGTATTGCAGCTGGCTTTCAGCCGGACGGGTCAGCGAGCCGACATCGACGAGGCTGTCACCCTCAGCCGCCAGGCCGTCGAGATGACTCCGACCGGCGACCCGAATCTGCGCGACTACCAACTCATCCTCGGCAAAGCCCTCGACGCCCAGGCAAAGTCCCAGGTGTCCGACGGCCCACGAGAATCCGCTGGCGCCAGCCAGGGCAGTCGCTCTGAGGCCGCCGCCCGGCTCGAGGCCCTCGTCGACATCCGGACGACCGCGGAATTGCCGCGCGTCCTGGATCCGGCCGGGCTGGCGGACGCCCTGCGTCTGGCCGATCTCATCACCGTAGATGACGAGCCTGACCTGGATACCCACGCGCTACTTGGCAGGTACTTCTGGCTGCGGCACCGCGCGCTGCCCGCTGACCCCGACCGCGACAGCCGGGATGAAGATGGCGATGTCCCGGATGACTCGCGGTTCTTCGCCTTCAGCGCGACGATCGACTTCCACATGCCGTTGTTCGCAGCCGGACGCTGGACCCCGCCCGGCTTCGAGCCCTACGTCGCTGCGGAGGTGGCCGAAGGCGCACTGGAGGACCTGTTCACGAGGGTCGCGCTCTCCATGGATGTCACCACCCTCACCGAAGCCATCGCGTTGTGGCGGCGCATCCTGGACGCTGTCCCCGTCGACCATCCTGGTCGCGGTGTCTACGCCAGCGCGCTGGGCACCGCCTTGCACCTGCGGTTCGCGGTGACTGGTAGTCGGGCTGACCTGCATGAATGTCTCGCCACGCTGCGGGAGGCGGTACCTGTCATCCCCGCTGACCATCCGCTCCTGCCTGCCTTCAAGATGGAGCTCAGCGATGCCCTGCGGCTTACTGCGGAGCTAGACGGACTGGCTGGTGCTTCTACTGACGCCCTCGATGTCGCGGTCGCCACCGCCCGTGAGGCGGTCGAGGGGACGACGGCCGGGACAGTGGAACACGCGTTCGCCCGCGTGCAGCTCGGCCAGGCCCTGGTCAGCCGGCACACCGCAACCGGCGATACAGCTGACCTGGACGAGGGGATCACCCACTTGTCTGAGGGGACCACGGTGATCCCCGATGACATGCCCGGCGGCGCAACGGCGATAAGGGCGCTCAGCGTCGCCCTCTATTTCCGCTTCACGCTGACGACTGATCAGGCGCTTCTCGATGCCGCAATCCATGCAGCTCGGCGTGTGGTGGCAATTCTCCCGGAAGGTCATCCCGACCTAGCCCAGACTCTGGTCAGCCTGGGTGTCGCCCTGCGAGACAGGGCGCAACTGTGCGGCAGCGTGGACAACCTGACCGAAGCCGTCGACGTGCTCACCCAGGCGGTACAGGCGGCCGCGCCGAGCTCACCTTTCTACGCCTCGTCTCTAGGTGCCCTGAGTCAGGCGCTGCTAACCCGGTTCACGCTGGCGAGGCAGGTCGCCGATCTCGATGCCTCCATCGATCTCGCCAGGAAAGCCATCGCGGCTGTCCCGTCTGGATCCGACCCCACGGGGCTGACGACGCTTTTGGGCGACGCGCTGCTGGCCCGATCCGAGTGGAGTGGCAGTAAGGCTGATCTCGACGCCGGCCTCGAGATAGCACGCCAGGCCGCGAGCACGGGTGCCCGCACTGACCTGGCCACGGCGGAGCATCTGCGGACCGCCGCGGCGGCCCTCCAGATGCAGTATCTGCGAACCGAGGAGCCTGGCCTCCTAGACGAGTCGGTTGAAACGGCCCGGCGGGCACTCGCGGCCACTGCCGATGGTGACCCCAATACGCCCCTGTCCCTGATCTTCCTCGCCGGGGCGCTGCGGTTGCGCTGCCAAGATGCGGAGGACGACGACGGTCTCGAGGAGGCCATCGAGCTGGCGCGCCGCGCGGTGGCGACCGCGCCGCCTGGCTACGCTCTCGGTCCCATGTTCGCTGGGGAGCTCGCCGCAACGCTGTTCACGCGGTTTGTGCTGAGCGAGGGCGAGTCGCAGTCCGACCTGGATGAGGCAGTGCGCTGGTTCCGCACCGCGATCGCCTCGTCCCAGGAGTCACCCCGTAAGGCGGAATACCAGGTGCAGCTGGCCGCCGCTCTTGAGCTTGCACATGAACTGCACGGCCTAGCCCGAGACCGGGATGAGGCACTCAGCTTGTACGCGCGAGCGGCCGAGTCTGCGGCTTCCCCGGTTCTCCGGATCAACGCCGCCCGGCTAGGTGCGGATTTTGCCGCCGATTTCGCTCCTGATGCGGCGGCTGACCTACTGGAGACGGCTGTCCGGCTGCTGCCGTTGGCCGCTTCTCGACAGCTCAGTCGGTCGGATCAGCAGCACGCACTGGAACAGTTCGCGCTGCTGTCCAACGAGGCCGCGGAACTCGCGCTCACCGCCGGCGGTCCCGGTGCGCCGGCCCGCGCCCTCAGCCTGCTTGAGTTGAGCCGCGCGGTCCTGCACGGGCAGGCCCTCGATACCCGTCGCGACCTGCTCGACCTGCAGGCCGCCCATCCAGCGCTCGCCACCCGCTTCGTGGAGCTCCGCGACCTGCTAGATGCTCCCGATGCCCTGGAGTCCAAAGGTGGAGCATCAGTTGTGCTCGGCTCGCCGCTGGCTCTTACCCAAGCAGTCCTTCGTGAAGGCAACGGCCTAGCCGCCTCGGGCGCCGATGGTCGCAGACCCGGGAACGGCCCGGACAGGTTTCAGGCGAACCGCGACTTCAGCGTCCTCCTCGACCAGATTCGACAGCAGCCGGGCTTCGAGTCGTTCCTGCTCCCTCCCCCGCCTGCTGAGCTGACCCGCCAAGCTGCCCAGGGCCCTATCGTCGCATTCAACATCGGCCGATCTCGATGTGATGCCCTGATCGTGGTTCCATCCGGGGTCGAGCACGTCCCTCTCCCCGCACTGAACGTCGAGGAGCTCGTCTCCCAGATCGACTTGTGGGAGGATTGCATCGATCTGATCACCGACAAGGAAGCTGACATTGACGCCCGGTCGGAGGCCGAAGGCTTCCTGGGCGGCGCACTGGAATGGCTATGGGACGTCGCGGTCGAGCCGGTGCTGCGCCATCTCGGCTACACAAAGCCGCCGGAGCCGGGACAGCCATGGCCCCGGGTTTGGTGGACGCCAGGCGGCCTACTGGGGATGCTGCCCATCCACGCGGCCGGGTACCACCGGACACACAGCGGTGCGACGGTGCTAGACCGGGTCGTCTCCTCCTACACTTCCACGGTGCGCGCACTGTCGTACGCGCGCGAGCGCGCCCGGACCGCGCCGCCGACACGCTCGCTGATCGTGGCCATGCCCGCCACGCCCGGAGGTCTTACCCCGCTGCCAGGTGCTTCCGCTGAAGTGTCAGTCCTGCGGTCCCTGCTGCCTAATTCCACGGTCCTCGAAGAAGAGGACGCGGTTACCGAGCGCACGCCAACCCGGGATCGGGTCCTGTCCGAGCTCACTGCAGCGGGCATCGCACACTTCGCCTGCCATGCGGCCAGCCAGCCCGACGACCCATCAAGCAGCCAGATCTACCTGCACGACCACGTTGACCGCCCGTTCACTGTCGCTACGCTCCTCCCGGCCCGACTCCAGCCCGCGCAACTGGCCTTCCTCTCCGCCTGCGAGACGGCGCGAAGTGAGAACTTCGACCTGCTCGACGAAGCCATCCACCTGACCTCAGCATTCCAGCTGGCCGGCTTCCCGCATGTAATCGGCACGCTCTGGCCTATCGACGACACAATCTCGGCGCAGATCTCTGCGGACTTCTACGGACGGCTGCAGTCCGAGCTGCGCACGCTGACCGTAGCCAACTCGGCGCAGGCCCTCCACGATACGATCCGGGACCTGCGGGGCGACCCTGGCAACTCGGCGAAGCCATCGGTATGGGCTGCCCACATACACGCGGGCGCCTAGGGCGGCGGTCATGGCGGAGGAGAGTAAATGACGCACGTCCAGCTGGTTGGGAGGGCTCCATCCTGGATCTGGCCTCAATTTCGAAAGAAGGTGCGCGCTTCTGAAATCTCCCTCATCATGCCGATGACGGGCAGGCCTCCGTATGCCATGCAGCCGTGTTCCGTCTGACCGCGTCGCGCTGAGTCCGGTTGTCAGTTCAGGGCGGCTCTGAAGTCCGGGGGCGTCTGGCTGGGTCCGGTGGAATCTGGGGGCGTTGGTCCTTGGTTTGGTCCTTGTTTTTGCCGGACCTGTCGGTCAATGGAGGCTCAAGCGCTGCGACCCGGGTAACTGACCACGAGCCATCCTGACCGACTCAGCGCACGCGTAAGCGACAAGGTGCTCAGTAATCAAGAAGCTTGCCGCGCAGCCGGTCATCGTGAGCGGCGGCAAGTGCGAGCTCGAACGGTGGTATCGCCGACCCTGACACCTCGATGTACCGCTTTGCGGCCTCGACCAGTTCCGCAGGCGCTGAGCGGCCGTTGGTGTCGGTCACCATGGTGAGCTCGCCGGTGCTTGCGAGCGGGACGAACCCACCGTCCTGACGGGGACCCCGGATGCTGGGCGGGGCATCAGGGGGATCGCGGATGACGAGCGGCTGACGCTGGGCGAGAGGGATCTCCGAGAGGATGCCTTCTGCCATGTCGAGGAGCCGGTCGTCGGCGGGAAGCACAACGCTTCCGTAGTCGTGCTCGCCGTTCTTCGGATCGGTACGCACGATCCGGCCGGTGATCTGGCGGAAGGCGAGCTCGGTGAGGACGTTCGTGGCATAGACGAGGACACGAAGACGGCGGATATCGACGCCCTCGCTGATCATCTTCACCGACACGATCCAGGGTGCCGTGCCTTTGTCGAACGCCTCGATGGAGAACCGCGGGGACGGATCGTCGGGATCGTTAAGACGACTGCACGCGACCGTGGGACGTATACCGGTTATCTGGTGAAGGATGCGGGCCACTGCGTCGGCGTGGTCACAGTCGATGCACACGACGAGCCCGCCCGCGTCGGGATCGGTTGTCGTGCGCAGCCGTCCCAGCTCCTCGTCGGCGATGTGCAGCATCTCTCGCAGGTGGTCGCCGTCAGCGTCGAGGACGGTGCGCAGCCGGTACGACTCTCCCTGCGCATTCAGGTCGTCGTCGAAGGAAACCGTCTCGACGCTGCCACCAGGTGTCTGAAACGTCGCCGTCCCTCCAATGGCGGCGAACTTCAGCGGTCGGCAGACGCCGTCCGCAAGAGCCTCTCCGTACGGGTACGTGTCGCTGGCCACCGACCTGCCGTGCCAGGTCTCGACGAAAGCGATGGGATCCTTGGAGCGGAAGGGAGTGCCGGACAGGCTCAAGACGCGCGTTGCCGCAGTCTTGAATGCTTGCTGGGCGGTGATGCCCCAGGGGCTCTCGGCCCCAACGTGGTGAATCTCGTCGAAGATCACCAGCGTCTTGAAGCCGGGCTCCGCAGCGAGCGCCTCGAACATCGTGGTCTGGGCGAACAGGGCGTGATATGTGAATACCGCTCCCGCCCAGCGCCGGGACAATGGCTCTGTGGGCCGCCATCCCGGCGGCGCGAGGGGCACGACGGGTCCGCCGCCGGCCCCCGTGCCCGCCTCAACCCACTGCTCGACGACACGTGTCGTCGGCACGACGATAAGAACCCGGTTAATGACCCGCTGCTCAAACAGGCGGGCGGTGCACTCCAGGCCGAAGCGGGTCTTCCCGGCGCCGGGGCAGGCCTCGATGAGGACGGGTCCGGTAGCGCTGAGGACGATCGCCGCTGCTCGCTCTTGCCACCGGCGCAATGGCGCCGCGCTGACCGCGACGGCGGCGGCGGCCTTTTCCTCGGCGATCCCTTCCCGTATGCCCTTGCGCCGGTTGCAGGCAATGCACAGGGCCTGCAGGTTCTCCATCGTCGTCGGGCCGCCGCGCGACCACGCGATGATGTGATCGCCTTCCACCAGGTCGCGTGGAACGTTGCGCCCGCACTCGCGGCATGTACGCTCCTGGAGCAGCCAGGCGGCCGTCACCTCTGCCGCGGTGAAGGACCGGCGCGGGTCGAGCTGCCCGGGATCGGGCGGCGTCGTCATGCGGAGATCACCGCGTCGAGCAGGCTGGGGCGGTACGGGCGCAGCAGCGCGTCGGCGTCCTCGTATTCCGCGTACCGGGCATGCCATTGAACCTTGTCGGAGCGATCGAACGCCGACACGGAGAATGGCAGCGCAGCGGCCGGTGTCGCCGCCGCGACCTCGCGCAGCAGCGCGTCGCCGACGACGTCCCAGGCCGACAGCCGCAGCGTGTGGTGAGCGTCGAGATATGCAAGCGTGCTCGCGAAGACCGCGCCATCATGCTCGGTTCCGTCGGCGTCAATGACGAGCCGTGGTGCGAACTCGGCAGACAGTACATCCCCGCGCATGGTCGGCGCTTCTGGCGGGAAGCGGTACAAGCACTCCTCCATCGGTGCACGCTCGACTTTGGCCATGCGCTCGCCGTGGACGTAACGGCGGGCGAGGTCACGGAACGCCGGGACGTCCGGGAGGATGATAGTGACAGGATCGGCCGTTCCGATAGCGACGGTGTCGAGGAAGGCCTGCAGAGCGAGGTCACTGCGATCGGGCCACGCCCAGATGCACACGGCTGGCGCGGACTCCACCGTGATGTAGGTGAAACCGGCGTGGGCGTTGTAGACGTAGTCTGCCGCGTCCCGCTGGTATGACCACCGGGACTTCCCCACCAGGCCGATGCGCCAGGCATCTTCAGCCACCTTCTTCGGCAGCGCCCCGGCGACAGCCTTGACGACATCGCGGAAGGTACTGGTCACATAAGAGAGAAGGTGCCCGTACGGGGGAGGATCCGCGCCCGCGCGAATCAGCGACGTCATGATCGCCTGCCCGGTTTGCGTCGCCGCCTGCACCCAGGCCTTGCTGTCCACCATCGCGCTCATCCGCGCGACGCTCTCAGCGAAGTGAGCCGCGGCGCTGCCGTCAGGCGCCTCGCCTGTGACGCACTGGTGTTCTCCGCGGCGGTCGACGTACTCCATCGGGCCGCCGACCAAGACGAAGCGGACATTGCCACGGGGAAGCGACCCGAGCGGCTCGTAGAAGACGGGCCCGGAAGTAACGGTGCGGATGTCGCGGGGCGGGATCACCTGGTCGGCGGAACTGCTGTCCCCGCCATAGACGGCGGCGAGGGCAGCACGCGCGTCGTCGAACCGGGCCGTCTGGCCGTACACCTGCGCGAGCAGGGAGACGAGAAGGCCGGGCTCCGGCGGTTGTGTCAGCTGCGCGAGCGCAGCCTCGGCAAGGGCAAGGTATCCAGTCCCGACAAGCGACTGAAGCTCCTCCGCGTAGGTCCACGGCTCGCGGGCAGCATCGATCCTCACCCGAGGCAGGAGACCGGTCAGTGCCCGGTAGCGGGCCGGATCGGTGCTCGTGAACTCGGCGTCGAGGAGTGGCGCAGGACGCTCATACGCGGGAAGCGGCGTTGCCGGAGCGGCAGCAGCGTGCGCGACAGCCCCGTCCAGGGATCCGTAAAGCTCCTTAACCCTGGACACCGTCGGTTTCACCCGTAGAGCCCGGACAACGTCGGCTCGCGCGTCACGGGAGAGCCCTTGAAGATCGACACGGCCATAAAGCTCTGTTGCCTTAGGTGTGCGCTGCAGCGCCCGCGACAGCGTCTGCAGAACTGCGGTAACCGCCTCGGGCGTCGAGGTGGACGATCCTCCCGGGTATAGCGCCTGGCTGAGGCACGTGTCGCACACGTCGATACTGTTCACGCCGAGGCAGACGATGTAGCGCCACGGAAGGTGCGATTCGAGAAATTCGCGAGAGCAGCACGAGCACAGGACCCGCTGCGGCTCCCGCGGGTGAATGCCGAGCTGTTTGGCCCGGGCGGCCACAAAGACCCCAAGGACGTTGTACCAGGCGTATTCACGGCACTGCGGATCGACAACGCGCCACGCACGCAAGACAGCCTCGGGGACGATGCTCTGCAACTCTGTGAGGACCTGCGACTGCCACGCCCACCGGTACTCGGCGACGAACTGACGGAGCATGTCGTCGTACTCGGGAAGCCACCACACGAGGATGTGGCCGTTCTCGGCATATGAAACCGGCGGCCAATCCCAATCCGGCAGATCACCAGACATGGCCCGAGCGGGGTCAGGAGACCCAAACTCCTGACCCGCCACCGCGACCCGGAGACGGTCGGATCCGCTCGTGCCGACATCCGCCCTCGGGTCAGTCATGGGGTCCCCTCGCTCGCGAAGAACTCTAGTCGGCAGAAGCTCGAAGTACACCTCGCCAGCGCGACTTTTCGTCCCGCGCTGCCTAGACGACTTCGCAGCTCCTCCACTCCGGCGGCCCAGATCAGCCAGACGGCGCTCGGATCTGCCCAATTGCGCACTTAGACGACATTTCGATGTGGATCGCCGCACATGCGGGCTTCTGTCGTACCGACCCGCTATCGTCGTACCGGCTTAATCCGACTGGTAGCCAGGAGTCGCCAGGTGCCCACCCTTGATTCACAGATCCTCGCTGTCTTCCTGACGCGAATCGGGGAGTCTGACCGAGTTGACAATTCTCTGGTTCAAGAGCTTGGTGACATGCTGAGCAACGACAAGCTCCCGAGGGCTGCGGATCTGGTCCAGTTGTATGCCACCTGCAATAGGGGGACAACGCATGATCCAGGTAGAGGCGATCCTTGTCGAGGACTTCCGGGGCATCCGTCGGCTTGACCTCTGGTTGGGATGTAAGTCGTTTGTGGTGTGGGGGCCTAACGGCTCTGGCAAGAGCGGCGTAGTTGACGCCATCGACTTCGCCTTGACCGGCACTATAGCCAGGTTGTCCGGCACCGGGACCGGCGCGGTAAGCGTGCTGAGGCACGGTCCTCACGTACTTCAGCGCGATAATGCCGAAGCTGCGAAGGTGTCCCTGACGGTTCGCGACACGGTGAGTGGTCAGACCGGTGTCCTGACTCGCTGCGTTAAGACCGCTAGTGCGTTCACGCTCGTCCCTGATACGCCCCATCTACGGGCCGCTGTCGAGGAGGCTCGGCAGCATCCTGAACTCACGTTGTCACGGCGGGAAATTATCAAGTACATCCTGACTGAGCCAGGAGCCCGCGCTCAGGCAATTCAGGCCCTGCTCAAGCTGGACCGGGTCGATCAGGTCCGCAGGCTGCTGGTAGCAGCGCGCAATAAGGCTGCGGCGGAGTCTTCCGCCACCGGTAGAGAGCTCGCGACAGCAGAAGCATCGATGAGTCGTCACCTGGGCCTGAATAGCTTGTCGGCGGTGTCCGACGTTACTCGCGAGGTCAACCAGCGCCGGGCACTACTGGGGCTGCAGGCGATAGACGATGTGGCCACAGATGGTGTTCTACGGGCAGGTGTAGAAACTGTAGCCGGAAGCTCTGCCTTCAACAAAGATTCGGCAACCCGCGATGTCCGGGCGCTGGCTGACGGCATCGCCAAACCTCATCGTGTCCAGGCAGCAGCCGCGCAGCTCACCGCTGGGCTTCACGAGTTGTCTGGTGATCCCACCATCCTGAGTGCCCTCCGTCATCGGGCGTTGGTCAGCATGGGCCTTGACCTCCTCGCTGAAGCGACCTGCCCACTGTGTGATCTGCGCTGGGATGACATCGAAGAGCTTCGCGCCCACCTGCAGGAGAAACTGGGCCAGTCTGAAGCTGCCTGCGGATTGGAGCGCCGTATCCTGGAGGCCGCATCCGCGCTCCGGGCAGAACTGCGGTCACTCACAGATCTGGCCCAGGGCACTCAGCCGTGGGCCGCAAGCTTCGGCGACAGTGAACTGCCGCATCAGCTGAGGTCCTGGTCCCAGGATCTCACCGAGCTGTCAGGAAGGCTGCAAACTGTCGACGGCGCTGCGGCGGAACTGCCGCGCATCAGCGCGGATGTCCTCTCAGTGCCAGCCGGAATCGTTGATGGATTGACAGCGCTCCAGTCCGCGCTTGACGGGAAGCCTGATCAGAGCGCAGCCGAAAATGCGCGTACATTTCTTACGGTGGCACAGGATCGGTGGACGCGGGTAACACTGGCGCGGGCCGCTGATGCGGAAGCGGCCAGCACGCAGGAGACCGCTAATTCGATCTATGATGCTTACTGTGCAGTGGCCGATGAGGCGCTGACGAATCTATACACGACAGTTGAGAGTGACTTCAGCGGGTACTACCGGCAGATCAATGCTGATGATGAGTCGTCTTTCACGGCTAGGTTGGAGCCTAGCGCGGGAAAGCTGGACTTCAAGGTCGACTTCTACGGCATTGACATGTTCCCTCCGGCTGCATATCACAGCGAGGGTCATCAGGACGGGATGGGAGTTTGCCTGTATCTCGCCCTCGCAAAGCAGATGCTTGCAGAGGACTTTCGTTTCGCCGTCCTAGATGATGTCGTGATGTCCGTGGATAGCCACCACCGCAGGCAGTTCTGCCGGCTGCTCAAGGAAAATTTCCCGAACGTGCAGTTCATAATAACAACACACGACGAGGTCTGGGCTCGCCAGATGCAGGCTTCTGGACTTATCGGGCGCAAGGCGCAAGCCCGCTTTCACGGGTGGACTGTTAACGAGGGGCCGGTCTACGAGCAGGGTGGCGACATCTGGGAGCGTATAGGGCTGGACCTTGACCACGATGATGTGCCGGGAGCAGCCCACAAACTCCGCCGTTATCTTGAGGCTGTCGCAGGAGATATTGCCGAGTCTCTTTGTGCACGCGTCCCCTACCGGCCCGATTCCAGTTACGACCTCGGCGAGCTCCTATCGGCGGTGAAGGGAAGGCACAACGAGCTCCTGAAGAAGGCCGCGGCGTCGGCCAGCTCCTGGAAAAATCCTCAAGCAGCGCAACTAGTTCAGGATCTCAAAGATCAACGCGCCAAAGTTATCCCCGCCCAAGAGGATGAGAACTGGGTCATCAACAAGCTGGTGCACAACAACGACTGGGCGCCCATGGTAGTCGGTGATTTCGATCCTGTCGTTGACGCGTCTCGCCGGTTTCTTGACCTATTCACTTGCAGTAACCTTGACTGCGGATCGTGGATCTACGTAGTAGGCCAGCCGGGAAACGAAGAAAGCCTGCGGTGCAGCTGCGGTGCATATAATCTGAATCTGCAAAGCAAGTGAACTTTCGCCGCTTATGGTACAGTCCAAATCCTACGCATTGTGCGAGACTGGGGCGCTCGCCGCCGTATAACCAACGCCGCGGCGGATATCGCTGAATCTGAAGCGCGTCAGGCCCGAACCCGAACCGATGTGATCGAATATCTCGGACGAGAGATAATTGCCGGTCGACTGCACTTGCCCGCCTCGGAACTCGGCAAGCTCGTCACTAGTGACGATCTCGAAGCTATAGCGCAGCTCGCAGGCACGGAGCCAACCCTGGATCTACCAAAAGGTATTTTCGAGTTTTCGGTGAGTCGCATCCTGACCATTAGCTGCACGCACTCCCATCGGCTATGTGAGTGAGACGTCGGCGTGTCGACCGGCGGTGTCGTCTCGCACTCGACCGTGAGCAGGAGCGCAAGGCAGACCTGCATGCCATGCAGCAAGGTTTCGTCTGACGGCGTCGCGCTAGGTCCGGTTGTCGCAGTTCAGAGCGGCTCTAACGTCTGGGAACGTCTGGCTCGGCCCGACGAAATCTGGAGGCGTTGGTACTTGATTTGGTCCTGGTTTGCCGGAGGGTCATCAGCCTAGGAGCTTGTGCACGATCTGGAGCTTCAACGTCTTCGACAGCAGTGGCCACCTATCGCGCAGTCGCCGCGAGTGAACCGGGGCGAGTGGCACGCTAAGCGCGATGCCGCGCTCGTGTAGGTACGTGAGGCAGCGGTTGTAGTTGGAGGGGTCGTAGTCAGCCGAGTCCGGGTCGCAGGAGTAGTTGTCCTGGAATCCAGGCTTATCGTCATAAGTAAAGAGATGGGCGTCGTCGTCAGAGTGGCTGCTGGTGCCCGCGTAGGCGGTGCGCTTGCTGATGCGCCGGGGGTTGTCCGGGTCCACGAAAATGTTCACTGCCATCGTCGCCCGCGCGTACTTCTTCTCGGTCCCCGCCATGGGGATCACCCTCCTCGGGTTGCGTTTGTTGGCCCGCCGTGGGCCGTCCGGCCTTTGCCAGTGTTGACGTCAACAAACCGACGTACCAGCCGCATTCCTGGTCCTTGTACCTAAGAGGCACGCCATCGAGGAAGGGCTCCGCAAGTGTCTCGGCATGGCGTCCGCCGAGCATCAGCTTCAGCCGCTCCCCTTCTCCGTCGCTTTCGTGGGGGTGTTCCGACCGGTTGCACAGTTGAGTGTGTCGACGTGGACGGTATTAGACGTAGCGCGTGCCTTGCGGACCAAGGCAGGGTCCTGGCTCGACTGCTCTTCGAGCAGGGGGCGATGAGCGGCAGTTCGGGCTCGTCGTCGGTGGCCGCGAGTTGATCGCGCCGACACTGGCCGGAAGGAAGTGGATCATGACCGTCGGCCATTGCGTTATCGCGGGGGGCCTGCGAATGCCGCCATGGAGGGCTGGGATGGCCGTAGGGTTGTTGATGTGATTGAGTCAGCCCACGATTACCCCGTGCACACGTTGCTTAGTCCCGATGGGAACCTCACGTACAGGATCCCGCCCTACCAGCGGGAGTACTCATGGCAGAAGCCACAATGGGAGGATCTCTTCCAAGACCTCATTGAGTCCGACGGGCCGCATTTCCTGGGCACCATCATCACGCTCAACCAGACGAAGGATGCAGTTAGCGGCGGGGTGCTGGAACTCATTGACGGCCAGCAGCGAATGACCACGCTCACGCTCCTCCTGGCAGCCGTGTACGGGATTCTCAATGAGCATCGCGACGAGCTCGATGAAGACGACCTGGTTGACCTGGTCAACCTCCGCAGGCATCTGGTCGGCAAGGACGGCACGCCGCGCGTGGTGCCTCAAGTCCAGGGTCACAACCGTGACGATTACCGGGCGGTTCTTGCCGATGCGGGTCTGAACGTTGAGCCCACCAGGATGCCGTACTTTCCGTTGCGTCGAGTAGCTAAGTGCTTCAGCTACTTCCGCGGCTCCATCAGCAAGCTAGCCGAGTCCGAGGGCATCGGCACGGTCAAAGCTGCGCAGCGCGTTCTCGAAGCAGTCAAGCAGGCCATCCTCGTGAAGATCGAGGTGGCGAACTATGCTGACGCGTTTGTGCTTTTCGAGTCCCTAAACAACCGCGGTATGCCACTGACCCCGGTCGACTTGATCAAGAATCACCTGCTGGCTGAGTCCGAGCGTATGGATGCCATGAACGTGGACGTCGCGTTCAAGCTGTGGAACGCGATGCTGACCAACCTCGGCGATAACTATGCAACCCAAGAGCGCTTTCTGCGGCATTACTACAACGCCTTCAAAGCGGAACTACCCGAGATCTCCAACGCTCCGCTGGCGACTCGAACTAACCTGATCCGCGTCTATGAGACGCTTCTCAAGACGAACATCAGGTCCCGCATCGAAGCGCTTGTTACAGCCAGCCAGATCTATGGCCGAGTCACCTGCGCTGCGGAAACGGACTCACCGACCAGGCTCGACGATTCCTTGCGCCAGTTGATGCGCGCCCAAGGCTCTCCCTCGTACGTGCTCCTGATGTGGCTGATGAGCAAGCAGCCGGATCTCACGCTTTCCGAAGACCACCTGGTTCGTGTGGTTGACCGGCTGACGAGCTTCTTCGTTCGCCGCAACCTGACCGGCTACCCGCAGACTTACGGGTTGCCGAGGCTCTTTATGACGATCATCGAGAAGGTCTCCGGGCATGCCTCGGCGGAGATCGTCGACATTGTCGCGCAAGAGCTCCGTGATGCCTCGTCGAGCGATGAGGAGTTCCGGAGTCGCTTGGAAGGGCCGATCTACGAGGAGAACTCCGACGTCGCGCGGTTCGTCCTCACCGCCCTGTCAGAAGACGCCATGACTAAGGAGACGTGGACAGACCTCTGGGCACAGGAGAATCGGCACTACGTCTGGACCATCGAGCACATCCTGCCGCAGGGACCGAATTTGCCGGAGGCGTGGAAGCAGATGCTCGGCGGTGCCAATGCTGCAGGACAGGCTCAAGAGGTGGACGTCCACCGGCTCGGCAACCTGACGATCACCGCTTACAACAGCACGCTTGGCAACAAGTCGTTCGCGGATAAGCGCGACCGGACTGATGCCAAGGGGCGCTTCATCGGCTACCGGAACGGGCTAGCGCTGAACGCAACCCTTGCGAGCAAGGAAGTCTGGACCGTGGCCGACATCGAGGTACGCACCAAGGAACTTGCAAGCAGCGCGATCGCCCGCTTCCCACTCGATTGACTCGCGGTAACCCTATTCGCCGTTCCTGGTGGGAGGCTGTCGAGCAGGCGATCTGTAATGGCTGCTATGGACCTATCATGGCGAACGTGGGCGGCCCGGTAGCTGTCGATGAGGGGGTCAGCTGGGATGCAACAGTGAGTGGTGTAAATGATCTTCACCGTGATCTGGCCAGCGCCTGAGTAAATGACGGCGCCGCGTCGCCTCGCAAGCCAAGGCTGCCTTTAGTGAGCATTCTCCTGCACTCAGTGTTACAGGGATCTCATCCTGAGTAGATAAAGTATGTCGGTCAGGTACCCAGGCGGCTAACGCCGGAGGCTTGCCTCAGCTCTCGGTGACCTCGCTAACAGCTGACCAGCCGTCGTCGAAGCGGAATTCGTCCGCGCGGCCAGCAGGGTCGGCGATCCGCAGAACACGTGCGCGTTGGTCATCGACGGCGTATTCGACGACGTACAGCCAGAATGTGTCCCGATGTTGCCGGGCGAACTCAAATTGGGTGCGGGTCAGTCCAACTCCCATGTCACCCCAGGCACCGCTGACAGATTTCACTTCTATGTGGCGGAGGACCTGGCCCGTTCCGTCGCGTGAGAGGACATCGAAGCCGGGGTTCTCGTGCGGCATGACTTCTGGGTGGCGTCCGGCAGCGCGTTCATGGTCAACGACGCGGCGTACACCGGCCTGGTCCACCAGGGATGTGTCCACTGGAGCCTGGCCGGGTCTTTCGCCTTCACCATGCGCGCCACTTTCATCGCTGCCGGTCGCGACGTAAGAGCGCAGCCGTCCTTGAGGTACCCGGTGTCTCACACGGTCTGCAGATTCCGGGTCGGCGGGAGTTGCGCCACGTGGCACTCCGGGCTGCTCGCTGGGATATGGGCCTTGCTCATCCGGGCCCGGCGTCGACTCGCTTTCCGCGCCGGAACTGCTGTACCACGCATCTTCGTCACTCAGCCCGGCCGGGTGGGCGCTATCTGCGGCGGGCGCTTGAGGGGCGGGCGGTGCTGGCGCCTCAGCGTCTGAAGTGGCATCGCCGGTGCCGCATGGCCGGTCCCGATCCGGCTCGTCTGTGCCAGGGTCGTAGTCCATGAACCCTGCGCCCAGCGTGGTGGCGGAAGGCGCGATGTCCACATGTTCGAGGCGGGGCCATCCTGCGTCATCGAGTGCGCTGTGGGCGGCGTCCAGTGATGGGGCGCTGAGCGCGACGTACAGGCTGGAGGCCAGCGGCCCGGGCGTTTCGCCTGGATAAAGGGAGCGTGCGAACTCTTTCGCGATCAGCATCCAGGGGTAGGCACCGTCCGACGGGCAGCTGATCAGCTGCCCTGCTCGGTTCTCCAAGTCGGCCGGGACGTACAGCGCGTTGAGGGATGGAGCATCCGAGCTGAGCCGGAAGTCCGGCAGGTGGTAGCGAACCCGCAGCGAAGGACTCTCCGGGAACGACAGCTCCTCGATGACGACGGTGAGCCGCTGGATCCCGTCAGGGTCTTCGTCGAGGATCCGGGCCAGCGCAGGCCGCCGGTCCAGCATCCGGGCGCGGACCGCCCCGTTGCGGGTGGTTTCGTGCATGTCGAGGATTTCGATGGTCACGGCTTCGGTAAGGCTGCGTACGCCAGCCGCCTGGAACGCCCGCCACATCCCTTCCTTCCTCCGGATGACGGCCCCGCCGATGTTGAGCGCGGCGGCTACCCCTGGCATGTCATCGACGAGCAGCCGGGTCGGCGGCGTGAGAATTCCGATGTCGTCGGGAATCACGGGCAGGTTCCGCAGTGGCGCGAACCAAGCGACGTCGACCTCGCCGGTGGCGAGGGCCTCGTCAAGCATCCGCCAGCAGCGCCAGATGACCGCGAGATCATCTTCGTCATCCACCGGCACGTGGAAGCGGCGATCCTCCTCACAGGAGATGTCGACCAGCACATCGCGCGCGTCATGGTGATCTGGCAGTCGCTTGACGCCGAGCTTGTCGAGCAGGTTGCCGATGGCGTCGAAGTCAGGCCCGAGGAGCCGCCGGAACCGCCCGAATGGGTTGGCCTGCCGGAACACGGCATCGGGTCTGGCATACTCGCCGTCGCTCAGCAGCAGGCAGGCTTCACTGGCCAAACGGCCGACCGCCGGATCCTCCGCGTTGCGGTTCAGCTCAAGATAGACGTCTCGGCTGACCGGAGCCCGCTGCCTGGCTCTTGTGATGAGGTGATCGACTACCTGGGACACGGATGGGTTCGTCTCGACACCGAGCCAGTGCAAGAAGTCCGCGGCGTCTTGCTGGACCTTCAGCGGGAGGTCGAGGAACCGGCCCTGGGTGGCGAACAGGACTTCACGGAAGACAGTGTGCAACTCGGCAGGCCGGTGCCACGCATGGTCGCCGCGCGCAGGCAGCCACGCCAGTTCGCGCAGCGGAAAGAGCGCTTGTGGCGGGAGTGTGCGCCTGTCGGGCACTAGCTTGCCCAGGTGCCTGATGACTGCCGCTACCACCTGCCGCGCCTGCGGGTCCTGGGGTTCGGCGGCAAGTCGCTGAACCCGGGCGATGACATCAGGCAGGCGTGGTTCGGCCGCTACGCCCAGCCATTCATACAGCGAAGTGGTGGACCGCTCATGGCCGGCCAGCGGGAGCGCGGTCGGCGCGTGCGTTCCAAGCACCGCTGTCACGGTCTCGTTCGCGAAGTAGCACGACGACGCGGGCAGCACCGCGCCGTCCGCGCAGGGGACCAGCGGCAGCGGCGTCAGCGCCTGCCGCACGCCGGCATCCTCGGCGAAGGTATCCAGGCGGGCGGCCATGTCCGCGATGAGCTCTTCCCAGCGCGCGTCGGACAGCATTTCTGGCCGCTGCGCCGCCCGCGGGACAGCCTCGGTCAGGTATGTGCGCAGCGTCAGCGTCTTGGCTCCGAGCTGGTGGAGGAAGGTGATGTGCTCGCTGACCTGCTCGCGGTCGATCGCGTCGGCGATGCCGAGCCGGTCGGTGAACCCGCCGGGAAGGACCACCTCTGTCAGCGCCCGATGCTTCCCCGCGGCCGGGTAGACCGGTAGTTCCCGGACCTGAGCGCGCAGCCGCGCGTCGGCCAGGATCGCCTGTTCATCGCGCCGCAGCCACGACAGGAATGACGCAGCCGTAACCCGGCCCTCGTCGAGCGCTGCTGCGAGCCTCGCCGCTCCCTCTTGACTTGCCAGCAGGGTAAGAACTGACTGCAAGCCCAGCTCAGGGCACAGTCCGGCAAGCTGGATGCTGCCCTCGGGCAGCGCGGCCTGATCGAGAAACGCCGTGCCCAGGCCGAGGTCGGCAATCAGCCGTGCCGTGCGGGTGTCGGCGCGCAGGAGCAACCTGGCGGGCCACAGCCGCCCATCGGTGCCGGGCATGATCGCGACACGCTGCACCGCTTCACGGTCCTGTGTCGTCGAGTGGCCCAGCAGCCGCTCGAGCTCCCGCCACAGCAGTTCGCGAGAGTTGGCCGCAGCAATGGCAGCCGGTACGTTCCCCAGCGAGATGGCCTCCGTCAGCCCGCCGTCTGACAGGGTGTCCGCCAGGGTCCCGGCCGACAGCTGGTGTGCACCGGCCCGGCCGCTCATTCGCCGCGCGTACGCCCCTACCTCCGGGTCCATGACAAGGACGCCGAGATCCTCCAGGACGGGAATGACCTCGTCCTCTTCGCTGGAGTAGAGGAACACCGTGCTCCCGGGTGTGACCCACTGTCCGGTGGTCGTCCACATGACCGCAAGCTCTGGCAGCAGCGGGCCGACTTCTTCCCAGTACGCCGCGAGCCCGGTGTCCGGGCCTGCCGGCTTGGCCTCGTGCGCCGCGAAGAGCAGCCGCCAGAGCCGCACGTGGCCCAAGCGCGGGGCGAGGTTTGGAAGTTGGGAAGCGAGAATCCGGGCGGCGGCCCTGATGGCGAGCCGGTTCCACTCGCCGTGGAAGCTGTCGGTGATCAGGTGCCTGCGGTCCGATTCTGGATAGAAGTCGGCGTTGACGTGCGCAGGAAGGCCGCTGCGTTCATCGGTTGGAAGGTAGGCGCACAGCAGCCCGTCAGCGTCGCAGTCCAGGGGTATCGCGATGGTCACCTCGGCCCGGCGCCGGTCTTCGATCTTCCCCGGGTACTTGCTGCGCAGCGCGGCGGCGTCCTGGTCGAAGTCTCCGCGCAGCATCAGCCACAAGTTCGGCTGGCTGCCTCCGGTGATCTCGCAGATGTCGTCGGCGTCTTCGCGGCGGTAGCGGAACCAGGTCTGCCCGTCGCGCGCCACCTCGACTTGGCGGACATGCCGCAGGAACAGCATCGCGGTCGGCAGGTAATTGGCGAGGATGTCGAGCAGCCGTTGCGGTTCGTCCGGGCCGACGGCCGCGCTGCCGGTGCGCCGGCGGAATTCCGACTCAGGATCGCGGGCCCAGGGGAGGATGAAGGTCGTGCCTTGCGCGTCCGGCGTTGCGGTCTCGATGATCCGGCTCGTTTCCGGCTGTATCTCATCGATGTCCCAGCGCCGCCCAGCCGAGATCAGTGTCACGATGTCAGCGACTTGGTACACCGCGGTGAACCCGATCCCGAAGGCACCTGTGGTGTCTGCCCGGCCACGCTTATCACCGCTGGCCACGTCCCGGAAACTGTGAAAATCACAGCGATGCCCGCGAGGCTCCAGATACAAGCACGCCTCGGGCGGCAGATCCTGGTCGCCGCAGTCGGAGAACGCCGCGTCGTTGAACACCACCAGCGCGTCCTGGCCGACGTCGATCCGCATGCTGGCCGCCCTGGCGTCGTCGGCGTTCTGCAACAGTTCGAACATGAGCGTGGCGAAGCCAGTCAGGTCCCGCAGCATCCGGCCGAGGTTCCCCAAGTAGTCGATACCGCGGCTACGCGGCGTGCCCGCTCTTGGCGGGCCGCCGTGCGCAGGCTCCTGCGCCGTCATCGTGGTGCTCCTCTGGCCAGCGGTACAGCCCACTTCCGTTGGACTCCGCCGCTGATCATCGGTCATTTCCTTTGGGCTGCTGCATCAATAACACCATCGTTACCGTGAGTCGATGCTGCCTCATCCCTAACATGCCGTGTGACCGATACGTGGTCAAGATAGCCACAACATGGTGCACGGGATCAGGTACAACAGGTACGAATCCTTCCGTGACGGCGACGCCTGGAGCATTCGACTAACCCCGCTCGGGATGGCGTCAGCGCCGGTGCTGTCTTGTCCTGGCCCTCTAGGGCCGCATTAAGCGCTTGGCGCACCTCATGCTTGGCATACACAACGCGGTGGGCCCAGTGCCCCCAGCGGCCATCTGAGTTGACTGCGGCAACCCAGCGCTGGGCGGCAGAGTGTTTAGCTTGTGCCTTGGCGTCCTCGCGGCCCTTGCTCTCAGGAGCACGTGCCGGTCTTCTCCAAGCTCGACTATGAAGTCTGGAATGTAGCGCAGCGTGCGCCCGCCAAAACGATACGGGACCTCGAGGTATAGGTGGTCGTTCTTGACATACGACACGACCCGCTGCTCAGCCTCGAGCTCGCGCGCCACCGCTCGCTCCAGCTCGGAGTCGCATACGACGTAGTTGACGTGAGACTTCGTCGTGGCCTCCACGGGCTTGGTAGTGCTGAAGGCGACGGAGGCGCTAGATCCTTCCGGCAGGTATTCATCAAGCACAGGGATCACGCGGCCAGTGCCGTCCGGTCCTGGCGCGATTCGGTCAACGATGCGGGCGATGATCTGCTGTTTGTAGCCGGCGAGGTCGACTTCACCCTCGTGTACCCCGGCTGCATAGGTCACCCTGTTCGCCAGCACCCAGTCGGCGAGCCGCACCGCTTCAGGGAACAGAGCGTCGGCGTTCGGCTGCCCTTTCACTACTCCGGCCGCGATTTCGAAGACGACCTTCTGGCGGCGGTAGTTGGCGTAGTGGACCCGCCGGTCTTGCTCATCCATCTGGCCGAAGCCGGAGACGCGGGTGAGGGTCGGATCGAACGTCGGCGTAATCTCGACGGGCAGGATTGCATGACGGTCAACGTGGAGGGCTGTGCCGATGTCGCTGATGATCGACACCACTCGCGGGAAGCGGATCTCCAGCTGGCTGCGCTCCCTGCGGGCTGAGACGGGTGTGGCGCGCGGTGGCGTGATGACGGTGGTCGCGCTGGCTTTGGCGAACGGCAGGAGCTGGAAGGGGACACCGTAGATGTCCACGTACTCCGGCTGGCTCAGATCGTCATAAGAGGATCGCCGAAGGCCCCTGCCCACGACCTGCTCGCACAGCAGTTGCGACGTGAACGCCCGCAGTCCGAGGATCTGTGTGACGTTACGTGCGTCCCAGCCTTCGGAGAGCATCTGGACCGAGACGAGGCATCGGACTCCTTCGCCTGGCTCGCCTTGCTTTCCGACTGTGGCGACGATCCGGCGGAGCCGCTCGGCCCGGTCGCTTGATGACTCGGCGGAATCTCGTTCCTCGGCAGCGGCGAGCAGTTTCGAGTCGATCCGGATCGTATAGTTTGCGTTGCTCGTGTTCTTCAGCTCTGGCGACACCTCGCCGCGTTCGCCGACGTATCGCTCGAGAACCTCAGCCATAGTGGTGTCGTTGCAGATCATGATCATCGCTGGTGGAACGGACCGGCCTGCTCGTCGCCAGCGTTCCAGGGTTTCCTGCCACTCGCCGGCCAGCTGCCGAAGAGGGCCGTCGAGCTGGGTCAGGTAGGCCATCAGGTCGTGGCCGCGATCCGGATCGTCGGCGTCCCCGCGTGGTAGCGAGGCCTTGACGTGTGCCCAGAGGTCGCGGTACTTGGGGGTGCCGGCTCCGGCGTTGTCATCCGTGGGAATCCGGGGCACCTTGACAAGCCCGGATTCGATCGCGTCAACGAGCGCGAAGTCACTTACGACCCACTCGAAGAGGCTGCCTGGTTCGTGACCTGTTCCGCTGACGTAGATGGGCGTAGCGGAGAAATCCAGGCAGCGCAGGATCTCACGGTCGCGGTGGATACGGGCCAGCCCGTCCACCCAGACAGTTGCCCTCTCCGCTTCGGCTGCCTCCTCGCCGCGCTTGGCTGCGGATTTGTGCCTGTAGGCGTGGTGGGCCTCGTCATTCATCACGAGAATGCGGCGCTTGCTACCGAGCTCCGGGCCTAGGACGCGTCGGCAGAAGGCTGCGTCGCTTTCCTTCCCCCGGCGGAGCACGCTGCGCGGTGGGTCCTTGTCCTCCGCGAGCGCGTGCCAGTTGGTGACCATCACCCGTGCCTGGCCAAGGAGCGGTTGGTAATTCGGGGGGACAAGATCGAAGGTCTGATACTCATTATGTGGCCGCCGGTGAGGATCGAGGCCGGCCAGCCGTTCTTTAACGGTGAGGTTTGGACAGATGACGAGGACCGCCTCGCTAAAGCGCCGGTCGGTCGGGTTGACGGCCTTATTGAGGACAGACCACGCGATTGCCATCGCCATGACGAGCGTCTTACCGGAGCCAGTCGCCATCTTGGCGCACCACCGGTCGAACGCTTCGACCTGTGGTATGTCCACGCCTACTCGGCGGTCGGCTGGCGCTTCGGCGAGGAACGCAATGGTCTCCATCGCCTCCTGCTGAGCGAAGAACGGACGGAGACCGGGCTCGCGCTCGTCGTCGAACCAGCGGGAGAACAGTTCCTTGGTCACGTTGGTGGCACCGACGTAGCCGTCGGCTCGCCAAACACGGACACGGTCGCGGATGTCGTTGACCAGGTCCAGTGGCACAAGGTCGCCGGTGACAGTGAGCTGGCCGGACCCGGACGTGTCTGGCGGGAGGTAGCCAGCGAGGCGACGGCCGTCGGTAACGGCTGGCGGTCCGTCCTCGCGAAAGTCCCAATGCCGTGTGGGTTCCGCGTAGGGATGGTTGATGATCGGGTTAGTGTCGACGACCTGGGCGGTTACCTCAGTCAAGAGCTAGCACCGCCTCGGAAGTCTGACCGTCATCGGTGACGACGCGGATCGCAGCCCTCTTGTGGCTGCCACAAGAGAAGGCGTTTGAAACGAATCCCGATAGAGAGGCGAGCGCCTGATCGTCCAGTTCTCCGCGCAGTGCTCGGGCCAGGGAATCCCAGGCACCGTCGCGGGTGAAGAAAGCCTGGCAGGCGTGGAAGCACTCGCCGTCGTAGTCGTGGTCGAGCAACCAGGCGGCAATCTGGCTCTTGCCCAGCGCGCTCACGGTGCCCGTGGCAGGGTCGTAGGTGTCTACGCCGCGAAGCTCCACTTTCAACGAGCCGTCTCGGTCGCGACGAAGCAGCGCATCCGGCGCGGAGAAGAGCCTGAAGGTTTGGCTCGCCTTGGTATTACGCAGCAGATCCGACACTAGGAGATCGGCGTTTGCCTCGAGCAGGACGACTTCGTAACGGCTGACCTTCCCGCTGCGCAGCCACTCCTGAACTTCGGCCGTAGCGGTGAAGCCTGCGAAGACTATGAGGTCGAAACCTTGCGCGTTGCGGACAGCCTCATCCACCTGATAAGTGGTGATGGGCCCATAGCGGGGACCGATACTGACCGCGAATCGCCGACCGTCACGCAGGACACCCTCACCGTGAAGTTCGTCGGTTCCCGCGAGTGGCGAGAGGGAGTCGATGGGCAGTGGTTTCCCAGTCGGCGTCGGCACGCCACGGACCTTGAGGGCATCGAGCAGCCCCGACACGTGGTCAGATGGGCTGAGCTGATCCAGATTGGCCGCCGCGGACGTCGGATTTATGGCGTAACGGGATAGCGCCTCCACGGTGAAAGGCCCCGAGACCCTGACCTTGGAGTCATCGACCTCCGGCTGGTCGTAGAGCGTCTGGCTGTCGAACTCGGCGTCGCCGTAGCCGATCGAACTCGCTTTGACCCATTGGCGTGTCGCATAGCGGACGCCCGCGTCCACACCGCGAATCGGATCGACAAGTCGGTAGAAGGGATAGGTGGCTGTCAATAGCCGCTCACGGGCGAGGGCGATCGCTACGCGTGATGTATCTAGGGTGATCCAGCGACGTCCGTGTTTTTCGGCGACGTACGCGGTTGTGCCGGAGCCGCATGTCGGGTCGAACACAAGGTCGCCTGGGTCGGTGGCCATCAGGATGCAGCGCTCGGCGATCTTCGGGTTGGTCTCGACGACATAGGCCTTCTTGCGCTGCGCAAATCCGGCCTGGCCGGTATCGGTCCACACGTTGGTCCGGCGGACGAGCCCGGCTTCGTCCGCGTAGCGCACGTACGAGAGAGTGTCTCCCAGGACAGCCAGTCGGCCCGCTTTTGCCAGGCCCGCCATTCCCTCAGGGCGTAGAAGCCAGTGCCGGTTCTTTCCGGGGTGAAAGACGCGGCCATCGAATTCGAAGTCCACGGTCTTGCCCGGACTGAAGCCCTGTGACGTGGCATTGTCATAGCGGAAAACGCGAGAGCCTTCAGGAAGTAGTGAAAGGTCAGCCCGCTCGGCTGCAGTCATCGGCCGCCGTGCGCCACCTCTTAGTTGCACATGCCGATAAGCGCCTGTTCCCGCGGTATCCTCCACCCGGTCCTCGTAGAGCTGCCGGTACTTGGGCCCGAAGGAAGACTTGTCCTTGGCGTACCAGAGCAGAAAGTCCGTCACCTCGGGCAGGAGTGATGAGGTAACTTGCGAAGTCTTCTGAACGGTGATGGTGGTGATGTGGTTGTCGGGGCCGAAAACTTCATCCAGTAGCGTGCGGACCAGATGCATCCGATCTGGGCCGATTTGAACGAAGATCGTTCCCGACTCGGCTAGCAACTCATGGCAGAGCAGTAGGCGGTCGCGCAGGTAGGTCAGGTAGGAGTGGACCCCTAGCCTCCATGTGTCCCGGTAGGCCTGGATCTGCTCGGGCTCGCGGGTCAGCGCCTGCTCATTCTCCCGCGGGGCACGGTCAGAGATGCGCGCCTGAAAGTTGGAGTTGTAGTTGATGCCGTACGGCGGGTCAAAGTAGACGCACTGGGTCGCGCCGCCCATGCGCTCCCTCCGCAACAGCGAGGCCATGACCACGAGAGAGTCGCCGAGGATCAGCCTGTTGGACCAGTCGACACCGTGCTGGTAGAACTGCAGCTCTTTGGCCCGGTCGAGTTGGGGGTCTGCGAAGAGGTCGAGCGTGAGCTGGGTGTCACGTTCTTTCTGCACGGTGCGCGCGATGGCCTCCGCAGAGATCCGCTCATGGACGTGCACGCTGACGGCATCTGCCTCAACGTCGGCGGCTTCGGACTTCCCTGCCCACAGCAGTTGCGGCGGGATGCGTGGGTCGCCCGGCTGATCTGTCGTGACCCGGTGTTCGAAGCGGACCTTCGGCGTCTCTCCGGTCTCGTAGATCGCGAGGCCTGCCTCCGGATTATTGAGGCGTTGGGCCTCGTCATGTCGGTAGGCGTCGGCTCGCCGCGTTCCGGTGCCGTCTCCTTTTCGCGGAATCTTGACCACCCCCACGTTCCGTTTTGCGAAAGGCTACAGGAGTCACACTCTTGGTGGCATTAGCAGCGCTTAGGGCATATCCGGGGCTGCCCAGCGGCAGAGTTTCCGCATATCGCATCGTCGGCACGGGCGGCCGGGTTTGGGCCGGAAGTCCCGTCTGCGGAGATCTGCCACGCTGGATTCGACAAGCTCTTCACTATCAGCCACCGCTTGCCCGGAGACGTCGATCGGCCGCCGGTCCGCGGCGGCCAGGTCGTGTACGTACGCGGCGCGGACGTCCAAGCCTTCGCGCCGACCGGCGTCGGTGTAGACGGCTAGCTGCAGCCCATGGTCGTCATCGGGATCGGTGGAGGTCTTGTAGTCGACGATCGCCAGCGACCGGACCACGCCGCCTTCTCTGTCGAGGATTACATCGGCCCGGCCGCTGATGATTGCAGTGGGGAGGTGGAGCTCGAATGGGCGCTCCACCTCCCATACGCGCTGGAGATCATCCGCATACTTGCGGATGTAAGTGTCTACCAGGCGCCGGGCTGCCCGCTTCAGCTGACGGTGGGCAGGCTTGCTCGCGGCAGGCAGGAAGAAGTCGTCATCAAACAATCGGTCAAGCTGGCCGGGCGTGGGCGGTCGGCCGAACCGACGGGTGTGTTCGGCGACCTCCCTCATCACGTGGTGCACAGCCTTGCCGTAGCCAAGCTCAGGGGCGAGTGCAGGCTGGAATCCCAGCATGGTTCGCAGCCGGTAAGCGAAGCCGCACGCCCGGTACGCCGCCAGTTCGCTATAGCTAAGCGTCAGGGGTTCTTCGGCGTGCGCCGCCTGGATCGGCGCGATCGGGGGCAGCGGCAGCTGACCAGGACCGACATTGTGCCCGGTGACTTCAAGGTGATACGGCGACGGACTGATTCTATTCTTGCTGACCCTGTCGTGCCGGGACAGTGAGAGCCAGTCCCGCGTCCTCGTCATCGCGACGTAGAACAGTCGGCGCTCGTCGGCGTCACATCCCTGGTACCTGGCGGCGTCGAACAGGTGTGTCGGCACCCGCCAGTCCCTGGCCTGGCCGGTCTTCCCTGACGGAAACCGATTCTTGGTCAGGGAGGGGACGAAGACGACGGGCCATTCGAGGCCCTTTGCCGTATGGACGGTAGTGAGATCGACTGCGTCCACAAACACGTCGGGCTCCCCGTCGAAGTCTTCATATGCGCCCTTGGCGTAGTTGGCGATATGAATCGCGAGGTTCTTGTAGTACCACAAGCCCCGGTCTTGGCCGCCCACCTGCTCGCCGGGATTTTCCAGATCCGGTCGGCTTCGCCGCCACACCGATTCATAATCCGCGAGAATCGTCGAGCAGCGTGCCAGAGTGCCAAGCCGCGACGCTACTAGGGCATCATCGGTGTCCCACTCAGTGCACCCCAGGTCAGCAAGCAGGTCGTGGAAGTCACCTACCAGGTTCGCAGGGCGGTCGGTGCTAGTCGCGTTTGCTTTCCACGCCGCTAGCCGCTGCCGTATCGCCGTGCTGCGCGCCTGGTCCAGCGCGTACAGGACCTGGTATTCGGAGAAGATCTCCTGATCGCCGGGGATGTTTCCCCAGGCGTACGGTTCCGGCGACCACTGGTGGTCCACGAGCCAGGCGTATGTCATGCCGAACAGCCTTGCCTCAAGGCGCTCAAACAGTCCCGTGCGGCCAGCCGGCTGGACAGGGACCCCTTGCGCGTCCAGGGCGCGGAGCAGCGCAGGATAGGCGGCCCGGGTGCGGGCGAGGATCGCGACGTCCCGGTAGGCGAGGCCGGCCTGATGCGATCGTTGGATGGTCTCGGCGATACGTGCGCATTCGTCAGCTTCGGTCGGGGCGGTCCAGCTCACGATCTCCGACGGTGCGGGTTCGCGGATAGAGATCATCTCCTTGTCGAGCCGACCCGGAATGGAGCGCGCGAACAAGGCCGAGGCGGCGACGATACCGGGGCGGCTGCGCCGGTTGACGGTTATCCTGAACGTCCGCACTCCTTCGTAGCGGTCAGCGAATTCGACGATGTTGCGCACGTCGGAGCCGCGCCACTGGTAGATGGCTTGGTCGTCGTCGCCTACCACACACAATTCGACCTGCGGGCCGGCCAGCAGCGCGATCAGCCTTTCCTGCGCAGGGTTGACGTCCTGGTACTCATCGACGATCAGGTGCCGCAGCGTCGCGTGCACGGAGCCGGCGATGACCGGGTGCTCCAGGGCTTCAACGGCGCGGGCGATCTGCTGCCCGTATGTGAGCAGCCGGTACTGTTCTAGGGCGCTGTAGAAGCGCTCGGTCATCTCGCGGAATGGGTCCGCGAGCTCGCCGACGGGGATGAGTTCGTTCTCGACTACTTCGAGATTGGACAGGAACACCCCGATCGAGGCGAACAGCTTGCCGGTTAGCTCCTTCAGCCCTATCCGGGGTGCCTGCCGGGACAAGAAGGCTGTCAGTCGCTTGTCGTCCAGCACGTCGAAGGTCTCGTATCGCGGCACGTGCTGCTGGAGGAATCGGAAGCAGTAGGCGTGGATCGTGCCGACGAACGCCGCTCCGAGCCGGTCGAGCGATTCGGGGCCCATCCGTTCCTCGACCCTGGCCGAGATCCTTGCTTTCAGCTCATCAGCCGCCCGTTCGGTAAACGTGAACGCGATGATGCCTGCCGGATCCACTCCAGTGGCCATGAGGTCGGCGACGCGCTGGGCGACCACTTCGGTCTTCCCGGAGCCGGCCGAGGCGATGATCTGCAGGTGTGTACCGCGGTGGCGAACCGCCGCCAGCGCATCGCCGGTCAGAACTGGGGCAGTCATGCTGGGATCACATGGGGTTCCAGGAGCCGGAACACGCCCTCGTGGGCGTCCCACCCGTCGAGCACCGGATCGGGATCCCAGCCCAGATAGCCGGGCGTTGCAGGTGGGATGCCCTCGAGGAGCGCGCGGTCGGTGTCGCGGCCGACTACGATGCAGGCTTGCCGGTGCCGGGTGAGCAGCACGCACAGCCTTCCCGGGTCGAGGTGGAACGCGTCGATGTCGGGCGAGCCGGCGAGCGGGTGCCAGGCGACCATCACCTCGAAGGTCAGGCCTTGGAGCCGGTTGGCCGTATCGACCGTCACGCCGCTCAGTCCGGCGTCGCCCAGCAGCGTCCGCAGCAGGTCCTTCTCGTCGTTATGCGAGACTCCGACTGCGATGTCGGTCGGCCGGAGATTCTCAGCCGGGTCACGGTCCTCGCATCGTGCGCGAGCACCGCGGGCGAGAAGCCGGACGACAAGATCGCGGATGACCTCACCGGTGACCGGGTCCGCGGTCAGGACCGGAGTCCCGGGGAGCGTGACGTGGGCCCAGCCCTGCGTCGCGGCCTCGTCTAGGGCACGATCGACCGCGGCGAGCGATCTGCTGCCTGGCCCGGGCCGGACGAGTGTGAGCCGGCGGACACCTGGGCGGACCGCGGCACTAAAGACGTGGCCGGGGTAGAAGCATTTGGCGATCGGCACCGCGGCGGGCGCCAGCCGCCAGGTGATCGGGATGCGGTGGACCGCGGTCGATGGGTGGTTTCGCAGCAGCACGCCGACTGCGGTCTGTAGAGGATCTTCGGCACCGCCGCGCCAGTAGGCCGCGTCGTCGATCGGGGAGAACGGGTCGAGCTGTCCGGTGTCGCCCACAAGCAGATGCGTGGCGGCGACGTTGGCGGCAGCGTAGTAGCGTGCCGCGTCCGCTTGGAATGCCTCGTCGACCACGAGAACATCGAAACCGCCTAGCCCATACCGGAGAAAAGCATCCGCGAGCTTATCCACAGTGGCAATGACCAGTGGGTCCCGGTTGCGCTGTGCCTCGGCAGCGGTGGGCTGGGAGACGCCCGGAAGCGCTGCGATATCCGGGGGCAGGCCGCGTCCCTGCGCGTGAAGGAAGGCGACAGGAAGATCTGGGTTCAGCTGCTTGACCCGGGCGACCAGACTGCGCACCTGCTCGTTCGTGGGCGCTACCAGGGCAACTCGCAGCCCCTCCCGGCGGAGCAGGCCGGCCGTGCCCGACACGAAGTAGCTCTTGCCAGCGCCAGCTGGCGCGGCGGCCACCACGGCGGCTTCCCGGCCGATGAGGCTGAGAAGCTCGGCTCGCATCGTGTCCTCGACCTCTGCCGCCGCCGACACGACCGCCTGGTCGAACATCGCCTCGGGCGCGACCGTGTCGGGGGCGGTCACACGTACCTCCCCGGATCCGCGACGGCTGCGCCGTCTACGGCGTCCGGCGGCGGCTCGCTGTCTCCCGCATCGATGGGTTCGGGCGACAGCGGCGGCGCCGCAGGGCGGTGGGTCCACGGCGGATCCGGCGGGAGCGGCAGGTGGTAAGCGTCCGGCCCGGTGTGCAGTGTGGACAGCGTGATCCGCTCGCCAACGGTCGGCAACCTGGCCGGTGTCGGGGCGGCGCGCAACATGAGCGTGACCCGCGATCCGGCACCTAGCGGGCTTACCGCTTGGACGTCCCACGGATAGTCGCCGGCGGTGGCCGTCCACCACAGTTCCTTCCCCGCTGGCAGCACCACTGGCTCGTCGGTATCAAGGGCTATCAGGGTACGACGGACACGGTTGACCCGGGCCGCCACCCGGATCTCGTTGACGGAGGCCACTACACCGCGGATGGCGTTGCCACTGAGCAGGTAGGGGATCATGCAGGCAGGATCCTCGACGGCTCTATCGGCCTCATAGCGGGCGTGAGCGTCCTCGAGCCTGCGCAGGGTCATGGCCGCCTGGCGAGGGGTGTCCGTCGTCCGGTACCGCCCACCGGACGCCACCCAGTCGACGTGGCGCCCGAACGCCTCCCGATCCGCCTCGAACCGGCGCTGTACTGAAGGCGCGGCGGGCAGTTGCTGCTCGCGGGCGACGACACGGTTCATAAGCTGCCAGACCGGGTCAACCAACCGCTGGTAATGGCCACGCAGGGGGCCGATCAAAGGCTCCACCGCTAGCGGGTCGGCGCGCCCGCCGCGGGCAGCGTTGAACTCCGCCAGCAGCGCTTCGGTCACCCTGTCGATGTCTTCAGCGGGATCGGGGCCAACACGCGTCCGTGCCTCCGCCGCTGCGGATGCATCGAATGCGTGTACGGCGCTGGGGGGTTCGATCTGTGCGTCTAGGGCGGCGAGGTTCGCCTGCTCAAACGGTGAAAGCAGCGTGGCCCAGTGCTCACTGATGAGCCGGTCAAGCGGGACTAGCAGAGACTGGCCGGCTACCCGGGTGTGCCGGGCGTAGAAGCGGAGGTGCTTGCCAGCCTCGATGAGCGCTGGATCAGGCGCAACGCCGCCGCGGTCAGACAGGTAGGCGAGATAGCGGCCCAGCAATCCTAGGGCACCGACGGTGGCGCGGTTGGGGACGGCAATCTGCAAAGCGCCCACAGGGATGAGCTCCTGTTGGCGGCCGTTCTGGCGGGCGACTTTCTGCGTCGCCGCGCGGCGCACACGCGCGCACAGGTCCACCGCGAACGGGGTCAGCGCCCTGAAGTACAGATCACGGTTTCGCGGTTCTCCCGCGACCGCGAGACGGAACGGACCTCCCAGCGACCCCCAGGCAATTGCGGCTGCCCGGAAACGCTCGCCGCCGAGTCGCCACATGACCACTCCGAGCGGCTCGTCGGCCAGGTAGGTGTGGCGCAGCGAAGTACGCCGAAGCGCCCGGCCGGTCTCGTACACCCGCGCCGCAAGAAAGGCATCCAGCGCAGCACTCATGCGGGCCTCTGCTGGGCAGGCTGGCCTGGAGGGAGGACCTCGTCGTACAACCGCCCGGCGCGCGCGATCGGCGCGGCTGTGGGGGCTTCGGCCGGCGAAGGCGGAGCACCCCGGCCCAGCTGTGCCACCCGGACTAGGGTGACCACGCCCGGCAGCGCGTGTGCAATGTGGCCTCCTGCTAGGGCAGGGCCACCAAAAGCGAAGACGCACCTCCTGCACGCCCAGGCCAAGCCGCAGGACGTCAGGCAAGCGGCAGGTTCGTATACCCGGCCAAGCTCCTCGGTGACTTCACCGAAAGCATCCAGGCGGGCCTCTTCTGCCAGCGAAGCATCAGCGATCCGGTCGAAGGTCGCCGAGGGAGGGACCGATGCGGCAATGTCGTTGACGTTGGGCACTCCCCTGAGGAGGCGGTCGACCCTGCGGATGCGGCTGCCTACCTCTTGGCGGTGGAGAACCGGGGCCAGCCCGGTATTACGCGGGGTAACCAGCACCGCCTTGCTCGATATACGCGCAGGGTCGATTCCGCTCTGCTCTAGGGTCCGTCGGCCAAGCAGGATGTAGGTTGCCGCCTGATCGAGCGCGGCACCGAGCAACTCCTCGTCGGTTGGCCGACCATCCACGACCGGCCACGACTTGTTTTCTCCGACGATGATCTCGCCGTTGACGCCAATCGCCATCTCGTCTGCTTCGAAAAACGCCGGAAGCCCTCCGACATCGGCGCGGAGCACGGCGCCATCGAGCACGACTGGCTCGTCTGGGTTGGAGACGATCTCGGCCATCCGCCCACGGGTGACGGAGGCCCGCACCAGCAAGCCGTGCCTGTTTGGCTGATATCCCTCACGCAGGTTCTCGATAGCGGCGAGCGAGAAATCGACACCGAGCCCGTCACTGAGCACGCGCCGCAGCTCGGCATGCCCATGCTTCCGCAGCAGTGCCTCAAACGCGATGCCGCGGCCTATTGCGAACGGGGACTGGCCGAACGGCATCTCCGCAGTGGTCCCGGCGAGAAGGCGATCGGTATCGATTCGCGCCGCAAATGCCACCGCTGCGGTTGGGCACGAGTGGACACCTGCAAATGCGGCGAGCCGGCGAACATTCGGCCGCATCTGGGGAGCCCGCCCGCGGACACGAGCAAGGGCGGCCTCAACTGCCGGGTCTGGTGGTGTGCGACGGCGTACCATTCCAGCCCCCTCACCGGCTGCCCTCGGCGACGATCCCGATACTGGCACCCCACAGCTGCTGCTCCGGGCTCAGCTGTTCCCGCGCGCGTGCGGCTGCCTCCCTACGCCATGGCTCGTCTCGTTGGGCGAGCGCGGCATGTTCAGCCTCAGCCGCAGTTCCGACCCGTGCCGTGTCAACCTCTTGACCATCGACCGCTCCGGGGATCGAGCGGGCCATCTCGGCCACAACCGGGGCCAGTCGCTCCCCTGCCGTCGTATCGCGTGCGCTGAGCCACGCAAGCTGCCTGGCCAGCTGTACGGTGGCCGCCAGATGATCGGCCCGTTCGGACCACGGGCCGATCAGGCGCCGCTCAAGTGGCCAGTCGGACAGGCTCAACAGCCCTCGCACGGGCTGGAAGAAACGGCCCTCCAGGGCAGGAACGATGAACACTGGGCGGGCACTGCTCTTTATCCAGGCCTGCCGCTCGTCACGGCGGACCGCGGCGAACGCCCGGGTATCGATGCGCTCACCGGACCTGGCATGGACGTAGTCGGCGAGGACGCGGGCTCGGCAAGGAACACCGATTTCTGCCAATGCTTCAGTAATGGCCCGCCGGCTGCTGCGGGTCGAGCGGGGCCGCTTCGTCACCGGCACGACCGTCGGCGGCGCTGCGAAGCTCGGCAGGTGACCCGCTGGGTGCTGATTCCGGCCTGTCTCCGTCAGCTGCGCTTCAAGCTCACGTGTCAGCCGAACAGCCTCATCGCGGTGTCCAGTCGCTACCGCGTCGGCCAAGCGCCGAGCCAGGTCGAGCGCCATGGAGTCAGGCTCTTGCATGAACTCATGATACACATACTTTTCCATGCTTCGCCACGCTTTCTTAGCCGATCTGCTGCGGCGCACACACGATCTCCTCAAGGTGCGCAGATCAGCGTGCCGACCGAAGGCGGATTCGCGCACCGCACGGATTGAGTAGACCGTCCGTAGTACAGGAGCCGTTCGGCTACTTATCCGATAGGCCGTGCGTTGGCGCGGCGCTCGAAACGCCTCCTTGACCATCGCTCAGGGGAGGGTGCGCGTCTGTGAGCGGATGATCTTGGGGAGCGCGCAACCTGTCGGAATCTGGCAGACCTTGCAATGACGCTTGCTCAACGGTGAGTTCGTCCGCACGGGAACCTTCTCCTGACGTTCATTGCGCCGCCTCCTTTCTGATCTTGATCGCCCGTTTTGTCACCCTTGTCGTATGACTCTCGGCTGCGTCACACCCATGCACCATCAGATGATCATGGGCAATTCAGCTGCCTCCGGCCGGCGTCGGCAGAGGTCTGCTTGGCAGGAGTCGCGACCCTGAGCAAGGGTTATGACCTGGACTACATCTGGCGCCAGGTGGACAGCGGCCTGGCGAAGGACGCGGCCGGTTATTACATCCAGGCCAGCGAGAGCGGGGGAGAGCCACCAGGCCGCTGGTGGGGCCCCGGAGCGCAGGCACTCGGCCTCGAGCACGGCCAGCTGGTGGAACGCGGCCCGTACGACCTGCTGTTCGGCGAGCGCAAGGCGCCAGACGGCACCCAGCTCGGCAGGCCTCCAGGCAGCGGGCAGAATGCCGTCGGCATCTACGCCCGCCTGCTGGCCGCCGAGCCGCACGCGACCGCCGAACGTCAGCACGAACTGCGGACCGAAGCTACCCGCCAGGCCCGGCAGAGCCCGCTGTACTTCGACCTGACCCTGTCGCTGTCGAAGTCGATCTCGATCTTCCACGCCTCGCTGGGGGAGAACGCCCGCCTGGCCCGCGAGGCCCGTGACCACGCAGGCGACGCCTACTGGTCCGGGCTGATCGCCGAGGTCGACGCCATGATCTGGCAGGCCACCTGGGCGGGCTTTGACTACTTCCAGCGCGAGGCCGGCTACACCCGCACCGGCTCGCATCACGCCCGGGTCAACGGCCGGGAGACCGGCCAGTGGCACGAGGCCGACCTGGCGGTCGCGCACTGGCTGCAGCACACCTCCCGCGACGGCGACATGCAACTGCACGTCCACTCCCAGATCGCCCACACCGCCAGAACCGTCACCGACGGCAAGTGGCGGGCACCGGACTCCCTCGGCTACAACGAGCACATCGGCGCGGTCGCCACGATCACAGCCCAGCACCTGGAGGAGGCGCTGACGCGCCGGTTCGGCGTGCAGTGGGTAGCGCGCGACGACGGGCACGGGTTCGAGATCGAGGGCATCTCCGGGGAGATGATGCACCTGTTCTCCTCGCGCCGCGAATCGATCACCGCCGACGTGCGCTCCCGCGCGGCGCGGTTCGAGCAGCTGTACGGTCGCGCGCCGTCGCAGCGGGAACTGGCGCAGCTCGCGCAGGCGTCGAACTTCACCACGCGCAAGGCGAAGGACGGCGCACTGGACTTCGCGCAGCTGCACAAGGGGTGGGCGGACAAGCTCGCGCGCACGCTCGGCATCCCGCTGGCGTCGGTCGCGCCGTCGGTCTGGCATGACGCCGGAGGACACGCGGCCGCGCCCAAGGGATCTCCCGATCGGCTGGAGCTCGCCCGGGCCGCGCAGAAGGCTGTCGCGCTGGCCCAGCGGGAAAAGAGCACTTGGACCCGCGCTGATCTGATCAAGTACCTGGGCCGCGTGCTGCCCAGGACCGGCATGGAACCGGCCGCGGCCGCGGCCCTGATCCAGGACCTGGCTGATCGCGCGCTGCGGTCGGAATTCGAGCCGGTGATCTGCCTGGAGGCGCCGGAGGCGGTCGAGGTTCCGCGCGGCCTGCTGCGCGCCGACGGGCGCAGCATCTACCAGCGGCACGGCGGCGTCCGGTACGCCACCCGCGCGCAGCTAGCCACGCAAGAACGCCTCGTCACGCAGGCCAGTGCAGGCACCGCGCCGCGCCTGACCCGCGCCAACGCCGCGCGAGCCCTCGGCGCCGAACTAGCGCAGATCGAGGACACGCTCGCCGGACGCGCGCAAGAAACTCAAGATCATCATCCCGAACGTGCGCGGCTGACTGCCGGTCAGGCCGCGGCTGTGCTGTCGGTGCTGACCGACGGCAAGCGCGTCTCTGTCATCAACGCGCCGGCCGGGTCGGGCAAGACGCGGATGATGACCGAAGCCGCCCGGCTCTGGGCCGCCGCCGGACGGCCCGTCGTGGGGATCACCCCGTCGCAGTCCGCCCGCAACACCCTGGCCGCCGGGGTCGCCGAGTCCTACAACACCGCCCAGTTCCTGGGTCACCTTCCTGGCCAGCGCGGCGCCCGCGGCCCGCTCGCCATCACCGAGGACACCCTGCTGCTGGTCGACGAGTCCTCGATGATCCCCACCCCCGACCTGGCCGATGTGGTCGCCCTGGCGGAGGAACGCCGCGCCAAGATGGTCCTGGCTGGTGACACCGGCCAGTTGCAGGCCGTCGAGAACGGCGGCGCCATGTCCCTGCTCGCCGCCCAACTCGGATACGTCCAGCTCCCCGCCTCGGTCCGGTTCCGCGCCGCGTGGGAACAGGTAGCCAGCCTCCGGCTGCGCACGGGGGACACCTCGGTGCTGGCCGACTACGACCAGCACGGCCGAATCACCGGTGGTGACCCTGAGCAGATGACCGACGCAGCCGCGGCCGCCTACGTCGCGCTCACCCTCGACGGCACCGACACCCTGCTCATGGCTGCCGAGCACAACCTTCGCCGGGAACTATCCCGCCGCATCCGCGACGACCTGATCCACCTCGGCATGGTCAACGCCAGTCCCGCGGTACGCATCGCCGACGGGACCGAAGCCAGCGTCGGGGACCTGATCGCGATCTGTTGAAGGACTCGGTGACCTCTGATCAGCCGTACACCTGCTGATTCTGCGCCCGAACTAGCCCGTACCGAGTTGGGTTGCGTTACTGCGCAACTCAGCTAGAAGTGACACGGTGGGTCTGCGCTGATTAGCGCTGTGTCAGCCGCGCCTCGGATGGTCCGTGAGACTATGCAACTCGTCGTCCAGCGTTGTCAGCGCTTCTGCGGGCCAGGCAGCGCGCATATCAGAGGCGAACTCCACTACTGACTCCCTATCTGGTTCAGACTTAGCTCTCTCCCATATAGCATTTACTATCGCGATGTAAGCCGCGGTGGGCGGGTAGATATCTATCTTCCGCAGGATTTCTAGGATAGATGCCGTTGGGAAACCTGGCATGTCCTGTCGTAGACGGCTCAGGAGTTGTTCTTTCAGCTCCGGGCTAGCCGCCACTGCACCAGCATAAGATTCATAAAGCTTACACCGCACACTGGTGGGTTCTCCGCGTGTGTAGTCAAGGTGCGCAAGCATGAACCCTGGAAAGCTCTCTGTGCCGTCACTTAGTTGATATCGTATCTCCCCGCTGGTGACGCGGATGTGCGGAATTGCATGCAGAAGGAGCAGTGCGGTGTGCCAGTTTGGAGTGAAAGCGATGTCACGGAATATGCGGCTGGCGTCACTAGAGAACGGAATCTGCACCTCATAGGACACGTCTTTCCGCGCGGAGATGTAAACGTCGAAGTTCGTTGGGTCGCTGGACTTCTCTGTGATGATGATGCTGTCAGTGGGAGATACCGGTGACCCGTCTTCTTGCGTTAGAATGATTTGTACAGAGCCGCCACTACGGCTGACCTTTGCCCGTAGGGTGTCTGTGACACTGTTCCACTCGGAGGCTGTGAAGGCTGAACGCCACAGGTAGCCGTATTGTGCCCAGTTCTTTCCGGTGTCGGTCGGGTCGCAGAATTCGGACGCGCTAACGCTCTCCGTTAGTAGAATGAGCATTACAACGAGATTGACGGAATAGCAGGCAAGACGTCGGACAATAGTGTATTGGACGGGCTCATAGTGCTGAAATGACCGGCTCGGGCGCGGGAATAGGGACCCGGCGATCAGATCGCTAAGTATCTCCCGGCATCGCGCCCGCTCATCGTCCGGCAGCCGATGCAGCAGCTCCATCATGAAGCTAATGATTGGTCTCCTGCTAGTCAAGCAGGAGAACGATAGCGCAGCGAATAGGAAACCGTCATCGAGCTGTCCGGGCGCAGTTGTACCGCGCCGCATCACTTCTTTGTACGCTGAGAGGTCACGTAGAGCACTGACTGCGAGCCGCGCTACGAGGAATTCCCCGAAGGTCGCATGCAGGAACTCGTAACTGCGGGCTCGGTCCTCGTGCAGGCGTGCCTCAGACTTGTGGATGAAGAAGAACCGCCCGGTCGCGCGCTGCGCTGGCGACAATGCCATATCGGAATCGGTCCCTGGCTCGTCTCCCTGGGGGAAGAGCACTGGCAGGTCTTGGTTTAGTTCCGTTTCGGTGGCCGCTTGCTGCCCGCGAGCGAACATGGCGAGGGCAACCACCGCCAAGCGCTGGACTTCACGTATAGCGAGCTGTCGTTGCCGGTCTACAGGGAGCGCCCGGTTACGTGCGGTCTTGGCAATTTCCCGGAAGGCGAACTCGGTGAGCAGGCGTTCGTAAAGCTCAGCCCTCCCTAGGCGGGTACCAGGGCGCTGAAGGCTGTTGTCTGCGGCATCGAAGATGGCTACCAGCAGCAAGAGCAGTGGCTGCTCGGTGAGCTCGCGATGAGTAAGCGCGATCTCGGCAGGTAGCGGCCGCAGTCCGCGTGCGGCCAGAATGGAGGAGTTATGCCTGTCCCAGATCTCAAGCCAGCGGCGTACTTGATCATCTGTGAAGGGCTGGAGCTGCAGGGCGAGGCTGCCTTGTGGGAAACGGACCAAGTCGGCGACGACGGTGCGGCTGGTGACGATGACTACTACGGAGCGGCCGATCTGAGCTTGTCTTGACTGGAAATCGCGGACTTGTTCGAGATAGTCGTACCGGTTCACCGCGGTGGCTTGGATCAGCTCATCGAGCCCATCCAGCAACACGACCGGAAGGGCGCCTTCAGTTGCTTCGAGCAAGTCGTGCCAGCTGAGATGTCTACCTGGCCCTTGGATGATCGCCTGCTCTATTTGTTCTTGGATCATGGATTCTGCCGCCACATCGCGCAGTTGTACCAGGATAGGAAGGAAATCCTGTTCAGGCAGGCGCGCTGCAAGGACTTCAGCCAGCTTTGATTTTCCTGATCCTGGCTCGCCGAGCACTACTAGCGGCAACCTGGTAGCTCGCGGTGAAGTGAGATAACCCGCGAGAAAGGCGTTGATATCGGGCACCAGATCATGACATTCCCACCACTCGGCTTCCGCCGGCCGATCTCCCGGACCGGTCTCCGCAACCCTGCATACGGGATTCACATAGGCCTCCCCTAGTGACGGAAGCACTACACCCTCGGGTGCCTGCTCGGAACCGATGACCGACTTAGAGAGACCAGCGTGGTAGCTCATAGCCAGATGCGTCCGCGAGCGTTGCCCCGGTCGGCGAATTGCCATCTCCGCCAGCAGCGACGACATTCCCGACAAGGCGGCGTCGACGGCGTGGACCCGGGTCCGGCCAGCCCAGAGCTCGAACTCCTTGTTGTCCATCGCTAGGAAGCGGTATCCATCGTCGTAGCGGTCGAGGGCACGTGCGGGCAGCCGCAGCACCGCCTCCTGCAGCGAGTCCTTTCCCCCGGCGTCAAGGTCATCCCACACAGCGAGGCCTGAAACGAACTTAATTAGCCGGTTGGACAACTTGGCATAGTAATCCGCCAGCCGGTCACGGACATCAGCCCAGGATCGGTGTGGTTCCGGCAGCGGCAACGGTTCGCGCAGCAGCAGATCGATAATTTCGGCGTATTCGTCCGGTGCTTTGCTCTCCGCCGCCGGCGCCGCTTGCTCCGGGCTACTCAAGACCAGTCGCTCTAGCGGAACCGGCAGGTCTTCTTGCGAAAGGGCCTCAAAGTACGACGAAACAGCAAGGACGGCATGTGCCGCTGCCAGCCGTTCCGATCGAGTGAAACGGGACACGCCTGTGCGCCACTCCGCGACCCGTGAGACGATCTCCTGCGCGAATCCAACGACCTCGTCTTTCAGCACCCCAATATTCATCGGCGCGTCAGCGTCCTCGCCCGCGGCCAGCACATCTGGGGCCCACACTGTCAACCCGGTTGTCGCCGCTGTATCCAACAGCGCTACGAGGGGGCTCCTAGCCTTTGCCAGTAGCCGCAAGGCCGCATAATAGGTCAATGCTTCATCAGCCATGACAAGACCTATACCCACCTGAACAGTCAAGTGCACGAGCGGCCGCTCGCCCTGGTTGCGCACCACTCGAAGGCGGCGGGTAAACCGCGCTAGATGTAGGAATACACGTTCGCGCTGCTCATGGGCACTGGGATGCAGTGACGGATGAACGGCGTGCACGTCGGTACCGACCGATGATCGCTGTCATCTCTGGGCTGACCACGTTCAGCCATGGTTGTCTTCTTGGTGTGCAAGTTTTGCTAGCGAGCTCATATGGGCGTTGTCATGTCGCCACATGGCCTTCTTAGAGTCCCACTCGCCCCTAGAGAACCTCGGAGCGGACCATGCACATGCACGACCGTCACGGTGCTCTTTTGAAGCGTCAAAGACGTACACCTGCCATATCAGGTAACGAGCGTCCAATTTCTTAACCGCCTACAAGCATGACATGATCATCTTCTGATGTTAGGATTAATTAAGAAGATTGGGATAAATCATGTCATCTCTGCGCAGCACTTGGGTTTCAGTAGCTCGTAGATCGGTAAGAGCTCAATTTTGGGGGAAGCTTCGAACGATCTGGAAGGAGACTGGTAGCACACTCAAGACAGCTTGGATTGTTCTCTGGACCGTCGGCGTTATTTTGCTAGCTTTGGGCGCATGGGGTGACGGTGTTGGATTCTGGGCAAATAAGCCATATCTCACGAATACGTTTTCAGCGCTGACTAGTGCAGCATTTGGCATTCCACTTGCCCTGGTAGTACTGCAACGAGTTGCTGCCTTGGAGGCTGACGCTACAGAAGCGCGCGCTGCACGTCGCATGGCTGGGAGAGTTTCGGCCGAGCTAGCATCGACAGTAGTGGCATTGGTGGAAGATGGGATCTCCGCCATACAAACAACGCAGGCATATCTGAGAAGTCAGCGTGACTCGCTAGTGCCAGATGGCGACTACTGGCGCCCTGCTACAGCGCCGAAGCTGTATTACCAGCCTTTCATTGATGCCATCCAAAACGCTATGGAGCGGATCGAAGAGTTGTTTACCCCTGATATAAAACGACATCTTGCGGAAGTGTCAACGCAATGGTCAATTTTGACAACTGAATCACGTTCCAGACTCTTGGCGACTGGTAATGAATGGTTGAGTGGGCTTCGGGTGGAGGAGCTTGGCTCGCTAGTCAGAATAGTTACTGGGCCGACGTTGGAGAATTGGCGAGAAAAGGGCGTAGAGCTGCAGAATTGGTATCATAGCGAAGACCAGCAGCCTGAGATTGTGAGTCGCCATTACGGGCAAATGGATACCTTGCTCGAGTTTGATAATTGGTTCAACCAGATAATAGGTTTTATCGACGCCGTAATAGATCTAACTAATAAATCAGCGTCAGTAGCGCAAGCTCTAGCTTCGCCGTGACTCCGAAACTTGCTAGACTAGGCCGCGGGATAAGGTAGCTGCAGAACAACTACATCTGTTGGGATCACGCATACGGCCTAGCTGTGAGCTTCACCGCGCAATACCGGATGGTCTACGCCGACCGTCGGCTGGCCGTCGTAGCCGGCCTCGAGGCAGCGATACCAGACGCCGCCGCCTTGGTCTTCGCCTGTCTCGGCATCGCCTTGGCACTGCACGGTCGGCGGGCACTCCGGGCGCGAGCGCTGAACGTCGCCTCCGTCGGCGCCAGCGTCTTCATGAACGTCATCGCCGCAGCCCCCGGATGGCGGAGCCTCGCGGTCTGGACAATGCCGCCGGTGGCCTACGCGCTCGCCAGCGACACGCTGATCGGCGTAATTCGGAGCTGGGTGATTGCCCGGCACAAGCGCCTGAACGTGTCGCTTGCCGCCGAGGAAATCACTCCACTAGCAGTGCTCGGCGGCTTGGTGTTGTGGCTGCTACGGCTAAGCCTGGCGCCGACGTCCACGCTCGCCGGGTTCTGTTAGGAAGGTCAGGGGTCACACGAGCAACCTGGCCGGACATCGTGGGTCCCCAGGTGATTGCTCAGTACGCCGAGATCCCCGAGGCCGGCTGCCCATCAAGGGGCAGCCGGCCCGACGGAATTGAGTCCCTCAGGACACGCAGTTCCTCCGTAGGCTCGCCCTTCCCATCAGCCGCTCGCAGCTGAGGGGCACGGTCGGTGCACTAACTTGACGTCAGCGCAGTGCACCGGCGGCCGAGAAGACAGCGAGTACGAGCAGGACCGTAGCGGCACCGGCCGCGCCGCCTCGCAGGATTGCGCCAGCGGCCCGCTCAGTTACCGAAAGGCTGGAGTCTTTGATCCACACCAAGATCCCGGTGACTAGGCCGCTGACAACGGCGACCAGAATCGAGATGACGATTGCGAAAAGAACGCCTGACGCGCCATTCATGAGCTCAACTCCCAAGTGAGGACCCGAAGAAAGCGATGGCTGCAGGCCGAGATCATGCATGACCGGGACTGCGACTTTCGGAGTCCAGTTTATATGTGGGAATTATTCAGACTCGCAACGCATAGTGTGCGTCAGCTTTCTGCTGTCAATTCAATGGTTACACTACAGCGAATAGATGCATCGATTATGCTGTCTAGATGCATGATGTCACCCGAATGGTGTCATCCGAGTCCTCCGAGCCTCCGACGGGGCCCTTAGCCTGTGGTTACAGTACTCAAGCAGAGCAGTAACGACTGTAATCGAATCGTTATTATCCCAAGGGAAGCATAGTTCGTGGCCAGCTTTCCAGCAGATATAACGCAGCTTTTGCGCGGACTATCTCTGCATGTCTCAGCTTCGGGCTGTATTGACAGTGCAGGCCCGGCGATGAGGACTCGGCTTGGCCCGTCGGCCCACGTCACCGGTCGATGGCTGGACCCTGACGATGTGCGAGGTGACCGCGAATCGCCTGACAGGTGAGCCAGACCGAGACAGTGCGCTCTACTGTGCGACCCGGTTGGATCACTTTTTGACATGCCGTTCGATGACCCGCACGGCTACAGCACTGGGCGGACGGTAGTGACTCGCCAGATCGGAGCCAGCATTGGAGGGGATCGTAGATCGGCGCGACGGTGACAGTCGTTGTGCTGACGCTGGCGGTGAGGTCGTGGCCCGACGGCCCGTACCTTACGGCGCTCGTGCGCAGCCGATTAATTCAGGTAGCGTGCGGCACCGGCCTAGACGCTTACAGGAACCGAACGATCTGGATCTCTCCAGTCTTCCTGTCGCGGACGAGTACGTCGCGACTTGCATGCAGCTCTTCGTCGATGAATTCGTACAAGGTAATCGCACGGTTCACAATGTCAGTCTTGGACAGCCCTGTGCGATTCTGGAGCTCCTGTAGCTCGGCGGCAGCCTTGGGGATCAGGGCAACGGTAATCCGCTCAATTGTCCGGTCACTTGGCCGCCGTGAGCTGACAATGCCCTCCGCGGCACTTGTGCGGGCGGTCATGAGGAGGACCTTGTCGCCGGAAGGAGATCTATCTCACCGCGACGAATCGGCTGTGGGCCCAGCGAGACGGGCAACAGGATGATCACCAACTCGGCAGCCGCGGTCGGGTACTCCCAGTACTCTTCGACCGAGCTTGATGAGTATGCGTTGAGGCGGCTAACGGTCACTACGGGCTCCTCGGGGCCTTTGCCATCAATCATAGTTGTGCCCGGCAGTGCATGACATAACACTGGCGACCTGGACCGGTTGCGTGCCTGGGCGACGCCGATGACTGGTGGGCTGCTTGATCTGCTGGCGAATCACTGAGATTGCTGGTCACTCACGATGTCGATCATGAGCAGCAACGGCGCCCCGATCCAGGACACCAGCGACACCGGCGGACACAAGTCCACCCACGTCACCGAGACCGTGTACCGCCACGCGATCGTGCCCGAGATCCGTGGCTGGGCAACCGTGATGGACGACGTCTTCATCGACGAGGAAGACGAGGGCAGCCGAGAAACCCAGAGCACTTAGGCACTTGGTTAGGCACTTGACCGTCGAACGTAAGCCCAGAAAAATCGGTGGAGCTAAGGGGATTCGAACCCCTGACCTTCTGCATGCCATGCAGACGCGCTACCAGCTGCGCCATAGCCCCGCAGCCCACCCGAAGGCCGCCATCCGGCGTCCCGTAAGTGGAACGCAGCTAGC
>Ga0335072_10001037_pt1 | contig 47691 bp, 41 predicted proteins | sample Lox_Sample_21_FD_206725 | JGI IMG/M metagenome (GOLD analysis project Ga0335072, IMG submission 206725) | Soil microbial communities from Loxahatchee National Wildlife Refuge, Florida, United States - Lox_Sample_2.1 | ecosystem: Environmental > Terrestrial > Soil > Wetlands | place: USA...
TCCGGGTTGAACCACTTTACGGTTCCCTGAGCCATTTGCTGTATATCCTTCGAGACGAGCCGGAGATCCGTGCACCTCGCGCGGATCAACTGCGGATTGTGCGGCCGCCGCCGGCATAACCGTGAAGGGATTCACGATCTTTTAGCCCGGGAACGGCTAGGGCCAATCTACCGCACTTGCGGTGAGGTTCTGCACCCCTCTTGGAAAAGTCTCCCGACTTGGTTAGCTGAGAGCAGAATCCCCAGGCCAGGTGGTCAGGACTCCTTACGAGCCGCCGCTCCGCGACCGTGCTCACGACGCTTTCCAGACGCGTGCGCACCGCCACTTCCAATTTGACCAGAACGTCCCCGCGAGCTCCCGGGACGCCCTGATTCCTCATCCTTGCGAGGCCGCCTGGGCCGTCGCGGGCCATCGGCGGACCAGCCGCCGGCGCCGCCGGCGCCGCCGCTGAAGCCGCCGCGCCCGGAACCGCCGCCCGAGCTGCCGCGTCGGCCCTTGCGGGACCGCTCGCCCGGGGCGGGCTCCGGCGGGACGACCGGTGGCGGCGCGGCCGGGCCGGCGATCTCGCGCAGCGCCGCAGACCCTGGCTCAGCGGCCTGGACCGCGGTCGGGGTCACGCCCGCCTCGCGCATCAGGCGGCTGACGTCGCGGGACTGCGACTTGGTCTGCACCGTGATCACCGTGCCGCTGGCGCCGCCTCGGGCCGTGCGGCCCGACCGGTGCGTGTAGGCCTTGTGCTCGGCGGGCGGGTCGGCGTGGATTACCAGGTCGACACCGTCCACGTGGATGCCACGGGCGGCGACGTCGGTGGCGACGAGGACCCGGACGTGGCCGGCGCTGAACCGGCCAAGGTTCCTGGCCCGCGCGGCCTGCGACAGGTTGCCGTGCAGGTCGGTCGCCGGGATCCCGGCCTGGGTCAGCTTCTTGGCCAGCTTCTCCGCGCCGTGCTTGGTCCGGGTGAAGACCAGCGACTTGTTGTCCCCGCTGACCAGGTCGGCGATAACGCCCTGGCGGTCCTCGAAGGTGACGGTGAAGACACGGTGGTCGATCGCGACGGGGGTGGAGTGGTCGTCGACCGAGCGCAGCAGCGGGTCAGTCATGTAGGTCCGGGCCAGCACGTCCACCGCCCCGTCCAGGGTCGCGGAGAACAGCAGCCGCTGCCCGCCCGCCGGGGTGCCGTCAAGCAGTCGGCGGACGGTCGGCAGGAAGCCGAGGTCGGCCATGTGGTCCGCCTCGTCAAGCACGGTGATCTCGACGTCGCCGAGGTTGCAGTGCCCCTGCTCGATGATGTCCCACAGGCGGCCAGGGCAGGCGACGACGATGTCGGTGCCGCGGTTCATGGCGGTGATCTGCGGCCGGTAGGACACGCCGCCGAAGATCGTCGTGACCCGCAGCCCCATCGCCTCGGCCAGCGGGGCAAGGACCTCCTGGACCTGCGTGGCCAGCTCCCGCGTCGGGACGAGCACCAGGCCGCGCGGCCGGCGCGGGGCGGTCACGCCCGCGGCCAGGCGCGCCACCAGCGGCAGCGAGAAGCCCAGGGTCTTGCCCGACCCGGTTTGCGCCCGGCCAAGGATGTCGCGGCCGGCCAGGGCGTCTGGCAGCGTCGCGGCCTGGATCGGGAACGGCCGGGTGATGCCCGATTCCGTCAGCGAGGCGACGAGGAACTCCGGCACCCCCAGGGCGGCGAAGGTCAGGTCAGGCGCGGGAAGCTCGCCCGGGGTGGCCTGCACGGGCTGGGCCGCGACGGGCGGCTGCGGCGCGGCCGGGGCCGGGACCGCCGCGGACAGCGGGACCCGGGAGTCGCGGGGGCGCGAGGGCTCAGGCACCAGGTCTGGTACCGCGGTCATGGCGGCCGCTCGCGGTCCGTCGGCCTTGCCCGGGCGATGGCGCGGCTTGCGCGGGCGGTCAGCGCTCGCGTCCCGCGGGCCGGGCTGGGCCGCCGCGCCCGCCGGGTCGGCGGCCAGGCCCGGGCGCTTGCGCTGGTTCTTCTGGCGGCGGCGTTGCCCGGGGCCGAGCATGGACTCAGCCGCGGCGGAGGAGGTCGGTTGCGCGTCGGACGGGACAGGACCGGCATTGCGTAGTACGGCGGAGAGATCCGCGCGTAGGGCAGTCAAGAAAAACGTCTCCAAGGACTAGGTGGTCGCACTGTCGTGTGTTCGTGCTGACGAGGGGCGCCACGTCCGTGGGTACCTGTTCGCTTACCGACGAGCGACTAAGACCCGTCAAGTCTACAGTGCCCCGGTGGCACGCCCAGCCTGGACCTGCCGGGGCCGGGTCCGCGGCGAGGCCGCGGTCACTGGCCGGGCTGGCGCCAGCCGCACCAGGGAGCAGTAGCTCAGTGCACCACAAAGCTCAGTACATCACCAGTGCGATCGCTTCATGACGAACAAGCAGGGCCGCCAGCACATTCCCGGCCGGGCCAGCCGGAAGCAAGCACTCGGATTTCACACTGGAACTTGCTGGAATAGCACGGGTGAGCTACAGTCGCATCCGTGACCGAGCCCAGTGCGCCCGATGACCCCGGAGTGACCGTCGAGGCGCTGGAAGAGCGCATCGGGAGGCTCCGCGCCGCCGTGCGCCGGGCCGTCCTTGACCGGGACCCGCACCTCGAAGGCACCCTGCGCCGCGAGCTGAGTGAAGCCCAGCAGGCCTGGGACCAGGCGCTTGACGCCACGCGGGAGGAAGCCCCCCAGCCACCGGCCGGGTTCGACCCCGGCGCGACGATCCCGGACGGCCTGCTGCCGGGCCAGGTGGCCCCCGATGACGGCGCTACCGGCGCGGCGGCCGGCCCACCAGGTCGGGGCCGCGGCGCCCTGCTGCCGCTGCGGGAGCAGGTGCATGAGGCGCTCAGCCTGCTGCAGGTCCCGGCCGCGCCGCGGATCATCGCGACCGTGCACGAGGCGTTCTTCGCGACCACCTTTCCCACCGCCCGGCTCACCAGCCTGCGGCGTGATGAGGAACGCTCCTTCACCAGCACGAAGTACGCACGTCCTTACTACATCTGCGCGGCGCTGTCCGCGGATTACCTGTCGCCATCGCGCGGCCTGCTGGCAGTCTCCACCTGGCCGCTGGAGCGCCGGATCATCTCCTCGCTGTCACCGCGAGTGGACTTCCTGGTCAGCGCGATCAACATCGCCCAGGCGATCGAGCAGATCCCCGACCCGGTGCCGGCCGCCCGGGCGCTGCTGACCCGGCTCGCCGCCAACATCTGGGGATCAAGCAGCCGCGCCAACGCCGCCGCTGGCCCGTTTGGCGGCAAGATCGACCCCCGCGCGGTCACCCGGGCCGCGCAGGCCGAGCTCGATGTTCACGCCGGCGAGGACAGGCGCATCCGCGCCGAGGCCGCGAGCCGGGCACGCGAGCAGCTCAGCGACGTAGAGCAGCTCTTCGGCGCCGCCTCGTTTCGCGAGCCCGCCCGCCGGGACCGGGCTCCCGAGGGGCACTAGGTGACCGACACCGAGCAGCGGCTGGCGAGCCTGCGCGGCGGCCAGCTGCCCAAGACCCACAACGCGCGCACGATCGCCGCCCTGGCCACCAACCCCGGCTGCCCTCGCCGGGCCGTGCTTGACGCGGCCGCCGTCGACAAGGCGAAGGTCGCCAGCCGGGCCGGCTACCCCGCGCCGTTCGGCATGTCACCGTTCGCCCTGGGCCGCGGCGTCGCCTTCGAGCGCCGGCTCAAGGACGAGCCGGAAAAAGACCTGCTCATGCTGCTGCGCCAGGCCCTGGACCTGGACATCGCCGAGGTCGGCTTCACCGACCTGAACGAAGTCGGCGGGAGCACGGACCTGGCCCTGCGGCACGAGCGCACCCGGCGGCTGCTGACCGCCGCCCCCGACCAGCGCGGGACCCTCTTCGACCACCCGCTGCTGCGCTTCGCGGTCGGCGGCAGGCACGCCTACCTGGAGCCGGACCTGATCGCGTTCCGGCACGACGACACTGTCCACGTGGTGGAGATCAAGAGCTTCGCCATCATCGACGACCAGGCCGACGGGGCGAAGGTCGCCGCCGCCGCGATCCAGTCGGCCGTCTACGTGCTGGCCCTGCGCGACCTGCTCGGCGACCGGGCCGCGGTGCACGACCAGACCATCCTCATCGCCCCGCGGGACTTCTCCCTCACGCCCGTCGCGGCGACCCTCGACGTCCGCAAGCAGATCGCCGTGCTCCAGCGGCAGCTATCGCGGATCGCCGCCATCGACGACCTGCTCGAGCAGGTGCCGCCGGACGTGACGTTCAGCCTGGAGCCGGACGGCAAGGGGCAGCCCCGCCGGGATGCGGCGGAGCTGCTGCGCGACATCCTGCGCGTGGAGGCCAGCTACGCGCCGCAGTGCCTGGCCAGCTGCGAGATGTGCTACCTGTGCCGGGACGAGGCCAGCGGGACCACCGGTGCGCTGGGCAAGTCCGTCCGCGAGGAGGCCGGCGGCATCGAGAGCGTCCAGAAGGTCCTGGCCTACGCCTACGAGAAGGACCCCTACCCGGTCCCGGCCGACCTCGCCGAGGCCGCCGCCATCCTCCGCCGCGCCGCCGTCCTGCGCCGCAGGTCGCTGGGAGACCCGTCGTGACCGCGCTGACCTCGCTGGCCAGGATCGAGGCGGCCAGCCTCGGCCGGGCCCAGCTCATCCGGACCGTCAGGCATGTTCACGTCAGCGATCGTCCCCTGGTCTTCATCCCGCTCGGGCTGGCCGGGGAGCCGTGCGCCCCGCTGGCCGCCCTGGTGGGCGATGACCGGTCCGCGCCACGGCTGCTCGTGGTCACCAGCCCGCTGAACCGCGACGAGCGCTTCGCGTTCGCCGCCAGCCTCGCCGACGTCGTGCTCGGCTACATCGGCTCCTACCTGGCCGGCCCCGAGCCGGCCGACAACGAGCCGTACCCGGACGCGCCGCAAGTGATCGTGCCCAACGCCGGGGGCGTGGCCTTCGCCCGGCTGCTCGGCCGCTCCACCCGCTTCCGGCCCGCCGTGGGCGAGGGTGCCGTCCCCGCGGCCGTTCCCGTCCTCGGCCGCTGGCTGACCTACCTGGCAGAACGGTCCCATCCCTCCGCCTCGCTCATCCTCACCGCGACCGGGGCACTGGCTGCGCACTGGGCCACGGGCCAGTCCGCCGTCGAGGACGAGAACCTGGCGACGCTGCTGGCCTGGATCGCGCCGCCGCCCGGCCTCAATGGCGCGGACGCGGCCCTGATCGCGGAAGACCCCGCTCGCTGCCCGCCCGCGGGCCCGGCCACCGACCCCGGCTTTGACCGGGACGTGCTGTCCGGCCGGCTGACGGCCATCAGGGACGCCAGGCTCATCGCCGACCCGGCCGCCGAGCGGCGCGCGGTGACGGCCCTGGAACGAGAGCTGCGGGAGGTGCTCGCGCCCACCTGGCGGCTGGTGTGGCAGGCGATCGACCTGCTGCGCGCGCTCCCCGAGGCTGGCCACGTCGCCGGCCGGCGCAAGGGCGATCGCCTGTCGTTCAGCGGCTACGCGAGGTACCTGGCCGAGGGCGGGTTCCCCCAGCCGCGGAAGGACGCCGCCGTCGACGCCGCCCGCCGGCTGGTCCGGCTCGAAAGCGACCAGCAGCGGCTGGAGGCACAGATGGCCTACGACGACCCGCTGGTCATGGCCGAGTACCGGATGACAGGCGAGGCGTTCGAGGGCGTGGTCACCCGCGTCGAGCCGACCCGCCTCGACGAGTCGGGCAAGAAGGCCAAGCTGCGCCCCTGGATCTGGGTCGAGACCGCCGACGAGGTGACCGCCGGGCCGGGAACCGAGCTGCGCTCGCCGGCCAGGCCCGGCCAGAAGGCCGTGGTCATCGACGTCGAGCCAGCCCCGGAGGGCAGCACGCTCGTGACCCTTGAGCTGCAAAACGGCATGGGCCGGGGGCTGGTCCCCGCGGCAGGCAGCGTCCCCGGGGCCGACGACGTCGTCTGCTACACGACGCTCACGCTGGACTTCCAGGCACCGCCCGCGTTCCCAAGCCGGGAGGACACCCCCTGGACGCATGGCGGCCCGCCACCGGAGTACGTGCCGACCGAGCTGGACAGGACCGAGGCCTGGGACGGCGCGGACTGGGCCGGCGACGCCTACGCGGCTGAGGTCCTTGATGGCGGGCTCGCGGACCAGTGAGCATCCAGGAGGCAGCCCGCCGGGCGCAGCAGGCGACGCAGGAGATCATTACCGCCATGGCCACCGCCCCGCGCGGCGTGGTCGTGGACTCACCGCCAGGCGCGGGCAAGTCCACGCTGGTCGTCCGGGTGGCCGGCGAGCTCGTCGGCCAGGGCCACCGGGTCATGGTCATCGCGCAGACCAACGAGCAGGTCGACGACCTGGCCGGCGCCCTGGCGCGATCGCTGGCCCACGACAGCGAGCTGCGGGTCGGGCGGCTCGCCGCCGGCACCTACGCGACGCCGCAGCGGCTGGCCGTGCACGCCAACCTCATCGCGGCCAAGACCACCGGCGAGCTCGACGGCTGCCAGGTCGTGGCGTCAACCGCCGCCAAGTGGGCCACCGTGAAGACGGACGCCCCGTGGCCGTGGGCGATCGTCGACGAGGCCTACCAGATGCGCTCGGACCTGCTGCTGCGGGTCGCCGGGCTGTTCGAGAAGGCGCTGTTCGTCGGCGACCCCGGCCAGCTCGACCCGTTCTCCACCGTCGAGTCCGACCGCTGGCTTGGCCTGTCGTGGGACCCGACGCGCAGCGCCATCGCGGTGATGCTCGCCCACAACAACGACGTGCCGGTCAGGCAGCTGCCGGTGTCCTGGCGGCTGCCTGCCTCGGCCGCGCCGGTCGTGTCGGCCGCGTTCTACCCGTTCAGCCCGTTCGACGCGGCCACGACGGACGCCGACAGGCAGCTGGGATTCCAGACGGCGGCGTTCGGCAAGACCGCCATCGACGAGACACTCGACATGGCGGCCAGCTCCGGGTGGGCACTGCATGAGCTGCCTGCCGGGCACAAGCCGCGCACCGACAGGGAAGCCGTGGCCGCCTGCGCCGCGCTGGCGGCGCGACTGCTGCGGCGCGGCGCCGTCGCCACCTCCGAGCGCGGGGACGCGCCGGTAACCGCCGACCGCATCGCCATCGGATCGGCGCACCGCGACCAGGTCGCCGCGATCCGCGCCGAGCTTGCCCGGCTCGGCTGCGACGACGTCATCGCCGACACGTCCAACCGGCTGCAGGGCCGGGAGTTCGACGTGACGATCGTGCTGCACCCGCTGTCAGGGCGACGCGACGCGACCGCCTTCCACCTGGAGGCGGGCCGCCTGTGCGTGCTGGCCTCCAGGCACCGGCACGCCTGCATCGTCGTCGCCAGGAGGGGCATCCCCGAGCTGCTCGACGCGCACCCCTCGGCCGAGCCGATGCACCTGAACGTCCCGGTCAAGTTCCCGGACGGCTGGGAAGCCCACCAGTCCCTCATGTCCCACCTCGCCCGCCACCGCATCCAGGCAAGCTGACCCGGGCTAGTCCACGTATGCCACGCCAGCCACACTGCACGCTTTCGCCCCTTCAGTTGCGACTGTCGTCGGCCTGGTGCTGAAAAGGGCCAAAGAAAGAGGCCGAATGCTGGCGATTAAGCCGCGTTTTGCGGCATAATCGCCAGCATTCACTTCTGCTGACGAGGGGAAGGCACGTGGCGAACAGTTCTCTCGAGGCGCTGAAGGACGTGCTTGCCGCCCAGGGCAACTGCGTGACGCATCAGCAGGCGGTCGCGCTGGGACCGACCCGCCACGAGATCGCGACCCACGTCCTGCGGCGACGCCTGCTGCGGCTGCATCGCGGTGTCTTCTACGCCGGTGGCGAGCCGGTGCCGCGCATAGCGCAGCTGTGGGGCGCGGTGCTCAGGGTCGGCCACGGCGGGGTGCTCAGCCACGAGTCGGCCGCGGAGGTGTGGGGGTTCGCCGACGGGCCATCGGACCCGATCCACGTCAGCGTCCCCCGCGCGGCGGGGAGCCTGCCGGAGTCTGACGGCATCCAGCTGCATTACTCGACGCGCCTGCCGCTGGCGGAGTTCAAGCCGGCTCCCAAGTACCGGACGCCATGGGGGGACCCGATGCCGCCGGTGACTCACCCGCATGACGCCGTCCTCGACGTCGCCAGTTCCTGCCTGACCGAGCAGGAGGCGGTCAACTGGGCGATCAGGGCCTGCCAGCGCGGCGTGACGACGCCTGACGTGCTAGCCATGGAGCTGCTCAGGCCAGGCCACCGCAGGCAGCGCTGGCGGGCCGAGCTCACCGACGCGCTTGCGGACATTCGGGCGGGCGTGCAGTCGCCGCTCGAACTCCGGTACCTGCGTGACGTCGAGCGGGCGCACGCGCTGCCGCGCGGCGAGCGGCAGGTCAAGACCCGTACGCGGGCATCAGTGCGGTACCACGACGTCCGGTACCCCGCCTACGGCGTCGGCGTGGAACTGGACGGTGTGCGCTACCACCGGGGCGACGCCGTCGACCGTGACATCGCCCGCGACAACTCCAGCATCCTGGCGGGCGTCCAGACGTTGCGCTACGGGTGGCTGCAGGTGGCCTACCACCCGTGCGAGGTCGCCTATGAGGTCTGGATGCTGCTGGTCCGCAACGGGCTCGACAGCGACTTCCAGCCGTGCGGCCATTCCTGCCAGGTCCCGGCGTCGCCCGCAACGGCGGCGGAGGCGCGGGCGCTCATGGGGCCGGCCGCCGGCCCGGCGGCCCGCTAACCTCGGCGCCGCCGGGACGGGGAGTGGCGGGCTAGCGGCCGGGCTCCTCGGCGCCGAAGTTGCGGCGCAGGGTCTCGCCGTTCGGGCTGCCGCCGAGGGCGGCTGAGATGCGGTCCCAGGACCAGTCGGCCGCGCGGGCCTCGCGGACGGCGACGCGCAGCGCGTTCTGCGCGACCTTGCGTGCCTCACTGGCGTTGCTGATCAGTTCATCGAGCGTCGTTGTCATGCCTCAAATTATGCCAAAAAATGTGGCACATGTCGAGGCGTGATACCCGCCGCGACGAAACCCAGAAGATGCCAACTGGTATTTGCTGGAAAAGCATGGATCTGTGGTAAGCTTATGGGCAAGGCAGGAGGGGGACCGGCCCGGAGCGCCGCGCGAGTCCTTGCGGTCGGCCGCGCTCTCGGAGGGGGGAGCACGGCCGGCAGCCCCAGCCCGGGGCCGCGTCCCGCCATGACCGCGCCGACCCGCGGTGAGCGGCTGTAACGCCGGCGAGGGTGGGAGGACTATCAGCGGTGAAAGCGTCGCCAGGCAGGCGGAGGGTGGGCAACGCCGGCCCGGCGGTCGCCACGATGTGTCCCGGCCCGTCCCCGGACGGGCCGGGACACTCGCGGTTCCCCCAAGCGGGTCCCCCCCGGATTCCCGCCCTCCCACGACCTAAATGCTAGATCCGCGGCCTTTGCCTGTCTCTAGGGTTGCGCGATGTTGCGAGGAAAAAATCGCAACATCGCAACAATTGGCCGGTTCACGGCATGTCGTCAAGGGCCTTCACGATCAGCCCGCGCGCCGCGGCGCCGTAGACGGCGGCCTGCTCCAGATGGTCGAACAGCTTCACGTAAAGCGCGATCTCATCGGGCCTGGTCACCTCGATCGTGGCGGTGGGCGTCTCCAGGCCGACCAGCTCCTCATCGAAGATCAGGAACGGCGTGGACGGCGCGTTGAACCGCTGCGCCATCAGGGGAACGATGCCCAGGCTCACCGCGGGGTTCCCCATCGCCTCGAGCAGCCGCCCCAGCTGGCCGGCGTGCACCTCGCTGTCGCTGATCCAGGTCCGCAGGGCCTGCTCCTCCAGGACCACGCGGAAGACCTTGCCCCGCCAGGCCAGCACCTCCTGCCGCCGCATCCGCTCGTGGACGGCGGCCAGCTGGTCATTGGACGTCCCGAGGAACTCGACCCAGAACGACATCAGCGACTCGCAATAGGCCGCCGTCTGAAACAGCGTGGGGATCAGGTTGTGCTCGTAGATGCGGTAGGTCGAGGTCGCGGCGAACCGCTCCATGGTGAACGGGCCGATGGCGCGCTTGACCCCGGCGCGGGCCTGGCGCCGGTACTCCAGGTAGGCCGACTCGACGGCCCGGGCGGTGGCGATGAGGTCGGGCACCTGCTCCTCGGCCCGGCATACCGAGCACCAGGTGAGGATGTCCTTGTCCGTCGGCACCTGCGTGCCGTTCTCGATCTTGGACACCCGCGTGTAGTGCTGGCCGGTCTCCAGGGCAAGCGCCCGGGCGGTGAGGCCCGCGTCCTTGCGGACCTCACGCATCCGGGAGCCCAGTGCCCGCTTGGCTTCCTTGGCCGAGCTCGACGGGCTGATCGTCATGGCCGGCGCGGGCTCGGGTCAGGCCGCGCCCCGCGCCGCGGCGGGGCCGACCGTGCTGATGGCGGAAACCTCCAGGTCACGCTGCCCCTCCAAGCGGTTGAAGATGTCGTCGCCCAGTGCCTGCTCGTAGACCTTGAGCAGGGCCTCCACGATGAAGGGGACCATGCGGACCGGGATCTCGACGGCGTCCTCGCCGGCCGGGAGCCTCATCTCCGCGCGGGTCCTCTCATCGGTCAGCACCCACCCCTGGACGATCAGGGTCCGGTCATCCGTGGTGTACACCGTCGGCGAGTTCCCCAGGTTGGAACGCTTGTCCTTACCGATGAACGTTAGGCGCATTTCTGTCCCCTTTGCTACATGTTGCCAGAAGTTGCGACAAGTCGGGCGGGCGCGTCCTGCCACCTCCGCATCCTCCGTCCCCGGATGTTGCGGTACTTGGATGGTACTTCATGGTAATTGCTGGAAGCAAATGGAAAATAACAGGAACGTCGGCCCCGCTGGCTAGCCCTGGGCCACCGCCAGCAGCCGCTGCCCCTCGGGGGACAACGGCCGGTCATAGCGCCAGACGGCGGTGAACACCCGGGTCATCGGCGGCCCCGCAAGCTCGATCGCGACCAGCCGCCCCAGCACCAGGTCGTCCCGAACGGCCAGCCTGCTCAGCACCCCAGGGCCAACTCCGGCCGCGATGGCGGACCGCACCGCGGCGCTCGTTCCCAGCTCCACGGCCGGCTGCGCCGCCTGCCGCGGCGGGTCGAGCGCCGCCAGGTAGTCCGTCAGCGTGTCCCTGGTCCCGCTTCCAGCTTCGCGGGTGACCAGGGGCATCGAGGCCAGCTCGTTATGGCTAATGGGTCGGAGCAGCCGCGACCAGGCATGCGTGGGTGCGGCCACGACCAGCAGCTCGTCATCGCGCAAGTGGGCGCGGACCAGGTCCGACGGCAGGTGCGGGGTCTCGATGATGCCCATGCTCACCCGGTCGGCGCGAACCAGGTCGATCACGCGCGTGCTGTTCGTGACGGTCAGCTCGATGACGGTCGGCGGCGTGCCGAGGGACTCCTCGGCCGCGCGCAGCTCGATCAGCCAGTGCGGCACCAGGTGCTCGGCCGTCGTCTGGCTGGCCGCGACCGCCAGCCGGTGGGTGATCCCCGTACGAATCGAGCGGACCCCCGCCTCCAGGCGATCGGCCGCGTTCAGCAGGTCTTCGGCCCAGTCAACGACCAGGATCCCCTGCTCGGTCAGCTGCGACCCGGTCGGCGCCCGGACCAGCAGCGGCAGCCGCAAGGCACGCTCCAGCGTTCGCATCCGCGCCGACAGCGCCTGCTGCGTGATCCCCAGCGCCGCCGCCGCGCTCGCGATCGACCCGTGCCGGCCGACCTCGCGCAGTGCCCGCAGCGCGTCAATGTCATGAAGCGAGTGGCCCACAAGGATATCTTGTACCCCCACAAGGGCTGGCTCCTTCTGATTTTTCTGCCCTCCGGCGAAGGTGGGCACTATGGCTCCTCCCTACACCCGCCCAGCCCTCCAGCCAGAACGAGCCGTGGCGACCGCCGGCGACCAAGCCCCGCCGCGGCCACGTGGCTCGAGGGCACGGGGCGCGGGAGTGCTGCCCGGGCTGGTCGCGTCGCTGGTGGTGGGAATCGTCGCGACGCTGACCGGGCGCGAGGTGCCACTGGTCGGCACTGCGGTCCCCGGTGCCCTCATCGGGGTGCTCGTCGCGCTGACGCTGACCTGGGTGGCGGGCCGGCCGCGAGCCACCGGCGACGACGCGAGGCTCGATGTGGCGGCCCTGCGCAAGCGACTCGCCCCTGGGCTGAAGCTCGCCAGCACCTGGCTGCTGCAGTGCTCGGTCGTCATCCTCGGCGCCCAGCTGTCCCTTCCCGCGGCGATCCGCGTCGGGCTGTCGTCGCTGCCGGTCATGCTGGGCACGCTCGCGGCCTGCCTGGTGGCCACGCTCGCCTACGGCCGGCTGCTCGGCGTGGTCGGCGACCTGCGGACGCTGATCGGCGTCGGCACCGGCATCTGCGGCGCGTCGGCCATCGCCGCCGTCTCCCCGGTCATCGAGGCGTCCTCGACCGACATCGCCTACGCCGTCTCAACGATCTTCCTGTTCAACATCACGGCCGCCGGAGTCTTCCCGATCGTCGGGCACGCCCTCGGGATGACACAGCACGCCTTCGGGCTATTCGCGGGGACGGCCGTCAACGACACCTCCTCGGTCGTGGCGACCGCCACGACCTACGGCAGCTCGGCCGCCAGCTACGCGGTCGTCGTCAAGCTGGTAAGAACGCTCATGATCATCCCGGTCTGCGTGGGGCTTTCCGCGCTGACGGCCCGCAAGAAGGCCGCCGTAGCGGGTCAGGACACGGCCGGGCGCCTGCCCGCCAGCCGCGTCCTGCGGCTGGTGCCGTGGTTCCTCATCGGCTTCGTCGTCATGGCCGCCGCGAACTCGGCTCACGTGATCCCGGCCGGCTGGCACGCCAGCCTGAGCGAGGTGTCCCTCTTCCTGGTCGCGGTCGCCCTCAGCGCCATCGGCCTGTCCACCGACGTAGCGGCGCTACGCCGGGCGGGCGCCCGCCCGGTGCTGCTGGGCGCGATGCTCTGGGTCACGGTGGCCTCGGCCAGCCTGGGCCTGCAGTTCCTCACCGGCACCCTGCACTGACCGGTCGCCGCAGCCACCGACCGGCGGTTTCCTGTAACGGTCGGATAGGGCCAGCGGGACTGCCCAGTGGGGAGGCGGGGAAATGAGGTTCGCAGAGATGTTCAAGGCCGCGGCCGGCCGTGAGGCTGACCCGTGGCTGTCGGCGGTCGCCGCCGACGGGCTACCCGCGTTCGCGGAGGTCCCGCCAGGCGCGGTCAAGACCGACGTGATGCTCGCCTGGCTGTGGCAGCGAGTCCACGGCGGCGACGATGGCGGTGGCGACGGCCCTCGTCCCGGCCACCATCGTGATAACAGCAAGAGGACGCCGCGGCGGCTCATCTACGCGCTGCCACCGGGCAGCGTCGTCGAGCCGGTCGCCCTGGCGGTCAGCGACTGGCTGGCCCGGCTTGAGCTCAGCGATTCGGTCGGGCTGCACGTGACGATGGGCAGCTACTCCCTGTCGGCCGGGCCGGACTGGCGGGAAGACATGCACCAGCCCGCGATCATCCTTGGCACGACCGAGTACCTCGTCAGCAAGGCACTCAACCGCGCGCTCGGCCTCGGCTCGGCCCTGTGGCCCATCGATTTCGCGCTCGTCACCAACGGCGCGCACTGGGTCATCCACGAGTCCCGGCTCTGCGAGCAGGCGGCTACGACGCTGCGCCAGGTGCACGGAGCCACCTGGCGCTACCCAGTCGCCGAGCCATTCGGCCTGACCGAACTGACCCAGCCGGACGAACCGCTGGCCCGGTACCCGCGGCTGCGGGGCGTGGAGCGGGCGCTACTGCCGCGCCTGGGGCTCATGGCACCGGCCGGGTCCGCCGGCCCGGTCACGATCCTCGACCACCAGGACCTGACAGCGCTGTTCGACACGTCTCCCGACGGGGTCGCGGCCGGGCCCGACATCACCCCGTACGTGACCGACGCCCCGGACCTCGACGTCTGGGTCGCCTGGGCCACCTGGACCCCGGGACCTGACGGCGAGCCGGACCCCGAGGTGCGGCTGCCGGCCGGGGAGTTCCGCTGCCCGGTGCCGCGCGGTGCCGTGGGCGAGCTCGCCCGTGACCGCGCCGTCTGGCGCTGGGGATCAGCCGGAGCATGGGAGCGGGCGACAGGAGCGGCCGACGTCAGGCCGCCGCAACTGCTCCTGGTCAGCGCGCTGGACGGCGGATATGACCCGGCTGGCGGCTTCGACCCGTCCTCACGCGCCCCGGTGCCCGGCTGCCCGGTGCTGCTGACCCCGGCCGAGCAAGCGGAGTACGCGGAACAGACGGAGCAGGCGGAGCACGCGGAGCACGCGGATCTGGCCGCCGTCACCCAGCCGGAGCCGTCGTCGGCGCCCCGGCCCTGGCAGGCCCTCAGCGTCCACAGCGAGCAGGTCCGCGACCAGGCGGCCGCGCTGCTGGCGGCGCTCGAGCCCGCCGTCCCCGCGGCCGCCGCCGCCTCGGCCGTCGTGGGCGGCTACCTGCACGACGTCGGCAAGGCCCACCCGACGTGGCAGGACGCGCTGTGCGCCCTGGCGCCCGAGCACGACCGGCCGGTCGTGCAAGCCGGGCGGCCCTGGGCCAAGTCAGGGAGCGGCGCCGAGGGGCGGCTTGAGTTCGCCGGGGGAGTGTCGTTCCGCCACGAGCTGGCCTCGCTGCTGCTGATCGACTCACCGTTGCGGGCCCTGCTGGAGGCCGCACCCGACGAGGACCTGTGCCGGTACCTGGTGCTCGCCCACCACGGCCGCCTGCGGATGCGAGTGGCCGAGCCAGCGGGCGAGCCACCAGCCGCCGAGACGGCCGCCGGGTCAGCGCCGAGCGCACGGGCAATCTACGGTCTGCGGCACGGGGCTATCGCCGACCTTCCCCCGGTGCTCGGGCTGGCCCCCGCCACGCTCACGGTCAGCCTGGATCAGTTCGGCGCCGGGGACACCAGCAGTTCCTGGTACCAGACCGCGGGGGAGTTGCTGCAGCGGTACGGGCCGTTCTGCCTGGCCTATTTGGAGACCATCGTGCGGGTAGCCGACTGGCGGGCCAGCGGCGGCCGGGAGCTGGCCGGCTGACCGTTCTGGCGGGTTACGGGGTGAATAATCCTTTGCGCCGGAAATACGTTTCTTGGTACTCATGAGGCATGATGGATCGAGTAAATGACAAGCTGCTGGTCTGGGGCAGCGATGTCGACCACCAGGCGCGCCAGCAGGCCAACCGGGCCTCGCGGCTTCCCTTTGTCCCGGGTCCCGTCGCGCTCATGCCCGACGCGCACGTGGGAATCGGGGCGACGGTGGGATCCGTCATTCCAACCGAGGGCGCAGTCGTTCCTTCTTTTGCCGGAGTTGACCTCGGCTGCGGAATGATCGCGACCGAGACGATTTACGATGCCTCTGACCTGCCTGCCAACCTGGACCCGCTGCTTTCGCTTATCAGCTCGCGGATTCCCGCCGGCGTCGGAAAGGGACGTGACCTGGGCTATCGTGATGGCCACAGGGACGTCTTCGGTGTCGTGGGCGAGCCGCCGTCCAAGTTGTCGGCGAAGCAGCAGGCCACGGCGATCGCGCAGTTCGGCACGCTTGGGTCCGGGAATCATTTCTGTGAAGTTTCCCTGGACAGGCGGGGGAAAGTCTGGACCGTGTTGCACTCTGGTTCTCGCGGCATCGGGAACCAGCTCGCGACGCACCACATTGGCAAGGCCAAGGGAGTGATGCGCGAGCGGCTTGAGCATCTGGAAGACCCAGACCTGGCCTACTTCGCCGAGGGGACACCGGAATTCGACGCGTACATTAAGGACATGCTCTGGGCGCAGGGCTACGCTTATGAATCTCGCGCCCGGATGAACCGCGAGCTGCTTCGCTCGCTGTCGGAGGCTATCCATCCGAAGCGGCGGGGCAAGGAGAAGGCGATTGCTGTCCAGACAGTTAATTGTCATCACAATTACACCGTGCGGGAGAGGCATCTCGGCCGGGAGCTGTGGATCACCCGGAAGGGCGCGATCTCGGCCCGCGCCGGGGAACTGGGCATCATCCCGGGCTCCATGGGCACCGACACCTACATCGTGCGGGGCAAGGGCCACCCCGAGTCGTACGAGTCCAGCTCGCACGGTGCGGGCCGTCGCATGTCCCGGGGCGCCGCCAAGCGTCAACTCGACAAGGCCGGCCTGAAGGAGCAGATGAGGGGCAAGACCTGGAATGCCGCCTCCGCCGGGGCGCTCATCGACGAGGATCCCCGCGCCTACAAAGACGTCCGCCAGGTCATGACCGACCAGGCCGACCTGACCGAGATCGTCCACACCCTCACCCAGGTCCTCAACTACAAGGGCACCGGCTAGCCGGCACAGACTTCGTCCAGGGGATGTCGGCAGCCATTAATCCCTGGCTGGAAGAGCCAGTCCCAGCCGCGGCACGGGCCAAGGCCGCCGCCGATGCCCAGGCGCACGTTGCCCGCTGGGAATGCAACAGCGGGCCGGTGCCGGCCTGACCAGCGAGACCGGGATCAGATCGGTGGCGGGTCAAAATCGAAGTCGAGGCGGGACCCGGTCCCTCTGCCCGTCAGCGGATGCTCGGTCGCGGGAAATCGCTCGAATCCGGCCTGGGTCTTGGCGGAAAGCAACTCGGCCTCTTCGTCGGCCCCGTCGGCACGCAGGTCCAAGACCAGGTTGCTGGCGCAGCCCAGGGTAAGCGGATGGTCGTTGCCAAGCAGCTCGGTTAGCCGCCGCAGGCAGTCCTCCCCGAGCGCCCGGGCCGCGCTGGCATCGCCTGCGGTGGCCAGGTCGCTGGCCAAGTTGAGTGCCACGGTCAGGGAGAAGAGATGATTGCGGGTGAGCCGCTCGTCCAGCCCAGCCAAGGCGATCTCGTTGAGACGGCGTGCCTCGGCGGAATCGCCGGCCAGCCTGCGCAGCAGCGCGAGGTTGCCCATGCAGCCGTAGTTGTACGGGTGAGCGGGACCGTAAACGCCCGGATAGATCTCCATCGTGGAAGCGGCCAGCGCGAGCGCCTGGTCGATGTCCCCAGTCGTCCGCAGGACGTTGGACAGGCTAATCGAGGCGGCCATCGTGTCCGCGTTCCCGTCTCCGCGTCGGCGCTTGCACAATTCAAGCATCTCGCTTGCCAGCTCGAATGCGTCGTCCCGGTAGGCCGGGATCATGCGCATGGCTATCGACAGGTCGATTGCCCCGCGCAGCATCATGGGATGCTCGGGTCCCAGCTCATGCAGGCCGTAGTGCCGGGCGTCCTCACCCAGGTCACGGGCCTGACCGTAATTACCGCAAAGCCGGACTGCCCGTGCGAGACCGGTCCATGAGTTCAGGATCTCGGTCGGCGTTACATTCGTTTTAGGATCACGCCATAGCACGTAGACCCGCTTGTGGAGGTCTCTCGATGCGATGAAGTCGCTGTTGAGGCTATGGTCCAGGGCCAGGTTGTTGAGGACCCGCAGTGTCTGCGGATTGGTTGGGCCGAAGACCTCCTCATGCAGCTCGCGCGTTTCCTTGTCCAGCTCGCGGGCCTGGGAGAAAGCACCCCTGGCGCGGAGGTCAGCGCCATATGCGTTCCGCAGGGTAAGGGTGAGCGGATTCCTGCGGCCGAGAACGCGCTCAGCGCTGGCCGTCGTCGTCGCGATAATCTCATGGGATTCCTCCGCACGCCCCAGCTCCCGCAGGGCGTTGCCGAGATTCCGCCTGAGGTCAAGGACACACGGGTCTTCCGCGCCGGAGGCTTCGGTCCACTGCGTGATGAAGCCCTCGGCCAGGGCGAGGCAGGACGTGAAGTCGCCAGAATAATAGAGGTAGCGCACGACGTCGAGCGCGAGAGCGCGGTGGGCGATCACCTGGCAGTTCGCGAGGTCGGCGTTGGCCGAGCTCACGTGCGCGACTAGGTCCACGTAGCGCGGCCACACGCTGACATCGCTAGGATTCCCGGGCGCGGCGGTGGCCAGCATGGCGTGCGCGTCCTGTCGGTACTCGCGCTGCTCGTCTTCCGATAGCTCATCGCGGAGCAATGCCTGGATAAGGCGGTGCACGGTGATATACGGGCCATCGATCTTTACCAGGGCGAATCTCCCTAGCGTGCTGATGGCCGTGGAGAGCTCGATGGGGTCCGTGATCAGGTCACCAACTCCGGTCATGCCCTGCTCGGAGCCGAGGTTGAACACGTCCCGCGGTATGGGCTCCCGACCCATGAACGCACAGCACCGGAGCAGGTCAAGTGCCTGGGGTGACTGCGCCCGCAGCCTGGCGACGGATATCTGCCAGGCCGCCGTCATCGAGGTCGGGTATTCCGGCGAGGCACCCTTCGCGAGGATCTGCGTGACCCGCTCATCGAGCAGGCGGAGGTACTCATTGACAGGCATGGCGCCGTCGGAGATGACCGCCCCGGCCTGCACAAGCGCGAGTGGCAGGTCACCCAGTTTCTCTGCGAGCCGGTTGGCGTCAACCGCGCTGAGCCGGTTGGGCACGCGCCTTTGCAGGAACGTCAGGCTCTCCTTGCGCTCGAACACGTCAAGCGGCACCGTGTCGACCTCGGACTGCCAGCGATGGTTCCGCGAGGTGATCAGCACGTCGCCCGGGCCGCTCGGGATGAGGGGAAGGAGGTCCTCGGGCTGGGCCGCGTTGTCGAAGATCAGCAGCCAGCGACTGTATGGCTCGCCAAGTCGCAGGGCGTCGAGTACGCCCGCGGTCGTCAGGTCAATTCCGTTCGCGGACGGCTCCAGGCCGACCGCAGCCCCCAGGGCCGCCAGCGAGGACCGCACCAGCGGCATCTGGTCAGCGCGGACCCAGCAGACGAGGTCGTATTCCGTCCGGTACCGCCATGCGTATTCAATGGCGACGGCCGTCTTCCCTACGCCTCCCAGGCCCTGCAGTGCCTGCGGCGGGGAGTCGTCGTACGGCAGGACGGCCGTGGGCCCGCTCGTCATGCGAAGTCTCAGCTGCTCAAGGACGTCGTCGCGGCCGGTGAAATTCCTGTTGCGCGGAGGGACCCCGTACCAGATGCGAGGAGTCGATCTTGGCCGTTCAACCGAATCTGGAGCTGTCACGTGGACCATCTTAATGGCGTATCTGCTCTTTGCGGCAAATGTTCGTTAATGATCTTGCCGCGAGTTACACATGGTAAGGGTGGGATGCGTGCCTCTAACGAGAAGATCTCGGCACTCTCGACAAGCGCTGTATAATTGGGTCATCATGACGGGTGCTGATTGGCGACGGCAGGGCGCCGCTAATGATTAGCGTGCGGTGCGGGAGGCAGGAGAATCATGGCCGAGAACGTTACCGATGATGGGCTGCTCGACCTTAGCGGGATCCGCTTGAGCGAATCCCTCGAAGAATCCGCCCTGGCGGAAGCGGTGCGCCGGGCCCTGGCCTCTAGTGAACACGGTCCCAGCACAGTTTTTCGGCTAGCATCTAGAGCGGGAAGGTTCCTAGCGCTGCCCAGGTGAACAGGGCCGTCACGCATTAACGTGTGCCGGATCGCTCACGGTCATCGTGACCACTAAGAGGGAAGTGCGGATGTGGCCGATGTGAGAAGGATCAGCGAGGCAGGTCCGAGGCCGGCTTCTCCCTACCCCGGACAGCGTCCTTTTCTGGACACCGATAAAGATCGTTTCTTCGGACGCGACTCTGATTGTGAGGCGCTGCTTGAGTTCTGGATCGACAATCACGTCACGCTTCTCACCGGGCCCGCCGCCAGTGGCAAGACATCCCTCCTCCGGGCCGGGCTTTCCCCGCGGCTGGCGGAGAGGGGCTCACTCGCGCTTCCTGTCGGCCGGATCTCCTACGGCTCAACCTTCCCCACGGCCGCATTGCCCGAGCACAATCCCTATACTCTCGCCTTGCTCCAGTCCTGGATGCCGGGCGAGTCCGCAACCCGGCTGGTCGACCTGACCATCGATGAATTCATCCAGATTCAGGCCACGCGAGGCCCGGGATCCATCTTCGCCGTAATCGACCACGTCGATGATCTGGTCGCGGATACCGGACCCCGCTGGGGCTTCCGGCAGAAGTTCCTCCATGACCTGCAGCACGCGTCCCAGGCAGAGCCTCGGCTGCGATTGCTGCTGATAGGACGGGACGAGGCCGCCGAGCTGGTGACGACGGAAATGACCACGGCGGCCCGCTGGGATCTCGCTCCCCTCAGCCGCCGGGGCGCGATCGAGGCGGTCACTGGGCCGACGGCCGGAACGGGCCGCTCCTTTGCCAATGACTCGGCCGAGATACTGGTCAGCGACCTGCAGACCCGGCGCATCGTTGGCCTGGACGGCAAAGAGGGTTATGTCGCCAGTGATCACGTCGAGCCCTCCGTCCTCCAGGTCGTCTGCGACCGGCTCTGGGCCGCGCTGCCGTCAGGCACCGGCCACATCACGCCACGCGACATACGGATCTTCGGAGATGTGGACAAGGCGCTTACCGGGCACTGCGGCGAGCTCATCGCCTCGGTGGCTGACGACCACGACCTGCCGGTGGCCAGGCTGCGGTCCTGGCTGGTCAGCACCTTCGTCACCGAGCAAGGCAGGCAAGGCGCCGCCTACGAGGGGCCCGTCGCTACTGCGGGGATGCCCAATGCGGTGGCCAGGGCACTGGAAGACCGGCACCTGCTGTCGGCTGAGCTGAGGTCGGGCTCGCGCTGGTACCAGGTGCTGACCCCCCGCCTGATCGGCCCCTTGCTCCATGTGACCGATGGACTGCCGTCCCCGGCCGGGGCGCTGGATTACCTGTCCGCCACCGAGCGGGCCCTGACCCGCGGTGACATCACCGCGGCCAACCAGTACGCCCAGGCGGCGCTGCGCACCTCGCCGGATGCGGACCTGCGGCTGCGGGCTGAAGTCGAGTCGCTGCTTGGCAACATCGCGACCGAGTGCGAGAAGCCCGCCGAGGCGGAAGCCCACCATCGTTTCGCAGCCCGCCTCTTCGAGGCATTGCAGGACACCCCGAGCGTCGCCGGCCAGCTCGCGGCAGTGGGTCAGACCCTGGTGGCACAGCAGCGCATCGATGAGGCAGTCGATGAGTTCCAGGCTGCCACCGACCGGATGCGCGATCCCGTCATCCAGACGAACCTCGCTCTCGCATTGTGGCGCCTGGGCGAAAGTCGCGCGGCAGTAACCGTCCTTAACGATGTCCTGGCAGTTGACGGAGGGAGCTCCCTGGCATTGCGGGCGCGCGGCGAGATCCTCGCCGACCTCGGCGAGGCCAGCAAGGCCGTCCTTGACCTGAACCGGGTGACCATCCAGGAGAGGCCGTCCACCAGGGCGGCCCGCGGACTGGCGCTGGCTAAGCTGGGCGACCAGCCACGAGCCAACCTGGAGGTCGATGACGCGGTAGCCGAAGCGCCCCGCAATGGCACCGTCCTTCTTTACGCTGCCCGGGCCAAGGCGCTTGGCGGCTGGGACGACGCGGCCGAAGAACTAGCCCGGCGGGCCGTCGACGCCACCGACCCTATGCTTCCGGCTTATCACCGGGAGGTCGCGCTCCGGCTGGCCGTCCGCAAGCATGGGAAACCAGCCCGGAATAAGCCCCTGAAGTAATCCACCGCTCCATCGCGAAAGCTGGCGATGCAGTCAGCCAGCCGGCCGATGTTCGGATTGCCGACCAGCACGCCATGGTTCAGGTCCATGTTCTCTACCACCTCGTCGGCTAGCTCTGACGCCGCCACCGCCACCTTCTGGGCCGGGGCATCAAGCTTGCCGGGTGCTTGCAGGCTAACGCTGGCAGCGTGCAACCGAGTCTCTTCGGACTTGCCCTGCATCTCCGCCACCCTGGCCCGCATTCCGTCAGCGTTGCCGCGATAACTGCCGATCGTTTCCGCGAGGATGCGAAGCTCGCCTGCCGCGCGCAGCAATTCAACGCAGGCGGCCCGCGCCGCGGTCGTCTTTCGCTCCCGTCGGTCCCGCTCGGCCTGGCGCACATCCCGGATTAGTATGGTGGCCTGGGGCACCAGCGAGCCTATGATGCCCGCTCCAGCGGTAATCACCGCCACGTATATGGGCACATCGGTCATGCGGAAAGTATTCCACGATGTGCTAATCCCGCCCTCCTTCCCGGCCGGGCCGACCACTGGAGCGGGCTACTGGCTCCGTCCTGGTGCCCGGTTGACCCACGTGGCGACCTGCTCGGCCGTCTCGGCCGGGCTGAGCTCGCCTGTGTCGAGGCAGGGCCGGATGTGAGCTCGCAGCCAGGCGGCGAAGCGCTGGTGCTCGCCGATCACTGACTCCGTGGAACTACCGCGCCACGATGGCCGGCTGCCGAGCCTTTCCGCCAGAACGGCGTCGGGGCAGTCAAGCGTGCACCAGTGGATCGGGCCGATGAGCTTCCGCGCCGGGAGGACTTCGAGCTGGCTGGGCAGCAGCGATCCGCACAAGACCGTCATCCGGCCGTTGAGCGCGACCGCGTGGGCGAGCCGCAGCCAGGTGCTGCGGTAGGCGTCCCAGCCGAGCGCCGCCACCCCGAGGATGGTGTCGGTGTCGAAGACCTCGCAATCGGGGAGCAGACGACGCAGCGGCCCTGTGATGGTGCTCTTACCGGTTCCGCTCGCCCCGGTCACGACGAACAGCGGCAGGTCGGGGACCGGCTGCTCGTCGCCACAACCCGGACAGCGCAGTACCCCTCCGTCGCGGCATTCGACCGCGACGTCGGGGCCGCAGGTCATGCAGAAGAGCTCCTCGGCCACGCTGGCGATCCTGCCGGTTGGCCGCCGCGTTGTCGCCTGGTTTTCCCGGCCGAAGGTACGTGCTGGGCCATAATGTCGGCATGACGTGGACAGCACCAGAGGTCACACGAGACATGGGGTTGATCACCGAGTCGACCGGCGATGAACGGCGACTTGCCGATGGGTGGCTGGACTTCCATCGTGAGACGCTGCTGTGGAAATGCGGCGGGCTCACCGCTGAGCAGCTCAAGCTACGAGCAGTGGAACGGTCGGGTCTGTCGTTGCTTGGCCTGGTCCGCCACATGGCCGAAGTGGAGCGCAACTGGTTCCTGACCAGGTTCGCTGGTGCGTCCGACGGCTACCTCTACGTCTGCGACGACAACATGGACGCCGAGTTCGACGTCGAAGCCGCCGACGCGGAATCGGACCTGGCCATCTACAGCCGCGAAATTGAAGCCGTCCGCGCGGCGACGGCCGGGCGCGCACTGGACGACACCTTCTTCGACCCGCAGAACAAGAAGGAGATGACCCTGCGCTTCGTCTACACCGTCATGGTCCAGGAGTACGCCCGCCACAACGGCCACGCCGACCTCCTCCGCGAGTCCATCGACGGCCGCACCGGGCACTGACGATCCGAAGGAGCTAGCCGACCCCGGGCTGGCTCAGGCGACGGGTACCGAGCCGTCATTTAACTATGAGGGTGGCGTCACCTACGTCCACATCAAGCCACCCGCCTACACGCCCGTCCCCGAGGCAGCCCCGGCGGCCGGGGGCCTTGAGCCGACGACAGACGGAAGCTCACGACTCATGAGCTCCGCGACAGCGGTCCGCACCGCGCTAACTGCGGCACGGCGATCTCAGGCCGCGCTGACCAGGCTGTCGGCCGCGTCCGCTCGGGCTACATGCATCACCGATGCAGATGTATCCCAGGCCGAGGCCGCCTCCCCGGTGGCGGCGATCGCCGTGCGCAAGGTGTCGATCGCCATGCTCATGGCGGCGACTGGGTCGTCGGCCACGATCGTCATTCGGACCTCGACATCTCCCGAGCTGATGTCCGTCGTGACATCAGGGTCGACGACGGCTGGGCTGCTCTCCTCAGCGCGGAGCAGGGCCTCCATCAGCGGAGCAAGGCACGGCTCGCAGTAAGCTACCCCCGAGAAACGGACCTCCTGCACCGTCATCCACTCCACGGGGCCTCCTTCGAACCATCGGCAGGCAGCCTGGCGGGGCGCCGGCGTCAACCTGCAATCCCGAGTGTAAAACCCGTATTACCCAGACGCCAGAGGCCCGGAGCGGTGGCCTAGCTCACAGGCATACGCCGGACATGAGTTCCTGCGGGGGACTGGCCCCTTCAGCCGCCATCCTCAGCGGCATCAACAGGCAACCCGCGTCACGATGGGCCGTCTGGGGTTCGTCTCGGCTAGCCCGGACGGTCGGCTCCTGACGTGAATGCTGTTGATAATGCCGCGTTTTGCGGCGCAATCACCAGCATTGGTGCCTTTTCGGCCGCATCGCAGGCACCTCTTGTGAGGCTATGGACCATTGGTGGGGATGAGAAAACGGAGATAAGCGACGGCGCCGATGGCGCACGGCTAGTGCGCGTGGGCCTAAAAACGGTCCGCATCCGAACCGGGCCGACGACGACCGAGAGAGAGCAGCCGCGACCGAGAGAGCAGGCGCCGCGGCCCGGCCAGCGGTTCCGCTTTAAAGATCCGGCAGGTCGTCGGCGTCCGCGGTGGCCGCGGCGACCACGTCGTCGACGGGGACCGCGCCGCCTTGGTCGAACAGGAGGCGGTACCGTTCTGCCCCCAAGGCGGCGATCGCGGCGTCTTCCGCTCCCTGGTGGATCTGCTCCATCAGGGCGGTGCCGCCGAACCGGGAGCCGACGAGCCGCCATTGCGGGTCAGCGGCTCCCAGCAGCCAGGCGGTGCGGGAAAAGCGCTCGGCGCGGGTGGCCAGCCAGGCGAGAGTCTCCATGGCATAGGCGATCCCGGCGGCATCGCCGAGCTCGTTCTTGGTGACCAGGGCCTGCGAGGCGTAGGCGGCGCAGTCGGCTTCCCGGCCGGGCATCTGGAACAGCGCGAACGAGGACACGATGTACAGGTAGCTCTGCAGCCAGCGCTCGCGGGAGCCTTCACCCAGCAGCTCCAGGCCGTGGGCGGTGGTTTCCAGTGCCTTGTCGAGCTGCCCGGCGAGCTGGTACAGATGCCCCATCTGGGTGTCGAGCATGAGCAGCCCGACGCGGTCACCGCAGGCGGTCAGCCGGGTCCTTGCCTCCTCGCCCGCGGCGAAGGCCTCGGCGTGCAGGCCGCTGAACGTCAGCGACAGCTGCAAGTGCAGGTAGGCGCGGGCGGTCAGGTTGGGGGCGTCGACCGAGGGCAGCGAGGTGATCGCGATGGCCTCACGGCAGTCGGCGATGGATCCCTCGGTGTATCCCTGGAACGATCGCAGCAGCCCGCGGGTGACGAGGGTCGCCGCCCGCTCGGTTGTCTCGCTGCCGAAATACTCGAGCACCTTGCCGATCCAGTAGCCGCCCTCGCGCTGAAGGTTAGAGATCATCCAGTAAAGCGCGAGCGAGTTCACCAGGTCCATGCCCGCCAGGGCTAGGTCGCTGGCCGTGGCCAGCGTGCCGGGAGCGCCGGGGGCGCCCGCCGATCCCGCGGCGCCGGCCGCGCTGGACGGGCCGCCGAGGCTGTACTCAAGCGCGGCCCGGATGTTGGCGTGGTCGTCGCGCAGGTGGTGGTAGCGCCCCATCTGCTCGTCGGTGTCGAAGTGGTCCCTGAATCCGACCGCGAGGCGCAGGTACCGGGCGAAGTGCCTGGTCCGCCAGCGGTCGGCGTCACCGGAGGCTTCTAGGCGCTCGGCGCCGTACCCGCGGATCGTGTCGAGCAGCCGGTATCGGCCGCTTGAGGCTGACTCGCGGAGCACGACCGACTTGTCGATCAGGTCATAAACCGCCTGCAGGGCCTCGGCGCGCTCGGGGTCGCTCTCCGCGCATACCTCTTCGATGGCCTCGAGGTCGAACCAGTCGGCGAACAGCGAGAGCCGCTGCCAGAGGGCCTGCTCGAGCGGCGAGCACAGGTGGTAGCTCCACTCGATGGCCGTCCGCAGCGTCTGGTGCCGGGGGACGGGGGCCCCGTCGGCGGGGACCTGCATGGCGAAGTGGCTGTCGACCATCTGGGCCAGTTCCCACACGGGCAGGTCGCGCAGCCGGACGGCGACCAGCACGATCGCGAGCGGGATGCCGTCGAGCCGCTGGCAGATCCCGGTGACGACCCGGCGGTTGTCGTCGCCGACCTCGAAGTCGGGGGCGACGAGGCGGGCGCGCAGCTCGAAGAGCCGGACGGCGTCGGGGAGCGGCAGCGGCTGGATCGGGTAGGTGTGCTCGCCGGCGATGTCGAGTGGCTGCCTGCTTGTCGCCAGGACGGTCACGTTCTTGGCCCGCGCGATGATCGCCTCCGCGAGGCTGGCGCAGGCGTCGATCAGGTGCTCGCAGGTGTCGAACACCAGCAGCAGGTGCAGGTCGGCGAGGTGGTCGAGCACCGCGTCGAGCGGCGAGCGCACGTCCTGCTCGGCTAGGCCCAGGGCGCTGGCCACGGTGTTGGGCAGCAGCTCCGGGTCGCTCAGCCCGGACAGCTGGACGATCCACGCCCCGTCCGGGTAATGGTCGCTGGCCTGGGCCGCGGCCCGCAGCGCCACGCTTGTCTTACCGACGCCTCCCGGCCCGGTTACGGTAGTTAGCCGCGCACGGCAAAGCAGCTCCCCAAGCTGGGTGAGCTCCTCAGCTCGGCCCACGAAATCAGGATCCAGCAAATCCATTCTGGTAACCGGACCTTTCTCCCACTTGTCCCCTCGGGACCAGGCATACCATAAGTACATGGGGCGGCTGGGAGGGAATTCGAAGTTAGGTATGCGATTAGGTAGAATCCCTCAAATTTGCATAACGGAACGGCCATGCTCGTCTAGCCCCGCACAGACTGGCACGACGCTGGTCAGCCGGCCGGCTGGGCGGTTCACCCGAAGGTGAAGGAATAGGCCTGCAGTCCGGGCGAGACCGTGATGGTCACGGTGCCGTCCTGGGCGGGCTGCCTGGTGGCGACGGTGTAGATGTCGGGGGCGCCAGAGACGCGGATGACCTTGCTGGCACCGCCGGAGGAGACGGTGAGGGTGCCGGTGCCGCCGATGTCGAGGTAGACAGCCGACGCGTGGAAGGCGAGCTTGATCTCGGCGGCGGAGCCGGCGGTGATCGACTGCGGGCCGATGATCCAGCGGCCGGCCAGCGCGAAGGAGTTCGTGGCGACGCTAGCGGGCAGGGTGAACTGGCCGGTCGCGTAGGCGGCGGTGCCGTCGAAGCCTTGCTGGCGCTGCGCGCCGAGGTAGGTCTCCGGTGTCTCCCCGGGGTCATTGGGCGTGGTGTCGGGGACGTTAGTCGCCCTTGGCAGGGTGAGCCCGGGGTGCGCGGCGATGAGCAGCTGGCGGATGAGCTGTTCCTCTTGCGTGTAGTCACCTTCCCCGATGGAGACGTGCCGGATCTGGCCGCTCGCGTCGATCAGGTATGACGCGGGCCAGGACTGGTTGTCGTAGGCGTTCCAGGTGTCGTAGGAGTTGTCGAGCGCGACCGGGAAGGTAAGGCCGAGCCTGCGGGCGCCTGCCGCGACGTTGGACGGTACGTGCTCGAAGGCGTATTCGGGCGTGTGGACGCCGACGACCTCGAGCCCGTCGGCGGCGTAGTCCTTGTACCAGGCCTCGACGTGCGGAAGCTCGCGCTGGCAGTTGATGCAGGAGTAGGCCCAGAAGTCGACGAGGGTGACCTTGCCCTTGAGCGAGCTCAGCGCCACTGGCTTGTCGCCTTGCGTGTTGAGCCACTGCTGGATGCCGCTGAAGCTGGGCGCGGCTCCGCACTGCTCAAGGCCGGAGCCGCCGTACAGGGCGGCCGTCTGGCAGGCCTGCAGGGACGCGTCGCCAGTGCCGCCCTGGGCCGCGGCCGACGCGCCTTTCTCCAGGGAATTGGCCGCGGCCTGGGTGTAGTTCGGGATGTCGCGCTGGATGATGTCGGACAGGTTGAACGTCAGCGCGACGGCCAGCACGATCATGGCCGCGCCGCTGACCGCGCGGAAGGCGCCCTGGTGCCGCCGGAAGGCCCCGAGCCGCTGGCTGATGCCGTGGCCCGCCAGCGCGAAGGCGAGCAGCGGTATCGCGGTGCCGACGGCGAAGCCCAGGGTGAGGCCGACCGTGCGCACCCCGATGTGACCGGTCGCGCCCGCCACGGTGATCGCGGCGAGGACTGGCCCCGCGCAGGGCACGAAGACCGCGCCGAGGGCGATCCCGAGGACGAAGCCGTTGCCGCCCCTGCCGGTGATGCGCTGCGGGAACCGGTAGAACGGCCGTTCGATCAGGTGCCCGAGGGGCGGCACCAGGAGCCCAAGCCCGACGAGGACAAGCAGGGCCAGGCCGAGCCAGCGGATGGCGTCGTCTGGCAGCTGCAGGCTGGCCAGGATGAGGCTGCCGAACAGGGTGAAGACCGCGAAGCTGAGCGTCAGGCCGAGGACGACCAGGTAGGGCCGCCGCGTCGGCCTGGCGCCTGACTCGGCGCCGGGTCCCGCGCCCCCCAGGAAGACGACGGGAAGGACCGGCAGGACGCACGGCGACAGGCCCGTGATCACCCCGCCGACCAGGCCGATCAGTATCAGCGTCATGCCGCACCCCTCACTGGTGACCCCGCGGGCGCAGGGCAGGCGTCCGCGCGGGCCGAATGGTCCCAACGAGACTCCACAGTAAGGAGGGATCGGCGGAGATCAGGCGGTATGGGCGGCGCCCGGCCCGACCATCTTCGGTTTGTAATCGCTGCCCCGCTCGAACGCGCCCTAGCCGCCGGCGCTCCCGTGTCGGTATAAATGCCCTGTACCGTTCCCGGCGGAGAGGCGACGCCATGCGTGATGCGGCACTCCTCGGTGCTCGACTGTTGCTCGGCTCCTACATGGGGTTCCATGCGTCCCAGAAGCTGTGGGGCAAGTTCCACGGCCCCGGCCTGGACGGGATCGGCGCGCTCTTCGAGAAGAACGGGCTGGCTCCTGGCCGGGAGATGGCGACGGCCGCGGCCGCGACGGAGATCGCCGGGGGAGTGCTGACGGTCACGGGGATCGCCTTCCCGGCCGGCCCGCTGGCCATCGCCGGCGCGATGTCGGTGGCGGCGGCGCACAACCGTTCGGGTGGCCTGATGGCCGTGCGCAACGGGGTCGAGCTGCCGGTGGCGTACCTGACGCTGGCGGTGACCCTGGCGGCGGCCGGCCCTGGCAAGTACACGCTCGGCCCGCAGCTGCCGAAGGCGCTGGCCGCGGTGGGCGCGGTCGGCGGCGCCGTCGCGGCGGGCGCGCTGATCGCCAGGATGCTGACCTCGACCCCGGCCATCGCCGACGCGCCGCCGTCAGGGCCGGCGGCCGGTGAGCCCCAGGAGGAGGATGACTGACTCCCGCCCGCTGGCGCTGGAGGACGACTGGGCTGTCGACCAGCTCGACCTCGAGGCGTACCTGTCGCGGGCCGGGCTGGCCGGCGTGCCGCTGCCGGCGACGGGCCAGACCCTGGCCCGGTTGCACCGCGGTCACCTGGCCGCGTTCACCTTCGAGAACCTCGACATCCTGCTGGGCCGCGGCGTTCGCGTGGACCTGGAGTCGATCCAGGCCAAGCTCGTTGCCGCCGGGCGCGGCGGGTACTGCTACGAGCACGGGCAGCTGTTCGGCGCGGTGCTCCAGCGGCTTGGCTTCGAGGTGGACCGGCGGCTGGCCCGGGTCTGGCGTCCCGGGCCGGCCGGGCCGCGCACCCATATGACGCTGCGGGTCGCCGATCCGGCCAGTGGCCAGCGGTGGCTCGCGGACGTCGGCTTCGGCTCATCGCCCGCGGGGCCGGTGCCGCTGGACGTTCCCGGCCCCCACGAGATCGACGGCTGGACCTACGACGTGCGGCCGGGTGACCGGCCAGGCAGCTGGGAGCTGTGGGAGCTGCAGGGCGAGGAGTGGGCGCGGCAGTACGCGTTCGACGACGCGATCGTCGTCCCGGTGGACGTGGTGCTGTCCAACCATTACACGGCGACTCATCCCGACTCGTGGTTCACCCACGGGCCGGTGGTGGTGCGCCGTGCCCCCGAGGCGATCATCTCGCTGCTCGGGCGCACCCAGACGGTCACCCGCCCCGGCTACGTCAAGGAGCGCCGCGACCTGCCCGACGCGGAGTGGTGCGACGCGTTGCCTGCGACCTTCGGCCTGAGCCTCAGCGCGGGTGAACTAGAGCACCTGCGGCGCCTGCTGCCCGCCCCCGGCAGCCAGCCCTAGCTGGCCCCGGCCACCGGCCGGCCTCAGACGATGTTCAGGCGGTCGAGGAACGGCTCCGCGCTGGCGGCGTCGCCGGTGATCTCGCAGTAGTCGCGCCAGGGCTTGCGGGTCGTGCCCCACAGGATGAAGTCGGTCGCCGCGCTGCGGATCCGGATGTCGCCGTCGGCCCCTGGGGTCACGGCTAGCCGCCCGTCCGGGCGCCCCGCTACCGGGTGGACGGTGACGATCATGGCGCCTGGCCCGGTGAACTCAAGGACGAGCGGCTGGGTGACGGTGGCGTCGAGGTCATGTCCTTGCATCTGGGGTATCCCGGCCAGCATGAACTCGACGGCCGGCGCGACCAGCTCGTCGGCCGGCTCGGGAACGGGGAATGGCAGCGGGCCGCCGGGGGCGAGCATGTCGTAGCGCAGGTGGCACAGGACGTTGAACGCCATGGTGTTGGCCAGCAGGTGCCGGGGGTAGGTCCCCAGGCCCGCCACCACGACCGGTTCATCGGCCCGTGGCTGGTCCTGGCCCGCCTTCAGCCCCTCAAGCTGCAGCGGGGTGAAGCGCCGCCACTCGTCGATGACCTGGGCGTGGCTCCAGCCGCGGCGCTCGTCGACCCGCAGGTCGTGGTAGCGCTCGCGGTTCTTCGGCAGCGAGGAGTCGGGGGCGGGGGCGGGCGGCTCGACGGCCTCGTGCGCGAGGGCCGCGAGGTGGGCGATCACGTCGATGACGCGCCAGCCCCCGCAGGCCGACGGCAATTCCCACTGCTCGTCGTCCACGAGCGGCAAGATGTCCGCCAGCTGTGCGCTGCTGACGCGGGCTGAGCCAAGGCCGGCTTGAGTCACCATCGTCTCCCTTGTGGCGTTCGCGCTGGGCGGGCGGCCGCCGACGCGGTCCTACCCCCGGCCAAGGCTAGCCAGCCGCGCTGGATGACGAGTGGATGCCCGCCGCCTACGCCTCGGCGGCGGTCTGCAGGCCCGTCTCCGGGTCCGCCTCGGGCGAGGTGACGGCCGTGGTCGCGAGGCGGGCGGGGAGCTGCTGGTGCCGGAACCCTGGCAGCGCCCGGGCGACAAGCAGCGCGCCGACGATGCAGGCCAGCCCGCCGGAGACGATGGACGCCGTGTCGCCGAACGCGTTCGCGACCGCCCCGGCCTCCAGGTCGCCGAGTCGCGGCCCGCCGGTGACGACGGCCACCTGCACGCCCATCAGCCGGCCGCGCATCTCGTCGGGGCCGGAGAACTGGATGATCGTGTTGCGGAAGACGGCGGAGATCATGTCGGCCCAGCCGGCGATGGCCAGCAGCGGCAGCGCCACCCACAGCCAGGGCACCAGGCCGAAGCCGGTGATCGCGGCGCCCCACACGATCACCGCGATGATCACCGCCAGGCCCGGCCGGCGGATCCGGCCAACCCAGCCGGTGGTGACCGCGCCGATCAGCGCGCCGGCCCCGGGAGCCGCGTACAGCAGGCCGACGGTCGTCGCGCCGCCGCCGAACGTGGTGGCGGCCAGGGCCGGGAACAGCGCCCGGGGCAGGCCGAAGACCATCGCGTTGACGTCGATCAGGTAGGCGCCCTGGACCTGCGGTGAGGTGCGGACGAAGCGGAAGCCCTCGATGATCGACCGCAGCCCCGGCCGGGTGGTGGTGCCCGCGGGCGGCTGCGGTGACATGACCGCGACGGCCACGATGGACGCCAGGAACGTGGCGACGTTGAGCCAGAAGACGACCTTGATCCCGGCCCCGGCGAGCAGCAGGCCGGCCAGGGCGGGCCCGGCGATGGATCCCATCTGGAACAGCGACTGGAACAACGCGTTCGATGCGGGGATCAGCTCCAGGCCGACCAGGTTGGGGATCATCGCGTTGCGGGCCGAGCTGTCGATGCCGCCGAGGGCCGCGGTCGCGGCCGGGAAGACGAACAGTGGCCACAGCGAGTGCAGCAGGTCGGCGTTCAGCGCCAGTCCCGCGGTCATGACGGCGGCGATGATCTCCTCGATCATCAGGAGCTTGCGCCGGTCCATGGCGTCGACCAGGGTGCCGCCCCACAGCGAGCCGATGATCAGCGGGATGAGCTGGGTGAGCGACGCCAGGCCCACGTCGAGGGAGGACCGTGTTATCGCGTAGACCTGGAACGGCACCGCGACGGCGGTCAGCTGGGTGCCCAGCGACGAGACGAGCTGGCCGCTGACCAGCGCCCGGTAGTCGCGGGAGACCTTCAGCGGTGTGAGGTCCATGAGGACCCGGCTGGCCAGCTGGCGGGACCGTTGCCCGGTGGAACCTGGGCTCATCGCCGAGCCGAGCCGTCTACCATTCGCCCAAGTCTACATGTCGTTAGCGGAAGTAATGATTTGTGCCTGGTCAGGGCCGAGTCAGGCGACGAGCATGACCCAGACCTGGCCGGGCGCGAAGGTCATCCGGGCGCCTGAGGGCAGCGTGTAGGTGGTGCCGCCGTCGGCCGACGGGCGCGACCAGTGCACGGTGTAGGCCTTGCCGCCGCGCAGCACGACCGCCGTGCCGCTGCCGACGCTCTGCGCATAGGGTGGCGGCTTGCCGTACTCCAGGAACCGGGACGTCCGGATCACCGTGTGCTGGATGACGATGGTCGGCACCCCCAGCTGGCTTTCCGCCGCCGCCGGCCCGACCGAGGTGACCATCGCGGGAGAGCCGTCCATCGACACGAGCCACTTACCCGAGCGGGCCGACCACCGGAAGGTGAACGAGGACGACGAGTACCCGGCTGAGTAGCCGGCCGGGCCGACCGGCACGCCGGCGGCGGAGGCAGGCACCGGGCCGAACCGGAAGCCGATGTCGCGGGCGTCGGAGGCGCCCTTGGCGTCAGCGCGCAGCGCGCCGGAGTTCGCGTACAGGTTGTACGGCGCGACCCGCCCGTCATACCGGTAGTAGGCGGGCGCGACCGACGGCAGGCCCGCGTACAGGTCGACGATCGGCGCCCGTTCCACGAACGGCAGCAGGTGCGGTGCCGCTCCCGAGAAGGCGAATCCCGGCTGGCCGAACTGCCGTATCAGCTCCAGGTCGTCCTCCCTGGCGCTGCGTACCGGCCCGATGACCGGCGGCAGGTGGGAGGAGAACACCGCCAGGAACCGGCTCAGCCCGCCCTCGACTGGCAGCACGTACACGATGTCGGCGTCTTGCAGGCCGGTCTGCGGGCGCGCGTCGACGATGTTGTCGATCTTGACCGCGATCACCGGCTCAAGCCGGGAGACCGGCTCGCCGGTGAAGGGCGAGAAGAGCTGGGCGGGCCGGACGCGGGCCGCGCTCGCCGCCGCCGCCGTCCGGGTCGGCTCAGGGGACGGCCGCGCGGGCGGCGCTGCTGGCGCCGTGAGCAGCAGCACCGCGGCGATCGCCCCGCCCACGGCGGCGAGCAGCCCGCTACCGCCGGCCGCCGCCGCCCGTGGATGCCGCCGCAGCGCGGCGACCATTTCAGCCCACCAGTCTCGCATGATGCCCCTTCCCGCCATCAATTCTCTATCACTGAGACGACACAGGCGGGCAAATGGTTAATAGGCGGGCGCGTGGCGTAAATCGGTCGTGACGCCGGCCGCCGGGGCCGGCCGCGATACTGGCCGATACCGTGAGGTCATGCTGATCGGGATGTGCGGTGAGGAATTCCCAGAAGTACGCAACGCGATCGCGGCGGAAATTCCCGGCGTCGAGTTCGTGATCATTCCGGGCGATAGGTCGCAGCTCGGCCAGCGCAAGGTCGATGTCCTGGTGCCGCTGGGCGGAGTCGTTGATGCCGCGCTGCTGGACGCGACCCGGCCCGCACTGGTGCAGCAGTTCGGCGTCGGCCTTCAGGGCGTGGACCTCGACGCCGCCCGGCAGCGGGGTATCCCCGTGGCCAATATTTCCTCAGCCCAGACGGGAAACGCGATCGCCGTCGCCGAGGCCGCGATCATGCACTTGCTGCTCCTGCTGCGGCATTTCCCCCGGTTGCAGCACAGCGTCGCCAGCGGTGTCGTCGGCCAGCCGATCGGCACCATGCTGGCGGGCCGGACGGTGACCGTCCTTGGCACCGGCGCCGTCGGCGAGGCCCTCATCACCCGCCTGGCCGCCTTGGGCGTCACGTCCCTGGGGGTCGCCCGCCGCCCCTACGCCGAGCTGGCGCAGTCCCTGCGCTCCTTGCTCACCCCAGAACGCTACTTCCCGATGTCGCAGTTCGCCTCCGCCCTGGCCGGGGCGGCGGCCCTCGTCGTGGCGGTGCCGCTGACCGAGCAGACCCGCGGCATCATCGGCGCGCAGGCCCTGGCCGCGATGCACCCGGGCGGCTACCTGGTGAACATGGGCCGCGGCCCGGTCGTCGACTACGACGCGCTGCTCGCCGCGCTCAAGAGCGGCCACCTGGCGGGCGCTGGCCTGGACGTCACCTGGTCAGAGCCGGTTGACCCCGCCGACGAGCTGCTGCGGCACAACGTGATCGTCACCCCGCACATTGGCGGCGTCACCGTCGAGTCCTACGGGCTGATGGCGGCCGCCTTCGCGGGCAACGTCGCCCGCCTGAAGGCGGGCGACGCACTGGCCAACACGGTCAGCTAGAACCTATCGCCAGCCACGCGGCCAGGGCGCGGCTGAACGCCTCGGGCTGGTCCTCGGGCAGGAAGTGAGTGCCCGCCCCGACGCTCACGATCTCCAGGCCCGCACTCTCGCGGCGGCACCAGTCCACCTCAGCCGGGCCGACCACCGAGCCGGGATCGCCATGCAGCAGCAGCCGGGGCGCCGGGCCGTGCAGCAGCGCGGCCTGATTGCGCCGGACGACCGCGTCCACCTCGGCGGGATCACCGCCGACCGGGATCTGCTGGATCCAGCGGAGCACCGGGAGCCGGTCCCGCGGGGCCGGGAACGGGGCCCGGTAGGCGTCGTGCTCAGCCCGGCTGAGCGGTCGGCTCATGCCGCCCGGCAGGACCTGCTCGATGAAGAAGTTCTCCTGCAGCACCAGATGCTCGCCCGCGCCCGGCGCGCGCAGCCGGGCGAACAGCTCTCCCGCCCCGGGGCCCATGTCCTCAAAACGGCCAAACGGGCGCAGGTGACCCTCGCAGACCGCGATCCGGCCCACCACGTCGGGACGGCGCCGGAGCAGGTCGAGGCCCAGCACCGCCCCCCAGTCGTGCCCCACCACCGTCACGTCGCGCAGCCCCAGCTGGTCCGCGAACGCCTCCAGGTACGCGGCATGGTCGGCGAACCGGTAGTCGATGTGCGGCTTGCCCGACTGGCCCATGCCGATCAGGTCCACGGCCACGCACCGGGCCGATCCCGTCACCCCGGGCAGCACCCGCCGCCACAAGAACGACGAGGTCGGGTTGCCGTGCAGGAACAGCACCGTGTCCCCGTGCCCGCCGGCCACAAAGGCCAGGTGGGACCCGAGCACCGGCACCTCGCCGAACGCCATCCCCGGCGGCGGCCAGGCCGCCTCCCCGGTCACGCCCGCGTCCCGCCGGCTAGGCGGGCGACGCACTGGCCAACGCGGTCAGCTAGAACTTCGGGAAGACCCGCCGGAGCAGGTCCAGGCTGGCCGCGCCGGTCGCGGTGATCCCCTCCGGCGTGTACTGCGGCTTGAGCCGGCCGGTGAGCAGCCGGAGCCAGGCCTCGGCGGGCAGGGCCAGTGCCCCGTCGGCCTGCCCGGGGGCACCGGGGCTGATGCTGACCTTCTCGCCTAGTGCCAGGGTCAGGGACTCCTGCGGGTCGGCTGTCGTCACCGCGATCACGGCGGTCATGCCCTCAAGCGCGTCCGCCTTGCCGAGGAAGCCGGCCAGGTTCCTGGCCACGGCCAGCAGGTGCGGCGTGGCCTCCGGGGCGACCGTGGCCGCCGGGTCGAACCCGACGCGCACGTCCCAGGAGTGCAGCGCGAGCTCGTTCAGCCGGTAGCTGGCGGCCGTTGCCACGTCGACGGGGAAGGGCAGGAAGCCCAGGTCGACCTTCAGGCTCTGGCGGGTTTCGTCGCTGAGCGACTCATAGGACTGCGTCAGCGCCTCGTTGGCGGCCAGGAACCAGTCCAGCCGCTCGCGAGCGGTGGCCCCGTCGTACCTGGCCCAGATGGGCTTGTTGAACTCAAGCCCGGGGTTCGGCTTGCCCTCCAGGGATACCTGCAGGGCGTTCTGCGCGATCTCCGCGCCGCTGCCTAGGTGCGACAGAACCTGCGAGACATCCCACTCGTCCGCGCCAGTCGGCCCGGCGAGCTGCTGGTCGGTGAGGCCGGAGACCCGCCCGGCAAGGTCGTCGAACCCGCTGCGCAAGGCGGCGATAACAGCATCAGCGTTGCTCATGTACCGAGCCTAGTGCCGCATCAGCCACGTTTGCCCCGCCGGGTCCTCGCATCTCGTGCGGCCCGGTGCTGTGCCCGGGGACAGCACCGGGCTTTCCGTCCGGGGCTATCCGAGAGTGTCCCGGCCCGCGGCCACGGGGCGATGACCGAGGCCCGCGGTGAAGGCGGCCCACGCCGCTGGCGAGCAGGCGATCGTCGCGCTCGCGCGGTTGGCGGTGTCACGGACATATATTCTCGCGGAGTCCGCCGCGACCTCCACGCACTGGCCGAGATTGGAGGCCGTGCTCTTCCGCCACGGCGAGGTCGGCATGCAGACTTCAGCCACTGAGATCACTCGCGATCCTTTCTAGATAGTTAGTCGATCCATCAGGGCCGAAGGACAGTCTGCGCAATTGCTCGAAAATCTCGCGATAATTGAGGACGGCATCGGGGTCGGTCAGCTGGACCATACCGCTCCGACTGTTCTCCTGGAAGAGGACGTCGTCATTGCCGTCGTTGAACTCGAGAATGCTGAACTCCCCTTCCAGCCCCGGATGGACGCCGGCACTGAACGGTATCACTTCTATTGACACGTTGGACTTGCCGGCCAGTTCGACTAGCCTGAGGAGCTGCTCGTGCAGGACAGACCGGCCGCCCACCGTGCGGCGGATGACGGCCTCGTCTAGAACGAAGAAGAACTGGGACTGATCGGAGCTATTCAGGATCTCCTGCCGTCGCATCCGCAGTTCGATGAGCTTATCGATCTGCTGTTCTGAGGCATAGCCGGTAAATTGCCGCATAAGTACGCGCGCGTAGTCGTAGGTTTGGAGAATTCCCGGGACGACCAGCGGCTGGAAGGCGCGCAGCGCTGACGCTGCCATCTCGAACTCGATGTATTGCAGGAGCCGCGGATTCGCCACGTCCGAGTACGTGCTCCACCACGACCGCTCCCGTGCTCCCCGGGCCAGGACGATGAGCTCCTGGACCTTTCTGTCGTCAGTCACCTGGTAGCAGGCGAGCAGTGCCTTGAGGTCATTGGTCGAGATGCCGACGGCCCCGCCTTCGATGCGGATCACCTTCGACAGCGACCAGTCCATCGCCGTGGCGACCTGGTCCTGGGTGAGGCCGGCCTCCTGGCGGGCGGCACGCAACTCGCTCCGCAGGCGCCTGCGGTGGACGGCAGGTCTCATCCGTTCCTCATCAACCACCTGACTCCTCCACGCGCCAACGCCACGATGGTGTGAGCTTAAGCCATGAAGCGATACGTTACTCAGCAGGTAGCCAAGAGTCAAACTGCCACCTGGCAGAATGAGACCCTCCCAAATGAGTAGGGCGTAGTGCATACTGGCCATAGCGTAGTCATGCTCAAGGCGGCTCAGATGGTCCTGCTTATCTTTCTCGTCGGCGCCCTGCTAGGAATCCTCATCGGCGGCGGGCTGTGCGTCCGCTACCTGCGCCAGGAGGTGGCCGCGAGTGTCGGGCCGCGCCTGGCCCGCATGCAGGTTCAGCTCGACACCATCGAGTCGACGGTAAACCTCGCCCTGGAGACCCGGCGGGCAGAGCTGTCCGCCCGGCCACCGGAGCAGCGGGAACGCTAGCCAGGCAAACGCGATCCGGTGCCGGTGAGCTAACCCTGGTCAGCCCTTGCCCGGGTTGAAGATGCCGAGCGGGTCCAGCGCGCGGCGGACGGCCTCCTGCATCGCGATGGCGCCCGGGTCGAACTCCCGGTACATGCCGGGCCGCTTGAGCAGCCCGATGCCATGCTCACCGGAGACCGTGCCACCCAGCTCGATCGCCGCCTCGATCATCTCCTCGAACGCCGCCTGGGCCGCCCGCCGCGCTGCCTCGTCGCCCGGCGGGGTGACAAGCAGCGGGTGCAGGTTGCCATCGCCGGCGTGCGCGATCGAGGCGATCGTGACGCCGTGCCGGGTGGCGATCTGCTCGATCCTGGCCAGGGCGGCCGGAACCTGGGACCGGGGGACGCACACGTCCTCGGTCAGCACCGGGCCCAGGCGCTCAAGCGCCGGGTAGGCGAGCCGCCGCGCCTCGAACAGCGCCTCCGCCTCGACTGGGTCCGACGACTGCTCGGCCCACAGCGCGCCCGCGTCGGTCATGGCCTCAGCGAGCGCCGCCGCCTCCGCGGCGCCCGCGTCCCCAGGCGTGTCCACCCGGGCCAGCAGCAGCGCGAACGCGTCCGCGTCGAGTCCCAGGTGCTTCCAGTCCTCCACCGCCTGCAGGCAGGTCCGGTCGAGGAGCTCGAGCACCGACGGCTGCAGTGACCTGCGGGTGATGAGCGACACGGCCTCGCCCGAGCTGACCAGCGTGGGGAACGCGCCAACGATCGTCCGGGGCGTCCCGGCCAGTGCGGGTCGCAGCCGCAGCGTCACCTCGGTGACGACCCCGAGGGTGCCCTCACCGCCCACGAACAGTCCCGTCAGGTCCAGCCCGGCCACGCCCTTGGTGGTGCGCCGCCCGAGCCGCACCACGTCACCGTAGGAAGTGCCGCCCAGGCCGCCGGGTGCCGTGCTGCGGCCACCAGGGCCTTCAGGTCGTTGTTGACGATCCCCGGCTGCACGACGCAGGTCATGTTGTCCCGGTCGATTTCCAGGACCTGGTCCATCCGGGCCAGGTCAAGCACGACGCACCCGTCGACCGCGTTAGCGCCGCCCGCCAGCCCTGTCCCCGCGCCGCGCGGCACGACCGGTACTCGCAGCTGGGCGCAGACCCGCACGACGTGAGCGACCTCGGCCTCGGTCGTGGCCCGGACGCCCGCGGCCGCCTGGCCCGCTGGGGCCCACTCCGCGTCGTCCTGCGACATCGCCGCGAGCACATCGGGGTCGACGACGAGCCGGCCAGCGGGCAGGCCCCGCGACAGCGCCTCAACGAGCTGGTAGTGCATGAAAACGAACTGTACCCACGGGTACCGGGCGGCCGGGCCAGCCGTTCCTGGCCGCCCGGCGCTACTGCTGCCCGCCAGCGGTCAGGTCGCGCTGGTACCAGGTGCCTTGCTTGCCGCCGAGGTCGGCGGGCCCAGCCGGGCCTGCCGGGGTGAACCCGGCCTTGGCCAGGACCTTCTGGGAGGCGGCGTTCTCGTGGCTGGTGGCGGCCCGCAGCGTGTGCAGCCCGTGTCGCGCCGCGGCCAGCTGGCACAGCTCACGCACGGTCGCGGTCGTCACGCCGCGGCCGGCGACGTGCTGCGCGACCCGGTAGCCAAGCGAAGCGGTGCCGGCGGTGGTGAAGAAAAGGTTGAACCGGCCAAGGACCGAGCCGTCCTCGGCGACCAGCAGGTAGAAGGCGCCGGCGCCGGCGTCCTGCTCAGCCAGCAGGGCGCTGTGCCGCTCGGGGTAGTGGTCGAAGAACTCATCGCCGCGGTCGGAGATGAAGGAGGCGAAGTAAGCGCGGTTCGCCAGCTCAAAGGCCAGGACGGCCGGGGCGTGGTCGGCGCGCAGGCGCTGCAGTTCAGGCACCGCCCGACCTTATAGGGGAACCGTCGCCCGGTCACTGGAGTTTTCCGCCGCGAGCCAGCGGCGTGCCATGATGGCGGCATGACTGAGACCGGCCGTATTGTGCTGCCCGACGGGCGATGGCTTGACCTTCGCGTGAGCGGCCCGGCTGATGGCGTTCCGCTGATCTTCCACCACGGGACTCCCGGCGCCGGCGTACCGGAGCCTGTGCTGGAGCGGGCCGCGCACTCGCGCGGGCTTCGCCTGGTGACGGCGTCGCGTCCCGGCTACGGGGACTCGACCCCGCAGGCTGGCCGCCGGGTGGTGGACGTCGTGGCCGACATGGGTGCCGTTATGGATGAGATCGGGGCGCGCCGGTGCCTGGTCGCGGGCTGGTCGGGTGGCGGCCCGCACGCGCTGGCCTGCGCGGCGAGGCTCCCGGCCGCGGCGGCCGTGCTCGTGATCGCGGGCGTGGCCCCGTTCGCGGCCGACGGGCTGGACTGGCTGGCCGGGATGGGAGAGGACAACGTTGCCGAATTCTCCGCCGTGCTCAAGGGCGAGGACGAGCTGCGGTCCTACCTGCTGCGGGAGCGCGAGAACCTCAAGGACCTCACCGTCGAGGGCATCGTCCCCGCGCTGGAGTCGCTGCTTCCCGACGTTGACCGGGCCGCGCTGACCGACGAGTTCGCCGGGTACCTGGTCGCGTCCTTCCGCGAGTCCGTGCGCACGGGCGTGGCGGGCTGGCTGGCGGACGACCTGGCCTTTGCCCGGCCCTGGGGCTTCGACCTGGCCGAGATCTCGGCGCCGACCACCATCTGGCAGGGCAGCGAGGACCTGATGGTGCCCTTCGCCCACGGCCAGTGGCTCGCCCCGCGTGTGCCGGGCGCCATCGTGCACCTGGAAGAGGGCGAGGGCCACCTGTCGATCGGGGTCGGCGCCGTTGACCGCATGCTCGACGAACTGGTCGCCATGGCCGGGCTGCGCTGAGGCTGGCGGGCGCCTGGCCGCCCTGCTCGACGGGGTCGGACGGCGCTACGGGATCTCCTAGCCGGGGCGGGCCTTGTGCTCAGCGTCGCCGCCTGGCCCCGGCCACGTCCCGGTAGGAAAACTCGTCACAACCGTCACAACCTGAGCGTCGTCTTAAAGGTTGCTTTGCCGCTCATGGCACGCCTTGAGCGGTGATGTCCTGATCGCCTAAGAGAGGATGCAACGGGGATGTCTATGACTACGCGTGTTCGCAGTGTGGCGCTGGCCGGGTCGGCCCTCACTGTCGCGGGGATTCTCGCCTCGGGATGCAGCTCGCTCAGCTCCGTCTCGTCGGCGGCTGGCTCATCGGGATCGGGGGCATCAACGTCGGCGACCTCGTCGGCCGCGCCGGGCGGGAGCACCGGCACCGGCACCCCGACGACGCCAGGCACCCCGGGCGCGACGTCAGGCGCCACCGCCACCGCGGCGGCCTCGCCTGCGGGGGCCGGCACGGGCGGCACGCCGGCGTGCACGACCGGCGACCTGAAGACCTCGATCGGTGACGGGGGCGGCGGCGCTGCCGGGTCCTTCTACAGCCTGATCGAGTTCACCAACACCTCCAGCGCCTCCTGCACGCTGTACGGGTATCCGGGCGTCTCGCTGAGGGACGCGCAGCTCGCCCTGATCGGGGCTCCGGCCACGCGCGGCGTGGCGCCGGAGCCGGCGCCGAGCGTCGTCACGCTGGCCCCGGGGGCCACGGCCAGCGCGACGCTGAAGGAGACGGACTACACGGTCTACCCGACCTCGGAGTGCAAGCCAGCGACGGCCGCTTACCTGCTGGTCTACCCGCCGAACCAGACCCAGTCGGTCAAGCTCGCCTTCAAGAGCGGCACCTGCTCCAACCCCTCGGTCAAGATGCTGGCCGTCAGCGTCGTGACCCGCGGCAACTCCTGACCAGCTCAGCCAGGTCGGCCACCACGGCGCCCAGCTCGCGGGAGGCGTCGACCGACACTCCGCGCTCGTCGGGGCCGAGCGGCTCGAACGTGGCCAGCTGGGAGTCCAGCAGCGAGGCCGGCATGAAGTGGTCGCCCCTCGCCCGCATCCGCGCCGCCAGCGTGGCGGCCGGGACGGCGAGGTGCACGAAGAACGCCCCGGGGACCCGGTCGGCGATCAGCGTCCGGTAGGACCGCCGCAGCGCGCTGCACGCCGCGATGACCTCGTGCTCCAGCGCGAGCTGCCGCGCGACCTCGATGAGCCAGGGGCGGCGGTCGTCGTCGGTGAGGGGCACCCCGGCGGACATCTTGGCGATGTTCGCCGGGGGGTGCAGGTCGTCAGCGTCGATGAAGCGACACCCAAGGCGGGCGGCCAGCGCCGCGCCGACGACGGTCTTCCCCGAGCCCGACACCCCGATGAGCACGACGCGCCGGTCGCCGCTGTCCGGCGCCACTAGGCCAGGCCTCGCGGGGCGGCCGGGTGGCCGGAGTGCAGCAAAATACGTCCTATGGCTAGATTTACTCCAGAACACATCGTATAGGCGGTATGTACCGCGCGCCCCTCGAAGCAAGGATGCTGGAACCACCATGAACATCGGCAAGGCCGAAGTACTCGTCGCAAGCCCAGGCCGGAACTTCGTGACGCTGCGCCTCACGACGGACGACGGGCTGACCGGGCTCGGCGACGCGACGCTGAACGGCCGGGAGCTGGCAGTGGCCGCCTACCTGCGCGAGCACGTCGTCCCGCTGCTGATCGGGCGGGACGCGAGCCGCATCGAGGACACCTGGCAGTACCTCTACCGCGGCGCCTACTGGCGCCGGGGCCCGGTCACGATGGCGTCGATTGCCGCGGTTGACACCGCGCTGTGGGACATCAAGGCCAAGGCGGCGGGGATGCCCCTGTACCAGCTGCTGGGCGGACGATCGCGTGACAGCCTGCTCACGTATGGCCACGCCAGCGGGACCGGGCTGCCTGAGCTGTTCAGCTCCATTCGCGAGCGCCTGGCCGAGGGGTACCAGGCCATCCGGGTGCAGACCGGGGTGCCCGGCCTCGAGGGCACCTACGGCGTGGCCTCAGGCGCCGCCAGCGGCAGCGAGCGTGCCTTGCCGGCCGTGGAGACCTGGGACACCAGTGCGTACCTGCGCCACATCCCCGGCGTGATCGAGGCCGTCCGCGCCGAGTTCGGCCCGCAGCTGCCGCTGCTGCACGACGTGCACCACCGCCTCACGCCGGTTCAGGCGGCCCGGCTGGGCAAGAGCCTGGAGGCGCATGACCTGTTCTGGCTGGAGGACGTGACCCCGGCGGAAAACCAGGAGGGTCTGCGGCTGGTCCGCCAGCACACCACCACCCCGCTCGCCATCGGCGAGGTGTTCAACACGGTCTGGGACTACAAGGGGCTGATCGAGCAGCAGCTGATCGACTACGTGCGCAGCCCCGTCACCCATGCCGGCGGCATCACCGGCCTGCGCCGGATTCTCGACTTCGCCGCCATCTACCAGATCAAGTCGGGCATGCACGGGCCGGCGGACATCTCGCCGGTGGGCCTGTCGGCCGCGATCCACCTTGGCCTGGCGATCCCCAACTTCGGCATCCAGGAGTACGCGCGGCACCCGGCCGACACCCGCCGGGTGTTCCGCGCCGGGTACACGTTCGCCGGGGGGATGCTGAGCCCGTCGGAGCAGCCGGGCCTCGGCGTGGAGTATGACGACGAGGCCGCCTCGGCCTTCCCCTACCAGGCCGCCTACCTGCCCGTGAACCGCCTGCGGGACGGGAGCGTCCACGACTGGTGACCGCGATGGTGCCGCCCGGCCCTGGGCCGGGCGGCACCACGCGGGAGGGTTAGCTGACGTTGAGTGCGGTGTCGTCGATGACGAACGACGTCTGGAGGCTGGAATCCTCTGAGCCGGTGAACTTCAGCGTGACGGTCTGCCCGGCGTAGCCGGAGACGCTGTAGGTGTGCTGGGTGTAGCCGGTGGCGTGGTTGAGGTTGGAGAAGGTGGCCAGCGTGGCCAGGACCGTGCCTGAGCTGTTGAGCAGCTGGACCTTCAGCGTGTCGTAGGCGGTGGTCTTGGTGGTCTCGGCCGTGTCGATGTGCAGCCAGAAGCTCAGGCTGTAGGTGCTGCAGCCGCTCGGCAGCGTGACCTTCTGAGCCAGTGTGTCGGTGTGCGTGGTGCCGTAGCCATCCAGCCAGGCGTCCCAGCTGCCGGAGTGCGGCGGCTCAGCGGAGTCATCGTTGATCACGCCGGCGGTCGCGGTCCACGGGGCCGCGCTGCCGGTCTCGAAGCCGGGGTTGCCGAGTAGCTGCGCGGCGGTGCAGCCGCCGCCTGACCCGGAGCCGACGGTCCAGGTGAAGCTGGCCGACCCGCTAGCCCCGGTGGTGTCCTTGGCGGTGACGGTCACCGAGTAGGTCCCCGCGGTGGTCGGGGTGCCGGAGATCAGGCCGCCAGAGCTGATGGACAGCCCCGTAGGCAGCCCGGTCGCCGAGTAGGTGAGCGTCTGGCCGGAGGCGGAGTCGCTCGCCGAGACCTGCAGGCTGACGGCCGTGCCCACGGCCGTGCTCTGGCTGCCGGGGTTGGTGACGGTCACCGTGTTGCCACCGCCGCTGCTGCCGGAGGTGAAGGCGGTCGTCCCATCGGGGGTGCCCCAGCCGGGAACGGAGGAGTAGCCGGATCCGACCGGGTACAGGCCGTTCGGCTCGTGGGTCCAGATGTCCTGCGAGGGGTAGCTGCCGCTGGCCGGGGTGCCGGCCAGCGCGAACACCGAGGCGATGATGGGGGAGGATTCTGAGGTGCCGCCCACCTGAAGCCAGCCGCCCTCGCTGTAGCTGTTGTAGATCGCCGCGCCGGTGTTCGGGTCGGCGTCAGCCGAGACGTCGTTGTCCTCGCGCTTGCTGCAGCCGGTCACCGAGCTGGACTGCCAGGACGGCGCGGGCTCATCGGCGGAGCAGCCGCCGCCCGAGTCCGACCAGTCGCTCTCGGTCCAGCCACGGGAGTTGCTCGAGGTGCTCAGCGTGGTCCCGCCGACCGCCGTGACGTACTCCGCCTCGGCCGGGAACTCGGGGCCGGGTGAGTCGCCCGCGGAGACGGTGATCGCCACGCCCGGGTGGTTGAAGTAGGTGTTGGCGTCGGAGGTCTCGCCGGAGTACTCGCTGCCGCCCCAGCTATTGGAGATGAACTTGGCGCCGGCCGACACGGCGGAGTTCTCCGCGGTGTACAAGTCGCTGTTGTCGTCGCTGTTGGCCTCGACCAGCGTGATGTGGCACAGCGGGCAGATGGCCGAGACCATGTCGATGTCCAGGGCCTCTTCCACGTCCCAGCCGGTAGATCCGGCCGCCGATGGCAGCGGGGAGGTGGCGCCGTTCTGGTTGACCTTGGTGAAGCACCCGGATCCGCACGCGGGCAGGCCGTACTGCGACCGGTAGGTGTTCAGGTCCGCCTGCGCGGTCGGGTAGTCGTAGGCGTCGACCAGGTACACCGTCTCGCCTGACCCGTCGGACGCGGCCGCCGAGGCGAGGTTGTAGGCCGACTGGAACTGCGACGGGCCGTACCCGGAGGGGGTCGCGGCCGGGCTGGCCGCCATCGAGGAGGCCGACTTCTGGGCCACGCCCGTGTCGATGAGCACCATGCACTGCCGGGTGACCTTGCTGGTCGACGTGGCGCACGCGTGCTTGAACCCGGCCGCGCCGCTTGCCGCGCCCTGCGCCGGGGCCGCGGCGGCGGTCGCCGCGCCTGCCGCGAGCAGGGCTGTGGCCGCCGCGAGGATGACCACGGCCTGCCGTAGGCGCGCGCCGGGTCGCGATGCGCGCCTGGTCCTGTCCAATCCGAATCTCATGCCTGCTCCTTCGTGAGCGTGCCAGCGCAGCACGAATCGAGCGGGAGACCGATGTTGCCGGGTGCTCTTCCGCTGGACCGTGACGATGCGCTAGTAAGGGGCAACGCCACGGATGCGGCGTCAAGCCTAAGATCACATTCAGACTTCTTTCCGTCAATACCTAGAAAAAAGACACATTGTCCAGGGTGCACACGGACATTCGCCCCCAATTGCGCTGCGCCCGCCGCGCCTAAGAGCAGGGGGACCCGTTCACCGTGAAGCTGGCGGGCGCGGCGTCGCTGTTCTTGTACGTCCCGGTGAAGCCGACTGTGACCGATCCGGACGGCGCGATCGTCGCGTTGTAGGACTCGGCAGTCGCGGTGACCTGCTCGCCGGACTGCACGTAGCTCGCGTTCCAGAGGCTGGCGATCTGCTGGTCGCCGGGGAAGGTCCAGGCCAGGGCCCAGGAGCCGATCGCCGTGCTGCCCGTGTTGGTCAGCGTCACCTGGGCCTGGAATCCGCCGCTCCACGAGTTGACCAGCGAGTAGGCCGCCGAGCATGACAGCGGGCCTGCCGGGGCGGTCGCCGTCGGCGTGCCCGAGCCGGTGGGGGTCGGCGTCGCGGTGGGGGTCGGGGTGGGCGAGGTGGTGGGCGTCGGCGAGGACGTGGCACTCGGGGTCGGGGACGCGCCTGGTGTTCCCGTGTAGAAGGTGGCAGGCGCGGCGAACTGCGACGTCCGGTCCTGGCCGTCGACCGCCTCGACCGCATAGGCGTACGCCGTGCCCGCGGTGAGCCCGGTGAGCGTGTAGGACGGCCCGGTGGTCGTGGCCACCAGTCGCGCCGCCGGCGCGAGCTCATACAGGCGGTACCCGGCCAGCGCGCTGGTCCCGGCCACGGAGGAGCCCCACGTCAGGGTGGCGCCGGTGGCGGTGACGGAGCTGGCCGACGGCGTGCCTGGCTCGGACGGCGGCAGGGCGTCCGACGCGGACAGCGACGTGTTGGGCGACGTGATGAACTCCGCGATGTTCGACGCGGGCGAGGCGAGGCCCTGGTTGTCCACGGCCTGCACGTAGTACCCGTAGGGCGAAGTGCGGGTGGCGTTCAGGCTGGTAAGCGTGTACGAGGTCGACGTGGTCGTCCCGGCCAGCGTGCCCGCGGAGGTGTAGACGTCATACCCGGCGATCGGGTTGCTGCCCGCGGTCGAGGCGGTCCATGACAGCGTGGCGCCGGTTGAGGTGACCGCGCTCGCCGTCAGCGAGCCGGGGGCCGACGGGGCCGACGGCGCGGACGCCACCGAGCCCGCCGGGGGTGGGGTGCCCCAGATCAGCGTGTTGCCGGAGTACAGCGTCATGTCGCTAACGGTGACCGGTGTCGCGCCGGCGGCGGACGGGATGCCCTGGAACGACCAGTCCTCGGCCGGGTTGTGCGCCGCGGGGAAGGTGATGCGGAACTGCACCTGGGCCTGGTAGTCGTCGCCGGTGTAGTCGGCCTCGCCGACCGGCTCGATGTTGAGGTTGCCGCATGCCACCTGCACGTAGTACGTCGAGTCCGCGTACTGGGTGGGGCCGGTCGCGGGCAGGCACTGGCTGTAGGACGAGCTGAGCGTGACCTGGCTGGGCGTCTCGCCGGGATCGAGGGTGAAGTAGTAGCGGAAGCTGGCCGCTGGCAGCTGCCGCGCGGGCCAGGCCGACTGGTTGTTGACCAGCGCCTTGATCTCGATGAAGTTGCTGGCCTCGTTGTTGACCGCGGCCTGCAAGTAGATTTGCGGGCCGTCCGGCGTTTCCGGCGCGGGGAAGCTCGCCGCGGGCGTGCCGCCGTACTGTACGGTCAGCGCGGCAAGGTCGCCGGAGAACAGCGCGTTGTAGTCGAGCGCGCCCTCGGTCTCCTGGTAGTTGGCCCGCTGGTCGGTGTACTGGTCATTGGCGGCGTCCGGCCCGCCCACCAGCAGCCCGTAGTCCAGGTGCCTGGTCTGCGCGGGGGTGGTCAGGTTGTCGTCCCAGGAGTCGTGCGCGGGCGCGTTGTGCGGGTACTGCGACCAGGCAGTGCTCGTGCCGTTGTTGGTGAACCCGACCTCGTAGCTCATGTTGTTCGGGTTCTGGCCGAGGATGTAGTTGATCTGCTGGACGGCGAAGTTGTGGTACGCCGTGGCCCGGGTCGGGTCGAGGTTGTTCGCGGTCAGGTAGTTGCTGAACTCAAGCGCGAGGTAGGCGGCGTTCGAGGAGTACCGCAGCGATCCCCAGGTGTTCAGGAACGCCTCGCCGCCGGGGGAGTAGCTGACTTCCGTGCCGTCGAAGCCGGTCGTCCACCAGTCCAGGTTGTCCTCGGCGTCGGTGATGTACTGCTGCTGGCCGGTGAGCTGGGCCATCCAGACGTAGTCGGCGAAGCTGTCGTCGTCCCAGTTGACCGTCCAGT
>Ga0335072_10001038_pt1 | contig 47673 bp, 33 predicted proteins | sample Lox_Sample_21_FD_206725 | JGI IMG/M metagenome (GOLD analysis project Ga0335072, IMG submission 206725) | Soil microbial communities from Loxahatchee National Wildlife Refuge, Florida, United States - Lox_Sample_2.1 | ecosystem: Environmental > Terrestrial > Soil > Wetlands | place: USA...
ATAAACGTACTATGTATCTAAAGTTCATATCAGCCCCAAGCGGCCATAACCGCGCGACAGCAATGAGGATATGAGACTTTAGAGCCATCGCCGTTCTCTCTTGATTGATAACTCAGGACAACCAACGCGGCGCCCCGTAAGCTTTCTTACAAATTGGAAGAAAGTATCGAACATTTTCATTTACCGGGCCAGTCCACCAGGAATATACTCGCTCCTGAAGCGCATTACCGGGATTCCTGCAACTTACCATTCACGTTATAAGTTAGCCGGGTGGGTCGCCTCTTGGTTTCCTGCCGGCATGGGAGGTCTGGTATGAACCCGACGCTCGACCCGGAGCCTCGGCCCGCATGGGCGCGGCTGGCCGGATGCCTGAAACGCGGTGAAAGAGTAGCCGCGGCCGCGGCTGAGTATTGTGCCGCCGGCCAGCGCGGAGCTGCCTGGCAAGCTTACTGCCTCGCCCAGTCGCAGTACCGCACGGCGACTGAAATGCTGATCCTCTCCTACGACCTCGCTCCCGGTCAGCGGGAGGAGTTGAAAGGGGGCATGGTGCAGCTTCGCGAGACCCTGGCGAAGCTGTACGTTGCAATTAACGGGGTGAGCCCGCACGAGATGGCTGCTTGCCGGGACGCTGAAATACCCAACCCGGAGATCTTTCGCAGAGAAGTGATGGCGGCCGGCCAAAGGCTTAGCCGGGCCCTGAGGCTCGAGGCCGAGTTTGGCCGGCTCTCCGCGGCGGACACGGAGTGCATCGACCTCCAGTTGCAAGAGGCCCGAAGCCTGGTAGAAGTCTCGCAGCAGGATTATGACCGGGCTCTCCTGCGCTACCGGGACGCCCTGGTGCGGTCCGCCGATTGGCCACGGCCGGCTCTCTCGCACAAGACGGTGCTCATTCTGGAGGACGAACCAATGGTGGCCTCATTTCTGAAGGCGGCCCTTGAAAACCGTGGTTCGCGAGTGCTGCATGCAGCCACGGGAGAGCTCGCCGTCACGCTGTGCCGGCATCATCAGGGCGCAATCGATCTGGTGATCGCGGACGTCATCCTCAGCGGCGGCGCTTACGGGATGGAAGTGGCTCGCCAGATCGCCCGCTGTGGCGCAGCGCTCCCGGTTCTGTTCATTTCCGGGCAACCGCGCGAGGCCTTGGAGAACCAGGGCCTTCTCGATTCGGGAGACGGCTGGTTTCGCAAAACCGATTTTCTGCAAAAGCCGTTCTCCCCCAGCCTGCTGGAGACGAGGGTGCCCCTGCTGCTGAATGCGTGAGCGGGATGCGTTGGGGAGGTGTCCCGCGAGAACCTCGCGGAGCTTACGCCGCTACTGCCTGGTGAATGTGTACGTCGCGCTGGCGCCCGCCGGCAGAATGCGCGTCACTTCCAGACTCAGCGTCTTGCCATCCGCGCCGGGAATCATCCTCGTCTTGGTGACCACGTCGCCATCCCCGTTGGATTCCATCATCACCAGCGCCGGACCGTTGTACCAGAACGACACCTTCCGGTCCTTCACCTTGCACTCCTTGGCGTCGATATTGCAACTCACGTCGAACGGCTTTTTGTTGACCGCCGATTCCGTAATCTTGACGCTGTCGCTATTCTGCTCGATGAGCAAGGTTTCGAATTTCAGCTTTCCCGGGCTGGAAGAAAGCTGCCACTTTCCATTGAGATCGGGGTGATCCGCTGCGAAAGCGGCGGCGGTAAGAACCGTCACGACAAGTATGGGCCGCATCATGGTGTGCCTCTCCGCGATTAGTTTATCCGCAAGAGCGGCCGGCAACTATACGATAAATTCCTTACGGCGGGACCTACTCGATTTCGAGCGTGATGTACATCAGCCGGCCGTCGCGTTCCACTTGCAGCACCATCGAGTCGCTGGCTTTCAACTGGTCGAGAAGCTTCCTTAGGGTCGCAACGTCCGTTACCGGCGCGTTGTTCAGAGCATAGATCACGTCGCCCAATTCGAGGCTGTCGCCGGAGTATGCCGAGTCGCCGGCGCGGGCCGCCACCACCACGCCATAATGCTGGCGCAGATCCGGCAGCAGCGCGGACACCCGTTCATCCACGTCGATTCCCAGAATTCCTAGCCGCTTCACCAGGTTCCTGGAGGGATCCACCATGTCGGCGAAGCGTTCGGGATCGCCGTGCCGCTCCACGGTCGCCACCTCGACGGTTTGCTTTTCGCCGTTGCGCACGATCGCCAGGTCCACTTTCGCCCCGACGGGATAGCGGTAGAGGTCTACCTCCAGTTGGCGTGCGTTTTCCTCGGTCTTGCCGTTCAAACTGAGGACAATGTCGCCCGGCTTGAGACCGGCCATGTCGCCCGGGCCGCCGGGATCGACATCCGACAGAAGCACCCCCCAATCCTGTGACAGTTTCAGTCCGGACGCCAGCTGCGGCGTGATCGTCTGGGCATACACTCCGATTTCGCTGCGGTGCACATGACCTTCCCGGCGAATCTGCTGGTAAACGTTGCGCACGATATTGCTCGGTATGGCAAACCCGAGACCTTCGCTTCCGCCGCTCTGCGAGAGGATGAAGGTGTTCAGGCCCATGACATTGCCGTCGGCATCCACCAGCGGGCCGCCGCTGTTGCCTGGATTGATGGGGGCATCGGTCTGGATATAGAGCATGGTGTCCTCGGGCTTGATCTGCCGCGCCACCGAACTGACCACCCCCATGCTGACCGAATTCTCCAAGCCTAGGGGATTGCCGAACGCCATCACCAATTGCCCCTGGCGCAGGCTGTCGGAGTCGCCGAGGGGAAGCGGAACGAGGTCGTCGCGGTCAACCCGAATCACCGCGACGTCCGTCTCGCGATCGATCCCGACGACGGTCGCTTCCAGCATTCTTCCGGACGGCGACACCCCGCCTCCGGCTTCTGGTGTGGATCCCTGGGCGATCCGCACGCGCACCTTGCGCGCATTCGATACGACATGGGCGTTCGTGACGATGTAGCCGTCCGCCGCCACCACCACACCCGACCCACTGGCACGCTGCCGCGTGACAATGGCTGCATTCGAACCAGACTCCCGGTCGTCAGTCAATACATACCCTGTCGAAAAGATCTGCACCACGGAAAGACTCACGCGGTGGGCAAGCGCCTCGAGTTGCCCGCTGAGATCATGAAGGGCGTCGCGTTTGGACGGCGCGGCGTCGGCCGGCGGCCGCGAAGGCGGATTTTTCTGGGCAAACCCAGACAGGGCAATGAGGAGAACAAGAGCTGGCAGCTTTGTTGGTCGAGTCATGGCGCACTCTCGCCCCAATAGTAGCAATTTCACTTCCGGCGATTCTGCGCCCGGCGGCAAATGGCTCGAAACGGCCATCTACAGATGGCCCGAATTGCCTCTGTTCATGGGAACGCGGAAGGTTCATGCTGAAGTTAATCCCCGTTACGACAGCGGGCGCACTCACCCCAATCACCCAAGCGCGCCCGCATTAAGTTCCAAAAAATTTTCGGATTTCCTCGGCGGCTTTGATTGCTCCGCCGGCCGCGTGCAGAGACTGCGCAATGCCTGCCGCGGCCGACGCATATCGAGGCGTGGAAATCACCGCCGCGACTTTCGACCGGATTTCTCCGGGGCTGAATCGCGCCGAATCCAGCATCATCCCGGCCCCAAGTTCGACAGTTCGCGAGGCAATCCAGAATTGATCGGCTGCCTGCGGCACGAGTACTACCGGAACCCGGTAAAAAAGCGCTTCCTGGACGCTGTTCATGCCGCCGTGGGTGACAAATGCCGAGGCGCGGCGCAGAATTTCCAGCTGCGGCACCCACGCCCGCACGATGGCATTGTCGGGTGCGTCCGCCGGCAGGGTGGAATCGCCGCCGGCCGCCACGATCACCTGCCACGGCGCACCTGCCAATTCCCACTGGCATTTGCGGAGGAAATCCGGCTGGCCGTAAGCCGTGCCGAGCGAGACCAGCACCAGCGGCCGGCCGTCGAGTTGCTCGAAGGGAAACGGCGGCGCATCCGGGCGGAACGAGCAGCACGGTCCGACGAACCGAAAGCGGCGCGCATCGAACTGTTCGGCCATCGGCTGGAACCGGCGCGAGGTGTAAACCAGGTTGATATCTCCATAGGTCTGGAGCAGTTCCGGCGGCGAGGGCAGCCCGGGAAGACGATAGCCCCGAAGCCGTGCCTGGCAACGCCACCGAAATCCCGCGCACCACTCCGCGGTCAGCCGCGGATCTTCCACCGGCCGGCCGGGCGCCGAGCCGTAGCGCGCGTCGATAGCCTCATTGATCAGAATGCTCGGCACCGAACCAACGGACGGCAGGGCGAGGAGTTGCGCCACCATCCGCCCCCACGGAGCGAAACTGTCGAACATCACGTGAGTAGGGCGCAACCGGCGCACTGCCGCGAGATGATCGTCGAGCACCGCGCCGGAAAAGTCCAGCAGCGTTTCCAAGGTGGTGGTAAGCTGCGCGAACGGTCCCGGACCGGTGGCCGGCATGCGCATCCGGCGGGTATAGGAGCAAAACTCGGCGCCTGTCTGTTCCACCGCGCGCGCGAAGGAAGCCGTAGAGTAATAGGAAATCTGTTCGCCGCGGGCAACCAGTTCACGGATCACCGGGAGGGTGGGATTCACGTGCCCAGAGGCGGGAAAGCTGAAATAGACAATCCGTTTACCCAATGGTGTTGAAAAGCGTGCCCGCCGAATTGCTGCCAGTCCCGAACAGACCCTCTGTCAGGGTGGATTGCGCTACCGCCTGATCCTGCGCCGTCTGCTCCGCGGGCGTCAGGGTCGCACCTTCATTTTCCAGGGTTTGCAGCAGGGTATTGCTGCCCGCGGCAGGCGACGCGGGGATTCCAAACAGGGTATCTACATTCGAAACGGAGGAACTGGATGGCGAGGAAATGCCGAACAACGCGTCAACGTTCGCCAGTTGGGTCGCTTCCTCGCTTAATTGAACGATATCCGCTGCTGGAGCCTTGTCCAGCGCGCTCACCGCCGCTTGGGAATTCAAAACCGGCGAATTCACGTTGCTCAGCGTCTGCAACAGATTCGCAACACCAGGATTGAGCGAAGAGGAAACCGAACCCATCTGTACCTCCACTTGCTTATCGACGATTTGCGGGCGCTTCTATAGCTTTTTTTCGAACCGCGTCATCATAATTGAGGAATCAGCCACTTATGAGTAACCACGAGGGCCAAAACACGCTCGATCCAGCGGATTGGCCGGCTTTTCGCACCGAGGCGCACCGGATGCTCGACGATATGCTCGATTACATTCGCGATATCCGCTTTCGGCCGGTGTGGCAGCCGGCGCCCCAGGAGGTCCGCGACCGTTTCCGCGCCGAAGTCCCGGTCGATCCTGTGGAGCTTTCGGCAGTCCGCGAGGAATTTCTGCGCGATATCCTGCCATACGCCGCCGGCAATGTACACCCGGGCTTTATGGGCTGGGTGCACGGCGGTGGAACGCCCGTTGGCATGCTGGCCGAGATGCTGGCGGCCGGCCTGAATGCCAATCTGGGCGGGCGCAATCACGTGCCCATCGAAGTGGAACGCCAGCTCGTCCGGTGGATGCGGCGAATTTTCGGATTTCCGGAGAGCGCCACCGGCCTGTTCGTCACCGGCACCTCCATGGCGAACCTGATCGGCGTGCTGGTCGCGCGCGACGCCGAATTGGGATTCGAAGTACGCGGTTCGGGGGTGGCCGCAAGTTCGAAACGCCTGGCCGCATACGCCTCCTCGGCGGTACACGAGTGTATCGCCAAGGCCCTCGACATCGCCGGCATCGGCAGCGACGCGCTGCGGCCAGTTTCAGTGGATGAGCGCCATCGCATCTCGCTCGACGCGCTGCGCGAGGCCATCGCCGCCGACCGCCGCTTGGGGTTCACACCGTTCCTGGTAGTAGGGACAGCCGGAACGGTGGATACCGGGGCGATCGACGATCTAAATGGGCTCGCCGGCCTGTGCCGCGACGAGCATCTCTGGTATCACGTGGATGGCGCGTGCGGCGCTCTCGCCATGCTGGCGCCCGATCTGGCGCCGCGCCTCGCCGGAATCGAACGAGCCGACTCGCTGGCCTTCGATTTTCACAAGTGGGGACAGGTGCCCTACGATGCCGGATTCATCCTGGTGCGCGACGGCGTTTTGCATCGTAATACCTTCGCCAGCTCGGCGGCCTATTTACGGAGGGAACTTCGCGGGCTCGCGGCTGGCGCGGACTGGCCCTGCGACTATGGCCCCGACCTTTCCCGCGGATTCCGGGCGCTAAAAACCTGGTTCACTCTGAAGGTGCATGGCACGCGCGCGCTCGGCGCCACGGTTTCGCGTACCTGCGCGCTAGCCCGCTACCTGGAATCGCTCGTCGCCGCCACGCCCGAACTGGAATTGCTGGCGCCCGTGGAATTGAACGTGGTTTGCTTCCGCTACCGCTGCGAAGACGCGCAGCGCCTCAACCCGCGCATCGCGATCGAACTCCAGGAATCGGGCGTTGCCGCGCCTTCCACGACCATTCTCGATGGCCGGATCGCCATCCGGGCGGCGATCGTCAATCACCGCACCAGCCGGCTCGAAATCGATCGCTTGGTCGAAAAGACGGTCGAATTGGGTCGCGCCATGGAAGCCCGCGCCGCCGCCAGCCGGGTGGCGGATGCGCCCCGCCCCCCGCAGCGCGCCCGCGAAGAAGCGCTGCACGATCTCGATATCCGTCTCGCACGGAATCCCGAAAGCGTCAGCCTGCGCTTCGAACGAGCCGGCTTGCTGGCCGAACTGGGCCGATCGCTCGAAGCCCGCGACGCTTATATCGAGCTGCTCTGGCGCGATCCCTCGCATCGCCTGGCTCTGAACAATCTCGGCACGCTGCTCTATGGCATGGGTTATCGCAGCGCCGCGCGCACGGCCTATGCGCAAGCTGTGGCGCGCCATCCCGGCGACCCCATGAGCCATGTAAACCTCGGCAACATCCTGCACGAGGCGGGCGAATACGCGGCCGCGCGCGAACACTTCGAAGCCGCGCTGCGCGCCGACTCCCACCACGCCGAAGCGCACCAGGGGCTGGCCTACGCGCTCGCCGAATTGGGCGATTCGGCCGGCGCCGGCCTTCACCGCCGCCTGGGTTTTCAGGATCGCGCCCTTCGCACGCTTCCCTATCGGGGACAGGGCTCGCCGGTATCGTTGCTGCTGCTGGTCTCCTCCACAGGCGGAAATATTCCCACACGCCACCTGCTGGACGACCGCGTTTTTCAGACGCACGTGGTGGTGCCCGAATTCTACGATCCCAAAATCCCGCTTCCTCCCCACCAGGTGGTTTTCAATGCGATCGGCGATGCCGATCTCGCGGCGGAATCACTGGCGGCGGCGCAGTCCATCGTGGCGCTCAGCGAAGCGCGCGTCGTCAATCCGCCATCGGCCGTGATGGCCACGGGGCGCGCCGATCACGCCCGGCTCGGCCGACTGCCCGGCGTGGTAATACCCCACACCGTCACGCTCGCGCGCGAGCTGCTGACTTCGCCCGACGGTCCGGCAGCGGTGGCGCGCCATGGATTCCACTTCCCGCTTCTGGTGCGAACTCCGGGATTCCATACCGGACGCCATTTTTTGAAGGTGGAAAGCGCGGCGGCACTCGCTCAAGCAGTCGAGCAGCTGCCAGGCCGGGAAATCACAGTGATCGAGTTTCTCGAAGCCCGCGGCGCCGATGGCAAGGTGCGCAAATACCGCGCCATGATGATCGGCGGCCGGCTTTATCCGCTGCACGTGGCGATTTCCAGCCACTGGAAGATCCACTACTTCTCCGCCGAAATGGCGGAACGGGCCGACCATCGCGCCGAAGATGCCGCGTTCCTCGAGAACATGCCTGGCGCGATCGGCGGCCGGGCCATGGAAGCGCTGGCGCGCATTCAATCCACGCTTGCTTTGGATTACGCGGGCATCGATTTCGGTTTGAATCCGGCAGGCGACGTCTTGTTATTCGAGGCGAACGCCACGATGGTGGTGAACCCGCCGGAGCCTGACGAACGCTGGGCGTACCGGCGTCCGGCGGTGGACCGGGTCTTTGCAGCGGTGTGGGAGATGCTGACTCCTACTGCCCGATCGTAATCACCGCGCCGGTCTGGGTACTCGTCCCGTTGACGGTCGCCACCACCGGTCTTTGCGGCGATGCGGCAAAGGCCGACTCCTACTGCCCGATCGTAATCACCGCGCCGGTCTGCGTACTCGTCCCGTTGACGGTCGCCACCACCGGCGTGTCGCCCGCGGACAAACCCGCCGGCACCGTCACGTTGAACTGATAGAGCCCTGGCGCCGACAAGCCCGCGAATGACGGCGTGACCGGCACGCCGCCGATCGTCATCGAGACGGTGTTCGTCAGCGGCTCGCCGCCCGCCGGAATCTGGCCGGCCGGCACGGAGGGGCTGGTCGGGCCGAATCCCACACCATACAGGATGATGGTTTCTCCGGGCGCCGCGGGCGTGGCACTGGCATAGAGGCTGGTGGGCGCGAGCAGGCTGTAATTCAGATGCTGCGCCGCGATGTGGGTGTTGTCGAACGTCAGAAACGCGGGCGAGACTGCGTTCTTCTCGACCATGAAAGAATTGCTCGGCTGCCCCGCTACCGTCACCACCAGCGGAACCATTCCCGTCGTGGGATCGTCCGGCGCCAGCACGTTAATCTGCTTCGAACTCACGTAGTAAACATACGCGGCGATGCCGTTGATCGTCACCGAGACGCCCTGAATTTGCGTGGGCAGCGCGCTGTTCACGAAGTCGTTCGCCTGCCAGGTGTAGGTAAGCTGCGAAAGATTCGTCCCGAAGATGGCCACATACGTGGCCGAAGCGATGTTGGTCTGGTACCCGCCGGCATTGGCCACACCCGCGATCGCCGGCGCCGGCGGCGTACCGGTCACCGTAACGGTGACGGGAATTGTCACCGGGGTAACGCTATTGTCCGCCGCCGCAATCGTGATCGTGGCATTGTTTGTTCCCGGCGGCAGATTCTGCGGCGTCACCGAGACCGATGGCGTCCCGGGAAGCGATCCCGACGCCGGCGACACGGCGACCCAATCGGCGCTCGTCGCGGCTACCCAGTTGAGCGAACCACCACCCGCGTTTTCGATCGACAAACTCTGCGCCGCCGGAACCGCGCCGCCCGAGCTATAGGTGAAAGCCAGCGCCGCCGGCGAGACCACCAGAGACGCCGGGGCAGCCGAAACCACCAGTGTCACCGAAACCGTCGCGGGGCTGTTCGAGGCTCCCGTGCCGGTGATGGTGACCGTGCCGGTGTAGGTGCCTGCCGTCAGTTGGCCGGGGTTCACCGTAACGCTCACGGTGGAGGGGGCGGTTCCGGTGAGCGCGCTCAAGCTGAGCCACGTGGCTTGCGACTGTACGCTGGCCGACCACGCAAGCGTGCCCGTTCCGCCGTTCGCGATGGTAAACGATTGCGACCCCGGCGGCGAGCCGCCCAGCGTGTAGGCGAAATCCAGGCTGGTGGACCCCAACTGGAGCGCGGGGGCGGAAACCGCCGCCAGCGCCCGCACCCCAATGGCATCGACGCCGCCGACTCCATTGACTTGCAGCGTCTGGTATCCCGTCAGCGAGGATGGCAGCGTTACCGTGATCGCCGTATTGGTCCAACTGCCGACGCTCAGCGCCGTCGGGGTGGTTGCCCCCGCCGGGGTGGCGTATACCTTGCAACTGGCGCACTGCGATCCGAACTGTTCTCCGGCAATGGTAAGTGTGCCGCCCGAAGTCACCGCGGTACCGGGGGTGGTGGTTGGGGTCACGGCGCCGGTGCACGTGGTCGATCCCGGCGGGCAGGAAATCGCCAGATTCAGCTTGCAGCGGTACGACGCGAAAGTTCCGATCTGCACCTGGAGCGCGCCGCAGTTGTAGGTTCCGAGCGATGAACTCGTCGCCATGAAGTCGCTGGCCACGTTTCCGCTGACGAAATCGATATAGTAAATCGTCCCGAAGTTCCCGCCGTCGATCATGGCGGCGTTGCCCCACGTCACCGCGCTCAGATCGGTGGCGTACCCGTCCTGGATATTCTGCATGGCGAAAAATCCGCCGCCGTTGGTAGAGAGCCACTGGTCATTAGCGGGCGAGGTGCCGGTGGTCTGCCACGTGGTATTGCCGGCCAGAAACGAACGCACGATCACGCCCGTGAGCTGAGTGGTGCTGTTGACGTTGGCGATGCCGGGGGCATTGCAGTTGAACGCGCCGAGAAGCGAGGTGTTGATCCAGGCAGACGGATCGACCTGGCAATACGGCACCACGCGCGTCGGATTGAACGATGGCGCCGGCGTCACGAAACCAAGCGACGCGCTGGTGGTGGAGACAAATCCGTCGCTCGCGTTGCTCAGGGTGGTGGAGTTCAAGGTAGCGTACGCGCCGGCATTGCCCACCACTGCAATCGCGTTTACGCCCGCCAGATCGTCGCCGCGCTGATTCCAGGTGGCCAGGTTCCACAGCAAAGCGCTTCCGGGGATCAGTTCGGCGCCCTGCGATCCCGCCTGAAATGCGGTGGTGAGATTGCCCGTCACGAACGACCCGAAATTCGGCACCCCGATCATCACCAGATTGTGGATGAGCGGGCTATAGGGAGGCAGGTACGCTTCGTTGGTCTGCAACCCTTCGAGATACGCCCGCACAATCAGGCCGCCGATGCTGTGCGCCACCACATCGATTTGCGTCACTGGCGTTCCGTCGTCATACTGAATGGAATTCAGAAAAGTGTTCAGGTCGCCGCCGAGCGTTTCGATCGAGGCATTGGCGGCCTCCAGGCAATTGTCGAACAGATACACCACCGGAACGCCGTCCTGCACCAGGTACTGGGCGAGGTTGCCGAACGTGACGGATGAACTGCTCGAAATGGTGCACGAGCCGGAATAGCCGGCAATCCAGCCATTTACCAGCACCACCGGGGCCCGCGTGGCGCTCTTCGGCACGGTTTGGCGCGGTTTCACCACCACGTCCACCTGCACCGCCATTTCATCACCCGCCGCGCTCGCGCCCGAGAGCTGCACGGTGTATGTACCCGGCGTGGCCTTGGAATTCGGCGCGAGAAGGATCTTGTCGCGCGCTTCATCCGGCGCCATCACCAGGCCCGCCACGTCTTTACCATCGATGGTCACGCGCCGCGACTTCGCCTGCAGCATGAAACTGAGCGTGGGAGAATCGACCGGCACCTCGATCGATTCGCCTACGCGAACCTGGTATTGCGTCTGAAGAACGGCCATCGGCCGGGGAGTTTGAGCGGCGGCGCAGAACGCGCCCGCGAGAAGCCACCCGCCGACAACCCGAAAGTCGCGGAGCACACTTCGGGCAGGCCTCTTCCTCTGACTTTGCATGCTACTATTCAGGACGCGCTTCCGGCCCCAAACGCGCAGGCGATTTTGATTCCCGCATGATAAGATTGCGGACGGCACTCCAGGAGTTCGCATGAAATTCCTTTTCCTCCTTAAAATCGCTGCGGGCACGATCGGCGCGGCCGCATTCGCCCTGGCGCAAAGCCCCGCGCCTAAAGCGCCGCCGGCCATGCCGCCCGGCCCCGATCCCAACTCGCAGTACCGCCTCGGACCCGATTCCATGCCGGAACCGGGCGTTCCGCAAGGCCAGATCCGCGGCCCGTTCACTCTGCCGTGCAACGTCTATCCGGGCACGCAGCACACCTATTGGGTCTACGTGCCGGCGCAGTATGACCCCGCCGTGCCCGCCAGCCTGATGATTTTCAACGACGGCCAGGCATTCATGGCCGAAGACGGCGACATCCACGCGCAGCACGTGATGGACAACCTGATCTACCGCCGCGAAATCCCGGTGATGATCGGCGTTTTCATCAATCCCGGCCGCCGTCCCGACCAGCCCGAGCCGAACCTTTCCGAATGGGGAGACCGCACCACCAACCGCCCCGCCGAGTACAACACGCCCGACGACAAGTACGCGCGCATCATCGTGGACGAACTTCTGCCCGCGCTCTACAAGGACTACAACATCTCCAAGGATCCCGAACAGCACGGCATCGGAGGATCGAGCTCCGGCGCCATCGCGGCTTTCATGGTGGCGTGGGAGCGGCCCGACCAGTTCCGCAAGGTGCTGAGCAACGTCGGCAGCTTCGTGAACCTGCGCGGCGGACAGGTGTATGCCGATCGCGTCCTGGCATCGGAAAAGAAGCCCATCCGCGTGTTTTTGTGTGACGGCCGCAACGACAACCGCGGAATCGGGCGCGGCGGTCAATACGATCAGGATCGCGACTGGTTTTACCAGAACGTGCGCCTGATGAAAGCCCTCACCGCCAAAGGCTACGACGTGAACTATTCCTGGGGGATGAATCTCCACGGGCAGAAATTCGGCGGCGCCATCATGCCCGACATGATGCGCTGGCTCTGGCGCGACGGCCCCGTCTCCACCGATCCGAACGACATGGTGGAACGCAGCTTCCGCGGTCCGGTCAAAAAGTAACGGCACGATTCCGGTACAATCCATAAGACAAGGGGAATCCGCATGAAGCTCACGATCATGATGGCCGCGGCGATTTTCGCGGCGCAAATCGGCGGCGCTCAAACACCCGAAGGCAAGACCGCCGAGCAGGTCTATAAAAACATCCAGCAACTGAAGGGCACGCCGGCCGACCAGTTGATTGCCTCCATGCAGTTCATTTCGGTTTCGCTGGGCGTGGAGTGCGACGCCTGCCACGTGGCCGACCGGGCCGCCGACGACAAGAACAACAAAAAGACCGCGCGCGAAATGATGGCGATGACCGCGGCTATTAATAAGGATAGTTTCCGCGGGCGCCAGCAGGTGACCTGCTACTCCTGTCATCGCGGGTCTTTGCACCCCGCCTCCGTCCCGCCCGTGCAGGATTCCGATTCCCCCGCGGCCCACTCGCCGGCCACGCCGGCTGCGTCCGCCAATGCGGCTCCCCCGCCCACCGTGGATGACATCATCAATAAGTACCTCGCCGCCGCCGGCGGAGCCGATGCCATGAAAACCGTCACCAGCCGGACCATGAAGGGCACTCTGATGGCGATGGGTAACGAGACGGCCATCGATCTTTACACCAAGGCGCCCAACAAGCGCGTCTCCATCGCCCACATGTCGCCCACCAGCGATAGCTATACGGCATTCGATGGCACCGTCGGCTGGCTGGCCACGACCGGACGCCCCGCGCGCGAGATGTCGCCGGCGGAAGCCTTCGCCGCTTCGCTCGACGCCGATTTCAACCTGGTGGCCGATCTCAAGCAGATCTTTCCGCAGATTCGCCGCGGCCGGCCAACGGAAATCGGCGGCGCGCCCTGCGAGACCCTCAGCGCCAGCAAGCCCGGCGAGCCGCCCGTGAATCTCTACTTCGACCAGCAGAGCGGCCTGCTCGTCCGCATGGTGCGCTACTCGCAGACGCCCATGGGCCGCATGCCCACCCAGATCGATTATGCCGACTACCGCGAGATGGGCGGTGTCAAGACTCCCTGGCGCTGGACTCTCGCCCGCGCCAATGGCCGTTTCACCATCCAGCTCAAGGAAGTGAAAGTCAACCTGCCGGTCGAAGACAGCAAGTTCACCAAGCCCGAAGGCGAAATGAAATAGCGGTCAGTTCAGATTCAGCGTCTGGATGGCCGGCTCGTAGGCATCGAACCGCGTAGGGCCGGCTTCCCGGCGGTATCGCCACGAGAGCGTCAGCAAGACAGCAGCGCTCACCAGGACCAGCGCCCCGTACCAGAACCGCTTTTCCAAATCTGCTTCCAGGTCCGCCAGGTTGAAGCTGTAATAGCTGAAGCCATAAAGATACGCCGCGAAAAGAATGGATAGATTCGTTCGCCCCGGAAAGTAGGAGCAGGTGAACGGCACCTTGTCGAAGGTCCAGAAAATCGCTTCGATCAGCAATGCTCCCGCGGCAAACTGAAAGAGCAACTCGAACGGCACGCGGCGCGTGCCCCAGACAGCGACTTCGGCGGGGACGAGCAGGAGCAGCACGGGCGCGAGCCCGCTGATGAGCACCCGTTTCCGCGTCACGGCCCGCGCCATTTCCGCCCAGCGCGATTCGGTAATGCGGAACAACCAGTTCGCCGGGAGCTCGGCGGGGAACTGAAAGACCGCGCGAAAGCCGGAAATCACGAAGAACGCCACCAGGAACGGCACGGCGCGCGCACCATCGTGCGAGATCGCCAGCTTGCCCGCCCGCACGGCCGTTCCGAAAATCAGCGCCAGCGAAATACCCACGCTCAAGTATGTCGCCAGGAATAGCTGGTGCTTGCGGCTCCGCGCCAGCGTCTTGCCGCTGAACCGAAAAATAGCGCGCTCTTCCGGCGACCGCGCGAGAAGGGCCGGCGTCTGCACGGAGTGCGCGCGCGGGCGCGAATCCTCCGCTTCCAGCGTGCGCCGATATTGGCGGCGGAAACCGGCCGTCCAGGCCATCGCCAGCAGCGCTACGGCCGCTGCCAGCGTGCGGATGGCATGTATGCCGAGCACGGCGAACAAGCCATGCGGGTTCGGAAAAAAGAGATCGTAAAACCCCATGAACCACACCGGCGGGAAGAACCATACCCAGACCTGGCGATGTTCGGCGGCCGGCCTGAGAAGTTGCGCGTAGATCGGGAAGGTCAGCAGCGACAAAATCATCAAGCCCATTCCGCACATCTGGATGTATGGCGAAATCCGCCGGAACAGCCGCGGCGACGTGACGTTGATGAGGACTCCCTGCAATGCCGCGACGCCGATGAAGGCGAAGGCCGAAACTCCCACGGTACCTGCGATCTCCGCCAGCACCAGGCGCAGCCCGTTTCCGCGAAAGCGCGCCGAGAAGCTCATGAGCACCGTGAACAGAATGGGGAAGACGTTGACGGCGGCAATCAGCAAACCCAGAAACCTGGCCAGCGCCGTGAATTGCGCGGCGAACAGATCGCGCAGCCGAATGGGGAACGGCGCCAGGACCAGAAAATCGCGGCGGGTCGGAAACAGCATATCCCATTCGAAGAATGCGGTGAAACCGATTACTGCAAATGTGAACGCGGGATGGAACAGTTGCACTTGTCGCAGCGCCCACGCCAGATTGGCGCCATGCTGGCGGTCGAGGTAGCTGCCCACCATGGGCAGCGAGAGATAGGCCACCACAAACCCCGACGTGGCAAGCAGGCCCAGAACCTGGTGGATGTTGGTCTGGAATCCGCCGCCGGGTGAAACTTCGTCGCTTTCGAAGAAGCGGCCTTCAAAGAGCCTGAACAGCAGACGAAAAGGCGACCGGGGATTCATCCTTGCCCCTAACGCGCGATGACCGACGCGATTTCCTGCGCGCGCGCTTCCATATCCTGCTGCTCCACGAGTTGCGTAAAGATCCCTTCCAGATTCGGCAGGTGCATCAGGCCGCGCAGTCGGCCCACGGAGTCATCCGCCACGATGCGCCCGCGATAAATCACCACGATGTGCTCGCACACCTTTTCCACCAGTTCAAGGATGTGCGAGATGTAAAGGATGATTTTTCCGCGCGCGGCGAGCGTGCGCAGCAAGTGGCGGAACAGCAGCGAGTTGGCGATATCGAGTCCCGACTGGGCTTCATCGAAGATCAGCACTTCGGGGTCGTGCAGTAGGGCTGCGGTAATCAGGACGCGCTGCTTCATTCCCTTCGAGTAGGCCGAGATCGGGACCCAGCGCGCATCGCGCAGAGAAAGCAGTTCGAGTAATTCGTTCGCCTTTCGAGTGACCCGTTCTTCCGGGAGCCCTCGTAGTCCGCCGGCGAGTTGCAAATATTCGAGCCCGGTCAGATAACCGTACAGATTCGGTTCCTCGGGAACGTAGCCGAGGCGCTGCTTGAAGCCGGTGGCATCGTCGCGGATATTGCGCCCTTCGAGCAGGATGCTGCCTTCGGTTGGGTGCAGCAGGCCGGTTATCATTTTCACCGTGGTGGATTTGCCGGAACCATTTGGCCCCAGATAGCCGGCAATCTCGCCCGGGCGCACGCTGAAGGTGACGTGGTCCACGACGGTCTGTCCGCCGAACCGCTTGGTCAGATCGCGCAGTTCGAGCATGACGCGGGCCCCTTTTCGTTCAGGTCGAGCGAAATCGGTTTGCGCCCGCGGCATGCCCAGACTGCCAGCAGGGAAATGTACGGAGTAAAGAAAAGCGGCAGCAGCACAGCGTCCTGGAGCGTGTGAAAATAGGTGACTGCGTCTCGCCCCTGCCGCAGTGCATCCACCGAGATCATGCCTCCGACATAGCCCAAAAGCAACGCCAGTGTGATCGCCGGCACGCGCACCTCCGCCGTCGATAGCCACGCCGGCAGAGCCAAACGGAAGAACTCGGCGATCGCGCGCCGCCAGGCGCGGACGGCGCCCCGGAAATCCGCGTCACGCAGTTCGTCGCCGAAAACGAGGACCATTTCCTCGCCATAATCGCGCCGCAAATCCTGGGGATAAAGCCTGACCAGCCAGCGGTAAACCCGCGTGTTCATGATTTCCCCTCCGCCGGCCACAGATGCAGCGCCTTCGACTTTCGCATTACTGCCTCCATGCGCTTCATTTCGCCCATCAGCGCGGATTTACCCGGCTTGGCGAGGCTATAGTACCGGCGGCGCGGGTCGCCGTCTTCCGGTCCGCTCACTTCCTCGATCCAGCCCGAGTCGACCAGGCGCTGAATCGTGGTATACAGTGTTGCCGGGCCCATTTCGAACTGGCCGTCCGAAAGTTTGCGCGACTCGCGCATAATCGCGTATCCGTGCTTGTCCCCCGTGGCCAGCGCGAACAGCACCCAAAAAGTCGCGGGAGGCAACGGCTGATCCGTCTGCGGCATATCTATCCTAATTGTCCGTCAGGCCAGCGTCATCCCGCCGGCCTCCAGCCGCCCTCCGGGAAGGATTCTTCCTTTGATCGAAGTGCTTTTCGGGCCGTGCACCTTCACCTCGGCCGCCTCGAAGGAGGCCTGCGCCCAAACCCACCCCGCCAGAAGCAAGCCAATCGAGCCTTGACGATTGATGCTCATGGTTTGATATATCATGCTATGATATATCGAGTCAAGAGCCAATTTCCCGCTGCTGGTGCTCGGTCAGCGGGCTTTCGCCGCCATGAAGAAATTCACCAGGTTGCCGTCCGGATCCCGGAAGTAAACCGACCGCGTCCCCCACGGCTGAGTGGTAGGCTTTCTTACCCAAGTTTTGATCAGCGGCTGGAGCCGCGAATATTCCCGGTCGACATCGGCCACCTGGAATTCCAGAATCGCGCTCCGGTTGCGGCCCGCGTGCGCGGATCCCGGAATGTATTTCTCCTGTGCCTGCGCTGAAAAGATCGCGAGCACGGCGCCACCCGTGTGAAATTCTGCATAGTCGTCTCCCGTGCGCTGCGCTTTGATTCCCAGAACGCTCTCGTAGAAGTTCACGAGCCGGCCAACGCCGGCCGTGATTAAACACGTGTTCCGCAGTATCGGAGCAGGCTGGGACTGCGCGCTGCCGGCGCCCGCGACCGCCGCGAGACCGGCGAACAGGGTGAGAAGTTTCATGGCGATTCTTCTCCTCATCGCGCCAGCGCGAACACCGGGTAGATATCCACGGGAATATCTTTTGTCACCTTGAGCGCCGCGGTCAGTTCCGCCGGCATGGTATCGTACTTCGCCAGCAGCGCCTCGGCCCGCGCGCGATCGCCGGTAGCTTCAATCGTCAACAATTCCTTAGCCAGCGCCGCGATTACTGCCGGAATCCGATCGTAATGCACCGTGTACCGCCCGCCTCCATACGTCACCGCGCCTCCCTGGAGCAAATAGTTGAACTCCATCATCTCCGCGCGCCCGTGCGCCTCGCCGGTGCCGAAGCGCAGCGTCCGGAACAGGCCGGCGACATACGACGCGTAATCCTCCTCCAGCCGGTCCTTCGGCATCGCGCCGTGATTCACCAGCCATGCCAGCCCGAACATCCCCACCACGTCCGCCTTGGCTTCCTCCAGCCCCGAATAGGCCGGCCCGATGGCTTCGTTGATCGGCAGTTGCTTGCCGTTCCGCCGCGCATACACCGGTCCGAGTTCGTGCGAAATCTCGTGCATCAGAGTGCCGGCCATATAGCCCTCGCCCGAAGCCTTAGCCGCCTGTTCCGCCGGCATGAGCAGCCTCGCGATCGGCAGGATCACGTAGTTGACGCGCGCATCCATGAAATTCTTGAAGAAGATTTTCTTGCTGCCTTTTTCCGCATGAATGCGCGGATCGTTGGGCAGATTGTCGGCCACTGCCTGGTAGCCGTGCAGCAGGTCGCCGGCGCGGTCGGGCGCATCCATCACTTCCATGGGCGAAAGATGGCCCGCCTTCGACGGACGGTCGGCTGCATCGATCGGGAGCGCATCCTGGATCTGCGCGACATACCTCTGGTATACCGCTAGCTTGGCGCTTTCGGCCTCGTTACGAATCAGGATAGACGCTCCATACGATGTTTTCACCGCGAGTAAGTCATCGAGATAAACTTCATACGGCGCGAAAATCACGTCAAACTTAGGAGCTTTTAAGTCGAGCCATGCGAGATCGCTCTTATAATAGTCGTCCGAGAGCAGCGCGTCGGCCCGCAGGCGCAGAAAGTTGGCGAACGCCGGGTCCGCGCTGAGCGTGGCGGCGTCGCGCAGATCCTGAGCCATCGGCGCGAGGAATTGCCTGTACTCCTCGCGATACGGCACGGCAATCAGGCGGCCGCCCAGCCGCTTGACCACGGTGTAGGGGTTGTATAGGGCCGCTTTCTCGGCGGGATGCTGCGCCACGTATTTTTCCATGGCATCGCGCGTCAGGTCGTGCGGGTATAATTCATGCCCCGGAGGCATGGGCTGATTGCCTACGAAAGGCCGGTTCTCGTCGAGCAGGTCCCATCGGCTGCCCATGATGCCCAGCAGCCGCTTGATGGTCGGATCGGTAGTAGTTCGATAGAGTTCCAGACCGGTGAGATCGCTCTGATGCCAGAAAACCTCGTCGAGCAGGCGGCAGGCGTCGGCGAGTTTGTCCACCATCTGGTGTTCTTTGGGCGAAAGACCTGCCGGCTCCGGCATGTCGACCCTTTTCCATTTCGCCAGACGCTCGGCGGGAGTGAGTTGTGCGAACGCTGCGGCGGCGGCCAGCGCGACGGTAACCATGGAGCGTGCGATCATGCCGCCATCATACCGCGTCGGAATTTAGCCCAACCTCGTAAGATTCCCAGCGTGTCAAGTCGAGTTGCACAGCGATAGAATCGGTAACATAACGGCTATGCCTGAAGCGCCAAATCGGACCGGGCAGCCGAGTCATATCTCGGGTGTGTATCGTTCCGTCTGTCACGACGAAACGCGGACCGTTTTGGAAGGCCAGACGTTTCCCACGTGCGGGTATTGCAACACGGCGACAACCTGGGTGGTGATCAAACGGACCAAGCCGTTCGACGCGCCGGCGCCAGGCCGGAAGTAAACTTAACCGCCAACACCGGCGGCTCTACCTTGCGCCTTTTCGCCTTGCGCCTTCTGTCTCCAGGGCCTGTTTCCCGGCTTTTGGCTCCCGGCCCCTGCCTCCTCGCTCCTAACTCCCAACTCCTGGCTCCCTGTAACCTCCCGCCGTTCGCCCGGTATTAACGAGAGAGCCATGTCACATCTGCTCAGTTATCTTCGTTATGCCCTGCGGCAGTTCCGGAAGTCGCCGGGCTTTACCACCGCCGCCGTCCTCACTTTAGCCCTGGGAATCGGCGGGACCACCGCGATTTTCACCCTCATCGACGCCGTCATGCTCCGTTCTTTGCCGGTTTCGGATCCGGGCAGCCTTTACCGCATCGGAGAGGGCGACGATTGTTGCGTGGAAAGCGGTCCCCAGGATCGCTGGGGAATGTTTTCCTACGCCCTGTATGAACGGCTAAAAGCCGCCACGCCCGAGTTCGAGGAACTGGCAGCGTTTCAGGCTGCCGGCGGATGGCGCGTCAGCGCGCTGCGAGAAGGTGTCGAAACCGCCGCCAGGCCGCTTCACGCGGAATACGTCACAGGCAACTATTTCTCCACGCTGGGCGTCAGGCCGTTCGGCGGACGCCTTTTTTCTCCCGGCGACGACACCGATTCCGCGGCTCCGGCCGCGGTGCTGAGCTATCACTCCTGGCAAACCACTTATGGGGCTGACCGGTCGGTATTGGGAGCCACTTTCATGGTGGAAGGGCACCCGTTCCCGGTGATCGGCATCGCGCCGCCCGGATTTTTCGGCGAAACCCTGCGCGGCGACCCTCCCGACATGTGGATTCCGGTACATCAGGAGGCGGTGTTGAGCGGAGAAACTTCCCTCATTCGCCAGTCGCCTCCCGCCTGGCTGAGAATTATCGGCAGGCTCCGCCCGGGCGCCTCGGTCGCCGGTCTCGGACCACGCCTCACAGGAATCCTGCGACTGTGGCTCCAGCACGATTCCGGCTATCCCTCCAACTGGATGCCCGACGTCATCCGCATGCTGCCCAAGCAGGTAATCGACGTCGTTCCCGCGGGCTCCGGCGTAGCCGAAATGAAAGAAGAGTATGGCACCAGCCTCCACATTCTGCTGGCGGTCTGCGGCATGGTGCTGCTCATCGGATGCGCCAACGTCGCCAACCTTCTGCTGGCGCGTTCGGTGACCCGCCGAACGCAAATCGCGGTGCGCGTGGCCATGGGCGCCACGCGGCGACAGATCGTCATGCAGTCCCTCACCGAAAGCATCCTGCTGGCTGTCGGCGGATGTCTTGCGGGCCTGGTGCTCGCCGGCGCGGCCGCGCGGCTCTTGCTCGCTCTGGCCTTCCAGAGCACGAGCTTTCTTCCCGTCAGCACCGTGCCATCGCTGCCCGTGCTCGCGTGCGCGTTCGCGCTGGCGCTGCTCACGGGCATCGTCTTCGGCGCCGCTCCGGCGTGGTTTGCCACGCGCACTCACCCGGCGGAGGTCCTCCGCGGCGCGGGCCGCGGCGTCAGCGCGCATTCTTCGTTCACCAGCAAGGCGCTGCTGGCGGTGCAGGCGTGCTTATCGGTGGTCCTCGTGGCGGGCGCCACCATGCTGGCGCGCAGCCTCGACAAGCTGCAGAACCAGGATTTCGGATTTCAGGTGCAGGGCCGCGTGGCCGTACAGCTCAATGGCCCGCCATCCACCTATACGCTGCCTAAACTCGAAGCGCTCTATCGCCAGATCGAAACCCGCTTGAGCAACTTACCCGGCGTAGGCGGCTCGGGCATGGCGCTCTACAATCCGCTCACCAATAACTGGGGCGAACTGATCTATGTGGCCGGCCACCCGCTTCCCAAAATGGATGGCGACTACGGGGCGTCGTGGGACCGCGTCAGCGCGCATTATCTCCATACCCTTTCCATGCCGATCCTGCGGGGCCGCGATTTCACCGATGCCGACAACGAAGATACCGCCCCGGTGGCGATCGTCAATCAGGCATTCGTGAAACGATTTTTCCGCGCCGGCGAGGACCCCATCGACCAGCACTTCGGCCTCGACCGGCCCGAAGATGCCAGCACCTTCCGCATCGTCGGCGTGGTGCGCGATGCCAAGTTCGCGGGTTTCGCTTTAAGCCGGCCGGCCCGCCCCATGTTCTATGTGCCTCTCGCCCAGAACGCTCACTACGCAGAGGGCGACATCATGAAGCGCGTGGAACTGAGTTCGCACTTCATCAACGGAATCATGCTCACCACCGATACACCGGCCGGCACGCTCGAACCCGTGCTGACCAGATTGCTGGCCGATCTCGACCCAAACCTCACCATCCTCGGCATCCACACCATGCGGGAGCAGGTCGCCATGCAGTTCAATCAACAGCGGGCCGTGGCCAGCCTCGCCGGGTTGTTTGGCATTGTGGCGTTGATGCTGGCCGCGGTAGGCCTGTACGGCGTCACGGCTTACGGCGTGGCGCAGCGGAAAAACGAGATCGGCATCCGCATGGCCTTGGGAGCCGATCGCACCAAAGTAATCGGCCTGGTCCTGCGCGGAACTTCCCTGCGCGTCGCGACCGGCCTGCTCCTTGGAGTGCCGCTGGCGGTTGGGGCGGGCCGGCTGATCTCGTCGCAATTGTACGGCGTCGTCAGTTGGGATCCGGCGGCGCTGGCGCTCGCCGCCGGCGCGCTGGCGTTGTGCGCGTTTTTGGCCGCTATCATTCCGGCCCGGCGCGCGGCGTCCATCTCTCCCGTCGACGCTCTGAAAGTGGAGTAACTGACCCGTGACCGCAAGGGAGCGGTAAGCGGCTCCGCGCAGCCTCGCCTGCCAGAACGAAGCCCGCGGAAAGCCATCCAACTCCGAAAAATACCGCCCCTTGCGGTCGCGGTTCAGCTACTCCTGGCGCGGCACGCGATTCGGATCCACCAGCGACGCCCGACTGGCTCGTCTTGCGCAGGTCGGCAAAATCCGGATAGGAAGCTTTCGCCGCGCAATCGGGATTGCACCACGATCAAACCCGAAGCGTCCGGCACCGGCATCGGACGCAGCAGCATTCCGTCGGCCAGACTGAAGGCTGCGGAATTCGCCCCGATTCCCAGCGCCTGCGATAGCGCCGCGATGGCTGTAAAGCCCGGGGTTTTCCTCAGAGTGCGGAACGCATATCCGAAATCTTGCCGCATAGAGGGGGACGTGCACGAGGTTAACCATCGCCCTCCTCGCGGCATCCGCTTGAAAGAAAAGACTTGCCAAATTCGCCCGGATACGGCCCGGTGTTCGGTAATGGGACGGCAGCCCGCACCAACGGGACACCCCGCCGTTGGCCGTCCCATATTCCGCGCCTCTCAGAAATCGCAAGAATCGACTCTTCGGCGGATAGGCGCGATTCGGTGAAGCAATCTTTTGGCGATTCGAGGAGTGAACCCGATCACGCCACCGCGTACCATGCACGGCGGTGCGGCCTGCTCACGGCGGCGACTCCCCAGGCGAGGGCGCTTGAGCTTCCCCCAGCAATGCGCTAACCGTAGAAGATTAGGAGGAACCATGCAGTTCCACAAAACCGCCGGATGGATCGCAGCAGCCCTCATGACTCTCTCAGTCCACGCCCAAACCACCGTGCAGCAGAAAACCGCCGATGGCATGCTCGAAGGCGTCGTCAGCCCCGATGGCAAAGTACGCACATTCAAAGGCGTCCCATTCGCCGCCCCGCCCGTGGGCGATCTGCGCTGGAAAGCGCCGCAGCCCGTCACGCCCTGGACGGGCGTCCGCAATGCCGTCGATTTCGGCGCCCGTTGCATGCAGGGCAACATCTATTCCGACATGATCTTCCACGATGCCGGGCCGAGCGAGGATTGTCTCTACCTCAATCTCTGGATGCCCGCCAATCCTCCTTCGAACAAGCTTCCCGTGATGGTGTGGATCTATGGCGGCGGGTATCAGGCCGGCGCCACATCCGAAGGCCGGCAGGATGGCGGTAATCTCGCCAAGCACGGCGTCATCGTCGTCAGCATGAACTACCGGCTCGGCATCTTCGGCTTCTTCTCCCATCCCGATCTCGCCAAAGAATCGGGCCACGATTCCGCCGGCAATTATGGCCTGCTCGATCAACTCGCCGCGCTTCAGTGGGTGAAGAAGAGTATCGCCACTTTCGGCGGTGACCCCGATAACGTCACCATCTTCGGCGAATCGGCCGGATCGTTCTCCGTCAGCGCGCTCGTCGCCTCGCCTCTCGCCAAAGGCCTTTTCCAGCGCGCGATCGGCGAAAGCGGCGCCTATCTTTCCAACGGCACGCTGCCCATGAAACCGCTCGCCGAGAGCGAAAAAGCCGATCTGAGTTTCGCCAAATCCGCCTTAGGCAGCGACTCTCTCGCCGAACTGCGCGCCAAACCGGCCAGCGAAATTCTCGATGCCGCGCTCAAAGACAAGAGTCTGTTCTTTTCGCCTAATGTGGATGGCTATTTCCTTCCCCAAGACGTCATCTCGATTTTTGCGGCGGGGAAGCAGTCCATCGTCCCCACCCTCGGCGGTTGGAATCGCGACGAACAGAGTTACCACTCTATCCTGCATGACGACCCGCCGACAGCGGAAAACTTTCGCAAGCATCTAAACGAGCTTTACGGCGCCAATGCCGCCCGGGTCGCCAAACTCTACTCCGGGGCGAACGAAACCGAGATTAAACGCGCCGCGCAGGATCTCGCCGGCGACCGGTTCATCGCCTTCGGCACCTGGAAATGGCTCGAGATGACCGCCAAAACCGCGAAGGTCCCCGTCTACCGCTACGAGTTTGACCAGGCTCTCCCGTTCCCTGAACCGAGCACACCCCACGCCTCCGAGATCGAATACGTCTTCCAGATGCTCTCTACCCGCGACCTCCCCTGGCGCCCGGAAGATCACAAGGTATCGGACACGATGGCCGCGTACTGGACGAATTTCGCCAAGTCCGGCAATCCGAATGGCGAGGGCCTGCCGCAGTGGCCCCGATACAATGCGAAGGCCAATTACTCCGTGATGCACATCAGCGCCGATCCGCGGGTGGCGCCCGACAACCATCGCGCCCGTTATCTGCTTCTCGATAGCTTACACTGAGGCATGCCGGAACTACCCGACGTCACGGTTTACGTCGAGGCCATCGCCGAACGCGTCATCGGGCATAAACTGCTGCGCGCGGTCATTCGAGGGCCGTTCCTGCTACGCTCCGTGGCTCCGCCGGTGGGCGCGGTGGAGGGCCGGACCGTCCGCGAAGTGCGCCGCCTCGGAAAGCGCATCGCCATCGGATTCGAGGGTAACCTCTGGCTGGTTCTCCATCTCATGATCGCGGGACGGCTGCACTGGCGCGATGCCGCGCCGAAGCCTGCCGCGCGCGGCGGTCCGCTGGCGGTGTTCGAATTCGATAACGGCGCGCTCACGCTCACCGAAGCCGGCACGCAGCATCGCGCCGCGCTCAACCTTGTCGATGGCGACGCCGGATTGTTCGCGCTCGACGCGGGAGGCATCGACGTGCTGCACGCAACGCTCGCGGAGTTCGCCACCATGCTGCAGTCCGCTAATCACACCCTGAAACGCGCGCTCACCGATCCGCGCCTGTTCAGCGGCATCGGCAATGCGTACTCCGACGAGATCCTGCATCGCGCCATGGTCTCGCCCGTCGCGCTCACGCAGAAATTGCCGCCCGATTCTATCGGGCGCCTGTACGGCGCGGCTCGCGAGACGCTGCTCGAATGGACCGGCCGCCTGCGAGAAGACGCGCGCGGGCGATTTCCCGAAAAGGTCACCGCGTTCCGCGCGGGCATGGCTGTCCATGGCCGCTATGGCAAGCCTTGCCCGCGGTGTGGCGCGAGCATCCAGCGCATCCGCTATGCGGCCAATGAAACCAATTACTGTCCCGCATGCCAGACCGGCGGCAAACTCCTCGCCGACCGCGCCCTCTCGCGGCTGCTGCGCGAAGATTGGCCGCGCACACTCGAGGAACTGGAAGCCCTGAAGCGGCGCTGATCGTTTGAAATAAAGTGAATTTCTCGAACCGGACTGCCGATATGGCTATCGATGGGCGTTTGTGCGAAAACCCTTGCCAGTTCGCCCGCGCGTGGCAGGAAACCGGCCGTGTGGCTGGCGATATTGTTATCGTGCGGCGTTACCGGTCATGCCGCCAAGGATAGTCTGCACACCCTAACCAAGGTGTCGCAGATCCGCGCGCTCTCCACCGCCGAAGCCGCGCGCAAACTCCCCATTCAGCTGACGGGCGTGATCACTTATGCCGCGCCGGAGTACACCGTCACATTCTTCCAGGACGATACCGGCGGCATCTACATCTTCCAGGTGGGAACCAGGGTGGCTTCCGGAGATCTGGTCCAGGTGCAAGGCAACACCACTCCCGGCGAATACGCGCCCTCCATCGAGCATGCCGCGGTAAAGGTCATCGGCAAGGCTCCGCTGCCCGCCGCCTCGCGGCAATCCATGGATCACCTGCTGAGCGGCGTGGAAGACAGCCAGTGGGTGGCCATTCAGGGCACCGTGCATTCGGCAAAACTGGAAGACCGGTTACCGCCCGATATGCAACCGGGAGATCCGCAGCTGGTATTGCAAATCGCCACCGAAGGCCACCAGTTCAAAGCCCGAATCCGGAAATTTCAGGCGGGGCACGACTATCAGGACCTGGTCGGCGCCAAGGTAACGGTGCGCGGCGCCTGCGGCACGCTATTCAACGCCCGCCGGCAACTGATTGGCATCCAGCTCTTCCTGCCCGGTCTCGATCAGTTGACGATAGACGTTCCGGCGCCGGGCGATCCCTACGGAACGCCGGTGGCGCCCATCAGCAGCGTCCTGCAATTCGATCTGGAGAGCGCATCTGGCCACCGGATGCATGTGCGCGGCGTGGTGACACTCCACCGTCCGGGAGCGAGCCTTGTGATGCAGGATAAGACCGGCGGCGTCATGGTTGAGACCGACGAGAAAACCGGGATCTCGGAGGGGGACCTGGTGGACGCGATCGGCTTCCCCGCCCCGGGCCGGTACGTGCCGGTTCTGGAGAACGGCGAATACCGGCGGATTGGGAAGAGCACACCCGTGACGCCGGTGGATATCGATAAGGTCGCCGATACCGGGCTTCACGATGCCGAGCTCGTGACCACGAGCGGCCTTTTAATCGACCAGTCCCAACATCCGGACGGGCGCATGCTGACCATGCAACGCGGCAATCTGATTTATTCCGTGCCCGTCCCGCGCGACGCCGACGCCGGCATCGGCGTGTTGCGGAACGGCAGCAAACTGTCGCTTACCGGTGTCTGGTCTGTGGAAAGCGACGACAATGGAAGACCAACCGCCTACCGCCTGCTGCTGCGCTCGGCGGCCGACGTGCGCGTGGTGCAAAGTGCCGCCTGGCTGACCCGGGAACGCGTGCTCGTGCTGCTCACGCTGGTGGCGGGAGTGCTGCTGCTGATCCTGGTTTGGGCCGAGGTTTTGCGGCGCAGGGTGGACGAAAAAACGGAAGCGCTGCGCGGCGCGCTGGAATCCACCGCCGATGGAATCCTGGTGGTCGATTCCGAAGGCCGGACGGTAACGTCGAATGCCAAATTCCGGGATATCTGGCATATGCCCGACGCGGTGCTGCGCGGTTCGGACCGCGAACGGTTGTTGTTCGCGGCCAACCAAATGAAGGGCGGTGAGGCTTTCCTCCGCAGGGTGCGGGACCTCTACAAGAACCACGAAGCCAAGAGCGACGATGTCCTGGAATTCAAGGATGGCCGGGTTTTCGAGCGTCATTCGGAGCCGCTGATCGTCAAGGGCAAGGGCGTTGGCCGGGTGTGGGGAATGCGCGATGTCACTCAGAACTTCCGCGCGCAGGAAGAACTCGCGCGCGCCAAGCAAGCGGCGGAAACCTCCAGCCAGGCGAAGAGCGAATTCCTGGCCAACATGAGCCATGAGATCCGCACGCCGATGAACGGCGTGATCGGCATGACCGATTTGCTCCTCGACACCCCGCTCAACGCCGAGCAGCGCGATTATGCGGATACAGTGCGGCGCTCCGCGGAGGCGTTGCTCACGGTCATCAACGACATTCTGGACTTCTCCAAAATCGAAGCCGGCCGGCTGACCATCGAAAACCAGCCGCTCGACCTTTGCCTCGTCATGGAAGAAGTGAACGAAATGCTGGCGCCCAAGGCGGAAGACAAGAAACTGGATATCATCCTGGAATACCCACCTCTACTGCCCCGCTATTTCGTAGGCGATTCCGGCAGAATCCGCCAGGTGCTGACCAATTTGATTGGCAATGCGATCAAATTCACTTCCACTGGCCAGGTGATTGTGAGCGTGGAGTGCGAGCGGCAGGATTCCCAAAAGGCCGGAATCAAGGTATCGGTTACGGACACCGGCCCTGGCATTGCCACCGACAAGATGGCGGCGCTGTTTCAGAAGTTCAGCCAGGTGGATGCTTCGACCACCCGCCAGTATGGGGGAACCGGGCTGGGTCTGGCCATCTCCAAGCAGCTCGTGGAACTGATGGGCGGATCGATCGGAGTCGAAAGCCGGCTCACCGAAGGTTCCACTTTCTGGTTCCGGCTGCCGCTGGTGCTTGAGGAGCATCCGCAATTGACTCCGGCGCCGGCCGCCAACCTGCAGGACCTGCGCGTGCTGATCGTGGACGATAACGAAGTGAACCGGCGCGTCCTGCACCAGCAGGTCACCAGTTGGGGAATGCGCAACGGATCGTTCGCTTCCGGCGAGCACGTCGTGGAAGGTATGCGGCAAGCCAAGGTGACGGGCGACCCGTATCACTTTGTGCTGCTCGATTACCAGATGCCCGGCATGGATGGGGCCGCGGTGGCGGACGCGATTAAAAACGACCCGCTGCTGCGCGATACGGTCGTTATCCTGCTGACGTCGGTGGGGCATTGGAGCGAAATTCGGCCGATGGAGGGCAAGCGCATCGATGCGTCGCTGGTGAAACCTGTGCGGCAATCGCAATTGTTGGACACCATGGCCAAAGCGTGGTCGCGCCATCAGGGCACTTCATACGCCGATCGCCTGGTGCCGAATCGGAAGACCCTCCTCCCCGGTGGCGAGCAATTTGGCGGACGCGGGCTGCATGTTTTGCTGGTGGAAGACAATGCCGTCAACCAGAAAGTTGCGAGTGTGATGCTGGAGAAACTCGGTCTGAAGGTGGATGTCGCCGTGAACGGGATCGAGGCGGTCCAAAAGGCTGAGAATACAGCGTACAGCATCATTTTCATGGATTGTCAGATGCCGCAGATGGATGGCTACACCGCGGCCCAGGAGATCCGCTCCCGCGCGCGCGGCGGCTGGCGCGTGCCGATCGTCGCGATGACTGCGGAGGCCATGGCCGGGGCCCGCGAACACTGCCTGGCTGCGGGAATGGACGACTACATCGCCAAGCCGGTGCAGCGCGCCGAACTGGTTGAGAAACTGGCGCGCTGGACCGCGGCCCGCACATCGCCAACCGGGAAGCGGTAAGCGATTCCCGGCTGCGCAAAAGCGTCTGCCCCACCCAAACACCGGCCTGTCTGTTAGCATTACAACGATGAGTGGAGAAATACCGACGCGGCGCGATGCGCTCAAAGGATTGGCTGCGGCATCGCTGTGCGCGCCTGCTCTCGACGCACGGGCTGGTTCGTCCGTCTGTTTCCTGAGCGCGCTTGAAATGGCGCGCCTGGTCCGCTCCAAAAAGATATCGGTTCGGGAACTGTTGGACGAGCACCTGAAGCAGATCGCGCGCGTCAATCCGCAAGTGAATGCCATTGTCACGCTGGTGGCGGATCAGGCCGCGGAAGCAGCCGCCAAGGCTGACGAAATGGTGGCGCGCCAGGAGACCTTGGGTGCGCTGCACGGCCTTCCGGTAGCGCACAAAGATCTGTTCGAAACGCGCGGCATCCGCACCACCTTCGGCTCCCCTCTCTTCCAGGACTACGTACCCGCCGAAGACGACATCGTGGTGAAACGGATGAGCCAGGCGGGAGCCATCACCATCGGGAAAACCAATACGCCGGAGTTTGGCGCGGGATCGCAGACTTTTAATAAAGTCTTCGGCGCCACGCACAATCCGTACGACCTGGCTAAGACTTGCGGGGGGTCCTCGGGTGGCGCGGCGGTGGCGCTGGCTTGCGGTCTGGCTCCCGTGGCAAGCGGTTCCGATATGGGAGGTTCGCTGCGCAATCCGGCGGCATTTTGCAACGTGGCCGGTTTCCGGCCATCGATCGGCCGCGTGCCCGATCCGCTTTCTCCGTACGGATGGGCCACGCTTTCCACTTCCGGCTGCCTGGGGCGATCGGTGGCCGACCTCGCGCTGGCGTTCAGCACCATCGCGGGACCCGATTCGCGGGCGCCGCTCGCCATTCAGGAGCCCGGCAGCGTCTTCGCCCGTCCACTCGACCGCAGCTTTAAAGGCGTTCGCGCGGCCTGGTTCAAGAACCTCGGCGGAGTCCCGTTCGACCCGCGCGTTCGCGCGGTGGTGGATGGCCAGCGCACTGCATTCGAATCGCTGGGATGCATTGTGGAACAGGCGGAGCCGGATTTCGGTCCCGCGGAAATCTCTTTCCGCATCCTCCGTGCCTGGGGCGCCGCCGCCGCCTTCGGCCAGCCACTGCGTGAACATCCCGACGCGTTCAAGGATACCTTGAAGGCGGAAATTGAAGCCGGACTGCATCTGACCGGCGCCGATCTGGCTCGCGCCGAAGCGGCTCACACGCAAGTCTGGCGGCAGTTTCAGGCATTCCTGGAACGCTACGAATATTTCATTCTGCCCACCACGCAGGTGCCGCCATTCGACATCAACACTCCCTATCCGACTGAGATTGCCGGCGTGAAGCTCGAAAACTACATCGACTGGATGAAATCCTGCTGGTATATCTCGGCCACCGGCAATCCCGCGGCATCAGTGCCGGCAGGATTTACGCCCGAGGGTTTGCCCGTGGGAATCCAGATTGTGGGCCGCGACAAAAAAGATTTCTCCGTCCTGCAATTGGCCCATGCATTCGAACAGGCAACGGGATTCGGCGGGCGGCGGCCAGCGATCGCTGCTTAATTCACGAGTGGGCGGCGACCGTGTGCCAGCCGGCGCCCGATTCCAGCCTTTCCACCAGGTGCGGGATTTCTTCCTCGAAACACGGATCGGGCACCGCTAAATCGAGCTTGACGCGCGATCCGTGCTCCGGCCCGTCCTTTGCCAGGACAATCACGCGCGTGCCGAGCCGCAGCGCTTCCTGCGTATTGTGCGTCACGAACAGAATCGTGGTGCCGGTCGCCTTCCAGAGCTCGCGAATCAGTTGCTGCATGCCGCGGCGCGTGCCGGGATCGAGAGCGCTGAATGCTTCGTCCATGAGCAGAGTGCGCGGTCTGGTCATGAGTGCCTGGGCGATGGCCACGCGCTGCTGCATGCCGCCGGATAACTGGTCGGGGTATTTCCGCGAGTCCGACTCGCGCAGGCCAATGCGCTCCAGATAATCGAATGCCTCGCGCCGCAGTTCGCGGCGGCGGCGGTAAAAGCGCGGCGTCACGCGCCCCAGCAGGCTGAATTCGCTGACCTCCGGACCGAAGGTGATGTTGTCGAGCACGGTCTTGTCGGGAAAGAGCGAGTATTTCTGCGGAACATAGCCGCGCGTCCGGTCGGGCTGGTGATGCTCCACGCCGTCGATCAGAATGCGGCCGACGCACGGCTTCTCCGAGCCCAGAACCAACCGCAAAAGCGTCGATTTGCCGCAGCCCGTCTGCCCCAGCAGGCACACGAATTCGCCTTCTTCGATTTGCAAGCTGACGCGATCGAGCACGGTTTTCGCCGGACGGCCGTAAGACACCGAAATGTTGTCGATCTCAATCAGCGCCATGGCGCGTCAGGACTCCTGAAACCACGGATGCAGCTTGCGATTCAGCACGCGCATCCCCAGATCCACCAGGAAGAGCAGCAGCGCCACCCAGAGGACGTAGGGGATGATGACGTCCATGCCCATGTGCCGCCGAAGCAGCGCGATGCGATACGCCAGCCCGTCGGTAGAGGCGATCATTTCGCCGGCAAACAGGAACAGCATCACCGATTTCAGGTTCAGGCGGATGCTGTTGAGCACGCGCGGCATAATCTGCTTCAGCACCACGCGGTACGCCGCGTCGAAATCGCCGGCGCCGAGCGTGAACGCCTTCACCAGCTGCTCGTTGGGCACGCCGCGGGTCAGATTGAATGTGTCGAGAATGATGGTTGGCGTCACGCCCACCACGATCAGCATCACTTTCGCCAGCTCGTCGATGCCGAAAGCGATGAAGAGAATGGGCAGCAGCGAAAGCGCCACGATCTTGTCGAAGAACAATACGAAGCGCAGGAAAAACGCCCCTACGTACGGGAACAGTCCCATGTGCAGGCCGACCAGCACCGCGGGAATGAGCAGCAGCATGCTGTAAATGAACCGCCGCGAGGTGGCCTTAGTGTCTTTCCACAGCATGCTGCTCTCGAACCGTTGGAGCAGGCTGCCGCCTTCGGCCGGCTGGTCGTCGTCTTCCGCCGGCTTGAGCGCGGCATCGTACATTCCTCGCGCCATCTGCGCGATGCTCGGGGTGACGCGCTCTTCGGGATTGTCTCGATGGCGCTGGCGCGCGACATAGAGGTACAGCACAATGCCCGTTACGAATAAGGTCCACGAGAGCAGCATCGCCGTGGTGCGCCGCGGTTTGGCATAGATCAGTAATGAACCGGCCGACATCCTAGAGTTTCCCCTCCGCGGCCATTTTCATGTACGCGAGGTCGAAAACCAGGCGCACGCGATCGGTTTTGCCCTGCACGGAAGAATCGGGGTAGCGGATGGCGACATCGTCTACCGATTTCGTCTCCGCGCCCAGCAACCCGTGTTCGAAACAGAACTGGCGCACCAGGTCCATCTTCTTTTTGAGATCGGTTGAGGCGCCGAATTCCACCGCCGATTGCGGCGTGTAGAACATCTTCGTGGTGCTGAGCTGCTCTTTATACGACGCGAGCGAATCCTCCGAGCCTTCGGCGATAGCGGCGAGGACCTTATCGGTCGTGGGCGATTTCGCCGACATCATGCCCAGGATTTCGTACCATGCGCCGGCCAGCGCCTTGGCGAATTTCTGGCCGTCGGGCTTGGCGAGCACGTCGGTGCGCACCACCGTGAGATCCAGAATCTCGCCGGGAATCTGCGAAGAATTGAACAGCGAGGAAATGCCCTTCTGCTTGACGATCTGCGATACCATCGGCTTCCAGGTGACGGTGGCCGACGCGCTGGAATCGCTGAGAAATGCAGTGGCAATATCGGAATCGGAAGTGTTGATCAGCCGGACTCTTTTGATCTGATCGCGCATGCCGTTGAGGGTCATGGCGCGGTCGAACAGGTACTCGGAAACCGTCTTTTCCACCAGCAGCAGTTTCTTGCCGGCGAGATCTCTCATCTGGAGCCCGTTGCGCACCAACAGCGCGTCGTTGCCATTGGAGTAGTCGCCGATCAGGATGCTGGTGGTGGGCACGCCCGAAGCCGCCGGCATGTCGAGCGCCTCCATGTTGGTCATGGTGCAGGCGTCGATGTTCTTGGCGACGAAGGCGTCGAGCGACGGCGCATAATCGAAGCGCTGGACCTTGATCGCGATGCCGTACTTATCGGCCCATCTCTTGAGGATGCCGGACTTATTCAGGTAGTAATAAGGAGTCCAGCCGGCGTAGACCGACCAGCCGACGGTAAAGCTCGGTTTTTGGGCGAATGTCGCTGGGGCCGAAGCGGCGAGAAGGAAAAGTACGGACAGGTTACGCGTCATCGTCGTCACTAAGTGCGAACGCTCGTGGCGACGGGGCCGAGAGCAGGCTTTCCAGGGAGTTTATCATAGCGGTACGCCGTGGGAGCCTCGATTCTTTCTATGGGCAGGATTCAAGATACTTGCGCCAGCCGCCAAATTCCGTGATTTCACGCGCATTAGCAATGGCGTAGGGCTCGCACAGAAAACATTTCACACTCTCGCCGTTTGCGAGCACGGCGTTCCCGATGGTTAACGGCGGCGGCACGGCAGCCACGAAACTGCCGAAGCGATCTTCGGGGACGGCCCAGATTTCGACCTCAATCCCCGGCCCGGCGAAACCCGGCTGACGGACCAATCCCGGCTTGCGAATGGCGCCCTCGAGCGCGTAGAAGCGGTAATCCGGAGCCGTGCGGCAGGTTTTCATCCGGCGGGCGCCGCGCTCGGTGAGTTGTCCGTTGAGCGGCTGGCCGCTGAGGTGCGCGCCCAGCACAGCGATCGCGATACATCCGGGTGCGCCCTCGCCGGCCGGTTCGCGGAGATAGCGTTTGGCGATCGACAACAATCCCTCGTCGGTGAATGCCGGACCGATAAGCGAAATCCCGAACGGCAGGCCGTTGGGGCGGAAACCAGCGGGTATGGCGATGGCGGCCAGGTCGAGCAGGTTCACAAAATTGGTGTAGTAGCCGAGATTGGTGTTGAGCCGCACCGGATCGGCCGCGATGGCCGCGTGGGTGTAGATGGTTCCGGTAGTCGGCAGCACGAGAACGTCCATGCGTTTCCATTCGGCCTCCGCCGCGCGGCGCAATTCGCGCAGCCGGTACTCGGCCTTGAAGGCGTCGACCGCGCCGAAGCGCCGCGCGCCGGCGATGATTTCGCGCACCACCGGATCCATTTCCGCATAGTGCTGTTCCAGGAACGGGCCGATGGCCGCCAGTCGCTCGGCCACCCACGGGCCGGAATACAGCAACTCGGCCGCGGCGCGGAAGAGCGCGTAATCGATTTCAACCTTCGCGCCGCCCAAGGATTCCAGTTCGGCAACTGCCTTGGTGTAAAGGGCCGCGGCGTCGTCGTCTCCGAAGAATTCGAGCTGCGCGGCGGCCGGAACGCCGAAGCGAAAGTCGCCGCAGGCCCACGGCGCCGCACCCTGGCCCGGCCCGTGGACCCGCGAGTACGGGTCGGTGGGATCGAACGCGCGAGCAATCTCGAAGACTTTGCCCGCTTCCGCGCATGTGCGCGCCAGGATGGTCACGCAGTCGACGGAGCGGCAGGCGGGAACCACACCGGAGGTGCTGAGGAGGCCGCGCGTGGGCTTCATTCCGGCCAGATTGTTGAACGCCGCGGGAACGCGTCCCGAGCCGGCGGTGTCGGTGCCGAGCGCGAAATCCACTTGCCCCGATGCCACCGCAACGGCCGACCCGGAACTCGATCCGCCCGAGATGTAGCGCTCGTCGAAAACGCAGGAACACGCGCCATACGGCGAGCGCGTGCCGACCAGGCCCGTCGCGAATTGGTCCATGTTGGTCTTACCCACCGGGACGGCGCCGGCATCGAGGAGCCGCTGCACCACCGGGGCCGAGTGCGTGGGGGTGTACGCAAAAGCCGGGCAGCCGGCAGTGGTCGGCACGCCAGCCAGATCGATGTTGTCTTTGATGGCGAATGTCAGCCCGGAAAGCGGCAGACCTGGCTTGGACGGGAAGCGATCCGCCTCGGCCTTCGAGATCCATACTGGGCCTGAGCTCATGCCCGCATCTCCTGCCGCAGCGTGATCAGGTGCTGCCCAGCGGAGACCAGCGCGCCCTTGGCGCAATTCAGTTTTTCGATGGTCCCCGCGGCGGGCGCGGACACGGCGATTTCCATCTTCATCGCCTCCAGCACGATCAACTTCTGGCCCGCCTCGACTCGCTCGCCCGGCTCGACGGCGATATTCCACACGCTGGCGGTCACCGGCGCGCGCACCGGACGGCAGCCCTCCGGAACGCTTTCCGGCGGGGCGGGCGCATCGGCGCGATCCTGAGGCTGAACGAATTGATCGGCTCCGGCGGCGGCCCATCGTTCGCGCTCCTGCTCGAATGCCTCCTGCTGGTTCCGCTTGAACGCCGCGGCTTGCGGCTCGATGGAGCGCAGGAACGCGTGGTAATCCTTGAGACGGAATTCCTGCTCCTCCATGGCGAGCGTATACTTGCCGTGCGGGAATCCGTCGCGGATTTCCAGCAACTCATCGGCGGAGACCGGCGTGAAGCGGATGCGGTCGAAGAAGCGCAACAGCCACGGATCGCCCTGTCCGTAGGTGTTCCACATCTGCACGGTGCGCCCCACGAACTGATAGCCGCCCGGGCCCTCCATGCCGTAGACGCATAAATACGCGCCGCCAATGCCGACCGCGTTTTCGGGCGTCCAGGTGCGCGCGGGATTGTACTTCGTGGTTACCAGGCGATGCCGTGGGTCGGTGGGGGTGGCGACCGGCGCGCCGAGGTACACGTCGCCCAGTCCGAGCACGAGGTAACTGGCATCGAAAACGATCCGGCGCACCTCCTCGATGGAAGCAAGCCCGTTGATGCGGCGGATGAACTCGATATTGCTGGGGCACCACGGCGCGTCGGGCCGCACCGATTGCGTGTACTTGCGGATGGCGAGTTGCGTGGCGGGATCGTCCCAGGAAAGCGGCAGATGGACCACGCGCGAGGGAACCACGATATCGTCGAGATCGGGAATGCGGCGCTCGCAGTCAGCCAGCGCTTCGAGCAAAGCTTCGCGGCGCAGGCGCTTGCCATCGAAGTGGATGTGGAGGGAACGGACGCCGGGGGTGATATCGAGAACGCCGGCCAGTTTCGCGGCGCGGAACTGCGCTTCCAGCGCGTGGACGCGAAAGCGCAAGTTGAGATCGAGGATGTTGGAACCGTATTCGACGAGAAGATATTTGTCGCCATCGGCGCGGTAGCGCGCGGATGGCGCGGAACACGCCTGTGTGGGCTCCTCGCGTTCGGTTTCGGGCAATGCCGGCCACTTGCCGGAGAGCGATTCGATGGCGCCATCGAGCTGCTGTTCGAGCGCGCGCGCGCCGTCGAGCGAGATGGCGCGGAAGCGCACCAGGTCGCCCGGCCGCAGTTGGCCGATTTTCCAAAGCTCGGCATCCACGATGGTGGCCGGGCAGACAAAGCCGCCGAGGCTCGGGCCATCCGGCCCGAGGATCACGGGCATGTCGCCGGTGAAATCGACGGTGCCGATGGCGTAGGCGTTGTCGTGAATGTTCGAGGGATGCAGGCCGGCTTCGCCGCCGTCTTTGCGCGCCCATTTCGGCTTCGGCCCGATCAGCCTCACGCCGGTGCGGTCGGAATTGTAGTGGACTTTCCACCAGGTGGCGAAGAACATATCGATATCGCCATCGGTGAAGAAATCGGGCGCGCCATGCGGGCCATAGAGGACGCCGATTTCCCATCTATTGGAATACTCCGGCGGCGCAACAGTGGCTCCCGCCACGCCGCTTCCCTGCCCCACGTGGAGGACGTCTCCCGCCGCGAGGACGCGGCCGGCGTGCCCTCCGAATTTTCCAAGAATGAACGTGGCGCGGCTGCCGAGATACTCCGGCACCTCGAAGCCGCCGGCGATGGCGAGATACGCGCGGCTGCCGGCCGCCTGCGCGTGCGACATTTCGAGGACCTCGCCGGCTTTCACCGCGATCGCCTGCCACATCGGCAGGTTGGCCCCGAAATCCGCACCGGTAAGGGCGATCACGGTATCGCTGGCGAAACGCAGCGTGGGACCGGTGACCGCGATTTCGAGCCCCGCGGCCGATTCCGGATTGCCGACCAGGCGATTGGCCGCGCGCAGCGCGAGCGCATCCATCGGCCCCGATGGCGGTACGCCCACGTGCCAGTAGCCCATGCGGCCGGGATAGTCCTGAACGGTAGTCTGCGTGCCAGGCTCGATCACTTCCACGGCGCGGCGGCGATAGGGAAAATCGCGCAGGTAAGCGGTCAAGATGCCGCCGGCGGCGAAGACGGGATCGGCACAAACCTGCCGCAAATATTCGAGGTTGGTCTCGATTCCCGCGATCCGGCATTCGGCCAGCGCCGAGCGCAGCAGAGCCAGAGCTTCCGCGCGGTCCCTACCGCGAACGATGATCTTGGCCAGCATGGGATCGTAATAAGGCGTGACTTCCGACCCCGATTCCACCCACGTCTCGACGCGCACACCGCGCGGCCAGACGACTTGCGAAAGCTTTCCGGCGCCGGGCTGGAAATCCCGGGCGGGATCTTCGGCATAAAGCCGCACTTGCAGGGACGCGCCTTTCCGCGCCGGTTGCAGACTTTCGAGCGGCGGCATCTCGCCCGCCGCCTGCCTCACCATCCACTCCACGAGATCGATGCCGGTGACCTCCTCAGTGACGCCGTGCTCCACCTGCAGGCGCGTGTTGACTTCGAGGAAATAGAACGCGCCGGAGGAGTTGTCGTAAATGAATTCGACCGTGCCGGCGTTGCGGTAGCGCACCGCTTCGCCCAGACGGACCGCGCACGCGAGCAGCGTGGCGCGCGACTCCGGCGAGATGCCGGGCGCGGGAGTCTCCTCGATCACCTTCTGGTTGCGGCGCTGCGCGGAACAATCGCGCTCGCCCAGGGCAATCACGCGTCCCGTGCCATCGCCGAAAATCTGCACTTCGATGTGGCGCGCGGCGGTGACGAATTTCTCCAGGTACAGGCCGGCAGTGCCGAAACTGGCGCGGCTCAAACGCTCCACGGCGCCGAACGCCTCGGCGAGTTCCGCGCGCGAAGCGCACAGCCGCATGCCGATTCCGCCGCCGCCGGCGGTGCTCTTCAACATCACGGGATAACCGATGCGGTCCGCGGCGTCCATGGCGGCCTCTGCGCTGGCGAGCAACTCCGTTCCGGGCAGCAGCGGCACGCCGTTCCCGGCGGCGATGGCGCGGGCGGTGTGTTTGAGGCCGAAGGCGCGCATCTGCCCGGGCGTGGGACCGATGAAGGCGATTCCCGCCTGCTCGCAGGCTTCCGCGAAGGCGGCATTTTCGCTGAGGAATCCGTAGCCCGGGTGGATCGCCTCGGCGCCGGTCTGGTGCGCCGCTTTGAGGATTGCAGGTATCGAAAGATAGCTCGCGGAGGGCGGCGCCGGTCCGATGGCGACAGCCTCGTCCGCCTGCTCGACGTGCAGGGAATGGCGATCGGGCTCGGAGTAGACTGCCACCGATCGCACGCTCATGCGCCGCAGGGTGCGGACGATGCGGCAGGCGATGGCGCCCCGATTGGCGACCAGGACTTTAGAGAACATGAATTCCCGATTCAGCCGCGGATAAACGCAGATGAACGCCGGTGCCCGGATGGTTGCGATCTGTACAGCTTAGGGACGACGCACGAATCACTTCACAGCGAACCTGTGGCCCACGCACGCCTGCCTGCCGCGACGATTTCCCCCACGAAGAAACCCGCTGAAAAATGTCTTCCTCCGTTACCTCCGCCACCTTTGCGCCCCCGGATTTCGATTTTGACTTTCGTTTTTCTCCGTGTCTCTGTGGTGAACAAGTTGTTCTCAGCGTCTGCGGCAACTCGCTTCCGTCCCGCCAGGTGGATCCGCGTTCATCCGCGTCCATGTGTGGCCAATTCTTCAGCCCGGTTCCAAATCAGCACCTCGACGGGCGTTGGATTGTAGGCGTTGCATGGATTGTTGAGCTGGGGGCAATTGCTGATGGCGGCCAGCACATCCGTTTCGGCGCGCATCTCCACGTACTTGCCGGGATCGGAGATGCCGTCTTCGAACGTCAGCTTGCCTTCGGGCGTCACCGGAACGTTCATGAAGAAGTTGATATTGCAGGTGAGATCGCGCTTTTCGAGCCCGCGTCCCCACTCCAGAGCGCCCTTCAAAAAACTGTTGCGGCAGGCGTGCATGAAGCGCTTCTCGATGGCGTAGCGCACCATGTTGCTCTCATTGGCGCACGCCCCGCCGAGTGTGTCGTGACGGCCGCAGGTGTCGGCGACGATGGTGAGCAGCACCCTCCCGGCAGTGGACATCAGCTTCGTGCCGGTAGTGAGGTAAATATTGCGCTGCTCGCGAATGGTGTCCTGCGCGCTGTAGCGGTCGGAATAATCGTGCGCGTTGTAAAAGAGGGTATCCACCGCCTGGTTGCCTTTGAGGTCCACGATGCGGAAGTATTGTCCCTGCCCGATCTCGTGAACCCACGGCTCGCCGGCGGGAATTTCGAAACGGTACGCGGCGCGCGCCGGATCGAGGCGGCTCTCGACGATTGTGGCGGCCATCATAGGAAGTACCTCTCGGTGAGAATGAAGCCGCGTCCGTTTTCCGGCCGCGACAACCGGCACGGATCGTCAACGCCGGCCGGTGCCCCGCGGCGCATCGCCAGCCGCACCGGTTTGGGAGCGTATCTCGGATTGGGGTCGAGCGGATGCGGGCAGGTGTTCAGCACCGCCAGCACATTCATCTCGGCGCGCAATTCCAGATACGTGCCGGCCGCGGAATTGCCCGTTTGAAACTCGATTCCGCCATCTTCCGAGACGGAAACACGGCTGAAGAAATTTACGTTCGGCACGAGGTCGCGCGGTCCCAGCCCCCATTTGGCGAGTTCCACCAGGAAGCTGTCGCGTCCATTGCGGTAGCACGAGTTGCGCGCTTCCTGATACCGGCTTTCGCCGTACTTTGCGCTTACCAAGGCGGCATTGGAGCAGCCGCCGATGGGGTCGTGCCAGCCCACCGAATCGGCCACCAAAGAACAGAGAATGCGGCCCATATCGGAATACAGCACGAAACCCTCGGTGAACCGCGCGATGTGCTGGGCTTTGAGGGTGTCCGCCATGTTGTAGCGCTCCACGGGACACTCGAAGTTGTAAAACAGCGCGCCCACGTTGGCGCCGCCCTCGATATCGGTGATGCGCAGCACCGCGCCGCGCTTGAGCACGTGCGACCAACTCGCGCCCGGCTCGATAGTCTCTTCCCAGAGGACAGACGAATCCTGCATCCGGATACACCTCACCTTTCAGAAATTTTGCCGATCGATTACGAGAGATTGCAAGGCGGGCCGCAGCACACGTCCATGGCGGTCAGGCGGAGAAATACGCGAATGGAAATGCGCGCCCGCACTGGCCTTGGGAGGGACATCAGGCTCAAGTATGCCAGAATTCCCGCGCCCGCCTCACGAATAATTTTGATCGCCCCGATTAACGACAAGCGACAAAAGCAGAACGGCGGGCCGGCGCGTAGCCTGCCCGCCATTCCGAGTTTGGTTGAACCTTACTGTTTGGCGGCGACCGCCAGCGACAGCGTGTTCGACGTTACTCCGTTCACCGTGACGGTGATGGGATAAGTTCCGTTCGCCAGGCTGGACGGGATGGTGATGCCCAGCTGGAACACCCCCGCGAGGTTCGGCGCGAGGACGGCGCTGTTGTTGTAGACCGTGACCGGTGCGTTATTCAGCGTGACGGACACCGTTCCAGTGGTCACGAACGGACCGCCGGCAATCGGAACCGCGGTGCCGAAGGGGTTAATAGGCGAAGTGGTTCCGAAACCGGAGCCCCACAGGATAATGGTTTCGCCAGGAGCCGCCGGCACGGTAGGAGTGCTGAACGTGCCGTTGGCGGCCGCCAGGGTGTAATCGGCGTGCGTGGCCACCGGCTGCTCCGAAGTGTCGCCCGGCATCTGGCCCGCGGCATTGGGCCACGGGAAGAAGGCTGGAATCTCCGACTGCGAGGTGACCATGACGGCATTGCTGGTGCCGTTGACGTTGGTCACCGTGACCGCCAGAGGTCCGAAACCGATATTCGGCGTCAACACGTTGATCTGCGTGGCGCTGAGGGTGTATACATACGCCGGAATTCCGCCGACCATCACGCTCACGTTGTCGAGCATGACCGGCAGCGCGCCGGTGGGACTGTTCTTGATGGACTGCGTCCAGTCGTCGGTGAAATTCGGCGCCGTGAAGTTCGTGCCGTAAATCGAGACCCAGGTATTTGGCGCGATGAAGGCTTGCCCGCCGGCCGCGGTGGAGACACTGTTGATCGTGGGCGAGCCGGGCGCGGGATTCACGGTCATGGTGTAGCTCATGGTAGCGGTGGCGCCGGTAGTGTCGGAAACCGTCACGGTAATGTTGGCGGTTGAGGCCCCTCCGCCCGTGGGCGTACCGCTGATGGTGCCGGTGGTGGCGCCAATGGAGAGCCCGGTGGGCAATCCGGTGGCCGACCAGGTATAAGCAGGCGTCCCGCCCGCCGCCATAATGGTGGTCGACGTGTACGCGCCACCCAGGGTCGCGGCCGGAAGAGTCGCCGGTCCGGTAATCGTAAGCTTCGAAGCTACGGCCAGGGTGTAAGTCGCCGAAGCCGTCTTGCCGGTGCTATCGGTGACCGTGACCGTTACGCTATACGGACTTCCCGTCGCGGTTGTCGGCGTGCCCGATATTACCCCGGTTGCAACATTGATGCTCAAGCCTGCCGGTAGACCGGTAGCCGCCCATGTGTACGGCGACAATCCTCCAGCGGCCGTGACGGTGGTCGGCGTGTATGCCGCATTGAGCGTGCCTCCCGGCAACATGGTTGGCGTTGCGACGGTCAACACACTGTTGATCACGAGCGGGAAAGTGGCGGTCAACGACGTGGCGGTGGCGTCGGTCACGGTCACCGTAACGCTGAACGGGCTGCCCGTTGCCGTGGTCGGCGTGCCGGAAATATCGCCGTTGCTGTCGGTGGTCAGCCCCGGAGGCAGGCCGCTGATCTTCCAGCTGTAATTACCGACACCGCCTTGTACGCGGATCGATGTGTACGGATACGGCGCGCCCACCACGCCGGGCGGCAGCAGGCCGGTGATGAACTGAAGCGGAAGGGCGCCGATCGAGATGACGTAATTCGCGGTGGCGGTAGTTCCGTTAGCATCGGTCACCTTGATCATAGCTGTATACGGACTGCCGGCGATCGCGGTGGGAGTTCCCGTGATGGTTCCGGTTGCGGAACCGATCGTCAATCCTGGCGGCAAAGTGGAGCTCGACCAGGAGTAAGGCGGAGTTCCACCGGTGGCGGTAACCGTGAAGGGGACGTAGGCCACATTCACCGTGCCGGCCGGCGGCGTACCCTGGGTGTTAATCGACAGCGGCGGCGCGATCGTCAGGGTGTAGTTAAAGTTGGCCGTTGCGCTAATGCTATCGGTAACGGTAAAGGTGAGGCTGTGATTTCCGGTTGCGGCAGCTAGGGGAGTTCCGCTCAGGACACCTGCGTTGAACGACAGCCCGGTGCCGCTCAGCCCGGAGGCCGTTACGGTGTAACCGCTACCGCTGCCTCCGCCGGGGGTAAGCGTCTTGGAGTAGGCAACGCCCGGGATGGCAACGCTGAGTGTGGTCGGGGTCAGCGTCAGCGCCGGATTTACCGGCAGCACGGGGCTAGGGGTAATGGTCGCGGTGCTGCCATTGGCGTCCGTCGCCTTGATCGTCAAAGTGTAGGGCTGCCCAGTGTTGTTAGCCGGCGTTCCGGTAATGACGCCGGTGCTGCTGACGGTCAATCCATAGTTGTTCGGAAGGCCCGTCATGGTAACGGTGATAGGAGAAGTCCCGCCCGCTACGGCAATGGCGTTTCCGCTGGTGTATGCCGAACCCGCGGTGGCGGTCGGCAAGGTTGCCGGCCCGGTGATGGTAACCGCGTTGTTCACCGTCAGGTTCAGGGTGACGTTGGCCGTGGCGTTGTTGGAATCGGTCGCTGTGATGGGGACGCTGAACGGGCTGCCCGTAGTAGTGCTCGGTGTGCCGCTCAGGAGGCCCGCGGCGGAGAGGGTCAAGCCGGCCGGCACGCTCGTGGAGCTCCACGTAATGGTCCCGGTGCCGCCGCTGGATTTCAGGGTGGTCGAATAACCCGCGCTCAGCGTGGCGCCCGGCAGAGCATTTGTGGTGATCGTCAACGCCGGGTTTACAGTTAGGGTGAAGGTCTTGGAGATCGATGCGCCGGTACTGTCGGTCAATGTGATCGAGACGTTGTTCGCGGTACCGCCCGTCGGGGTTCCCGAAATGACGCCCGTGCCGGAAGCAATGGTGAGACCGGCGGGCAGATTGGTCTCCGTCCAGGTCAAGCCGCTGCCCGAACCTCCCGACCCAGTCACCGTAGTCGAATAAGGGCCATTCATGGTCGCTGCCGGCAGCGGGCTCGTGGTGGTGATAGTGAGCGCCGGATTGACGACGAGGCTCGAGCTGGCGGTAGCAGTGGCGCCATTGGCATCCGTTACCTTGAAATTGATGGTGTACGGGCTGCCACCGTTGACGCTTGGCGTTCCCGTGATGACGCCGGTAGTCGTGCTGAAAATTAAGCCAGTCGGCAGCCCGGTAATCGCCCAGGTAATCGGCGGTGCGCCGCCGGTCAGCGTGACGGGGTTGGTGGCGGCGGTATTGTAGGCGGATCCTACGTCGGCGGGATTCAGGTTAGCCGGGGCGTTCAGCGAAGGCGCGGCGTACACCGTAATGGTGTACGAGGCCGTGGCCGAGATGTTATTGGAATCCGTCGCTTTCACCGTGAAACTGGGCCCCGGAACGGTGGTGGTTGCTGTCGGTGTACCGGTGATGGTTCCCGTGGTGTTGTTGTTGCCAGTACTGCCAAGAGTCAATCCCGCGGGCAGGAGACCCGAGCTGATGGTCCAAGTGACAGCGCCTGTGCCGCCCGCGGCGGTCAGGCTGACGCCGCTCGGCCCGTCGTAGATCAGGCCCACGGTGCCGTTAGGCAGCGCACCGGGAGCAGGCGAGGTGATTCCAATCCCGGTAATGGTCAGTTTGACGCTTCCCTGTCCGGTGGCTCCATTGGCGTCGGTCACGGTAATCGGAATGCTCATGTTCGAGACGCCGCTGGTGGGGGTACCGCTGATCACGGCAACGGTGCCCGTAGTCGGCGCTACAGGGGTCAGGGCGAGTCCGATGCCGGCCAGATTGGCGCTGGTGCTGAACATGTACGGCGGCGTGCCGCCGGTAACGCTGATGTTACCGGAGGTGTACGCCGAGCCGACCGTGCCGCCAGGCAGAGTGGCGGGAGCGACGGCGGTTATCGGCGGGTTGACCAGCAAGCTGTAAGTCTTGTTCACCGATGCTTTAGGGTTCGCGCTATCCTTCACCGTGACGGTTATGTTATTGAAGGTCCCCGCGGCGGTCGGCGTGCCGCTGATGATGCCGGTGGTCGGCCCAATGGACAAGCCGGCAGGTAGGCTGCCCGCGTTCACGGACCAGGAGTAGGACGGAGTTCCGCCGCTCGCCACTATGGTTTGAGAGTAGGCCGCCCCTTCGGTCGCGGCCGCCAGGCTCGCCGGCCCGGAGATGTTCAGGACGGTCGCCAAGCTGACGGTAGCTGTGTTAGTGGCGACGTTCAACGATGTATTGCCGTTATTCGCCAGCGCGGTCTGAAACGATAGAGTGTACGAGGCCGGAGCCGTAGCAGCGCTCGGCATGAACCACGAAAAGGTGCCGAGGGTTGGAAATCCTGTAATCGTCCCGCTCGACGGGGCCCAGTAAATGACCAAATCGGTGTTGTCCGGCGGAAATTGCGTCGATGCGTTTATGGTTCGGGTGTTGTTCTTTAGGTTGCCGCTGTCTGCCCAGTTCACGCAGCAGTCGGCATTGGAGCTGTTACCATCCACAGCCGCCGAACTTGCGTTCGGTGTGATGATGATGTGGAAATCCATGTACGTGATGGTGACCCCATTACTTGGCGTCAAAGTCACTGTACAGTTCACCAGGGCGCCGGCGGCAGCGGAAGCGGGGCAGCTAAACGCAGCGGTGGCATCCTGCGACCACAGCGGAGCCACACCAAGTAGAGCAGCTAGAACACCGAGCTGGCACAAACGATGAGAAAACGACATTTACGATTCCTCCGAGATTTCACACGCCGTCGCGATCGCGGCGGCAGACTACTGCTGCACCAAAGTCGCGCCCGAGAGCTCGAGACCGACCTCCTGGTGAGAGTCGAGCAAACCGGCTGACATTGCAAAAACCTTCAAATTCCCCGCCGAGCCAGACGGTCCCACCACGTACCCCAGCAACATACGCTGTCCAGCGCGGACTTCCAGTCCGTTTAACCACGCGGCTGCAATGGCCCCCGTCAAACCGCTGGTGCCGTCCTGAACCAGGGTTGGAGCAACGCCGGCCGCGGCCTGAAACTGCAATCGAGATTGCCTGTCGCCCAGCCCGAAACTAAGTCCGAAGTGGCTCAGGTCGACACGAGACTCCAGGTAAATCGGCACCCGGTCCTGCCCGGTTCCCGCGCCCTGGTTAGCACCGGCGATCAGCGTCGCCATCGTTTCAGGCGGAGCCACAACCCTGTGGCCGGAGGGACCCATTGACGTCGTCCTCAAATTGGCGCAATTGTATGGCGCCGGAATTCTCCATGGCCGTGTGGTGTACCCCGTGACGCTGTTGAGCATAAACAGCTCGGTTACCAAATCGTTGAGGGTCAGCGTCTTTTCGCCCCCCGCCACGCCTCCACGGAGTATGGCCGTATCTTGAGGGAAAGTATTCATCGCATCCCAACGGTTCGAACCACAGGCCGGAATCGTATAAGTGGCGGTCGTAACGCTATTGAGCGCGAACAGCACGTTGACCAGATCGTTCAGCGCCAGAGAGCCGCTGCCGAAGCCAGAGGTGTCGGAAGGGGACGGGTAAACACCACCGACCTCATAGACCGTCGAGATATCCAGCACGCCCGTCCCGTTGGGGTCGCTGGACCCCGCGCCGACGCCCAGCGGTATCGCAGTCGCCGCGATATTATTGCCGCCCTGGCTGGTCGCCGCCATGTAGTTTGTCGTGGAGGGGAACGTCAACGTAAAGGCGCTTGCGCTGGCCGTCGCCTGGACGAACAGAGTGGCTACCGCGCCATCGGCGATCGCACTCGAGGTCGGCGTCTGCTGGCTGCCGGAGCAGCAACCAATGATAATGGCGCGCTGCCCGGGTCCGGCGTTCGCGGGCGCTGTGGACGACGGATTGTTTGCCGCCGGCAGGGTAGTGGTGTTCACCTGCAGACCGGTAGTGTTCGCACCCAACCCGACGACCACGTTCAGAGAGTTCGGGTCGTAGTTCACGTCGAACTGGAAACCCGCCAGGGCGTTCGCTCCGGTCGCGCCGGCATACGCAGTATTAGCCGTCGACAAGGTCAAGGCGATGCTGTAGCAGGGCTTGGTTGTGAGGGGACAAGCACCGGTTGGCGCGTTGGCTGGCGGGATGGAACTAATTTCACCGAACGACAACGTCGGGTTGGTTGCAGCCATCAGGCTGGCCGCTACTCCCAAGAACAAACTCAAACGGGTAAATCGAATCATTGCGGATTCCCTCCGATCGATCGAAAACTTGCAAACTTCGCGTTCCGGCCGGCCCTTTTACTGCCGGTACGCGGAACTCGCCAAACCAAAACTGGGAAGGCTAGCCAGCTTTTCGCCTGCGACTACCCGACGAAGCCGCCAAACATCGCCATCCAATATAACATTGTTGCGAAACTATAGAACCTGTTACTTTATGCCGCCTTCTACTCCCGCCGCCGGATCGGACAATTTTCGTACAGTTCGCCGCGTACCAGACGTCCTGCACTTTAATTCCCCACAGTTACACTCGTGTCCTTTGCCGTCACCGCAACCGGTTTGGCGTCGGCGTTCGTCCCCGCGGCTGCTGTCACATGAATTGGAAATATCTTACTCCCGCCCTTTCCTTTGTAAGACACATGGACGACCGCAATTACACCATCAGGAATCGTAGTCCGGTTGAACCCAATAATCAAGACTCTCAGCTTTCCAGGTTTGATTTGCGCCGATCGCAAGCTTTTCGACGCTTGCTTAGCCGTCGGTCCGGCCTCGACCGTCAGATCCAAGGCCTCCGCGTCATACTCCAGATCGAATTGCACCCCCGTGGGAAGATCCTGGCCGGCGGTAAGCGTCACCCTCAAAGTCGCAGGTTTATCGGCGGAAAGCTTCCCTTGCTCCAGGCTCAATTCCGCGGCACCCGCCGCCACGGCCACTATGGCCAGAGCCATCGCCACCCTGCGAAGCATAGTCTCCTTAATATATCCCTGAAATCCGCGTTTCGCCTCTATATTTTCAAGTACCGAGCCTTTTGGGAGACCCCCTCCGAAAGACGTTAACGCCAACGCTCTACATACATATAGCGATTTCTACGGCAAAAACGACTCAAACAGCGAACAATTTTTCACCATATCAGGTTTTTACCTGATACCGACAGGGGGCTCTGCGCCGTGTACCTTAGGAAGCGGCACAGAATTATGGCAAACGTGGATCCAAGAAAGGCTGCTGCCGCGGAAGCCGCGGCGGCACTGGTTGAGAACGGGATGGTGGTGGGGCTCGGGAGCGGATCCACCGCTACTCTTGCGGTGGCAGCCATCGGAAGGCGAACCGCGCAGGGATTGCGAATCGTCGGCGTGCCTACCTCCGAAAAGACTGCCGCGCAAGCGCGCGAACTGGGAATTCCGCTCTCCACACTGGAGGAATCCATAAGCCTCGATCTCACGATCGACGGCGCCGACGAGATCGAGCGCGGGTCGCTCAACCTGGTGAAAGGCCTGGGAGGCGCTTTACTTCGCGAAAAACTGGTGGCCACCGTCAGCAAGCGGCTGGTGATTGTGGCCGGCGACGACAAACTGGTGGACCGCATCGGGGAAAACTCTCGTCCCATTCCGGTGGAAGTGGCG